>Ga0207674_10005854_pt1 | contig 14578 bp, 13 predicted proteins | sample KBSCornC72_FD_184303 | JGI IMG/M metagenome (GOLD analysis project Ga0207674, IMG submission 184303) | Corn rhizosphere microbial communities from Kellogg Biological Station, Michigan, USA - KBS Corn C7-2 (SPAdes) (version 2) | ecosystem: Host-associated > Plants > Roots > Rhizosphere > Soil ... | reverse complement strand
TGCTACCGGAGCCGTGGCGGACGGTGACGCTGTTCAACCCGGTGGTCTATCTCATCAGCGGTTTTCGCTGGAGCTTCTTCGGCAGGGGCGACGTGTCGATCCTGCTCAGCCTCGGCATGACCGTCCTGTTCATGGCGCTGGCGACGGGTGCGATCGCGTGGATTTTCAAGACGGGCTGGAAGATCAAGCCCTGATCCGGGCCGGCGGCATGGCGGGTGTTAGAGCATCGAGCCTTAAATAAGAACCGTTCGGCTGAGCTTGTCGAAGCCTTGTTCTTTTCTTCAAGAAGAGCAGCTTCGACGTTCGAACGAGTCACGCGCCTCGTTCGAACAGGGCGAACGGAAGTAGATGTGATCCCGATTTAAACGAGCTCGCTCTAGAAACCCGCGAACCGTGACGAGGAAGTCGGAGCGTTCGCGGATATCAGTCCCGCACAGCGCTCCGATGCTCGCCCTTCACCCAGCGCACGGTGCCCGATGACGCGCGCATGACGACGCTTTCGGTCGTCATCTTGCCGCCCGGCAGGCGCTTTACGCCGGCGAGGAGCGAGCCGTCGGTAACCCCCGTCGCCGCGAAAATACAGTCGCCCTTCGCCAGTTCCTTAAGGTCATACACCTTGTCGAGATCGGTGATGCCCCATTTGCGGGCGCGCGCCTTTTCATCGTCGTTGCGGAACAGCAGGCGGCCCTTGAACTGCCCGCCGACGCAGCGCAGCGCCGCCGCCGCCAGCACGCCCTCCGGCGCGCCGCCCGATCCCATATAGATGTCGATCGTGGTGTCGGGATTGGTCGTCGCGATCACCCCCGCCACATCGCCGTCAGGGATCAGCATGATGCCGCAGCCGATCGCGCGCAGTTCCCCGATCAGCTTTTCATGACGCGGACGGTCGAGCACGCAGACGATGATCTCGGCGGGCTTCACGCCCTTGGCCTTCGCCACCGCCTTCACATTGTCCTTCACCGACTTGTTGAGGTCGATGATGCCTTCCGGATAGCCGGGGCCGACCGCCAGCTTGTCCATATAGACGTCGGGGGCGTTGAGCAGGCCGCCTTCCTCCGCCGCCGCCAGCACGGCGAGAGCGTTCGGGCCGGCCTTGGCGGTGATGGTGGTGCCTTCCAGGGGATCGAGCGCGATGTCGATCTTCGGTCCCTTGCCGGGTGCGCCGCCGACCTTCTCACCGATATAGAGCATGGGCGCCTCGTCCCGCTCGCCCTCGCCGATGACGACGGTGCCGTCCATGTACAGCTCGTTGAACGCCAGACGCATCGCCTGCACGGCGGCGGCGTCGGCGGCCTTCTCGTCGCCCCGGCCAATCAGTTTCGACGCGGCGATCGCCGCCGCCTCCGTCACGCGAACCATTTCCAGCACGAGCACGCGATCCAGAATGGTGCTGGCGAGAACGCTACCGGCCTTGGCCATCGTCGTGATATCCTCTGCACTATGGGCGCGGCCCGGATAGGCGACCCATTCCCGCTTGTCGAGCGGATCAGTCGAGCCCGATTCCGCGGATCAGTCGAGGATGTGCATCACCATCGGCTGGTCGAGCAGATTGTCCGATCCGATGATTCGCTGGAGGCTGTCGGCGATGCGGGCATGGGCCGTCGCATGGGTGACGATGGCGAGCAGCACGCCGTCGCTTTCGCCCGCGCTGCGCTGGATCAGGCTCTCGATGGAAACGCCGCCGTCGCGCATCGCCGCCGTGATCTCCGCCAGCACGCCGGGCTGGTCCTTCACGCGCAGGCGGATATAGTTGCGCTCGACGCGCTGGCCGGGGTCCGCCTTGGTCTGGCGCTGCAACCACTCGGCGGGCATGGCGAAGGCGGGACCATATTCGTCGCGCGCCACGTCGATGATGTCCGCGACCACGGCGGAGGCGGTGGGGCCTGCGCCCGCGCCGGCGCCCTGGAAAAAGAGGCGTCCCACGAAATTGCCGTCCGCCACCACCGCATTGAGCGCGCCGCCGACATGGGCCAGCGGGTGGTCCACCGGCACCAGGGTCGGATGCACGCGCTGGAAGAGCCCCAGATTATGGCCTTCCTCATCGCATTCCGCCATGCCGATCAGGCGGATGCGATAGCCCAGCGTTTCCGCCTCGCGAATGTCGGCCGCGACGACATGGCGGATGCCGGTGATGTCCACCGACCCGAAGTCGATCTCGGTGCCGAAGCACAGGCTCGCCAGGATCGACAGCTTGTGCGCCGCGTCGATGCCGTCGATGTCGAAGCCGGGGTCGGCCTCCGCATAGCCCTTCGCCTGCGCGTCCTTCAGCACCGCGTCGAAATCGCGGCCCTCCTTTTCCATGGTGGAGAGGATGAAATTGCAGGTTCCGTTGAGGATGCCATAGACCCGCTCGATACGATTGGCCGCGGCGCCCTCGCGCAGGCCCTTGATGACCGGCACGCCGCCCGCGACCGCCGCCTCATATTTCAGCGCGACGTCGACCCGCTCGGCCTCGCGTGCGAGGCCGAGGCCATGATGCGCGATCATCGCCTTGTTGGCGGTGACAAAGGGCTTGCCGTGCGCCAGCGACTGACGCGCCAGGGTGAGGGCGGGGCCGTCCGCGCCGCCGATCAGTTCGACGATCACGTCGATGTCGTCGCGCGCCGCCAGGCTGCCCATGTCGTCCACCCATTCATAGGAGGACAGGTCCACGCCCCGGTCCCGGCCCCGGTCGCGCGCCGAGATGGCGACCACCTGGATCGGCCGGCCCGATCGCCGGGCGATCAGCGCCTCATTCTCCTGCAGCAGCTTGATGACGCCGGCGCCGACGGTGCCGAGACCGACGATGGCGAGGCGCAAAGGCTTTCCTGTATTCATGTCGGCTCTCGCATGATCTTTCGCTGGCCAGGATCGGCGCGGTGGGCGGCTCTTAACCGCCCGTGCCGCCATTGCCAAGCTTGGCTCCCGACGCGGGCGCCCGAGTCCGCGCGCAGGGGGCGAGCCGTTCCATGAAGTTGCGATAGTCGGCCGCCGCCGCCTGCGCGCCCGTTCCGTCCAGCTTCATCGCAGCGGCCATGGGAAGGGCGGGGGGAAGCCCGCAGGCGAGGCGATACCACAGCAGCGTGTCGGGCGCCGGCAGATTCGCGGCCTCGTCCACGATCTCGCCCAGCGCCGCGCCAAAGCGCGGTTCCATATCGGGACGCCGGACGATGGACAGCGACACGGGTTGCCCGCCCCGCGTCGCCAGGAATATCTGCGTCTCGCTTTCGCCCGCGACGGTGCCCTCGACATGGAAAGCCTCCACCACGCGGGTGATCTCCGGCGGCGCATCCTGAGCCAGCAATTCGGCCGTGATCGACCGTGTCCGCGCCTCCGTCTCCGGGCTCCATGGCAGCCGCGCATCGCTGCTGAGCAACTGGATTTCGCCCGGCCGCGTGCCGCTCCGCCCGAACAGGATCAGGCTCTTGCCCTTTATGGCGGAGGGTTTCGTTGCCACGGGCAGGTCCAGCAGGAAGCCGACCCGGCTCGGCAGCCCGGCCTCACCCCGAATCAGCGAGTCAACCTGCGAATCGACGTAGAATCGTTGCATCCCCGGGGGGCTCGGCATGACTCTGGGGTCGATCTTGGCGAGGCTCCGGGGCCGCGCGACCGCCACGACTTCGGCGTGGTCGGCCAGTTCGGCTATGTCGGCATAGCTGAAGGATGCCGCCACCGGGGCGGTCGCCGAGGATTGCGCATATCCCACTGACAAATTACAGGAAAATGCGAACGATATCGCAACGGTCGCTAGCAGGGCCCGGCGGGCAATTCGGGTTGACAAGCCGACGCCGGCCGGGCGCGCGCAAAGGAGGTGGGGTTGGATCGGCATGACTGATATCCTCATGTTGCTAACTCATCCTTAGACCCTAACAAAGCGTTTGCGCTAACCAGATGGGCGCGATAGGAAACGCGGCGAAAATAAGACCGTACCGCTTGGCGGGTGGCGGGCTGTTGGTGAACGACCCTTACGTCCACCTGCTCCCGGCATTCTGATCAAGGCTAATTTTCTGAGTTAAGGAGTGTCGTTGCCGGATGGCCTATGCTGACCACTCGCAATCTTCGAGCCGAATGGTCTCGATCATAATCGTGGCCCTCATTCATGCCGTTCTCGGCTATGTCTTCGTTAGCGGACTTGGCATCAAGTACGTCAAAAAGGCTGCAGAACAGCTGAACGTTATTGACGTGGCGGAAGAACCGCCGCCACCCGAGGAGCCACCACCGCCGCCGCCGCCGGATCAGCCGATCCCGCCGCCGCCTGTCTATGTGCCGCCGCCGAAGGTCGCCATCGCGGCGCCGTCCGCGCCGGTCCTGCCTTCGTCGCCGGTCCTGCCGCCGCCGTTGCCGCCAGCGCCCACCGCGCCGCCGGCTCCGCCGCCGCCGCCCGCTCCGAAGGCTCAGGCGACGCCCGGCAAGCCCCGCGGTAACCCTTCCGATTGGGCTACGACGGATGACTATCCGGCCCGCGCCCTGCGTGAAGAGCGCGAGGGAACCACAGGTTTCCGCGTGTCCTACGGCGCCGATGGCAAACCCACGGCCTGTGACATCACGAGTTCGAGCGGAACGCCCGAACTTGACGAGGCAACCTGCAAGAGCGTGATGCGCCGTGCGCGCTTTACGCCTGGCAAGGACGAGAATGGACAGCCCGTCGGGGCGTCGTTCAGCAGCCGCGTCAAATGGGTCATTCCGAAGTAATGGCGACGGTCGCCGGTTCCATCACGTCATTTGAAGTTTGAAGAGGAAGCAGAGCAATGTTCACCCAGATAGTCGCGGCCGCCGCGCCCGCCGCCAGCGCAAATCCCTACGGCCTTTTTGAAGCCCTTGAGCAGGGCGGCGCCATCGCATGGAGCGTATTCGTCGTCCTGGTCGGCATGTCCGTCGGCACCTTCTTCATCCTGTTCACCAAGCTCATCGAGCAGCAGAAGGTGATCAACCAGTATAAGAAGGTCCGTCAGACCTTCTGGCGTTCGCCCAGCCTCAAGGAAGGTTCCGCCAAGCTTGAGAAGAACAGCGCCTACAAGCAGCTGGTCGACGACGGCCTCGCCGCTCAGGAGCATCACGGCAAGCTGACCGATCCGGTCGAGGCGCACGACTGGATGCACAATTCGCTCGCCCGTTCGGAAGCGGCGATCAACTCGAAGCTGAACGGCGGCCTGGCCTTCCTCGCCACCGTCGGCGCGACCTCGCCGTTCATCGGTCTGTTCGGCACCGTGGTCGGCATCTACCGCGCGCTGATCAAGATCGGCGCGTCCGGTCAGGCCTCGATCGACGCCGTCGCCGGTCCGGTTGGTGAGGCGCTCATCATGACCGCGCTCGGCCTGGTCGTCGCGGTTCCCGCCGTGCTCGCCTACAACTTCCTGCAGCGCCGCAACAAGGGCATTGCGGAAGACCTGAACGGCTTCAACAACGACCTGCTCGGCTACATGGTGTCCAATGGCGCGGTTCGTCCGACCTCTGTGGGTGCCGCTCCCGCTGCCAAGCCCGTCGCTGCTCCGGCCGGCGCCAAGGCCTGATTGGGCAGGTGGGGAAGGGGTCGGCAACCGCTGGGTGTCGCCGCTCTCTTCCCCGCCGCCGCAATCGGGTTTTGAATATGCGTTTGATAGGATATTGATCGATGGCAATTAGTACGGGATCGGGCGGCGACGACAAGCCGTTGTCGGAAATCAACGCGACCCCCCTCGTGGACGTCATGCTGGTGCTCCTCATCATCTTCCTGATCGCGGTTCCGGTCGTGATCCAGACGGTCGAGGTCAAGTTGCCGAACGTACCGTTCGACGTGACCACGACCAAGCCGGAGAATGTCTCGCTGACGGTCAAGGGTGGCAGCGGCGGCGAATGTGATGTTTACTGGAACATGACGCGGGTGGATTCCAAGGAACTGCTCGACCGCGCGGTCGCGAAGCTCAAGGCCGACATCGAGAAGGTCGGCGGAGTCGAGAATATGAACCCGGAGGATCTGCCCGAAGTGCATATCCGCGGCGACATCAATACGCCGTACCGGTGCATTGGCGGCACCATCTTCACCATGCAGCTGGCCGGTTATCCGAAGGTCGGATTCATTTCGCAGCCTGAAGCGGGCCAGATCCGCGTTCAGCGCCTCTAGGACTTAGGAGACACTCGCCATGGCAATGGGTAGCGGAGCCAAGGACGACAATGATCCGATGATGGATCTGAACGTGACGCCGTTGATCGACGTCATGCTCGTTCTCCTCATCATGTTCATCATCACCATCCCGCCGCAGACGCACGCGGTGAAGATCGACCTGCCGCAGAACACACCGCCAGACAATAATGTGATTGTCGATCCGGTGAAGAACAAGCTGACCATCGATCCGGCCGGCACCATCCTATGGAACGCCTCGCCGATCGACCCCGTGACGTTGCGCCAGTATCTCGACCAGACCAAGCGCATGTCGCCTGAGCCTGAGTTGCAGTTCGAGCCGAACGCGCAAACGCGCTATGTGGTCGTCGACAACGTCCTTGCGATCATCAAGCGCAGCGGCGTGACCAAGATGGGCTTTGTCGGCAACGAGCGTTACGGCAATTTCTGATCGCCGTGGCTTGATGGCCGCCTGGCCTGAAAGCCGCTGACAGGATCAAATATGGAGAAGGGGCTTTCGGGCCTCTTTTCTTTTGCCCGTTGCGGTTGCGCCGATGGCAGGGGCCGCAGGCCGCATCCCGGTGCGCCTGCGGCGAGTAGGCGCCCATGCCGCGTTTATGGCGGTTTTTACCAATATGGTTGTCTATGCCTCGGAACGCGCGGCCGCGCATAGGAAGGCAGCCAATCGTCGCCATGAGCCGGCGCGTTAAGATTCAGCTAAGCGGGATGGACTATTCTGATAGTCATGACCACGCAGGCCAAGCCTTCTCCCGTCGCCGCGCACCACAGGTCTCGCCTGCTCGGACGCCAGCGGGTGCTCATCGGCGTCAAGCTGCGCCGCCGGGGCGAAAGCTGGTTCGCGAGCCGGGTCGTCAGCATCTCGCGCGAGGGGTTTCGCCTGTCCACCTATGTCCGGCTTGACGTAGGCATGGCGATCTGGATCATGCTCCCCGGCTTCGAGGGTCGCCGCGCAACGGTGCTGTCGGCTGGCGATGAGCATGAGGTCGACTGCTGCTTTGACACGCCGCTCCATCCGGCGATCCTCGACTATATCCTGCGCATGTCGGACCCGGACGCACGGGGGTAGGGCGAGGAGCGGCGGTGACCCGTTTCCCTGCTATTCGACCGCCGCGAATTGGAGGCTCGCCAGACGGGCATAAAGACCGGAGCGCGCGGACAGGTCCGCATGGGTGCCCGTCTCGACGATGCGCCCCTGCTCCATCACCACGATGCGATCGGCGGCGCGGACGGTGGCGAGGCGATGCGCGATCACGATGGTGGTGCGCGATCCCATCAAAACCGCCAGCGCATCCTGGATCGCCCGCTCCGATTCCGCGTCGAGCGCCGAGGTCGCCTCGTCGAGCAGCAACAGCGGGGCATCGCGCAACAAGGCGCGCGCGATCGCGATGCGCTGGCGCTGGCCGCCGGAAAGGCGCGCGCCGCCTTCGCCCAGATAGGTGTCCAGCCCCTGCGGCAGCGCACGCAGGAATTCCTCCGCATGGGCGGACCGCGCGGCGTCCCACAAAGCGGCGTCATCCGCATCCCACCGGCCATAGCGCAGATTGTCGCGCGCGGATGCGGCGAAGATCACCGTCTCCTGCGGCACCAACGCCATCGTCGATCGCACGGCCACCGGGTCCATCTCCGGCAGCGGCACGCCGTTCAGCCGCACGCTTCCGCCCTCCGGGTCGTAGAAGCGGGACGCCAGTTGGAGCACGGTCGACTTGCCCGCGCCCGAAGGGCCGACGAGCGCTACGGTCTCGCCGGGGCGAACGTCGAGCGAGAAATCTTCCAGCGCCGCCGTGTCGCGCCGCGTGGGATAGTGAAAGCGCACCGCGTCGAAGGTCAGGCGGGCCGGCGAACCGGCCGGCACGGGCACGGGCGTCGCGGGCGCGGTGATCGCCGGTTCCTCCGCGATCAACTCCGCCATGCGTCCCGCGGCGCCAGCCGCGCGCAACAAGTCGCCATAAGTCTCGCTGAGCGAACCGAACGCGCCGGCGACAAGACCGCCGGTGATGACGAAGGCGGCGATGGCGCCGCCCGACATGCGCCCGCTCGCCACGTCCAGCGCGCCCTGCCACATCAGCAGGGTGAGCGACCCGAAGATCAGGCCGATGACGAGCGCCGTCATCACCGCGCGCACGACGATGCGGCGTTTGGCGGCGTGGAACCCCTCCTCGACAGCACCGGCGAAGCGATCCGCCTCGCGCGATTCCTGCCCGAACGCCTGTACGATCTTCATCGCGCCCAGCACTTCGGTCGTCATGCTGCCGATCGACGCCATGCGATCCTGACTGGCGCGCGACAACAGCCGCAGCCGCCGACCGAACAGGATGATCGGCACGATGACGACCGGGATGGCGAGGAGCAGCATCGCCGTCAGGCGCGGCGCCAGCGTGAAGAGATAGACGATCCCGCCCAGTCCGGTCACGATGTTGCGCAGCGCGACGGAGACGGTCGATCCCACCACCTGTTCGATGATCGCGGTGTCGCTGGTCATGCGCGACGCGATCTCCGACGGCCGGTTGACCTCGAAGAAACTGGGCGAGAGGTGCAGGAGACGGCGCTGCACCGCGACGCGCATGTCCGCCACCACCCGCTCGCCCAGCCAGGACACGCAATAGAAGCGCGCCGCCGTCGCCACCGCCAGCAGCAGGACGATGCCGAGCAGATACTGGAACCAGCGGCCGATGTCGCCACTCGCCCCGCCGCCGGCAAAACCCCGGTCGATCACCAGCTTGAACCCGCTGGGGATCGCCAGGGTCGTAGCGGAGGTGAGGAGGAGGGCAATGCCCGCCCCCGCGATCACCCAGGGATAGCGCCGCGCGAACCGCCAGACGAAGTTCAACTCGCCCAGGCTGCGCTTGCGTCCGTCATCCGGCAGGGTGCTTGGGGTTTGCGGACGTCGGGCCATGGCGCGGCTTTAATGGCCCTCATGCGGGCTGTAAAACGCGAATTCGGCCGGACGGACGTACAACGGCTGGGACGATTTGGCGGTTGTCGTTCCGCTGGCGTATCGCTATGGGACGATCCCCCCATCGAAGGCCGGGAACTTTCCCGCTTAGAAAAACGCTTAAATCATGCTTAGGTCTAAGTCACAATTTGAAATCTTTTCCGTATATTGAGCGTCGATGGCCTGCGGGTTTCGCGCGGTCGGGCGGTCGTCTGTAAGGATATATGATGCTCTACAACGCATATGAATTTCAGCGGACCTTGCTCGCCGGCGCCAGCGCCATGGCGACGGCCGGCGTGGAATTGCTCCAGAATCCTGCCAACCCCTTCGCCTATTTCGGCGGCGGGCCGATGCTCGCGTCGGCGCTCGATGTCTTTGCCCACGCCGCCGCGCCGCGCGGAAAGCCGGAGTTCGGCTTGCACTCGACCCAGATCGACGGACGCACCGTGGCCGTAATGGAAAGGATCGAGGCGCAAAAGCCCTTCGGCCAACTGAAGCATTTTGTTCGGGAAGGGGCGAATGCCAGCGATCCCAAGCTGCTGATCGTCGCGCCCATGTCCGGCCATTTTGCCACGCTGCTGCGCGGCACCGTCGAGCGGATGCTGCCCGGCCATGACGTGTACATCACCGATTGGGCCGACGCGCGCGACGTTTCGCTGGAGCACGGCGGTTTCGATCTGGACGATTATATCGACTATGTCATTTCGTGGCTGGAGCATATCGGGCCGGGCGCGCATATGCTCGCCGTTTGCCAGCCTTCGGTGCCCAGCTACGCTGCGGCATGTGTCATGTCGCAGGCGAACCATCCCTGCCTGCCGCGCTCGCTGACCATGATGGGCGGCCCCATCGACACCCGCCAATCGCCAACGGTCGTCAATGAACTGGCGATGGAGCGGCCGTTGAGCTGGTTCCGGCAGAATGTGATCGTGACCGTGCCTTTCAACCGTCCTGGCGCGGGACGAGAGGTTTATCCGGGCTTCCTGCAACTGGCCGGCTTCATGTCGATGAACCTCGGCAACCACCTGATGAGCCATTGGGGTATGTTCAAGCATCTGGTCCAGGGCGACGACGATAGCGCGGAAGCGACCAAGGATTTCTACGAGGAATATCGGTCGGTCTGCGACATGACGGCGGAATTCTACCTGCAGACGGTGGAACAGGTGTTCCAGAAGCATGCGCTGCCCAAGGGCGAACTGCTGCATCGCGGCATGCCGGTTGATCCCGCTGCGATCACCAAAGTGGCGTTGCTCGCCGTCGAGGGCGAGAAGGATGATATTTCCGGGCTCGGCCAGACCAAGGCGGCGCTGGATATTGCGACCAGCCTGCCGGATGCGTTCAAGAAATATTATATCGCCCGTGATGTCGGCCATTATGGCATCTTCAACGGCAGCAAGTGGCGCAAGACGATCGCGCCGGTGCTGGAGGCGTGGATCGCCGAGCATAACGACTGAGCTCTGACGGTCGGTCGGCGGGCATGGCGAAACTGGTTTCGGTGGTGGTCGAACGCTGGCCGGTGGCGGGCAGCTTCGTCATCAGCCGGGGCGCCAAGACGTATGTCGACGTCGTCGTCTGCACGGTCGGCGACGGCATCCACCGGGGGCGGGGCGAGGGCACGCCCATTTATTATAAGAGCGAGGACGCGGAAGGTTGCGCGGCGGCGATCCGCGCCTTTGCCGCTTCCGCGCCGCTGGACCGGGTGTCGGTCAATGCCGGCATGGCGGCGGGCGCGGCGCGCAATGCGCTCGATTGCGCCTTGTGGGACTTGGAAGCGAAACAGGCTGGCCGCCCCGTCTGGGCGCTCGCGGGCCTCGCCGAACCCCGGCCGATGGCGACCGCCTTCACGATCAGCCTGGGCGAACCCGATGTCATGGAAGCAGCGGCGCGGCGCGCCGAGGCGGCGGGTTATGGCTTGCTCAAATGCAAGCTCACCGGGGAGGGCGACCGTGATCGCGTCGGCGCGGTGCGGCGGGGCGCGCCCGGTGCTCGGCTGATCGTCGACGCCAATGAAAGCTGGGGCGCGCTCGACATCGCGGCGGAAGCGGTGGCCATGGCCGCGCTCGGCGTCGAACTGGTCGAGCAGCCCGTGATGCGGGGCGAGGACGAGCGGCTGCGCGGCATCGCGTCGCCCATCCCTTTCTGCGCGGACGAAAGCTGCCAGATCGCCGCCGACCTCGACGGGCTGGACATGTATGCGGCGATCAACATCAAGCTGGACAAGGCCGGCGGCCTGACAGAGGCGCTGCGGCTGGCACGGGGTGCGACGGCGCGCGGGCAGGCGATCATGCTCGGCTGTATGCTGGGCACGTCGCTGGGCATCGCCCCCGCCTTTCTGGCGGCGGAGACCGCGCGCTGGGTCGATCTCGACGGTGCGCTGCTGCTGGCGGAGGATCGAGGCGGAGGCCTTGCGGCGGCGGCGGGGATGCTGGCGCCGGGAACTTTATGGGGTGGCGGGGTCTAGTGCATCGTGCTGTAAATCGGAAGCGCCTTCCAACCGTTCGTGCTGAACGAAGTCGAAGCCCTTGTTCGAGCGAAACGAGAAAGCTTCGTCTCCGCTCAGCAGAGCCCTTCGACTTCGCTCAGGGTGAACGGTTCCCTATATAAAAGCTCGATGCTCTGGCATTCCCGCCGCCGCAAGGACGACTCACCTCTGGCCCTCCTTGTCGTCGCGGCCCTCCGCATAGGGCAGCACCAGTTTCCCATCCGGCGCGGCGGTAAAACTTGTCTGGGTCGGATAGGCGAACTCGATCCCCTCGGCATTGAACCGCTGGAGGATGGCGAGCGCTACCCGGTGCCGGGTCATGAAATAATCGGCATGGTCCGGGTCGGGGACGTCCAGTTCCAGCTCATAGTCCAGCGAACTCGCGCCAAAGCCGACCATGCCGGCGTGGATGAAGACCTGTCCCGTCTCCTCCACCACCTCCCGCAACATGCCGGGTATCTTCTCCGCCAGGAGGATCGGCGTCTGATAGACAATGCCGAGCGCGAATTTGATGCGCCGCCGTTCGAGAGTCTGGAGGCTGGTGATCTCCTTTTGCAGCAATTGCGCGTTGGAGATGATCTTGCGCTCGCCCGACATGGCGCGCAGGCGCGTGCTCTTCAGGCCGATGCGTTCGACCCGCGCGGTCGTCTGGTCGTAGGTGATGACCTCGCCCTGCCGGAACGGCTTGTCGAAGATGATCGAGAGCGCCGCGAACAGGTCGGAAAATATGCCCTGCGCCGCCAGGCCGATGGCGATGCCGCCGATGCCGAGGCCCGCGACCAGGCCGGTGACATTGACCCCCAGATTATCCAGCACCACCACGATGGCGATCGCGAACAGGGCGACCGTCACCATCAGCCGGATGATGCCCATCGCATTGCTCAGCGTTTCGTGCGCCGGATCGCCGTTGCGCTCGATCAGCCCCAGCACGATCTCACGCAGCCACACCGCGACCTGAAAGGTGGACACGATGGTGAAGAGGATGCGGATGGTGTCGCGCAGCCATTCGGGCGGACTGGCATAGCCCATGACCAGTCGCGCCGCGACCAGCGCGAGAAAGAGATGCGATGTCCGCGCGATCGCTCGTCCTGCGACCCCGGTGATGGCGTTGCCGCCGCGCGCCGCCAGCTTGCGCCCGCTGCGTCGCGCGAGATTGAGCGCGAGATAGATCAGGATCGCAGCGCCGGTCGCGATGGCGATATTGAGCCAGTGGGACAAGAGCCATGCCGTCATGTCCTCGATCGCCTGCCGGGGAGATTGCATGGTCAGCGCGAAATCGGGGGAGACGGGTTTGGAACTGTTGTTGCCGGTTGCGGGCGCGGCCATCGGGTTTCCTTGGAGTAGGGGACGGGTGCGGGCGCTCAACGAATCGGGGGCGTAATGTTTCCGGGGACGGCGGTCATGAGATAGTTGATCGACAGATCGTCGCTGCGCGAAAACCCGCGATCCGGGCGAAAGGCGATGCCCGCCCTGTCGGTCGGCGAAAGGCCGGCCGCCGTCAGATGCGTCCCCATTTCCTCGGGCGTCAGGAAGCGGCTCCAGTCATGCGTACCGCGCGGCACCAGCTTCAATCCTTCGCCGATGGTAATCATCGCCAGCCGCGACCGGGCGGTGCGGTTGGGGGTGGAGAGGATCAGCAGGCCGCCCGGCGCGACCATCCGCGCGAGATGCGCTACGAAGGATGCGGGCGCCTCGACATGCTCGATCACCTCCATGCAGGTGACGAGATCGAAGGGCGCGTCCTGCAACCCCTCCACGCTGCCCGCGCGATAGTCGATCGCCAGCCCGGATTTCGCCGCATGCGCCTTCGCCACCGCGACATTTTCCGGCGTCGCATCGACGCCCGTCACCGTGCCGCCCAGCCGGGCGAGCGGTTCGCACAGCAGGCCCGCGCCGCAGCCGACGTCCAGCACGCGCTTGCCGGCCAGCGGGCGCAGCATGTCGTGCGCCAGCGACCAGTGGTCGTTTATCCGCTCGCGGATATAGGCCAGCCGGACGGGGTTCAGCCGGTGCAGCATCGCGCTGCTCCCGCGCGGATTCCACCAGTCCTCGGCCAGCGCGCCGAAATGCGCGACTTCGCTCGGCCGGATGCTGTTTACTTGATCCGTGTTACCGAGATGTCCGGCGTTGCTTGCCATGGCCGATCCTGCTCACTAAAGGGGGCGCCTGTTCCGGGGCGGGCGGCGTCAAGCCGATCCCGCTTCGCCTCTTTACTCAAGTCTGCGGGAAAGCAAACGGCAAAGCCATGGCGCGGATCGTAATGAAGTTCGGCGGCACGTCGATGGCGGGCATGGATCGTATCCGCACCGTCGCCGCGCGCGTCCGCCATGAAGTGGAAAAGGGCAATGAGGTCGCGGTCGTCGTCTCCGCCATGGCCGGCGAGACCAACCGTCTCGTCGCCTTCTGCGAGGATGCCAGCCCGCTCTATGACCCGGCGGAATATGACGTCGTCGTCGCGGCGGGCGAGCAGATCACCAGCGGCCTTCTCGCCATGACGCTGAAGGCGATGGGCGTGAATGCCCGCAGCTGGCTCGGATGGCAATTGCCGATCAAGACGGTCGAGGCGCATGCCAAGGCGCGCATCGAGACGGTCGAAACCGAGGCGCTGCACGCGGCGATGTCGGCGGGGCAGGTCGCGGTCATCCCCGGCTTTCAGGGCATGATGGCGGACGGGCGCGTCTCCACGCTCGGGCGCGGCGGGTCCGACACGTCGGCGGTGGCGGTGGCGGCGGCGGTGAAGGCGGACCGCTGCGACATCTACACCGACGTCGATGGCGTCTATACGACCGACCCCCGCATCGTCAGTCGTGCCCGCAAGCTCGATCGTGTAACCTATGAGGAAATGCTGGAACTGGCATCGGTCGGGTCCAAGGTGCTCCAGACCCGGTCGGTCGCGCTGGCGATGAAGGAAAAGGTGCGCGTTCAGGTGCTCAGTTCCTTCGACGAGCCGGGCGACAACCCCGAACCCGGTACGCTGATCGTCAGCGAGGAAGAGATTGAAGGAAGCGACATGGAACGTCAGCTCATCACCGGCATCGCCCATGACAAGAATGAGGCGAAGATCATCGTC
>Ga0207674_10005853_pt1 | contig 14580 bp, 19 predicted proteins | sample KBSCornC72_FD_184303 | JGI IMG/M metagenome (GOLD analysis project Ga0207674, IMG submission 184303) | Corn rhizosphere microbial communities from Kellogg Biological Station, Michigan, USA - KBS Corn C7-2 (SPAdes) (version 2) | ecosystem: Host-associated > Plants > Roots > Rhizosphere > Soil ... | reverse complement strand
AACACACCTGCCTATCGGGGCGAAATTGCCAGGCAGCACGACTGCTGCCCATCGACCAACGGTAATCAGGCCCAAGTCTTGTTGCAAGCGACGGCGGACCAGTCAGCGGTCCGACGAGACGCCCGGCGGGTGACCTTCCCTCCAGGTCACGTCTACGAGTCAAGCGAGCGTGAATGGAATAACAACGACCTGGCGCGTCGACGATGAATACGTCTTTGAAGCATTTGATAAAGGATTCGTCACCGAAATTTCGCTCGGGCCTGGACTCGTTCTCGAGATGCCTGATGGACTCTCGAAATACATGACGACTCTCGGAATCGCGAAAGAGTTCAAGCACTTCGCCACTTGGCAAGAAGATTGGCAACCCGATTCCGCAGCAACGGCGCAACCCTCCGCCAAGACAAGCGAGGCGCAGCATCCCAAGACGAAGGTCCACTCTTTGCGACGTAGGTAGTGGATGACAGATTTCCAAGAAAGCGAGTCGAGAGTGAGCGGCAGGCAGAGCTCGCCATACCTTCCGTGCGTCTCTGAACTCGGGCGAGGAGTGCAAGGACTCCGACCGAGTGTTGTTCTTGTTTGGTGCGCTCGCCTTGGAGCCCACGACGCGCCGCCTTGAGCTAGGGACTGGTCACTGGAGGGCCTCGGTGGAGCGAGTGAGTCGGGCCGACCTTACATCTCGGTGACGCTGGGCGGCAAGAGGCAACCTACCCTGGCAGGGCTGCGTGTGCGTGATAGGTGACATCGTCCAACCGGAGGTTTTCCCTGGGTGGTCGCGCGAACGAAGTTTGCCACCCTATGCGGAACGCCGAGCGGGGCGGTGCTGGAAGCATGCAGCCGCTCGAACCAGAGGCCAACTGCTCGATTGCTTGGCAGAATGAGCTCAACAATACCAGGGGAGCTCATGTCTATTCGTCTGCTGTCAGAAGAGCGCGCCGCGCGAGAAGTTCTCGCTCTGTTGAAGGACTGTACGAGCGTGTCCATTGCCGTCGCTTGGGCGACCATGGGTACTGTGACCGATGCCTTGTTGGCCTCTGGCAAGCTCAAGCGCGCTGTCATTGGCACGAAGATGTACATAACAGACCCGGATGTTCTCACCCGGCTGCGCGGTCACCGCGATGCCCGTGTGATTGCCCCGGACCACCCTAGGCTGTTCCACCCCAAGGTCTATATCTTCGAAATGGGCGACGTCGTCCGGGCTGTCGTGGGTAGCCACAATCTGACTAGAAGCGCCTTCGGCCTGCCGCTCAAGACGAGCAGTCCCGCCAATATCGAAGCTAGCGTACTCATCGAAGGTCAACTCTCGGACGAAGGCAGCCAACTGTTCACCCAGCTTGTGGGGTTCATCGACGAAGGCTGGAATGAGGGGGAGGAAATCGACGACGATTTTCTCTTCGCCTACGAGCGCCAGTACGAGGCCAACAAGCAGACCCGCAAGGCGCTCGAGGCCTTTCATCGTGTGCAGCGGCCCAAACCAAGTTCAAAGGCACCTTCGCCGATGGACATCTCGTGGGCCGATTTCGCGAAGAAAACGCGAGACCAGGATAAGCATGACTTCGAACTGCGCTTGGTGCTTCTGGAGCGCGCCCAGCGCATTTTCGGCGAGCATCGAACGTTCGATGCCATGGGGCACGACGAGCGCCGGGCGATTGCAGGCACCTTCGGCAAGGTAGAAGACCAGCTGGATGGTATCAACTGGGCCTGGTTCGGCACGATGTTCGGGCAAGGGGACTTCAAGTACTTGGTCAACCGAACCCCGGCGGGCCTGTCCGCGGCGCTTGACCACATTCCGCCTCAAGGCCACGTGACGGAGGCGCAGTACCGCAGTTTCGTCGAAGAGTTCCGCGCCGCTTTCAAGGGCCGCGCCCACAAGGGTAGCTATCCGTCTGCATCGCGACTGCTTGCAATGAAACGGCCGGACCAGTTCGTCGCCGTGAACTCGCAAAACCGTGACGGCCTGTGCGAAGCGCTCAACGTCGCCCCGACAACTCTCGACCTGGATAACTTCTGGGAGCGCATCGTGGTGCCCGTTCGCCTGAGCCCTTGGTGGCTCACCCCGAGACCGACGAAGCGCCAGGAGGCTCGGCTCTGGGACAACCGTGCGGCGATGCTTGACTGCATCTACTACGAGAAGCCTTCCAGCTGAGGGTTAGCCATGCGACAGCGCTGTCGCAGTCAGCCACGCGCAAGGTCTGCCAGCCAAGCGTGGTAGCCTGCCGCCAACCGCCTCCGGGACATGCTCGGTTGTGGAGGATAACTACAGCTAGGACGCCCGGCACCTTGCGGCGCGAATGCGAGCAGTGCATTAGGACTCGAGCCGTCCTCGATTTTCCCGGCCACCTTTTTGGTGGCCGCTTCTTTGGGACGGGAATTCTCTCGGCTCAATACAAGACGGCCTCGACGGCGCAATGTGCCGACGAGGCCCGAACACCTGGGGCTGCTGCCATCAGGCGACCTGCTCAGGGAGGAAAAGCAGGGCAGCGGAAGCATTCCTCTGCGAGGTTCAGTCTACGCTCATGGCATGGTTGCGCAAGGCGGGCGGGCCTTATGCCTTCGGATAGCTGCACCGTTTAGTGGGAAATCCCCGCGTCAGCTCTTCGTTTCAGCAAGGGCGCCAGCCCGAATGTTTGCAGGGCTCGCTACTTGGTTCCACCGGGACTCGCCTTGCGAGCGTAAAAGGAGGCAACATCGTCAATTTCTGCGTCGGTCATCGACCGCGCGACATTGCGCATTTGCTTCTCGGAATCGTTGCGCCGACCACTTGAGCGGAATGCCTTGAGCTGCTGCACGATGTAGTCCTTGGGCATGCCTTCAATCCACGGTGCGCCTAGCTTCTGGTCGATGCCGCCGTGGCACGAAACGCAAGGCGCGATGTTTCGCAATGGTGCGCCGACCCGCACCAGGGCCGGCAACGACTCGTCATACGTCGTTGGTGCCGTACGGGCCTTGGGCAGGTAAGCGAAGTACGCGGCCAGGTCAGATATATCTCTATCAGAGAGCTTGTGCGCGAGCGCTTGCATAATTGGGCTCGAGCGCTTCCCGTTTTGGTAGTCGTACAGCTGCTTGATGACGACCTCGGGGTACTGCCCCGACAGGTTCGGCGCGTTCGACTCACTCATACCTTGCGCGCCGTGGCACATCGTGCAGTTGAGTGCGAGCGTGGCGCCGCGGCCGACGGCGTCATTTGCTCCGTCCCTGGCCATCGAGCGTTCAAGAACGACGTCGGTCGAGACTGACGTCTGCTTGGCTCTCGCGCCGTTCGACCAATCGGCGGGAACGCCTGCAGCTCGGCATATGCTCGCCCACAAGCCCTGAGCGCTGTAATCGCCTTGCACGGAAGGCAGCCATATGAAGCCCACGAGCATGGAAACGATACTCAACGCGACCAGCCCGAGGACGCTCCAGCGAACGACGAGGTTAGACCAGCCGAAGGTGCCACTCTCGCGCATCAGCGACTCCCAATCGGAATGACCGGCACAGAGGCATCCTTCAGAGACGCGAGCTGGGCGATGGGGTAGCCGTAGTTCACCACCGTCAGCGCAACCATCATCGCCACCCACAGCCCCAGGCCGTTCAACGCCACCGGAGTGTGAGCGCCGGGGTGAGTCGGACGGCTGAACGTGAACGGTTCCACAACCGAGGCTCTCCTGCGCGTCGCGGTGGCCAACGTGTAGATGAGGACGATGCCCGAGGCCAAGAGAATGAAGCCGCCGATTGCAGACATCGTGACCGTCCATGCCTGCGACGCGAGCTCGGGATTCGAGTAGTCGTAGTACGCCATTCGCCGGGGCATCCCCATTAGCCCGACTAGATGCCAGGGCATGGTCAGCACCATCATCCCGACGAACCAGAGCCAGATTTGGGTCTTGATGAGTTTCGGAGAGACCGGCGAACAGCCCGTGAGCTGGGGCCACAGGTCATAGGCAGCCATGAAGTACATCGACACGATGGCGCCGGCGAAGATGAGGTGGAAGTGCCCGGTGACCCACTGGGTATTGTGGATGGTCTCGTTGAGCTGGTAGCTCATGTTGATGAGACCCCCCGCTCCTCCGAAGCCCAACATGATGAAGGACAGGAAGACGGCCACCATCCACGGGTTGTTCCAAGGCAGCGCCTTCACCCAGCCGAAGGTACCTTTGCCGCCGCGCAGGCGGGCGGCAATCTCGACGGAGGCAACGATGGTGAACACGGTCAGGAGCGTCGGGATGGACACCATCGCCGTCATCACGGCGTGTACGAACTTGAACCCCGCGCCGACCTGCGGGTCGGCAAAGAGGTGGTGGATGCCGATGGGCATTGAGAACACCAGGAACAGCGCGAAAGCAACTCGGCCCATCGTGTCGCTGTACAACCGCCCACCGATAGCTCGAGGGAAGAACGTGTAGAAGACGATGTAGGCCGGCATCAGCCAGAAATAGACGATGGCATGCAACGTCCAGGAAAAGAAGACACGCGCCAAGCCCGCGTTGATGGTGTCGGTCAGGCCCAACGACGCCGGAAGGATGAGCACGAGTACTTCCGTGGCAGCGCCCACTGACGTCCAGGCCCACAGATAGGCACCGGCGACGTTGCCGTACATCGCGAGCGGCACGGATTCGCCGGGATGCTCCTTCTTCCAAGCCCGGAGATTGATGGACATCAACGCCACCCAAATCCAGGAGCCAACAACAACCAGCACGACGCCGAAGTAGTAGAAGGGGCTCGCCAACATCGGCGGGTAGAACGTGTACAGCACGGACGCCTTGCCTAGCGCCATCGTGACCGCGGCCATAACGGTTCCCGCAATGACCAGCCAGAAGCCTCCCCACGCCCACTTGAGGCCGATGAGCGGACGCTTGAGCGCCAGCTCGGTGATGGCGTATCCAAACCCCATGGCGACCAGCGTCGGAAGCACGTAGGCCATGACGGTGCCGTGCGCCGTCACTGAGCGGTAATAGTGCTCGGGGTTCTTGACCCACGTCGATAGCGGGCTGCGAACGTACATCTGCCAAGCCCCCAGCACCAGGGCGCCAAGGAAGGCGATGAAAGCTACCCAGAAGTGCGCCAGGACGAGCTTTTTAGCGTTGTACACAGCTCATCCTCTCTGCACCCTGTGCCTTCGACAGGAACTCGTCGCGGGGCAGTACCTGCACGTGGGCCCACATCGCTTCATGGCCCGTTCCACAGTACTCGTGGCACGGCATCAGCTGCTCGCCGGCCTTGGGGAATGTGGTGGTAAACGTGGAGACGAAGCCCGGAATGAGCATCGTGTTGGCGTTGGTACGACCGATGACGAACCCGTGGATGGCGTCCGTCGCAGTGGCTCTGAACGTGACGGGCATGCCTTCCGGCACGACGATGCACTGCGGTGAGAAAGAGTACTGCTGCGCGACCAGGCGGACGGTCACTTTGCCGTCCGGCTCGAGGACAGTACCCAGGTTGCTCTCCACAAACTCGCCCTTGATGTGCACGGTCTTGACGTCGATGGTCTCCACGCGAGAAGGCGGCATGGATGCCCAATGCAGGCCGGTGATGACCATCATGAGAACGAGCAGGCCGATGATGGAAACGACGATGACCGCCCACCGCCGTTCCGCGGCGACTGCGACCGCCTCGCTAGCGTGGTGTTCCGGGACGGCGCTCACTGGACCGCTCCTCGAGGCAGGTAGACCACGAAGTAGAAGATGAAGTAGATGGCGACCACGATGGCGGTGGCGACGCCGGCCACCGCGAAGGCCCCGACAGGACCCCGCTGGACGATTTCGTCGACTCGGCGGTCTTCCTCTTCTTGTTGGGCATTCGTCATCAGGGTTCCTACTCGGGAAGGAGCTTGCGCAGGTCGTTAGCTTGCGCGGGAGTCACCGGTGTGCCGTTGTTGCCCCAGGCCTCGCGGATGTAGGTCACCACGGCCGCCACCTCGTCGTCGTTCAGGATGTGGCTAAAGGGCGGCATCCCGTGCGGACGCGGGTTCTTCAACGTCCCAGGCGCATAGCCGCCGTTGAGCACCATGCGGATGGAGTTCACCGGCGAGGACATCGTGATGGACTGATTGCCTGCAAGCGGCGGGAAAGCGGGTGCGTTCCCCTTGCCTTCGGCGCCATGACAGACCGCGCACTGCACGCTGTAGACCTTGCGGCCCGTCTCCATCACTTGGGGGTCGACAAGTCGCGCCTGGCTCGTCGGTGGGGCCTCGGCGTCGCGCTGCGGCAATGCCTTCAGATAGACGGCCATGGCCTTGGCGTCCTCATCGGTCAAGTACTGAAGGCTGTTGTAGACGACCTCGGCCATCGGCCCGTAGGTCGTTCCTCGGTGTGAGGCGCCTACCTGAAGGAGGTCGGCGATGTCCTTCAGCTCCCAGTTCCCCAAACCCGCTTCGCGATTGGACGTGAGTGATGGCGCGTACCAGTTCTGGTTGGGAATCATCCCGCCCTCGAAAGCCTTTGACTCGCTCGAACCACCCAGAGCGTTGATGGCGGTATGGCACATCGCGCAGTGCCCAAGCCCTTGGACAAGGTAAGCCCCCCGGTTCCATTCAGCAGTCTGCTTGGGGTCAGGCTTGTACTCACCTTCACGGAAATACAACGAGCGCCAACCCAGCAACAGGTCGCGGTTGTTGAACGGGAACTTCAAATCGTGCGGGCGGTTCTGCTGTTTGACCGGGGGCACGGACATCAGATAGGTGTAGATGGCGTCGGAGTCTTCCCGCGTGACCCGGGTGTACGAGGCGAACGGCATCGCTGGATAGAGCAGAGTGCCGTCCTTGGACACACCCGTGTGCATCATCCTGTAGAAGTCTTCGGGGGTCCAGCGCCCTATGCCGGTCTCATCGTCTGGGGTGATGTTGGGAACGTAGAGCGCGCCGAAGGGTGTGGGCATCGGGCGTCCGCCCGCGAACACCTTGCCGTTGGCTGCGGTATGGCAGGCTACGCAGTCTCCGGCGCGCGCCAGATACTCGCCACGAGTGATGACTTTGGTGGCGGCGGTGGCAGCTGCAGCGGCGCTTGCGGCTGTCGTGGACAAGACCCTGGGGTTGTTGCTTGCCGGAAGTGCGCCTGGACGCAGCACGAAGACAACACCAATGGCGGCCGCCGCTAGCACGACGACTACCAGGAAGATGCGCATTGCGAGAACCATGCGCGGCTACCTTTGTTGGCTGCCGCAGGCGAACGGCATGCGCACTTGGTTCGACGACACGGGCGCCAAATCCTTAGGTTGGGTTTGTTGCGACAGCCAGGCTGCGGCAGCAGTGATATCTTCGTCGGTGAGGCGCTCAGCCACTCGCTTCATGCAGTCGGGCTCTTTAGCATGGCGCTCGCCGACTCTCCAGCGTGTCAGCTGGGCCACGATGTAGGTCGGACGAAGGCCCACCAAGCCGGGGATGCCGGGCTCCATGCCCGTGAGCGCATTCCCGTGGCAGGCGACGCATGCAGGAACTCCCTTGTCGGCGTTGCCTTGGGTCACGAGAGACTGCCCGTGAGCGAGGGTCTGCGTATCGGCAGATGCTGTTTCCTTCGCGGCAAAGGGCGGCTGCTGCTTGGCGAAATACCCGGCAATCTCTCTGAGGTAGTCGTCCGGAAGGTAGGCGACCAGGTAGTTCATCGGCGGGTACCGGCGGGTGCCGTCGCGGAACGCTGCCAACTGGTTGTAGAGGTAGCCAGCCGGCTTACCCGCAATTCGCGGGAAGTACCCATTGTTGGTTCCCTGACCATCTTGCCCATGGCATGTCACACAGCCCTGCGCTCGGGCCTCGATGGAGTCGACGCTCTTGAACGCCGGGATGGCCTCCGTTTGCGCGCTCGCGAGCGACGACAAACCGCAGACCGTAACGGCGGCGAGCAGCTTGGCCACGTTCAGCGAGACTAGCCCTTGACGGTTCACTGGGGTTGCTCCTGGACAGCCGCAAGCGGGGGCAGATTTCGTGCCCGCTTCGCCTTCGGGCGGCGGGTCCCCTTGCCGCAGGAAGACCACGTTCGCGTGTCCGTGCAATTCATCGGACATCCTTGCTGCGACGATTTGCGCGCTCGTCACGCGAGGTCGATGGTGTGCCACGCCAAGCAGTTCTTCTGTTGGACGAGCTTTGTTGCGGAGTCATGCCGAGCCGCTGCCATGGAGCAAGCGATGACCGGTGCCGCCGGCACGGCTGAGCGAACATTCATCCTTCGGGCTCCTTGTTCATTCCGCTCGCGACGGTGACGTCGTCTAGCAGGAGATGCCTTCGAAAACAGGACTAGCGTTCTTCATCCTATCGCCGGCTCATAGGCAATGCAACCGCACTACCTGCATTCGCGCGCAGTGCCTCCACTGGACTACGGCTCAATGGCGGGATGAGGCGCGCCAGCAAAAGTTCGAAGGCGGCTTTGCCACCTTCGCTCACTCCGGGCGCTCTTGCCTTTCGATGTTGCGCTTAACCGTCTCCAGGTTTACGCCGCCCACGCTGCTCATGAAGTAGCTGCGGCTCCACAACACGGGGCCACGAAAGTGTGCCGCGAGAACGAAGCCATGTTGCTTGCGCAACAGTCGCGAGCTCACACTCTTGAAGTTGTTGAGCGCCACCGCCAGCGAGTGCTTCGGCGGCATCTCCAGCAGTAAGTGAGCGTGGTCCGCCTCGCCGTTGAACTCCAGCAGCGCCTGCACTGGAGGGATTCAATGGCCGGACGTCGCTCAACCGGAGGTCGCAACCTCGCAGGCGTCATCGCAGTTGGGCACCGAGCAACAGGTGCTAGGTACTTGGCCAGCGCTTTTGGATGCACAGACCGTGCGTCGATGGACGGTTCTGCACGCTATGGAGCGGCCCACCTATCCCTGCTCAGCTCCGCTGACGACCGGCGACTTCTTAGTAGGACTCTTCAGTTGGCGGAACTGGAGTTCACCTACCCCACATCGCTCGAAGCAGCGCCTTACCAGGAGTCTCCGGGCTCTCGTCGGCACGGCAGGCATCAAGCTGCTCGGCAACCGACCAAGCATCAAACTCGCGAGCATCGGTCGTGTGGTTCAACAACTCGATGAATTGCGAGTGCCGTACATCGTCGCGCATTGCCGCATAGACGCGAGCCACTGGCTCGGGCTCGCCCTCCAAGAAGCCCGCAATGCTCCCGTCGCGACACAGCAGCAGGCCAGTTACCCCGTCGCGGCGACACCATTGCGACCATTCCGCGACGAGGTCGCCCATCTGTTGGTCCGGCTGAGACGAACTGGCTGAGCTGACGTAGACAACTGCCTGGAGGGACACGTCGGTTAGGTGCTGGGGCTGGAGGCCGGCCATCGTATCGGCTGCATCTCCACACTGGAACCCTCGCTTGCGCGATATCAAATTCTCCCCACGTAAAAACATTCATGATGATGCCTCTTCACCCGCCCAAGCCGGCAGCGCCGGCCCGGCGAGCCCCACAAAGGTGTCAGTGGCCGCCGGCCAGAGGCTCGCGGGGTGCTGAAGGTGGTTGACCCTGGCGCACAATGGGGATTCCAGTGCCCTGAGCCAACTGCGCCGCGTTCGCGCTCCAAGAGTCGGGCACGATGACACCGTCGTAAAGCTTGCCAAGCAAGCCCAGCGTTGACCGGTCGTGCAGTTTTTCGAGCAGGTTGGCAGCGTTGAGCCGGACGATTCGAGCTCCGCCTCCCATCGCGACCATCTCTGCTGGGCAGGGCGGCTGCGACAAGTCCTCGACGATGCAGGCTAGCGTCCCACCGTTGAGTAGGGCAACATTTCCTTCGGCTGACGCAATCGGGGGTTGCATGACGCTTTGGACGATACAGGCGTCACGGAGCGAGTAGCTTGCTATTCCGCAATCGTTAGCCGCGAGGATTCCACGAACGAAGGCCGAGACAACGAGCAACGAATGGCTGAACGTTAGTCTAGGAGATTTCTTGGTGGCGACTCAGTTCCTGTCTGCTTGGAAGCCGCGCAACAAATCGTCGATGGCCGGAACGCATGCCAACACGACGAGTGCGATGGCGAGTGGCACCGTGCACAGGAAGCCCACGTGTTTGAACCCGAGGGCTCCTGCGACTCCGCCGAGGAAGAAGCATGAGGCCAGCGCCGAGAGAAGGCGCAGGCGCGCCCGGTTGGCCCAAACCTTGGGCTGGCCGACGCGAGGATGGTTCCAATAGAGGAGGCGTCCGAGCTCGATGCCGATGTCCGTGACGGTTCCCGTGATGTGTGTCGTTCGAATCTCAGAGCGTGATACCTTCGAGATGACCGCGTTCTGCAGACCCATGATGAAACACAGCAGCATCACCGTCGCAGGAACGAAGAGTGCGTGAACCTGCTGCAGTCGTGCACCAGCGACACCGAAGCAGAGCAACAGGGCTGCCTCCATCAGTAGTGGGATTGCGTACACGCTCGAAAGCCTGCGACGTCTCGCATAGTTGACCAGCATCGACGACGTCGTGGCGCCCAGGATGAAGAAGGCCAGACCCCCGATTCCGGAAAGAACCACATCCCGTTGTCCCAGCGCCAGGCTGTCGGCCATCGACGAGGCGATTCCGGTCATGTGCGACGTGTATTGATGAACGGCGAGGAAACCACCCGCGTTGGTCGCTCCCGCGACAAACGCCAAGAAATAGCCAAGATGTGCGTTGGCCTCGGCGGTTCGTTCTCGCCCTGTGAGGCGACGCGCGTACTCGATTGGCATCCCCATAGGATAGGGCCTGGCGTGGATGCGGGTACGGAGCTCGGCACTCAAGACCAATATTGCTCCATGGCTTGAACTCGCACCTCTGTCGAGAAGGCGCTCCAGTTCATGTCAAGAAGGCCCGACGTGCCGAAGTTGAAATCGTGTGTGGGAGGCCGAAATTCAGAGTTCCACTTCACGTGAGTACATCGAAAAGTGCTGCCTCGCAGCGGTTTGACTCCCATGGCCACCACCCACGACCTTGACCTTCCTCAGAGTCTGATTCGGTCGCTATCGCGAGCGTGCGTCGCTCTCATGCTCGCCCAGAGCAGGGCACTGGAGCGCAAGCCGTGGCCGACAAGAGGTCGGAAAAGAGGAGTCTCTACGGCGCGCTAGTTGTCGCCGCTAAGAGAACTCAGGACGCCAGAGAACGTAAACTTGAGCTGGAGAAGTCAGCCTCCGGAGGTCGAGCCGTAGCGAACGTTTGACTGCCGGCTTCTCTTGGCTGCAAACATCCGCATATCAGCGACTCGCAGAGCCTCTTCGGCCGAAGTGCCTTGCCTGACCAGCGCTGAGCCTGCGCTCGCACCCAGCATTGCGCTTCCCACCGCTTCATGGCGCCAGTTGCGTATTGCATCGGTAGCCTTTTCGGCCACTCGTTCGACGGCGGCCTCATTGGCGGGATTTCGAATGATGAGAGCGAATTCATCGCCACCAAGTCTCGCAACTGCATCCGAGTTCCGCACGACGCCGACGAGCAATTGCGCCACCTCTCGAAGAACCAAGTCGCCGACGTCGTGGCCCTTTGTGTCGTTGACCGCCTTGAAGCCATCGAGGTCAAGGTATATCAGTCCGATGCACTCGCCGGATGTCTTGGCCGCATCTTCAAGGCGGCGTAGCGTTTGATTGAACCCTGCTCGATTCAGGACGTTGGTTAGGCCGTCCACGTGAGCAGCTCGCTCGAGCGCCTGGGCTCTCAATTCAGCCTCTCGACGCTGCGTCTCCATCGTGCGCACCAGTCGCACAACGTACAGAGGCACGACCAGTGCGGTCGCAGCGAGGCCGGCGGCCATGGACAGAGATAGATGCCAGCTGGGCCCCAGTTCGACTGCCGCAAATATTGCCGCCGCGCCGACGAAGGCCGCGGCTATGCCGCGTCGTTCGCCAAATCGCAATCCGTGCCCGACGCTCGTCGTGACTGCAACCCATGCCAGTACGGCAACGGGAGGGCCGCCAAGCGCGAAGCAGGTTGCGTAGACGACATGGTCAAGTAGGAGTGCGGTTCGCTGCCGAGTAGCTGTACGACCGACGCTCTTGGCGACAAACCACACCCAGCAGTACGAGTAGCCAACGTACACGAGGACGCAGGCCAAGGCCGCTCTCAGGCTGTCCGACGACGCAAGGCTGAGGCTCAATATCAGGTAGGCGGCCAGTACCACGAAGCCAGCGTAGAAGCGGACGAAGGCCTGCCCCAGCTCGGACTCAACTAGGGTTCCTCCGCTCGGAGGGAGCAACTTCATGCGTGAAAGTCTGTTTGGTCGCCCGGGGAGGCAGGCGCGAAGCCTCAAGCTTACCTAAAGAATGCTGTCAATTGACACGTGTCTTTAGGAAGCAGTGCTCGGAAACTGGTGGCGAATGCGCCAGAGCCGAAACCAGACCCTCGTTGATGCGCTCGCCTTGGAGCTCAAGACGCGCCGCCTTGAGTTGGGCTGGTCGCAGGAGGACCTCGCGGGAGCGAGTGAGTTGGACCGGCCCTACATCTCGGTGATGGAGGTCGGCAAGAAGCAGCCGACGTTGAGTGTTCTGTACAAGCTGGCCGAGGCCTTGGGTTTGACCTTTGAGGAGCTGGCGGGAAGAGTTGAGCGTCGCTATAAGCGAGAGCTCCGCGCTCGAACCAAAGCTGTCTGAGGCTTTGCTATCGACGTCAGCGCGATGCGGACAAGACGATTGTCACGCCCCGGGGGATACTACCTACTCCGTCGTTTCAGAGACGCGAAGTGGCAGAATAGAGTCATGCCAAACATCGCATCCATCTTCAAGTCAGAGATTGCACGCGTTTCTCGTAAAGAGATTCGAGCGGAGAGCGAGGCACTGAAAAAGACTGCCGCTACACAACGCTCAGAAATTGCCAGCCTGAAGCGGCGCGTTCAAGAGCTTGAAAAGCAGCTCAAAGCAATCGCTAAAGGCGTTGCTCGAAGCGAGGTCGTGAAAGCCAAGGCAGCTGCTCCGGAAGTCGGGGAGGGCGACGCGGAGGGATTGCGTTTTCGTGCCGCGGGTATGGCGAGTAATCGCAAGCGCCTTGGACTTTCGGCCGCGGACTTTGGACTGCTGGTCGGAGCAACGGGCCAGTCCGTCTACGCCTGGGAGCAGGGTAGGACCAAGCCACGCGGCAAGAGCTTGGCAGCCATTGCTGCCCTGCGGGGCTTGGGCAAGCGCGAGGTGACTGCGAGACTCGAGGCGCTCCGGGCGAAATAGCCGCGGACTAGCTGGCCAGTCGTAGCGGGCGAGGTCCCGAGTAGGTGCGCGGCGATTCGGCTATTCTGCGTGCGTCCCTTGCCGTTACAACCAACCACGAAGGCGGTGCGTTGCCACTGGACTCGGGAAGGGGTCCAGCTGCCAAGCACCCGCAGTGGCTATTTCAGCCGGCTCACCTTGCTTGGGTCGCTCGACATCCGCCAAATGCCTCGCGAGTCTAGGCCGAGGACCTGGCTCGGCAGCTCGACCACTGAACGCCCGGGCCTCGAGCGGACGTCGAGCTTGTCGCAAGTTCTCAAGGAAAGTGAAAAGTTGGCCGGGTGCCTCTTCACAACCCTCAGACTGGCGCCCGTGCCGGACGAGTCCGCGGGTTCCTGGCCAACGTGAGCTTGGGTGCTCGCTAGCGCGCGCATCTGACGGAAAGTTACGTGCATTGCGCGTAGCGTTTGAGCCGATTGCCTCGCATACGCTTGGAGGGGAAACTGCTGCTGCTATGGCCAACCAAGACGAGCCGAAATGATGAGCCTCCGCAAGCGCAAGAAGGGCACCCGCTCTCGCCCCATCCCCGCCGCAAGTTCGACCCCCTCCTAGAATTTCTCGTGTGCGCTGTGCGCTGTGCGCTGTGCGCTGTGCGCTGTGCGCTGTGCGCTGTGCGCGAAGCAAGGATGTAAGAGTGGCGAGCGCTGAATGATGCACGCATCGGCGCCGGCAGCTGGTTTGTGCATGAAGTCAACGCGCGCTGCGCCGGCGTGGCGCGGAGTAGAGCGGTGTCCCGGCGAAGCGCAGTTGCGCACGGTCCCACTGCGCACCGACCAGCTCGCGCTCCCTGAAGCCAAAGGGGAACTGCACCCCCCGCGGCATGGACTCCGGCGCGGTCTGTCGCGAGGCATCAACGCTGGACAAGCACTGCGCCCGCTGCAACCACGAGCTGCTAGCCAGCCGAAGCAATGCGGTAGTGCTGCCACGTCGAACCCAGGCATTGAATGCAAAGGAGCCTGACCATGAAGGTACGCAAGCTCGCTCGACTGCTGAAGCGCCTGAAGCCCGCGAGCTTCGACGAAGACTACGCGCGTCTGCAGAGCCCGGAGTTCGCCAAGCTTGCCCGCGAGGCAGAGCGCACGCTGGCCCCGCCGCGCTTTCGCAAGTTCGGCAAGCCACGCGACGAGAGCTGAAAGCATCCCGGTAGGTTGACGCGCTCCACTCACGGAAAGCGAAGTTGACTTGCCCATGCGGTACGCGTTCACTGTCACGTGCGAACTCGAAACAGACCAAGTCAGTCAAGCTGTGCTTGTCGAATGCCCCGCGTCCGCCGGCATCGGGCCGGCCAATGCGGCCGACTGCTTCGGGCCGATGCCGGCCGCCCTCGAAACAGCTGCCGGCCTAGCGTGAGTGGGTGTTGCAGCAGGGCGGGACCGGTTGTCATCCTAAGCGCAGGAATGTCGGCACCTGGTCGACCTGGCCCCAGGCGTGGACGGCAACCCATTAGCAGGTGGCCGAGCCAAGAGCCGATACCCAGGAC
>Ga0207674_10005852_pt1 | contig 14582 bp, 10 predicted proteins | sample KBSCornC72_FD_184303 | JGI IMG/M metagenome (GOLD analysis project Ga0207674, IMG submission 184303) | Corn rhizosphere microbial communities from Kellogg Biological Station, Michigan, USA - KBS Corn C7-2 (SPAdes) (version 2) | ecosystem: Host-associated > Plants > Roots > Rhizosphere > Soil ... | reverse complement strand
GCGCGGCCGAATCAGGCGTTCATCGACGAGACGCTTGCTTATCTGCCCAAGCTCAATCCCGCATTCACGGCGGACTGGGTGATTGCCACGCACTGCCATCGCTACGACTTCGCACAGACCGTCTGTCCATCCGGGTTCTACGCGCAATTACCACCGATGCAGACTCCGCTCGCCGGCCTCTACATGGCTGACACTTCGTATTACTACCCGGAAGACCGGTCGATTTCCGAAAGCGTCGCCGTCGCGCGCAAGCTGGCGCGAGCGGTGCTCGCGTGATCTCGCGGGAGATGCTCCTGTTCCTCATGGCCGGTGGAATTGCCGCCGGCGTGAACTTTTTTTCGCGCATCGCGCTCAGCCATTGGCTTGGCTACGCCGTAGCGATCGTAATCGCCTATGGCCTTGGAATGATCACCGCGTTCGTGATCAATCGCCTGTTCGTGTTCACGACGGCCACTAATCGGCTGCACCATCAGGTTTTCTGGTTCGTCCTCGTCAACATCGCCGCGGTATTGCAAACACTGGTCATCAGCCTGCTGTTTGTGCACGTCGTGTTTCCGCGAATCAGTTTGCAATGGCACCCAGAGACGCTTGCGCATGCCATTGGCGTGGCGGTGCCGGTGATTACCAGTTACTTCGGGCACAAGCGGCTGTCATTTCGCAGTGTTGATCGCTCGGCGTGAGCTGAACCCGCAGGTATAATCGGCGAGAGCTGCACCGCCCCCACGGGAATCCCGTACTCATGTCCGTTGCAATCGCCGCACCGATCGGCATCACGGTTACGATTCCGCTTTACAACGAAGCGGAGAACATCCCGATCCTGTACGAGCGCGTGCGCAACGCGCTCGATGCGCTCGGCAAGCCCTGGGAACTCGTGCTCGTCAACGACGGCAGCAAAGATGGCTCCGCTGCGCTGCTGGACAAGATCGCGGCCGACGACCCGCGCGTGTGCGTCATCCATTTTCCGCGCAACTACGGACAGACCGCCGCGTTCATGGCCGGCATCGATCATGCGCGCGGCGCGATCATCGTGCCGATGGACGGCGATCTGCAGAACGATCCCGACGACATCGCGAAGTTGCTGGCCAAGCTCGACGAGGGATTCGACGTGGTATCGGGCTGGCGCAAGGATCGCCAAGACCATGCGATCAAGCGCAACCTGCCGAGCCGCATCGCGAACGGCCTGATCTCGAGCGTGTCCGGCGTGCACCTGCACGATTATGGTTGTTCATTGAAGGCGTATCGCCGCGATGTTCTCGACGGCGTAAAACTGTACGGCGAGATGCACCGCTTCGTGCCGATCTATGCGGCGTGGAACGGCGCGCGTGTTACCGAGATGCCGGTGCAGCACCATCCGCGTCTGCACGGTGAATCGAAATACGGTCTCGAACGCATCATCAAGGTCGTGCTCGATCTGCTCGTGGTGAAATTCCTGTTCCGCTATGCGAGCAAACCGATCTACGTGTTTGGCGGCTTCGGTTTTCTCGCCATTCTCGTCTGCCTGATCACCGGCTTCTGGGCGCTGGGGCTGAAGATTTTCGCCGGCGTGTCTTTGATCCAGACACCGTTGCCATTACTGTCGGTATTCCTCGGCGCGATCGGCATCGTCAGCATCCTGATGGGCCTGCTCGCCGAGATGCTCAATCGCACGTATCACGAATCGCAAGGCAAGGCGGTTTATCGCGTCAGCCGCGTCGTGCGCAGCGACGCCGGAGCGATCTGACGATGTGCGGCATCGCCGGTTTCTTCGGCGCGGGCGATGCGTCGGTGCTGCAGCGGATGGCCGCGCGCATTGCACATCGCGGTCCCGACGACGAAGGCTTTCTGATCGAACCCGAGCGCGGCGTGCACCTGGGTTTTCGTCGTCTGGCGATTCTCGACATCGCCGGCGGCAAGCAGCCGATGACGACTGCGGACGGCGCGCTGACCGTCGTGTTCAACGGCCAGATCTACAACTTCGCCGAACTGCGCGAAGAACTGACACGGCTCGGCGCGCGCTTCGTCACCGACCACTCCGATACGGAAGTACTGCTGCACGGCTTTCGGCAATGGGGCGAGGACTTGCCGAACCATCTGAACGGCATGTGGGCATTCGCGATCTACGATCGAGCGGCGCGCGCCGTGTTCTTCTCGCGCGACCGCTTCGGCAAGAAGCCGCTGTTCTATTTCGCCGGCAAGAATGCATTCGTGTTCGCGTCCGAGTTGACCGCCCTGCGCGAGCACCCGCGGGTACCATCGACACTCGACGAGCGCGCGCTGCGCAAATATTTCGCATACGGCTATGTGCCGGCGCCGCTGACGTTCCTAAAGGACGTGGCAAAACTTCAGGCCGGCCATTCGCTGACGCTGGATCTCGCCACACTTACGCCACGCATTACCCGCTACTGGCAGTATCAACCCGAACCGCAACTCGATACGCGCGACGAACGCGAGCTGATCGAGGAGTTCCGCGCCAAGCTCGATGCCGCAGTCGCACGCCGGCTGGTCGCCGACGTGCCGGTCGGCTGCTTTCTATCCGGCGGCATCGATTCGTCCACGATCACCGCACTGGCGATGCGCCATGCCGGACGCGAGCGCATCAAGGCGTTCTCAATCGGTTTCGATGAGGCAACGTTTGACGAGACGCGTTATGCGCGCGCCGTCGCCCAACACGTCGGCGCGGATCACCAGGTCGAAACTTTGTCGGTGCAGCGCGCGCTCGACATCCTGCCCGACCTCGCCGCGCGCATGGATGAGCCGATTGCGGATTCCTCGATTCTGCCGACCTATCTGCTGTGCCAGCACGCACGCAAGCAGGTCACGGTCGCGCTCGGCGGCGACGGTGCCGACGAACTGCTCGCCGGCTACGATCCGTTCCGCGCGTTGCGCTACGCGCGCTGGTACGAGAAGTTCGTGCCGAAACCCGTGCACCGCGCCGTATCGTTGATCGCCGCGCGCCTGCCGGTATCGCATCGCTACATGAGTTTCGATTTTCGCCTGAAGCGCACCCTGCGCGGCCTGGATCATCCCGCGCACTCGTGGCTGCCGGTGTGGATGGCGCCGCTGGCGCCGGCGGAACTCGATGAGTTGTTCAATGCACCGGTGGCGCTCGATGACGTCTACAGTGAAGCGATCGACGCCTGGGACAGTTGCGCGTCGCGCGATCCGATCGATCGCACGATCGCGTTCTATATCCGCCTGTATCTGCAGGACGATATCCTCGTGAAAGTCGACCGCGCGAGCATGCTGCATTCACTCGAAGTGCGTGCGCCATTCCTCGATATCGAACTGGTCGATTTTCTGCGTCGCCTGCCGTCGCACATGAAACTGCGCGGCGGCACGAGCAAGTGGATCCTGCGTCAATGCGCGCAATCGTTGCTGCCGCGAGAAGTGTTGACGCGCAGCAAGCAGGGATTTGCGTTGCCCGTGGGCGCATGGCTGGCCGACGGCAGGCTAGGCGCAAACGATGCCGTCAGCGGTGCGCGTGCACCGTTCTGGCAACGACAATTGGCCGCACAACGGGCGCACAGTGCCGACCATCGCCTGTACCTGTGGAGCGAAATCGCGCTGCGCGCGTCGACACTCTGGCAGAATCCGCATCCGTCCGCCGCTTCGGCCATACCGGAAATCATCGCCGCATGAGCAATGACCAGCGCACCGCCGACGCGTTCGCGACGTCGTGGAACAACCTCCCCGCAGGTTCGGTGTACACGCACGAACAATTCGCAGACTGGATGGCGCCCCTGCGCGAGGGGGATTTCCGCGGACGCGACGTGCTCGAACTTGGCTGCGGCAACGGCAGCCTGCTCGTGCACACCGCAGCCTGGTGGCCGCGCAAGCTGATCGGCGTCGACCTGGGTTCGTCCGTCGAAACGGCACGCAGGAACCTGCAACTCGCCGGCACAGCCAACGCCGAAGTGCAGCAAGCCGACCTGACCACGTACACGTCGGACGGCTTCGATGTCGCCTACTGCATCGGCGTTCTGCATCATCTGCAGGAACCGGAAACCGGCTTCAAGGCCGTGTTGCGCAATGTCCGCCCCGGCGGACGCTTCCACTGCTGGGTCTACGCCCGCGAAGGCAACGGCATCGTCATCACACTGGTCGACCCCATCCGTCGGCTGGTCTCACGCTTGCCCTGGTGGTTCACCAAATATGCCGTAGCCACGCCGCTGGCGGTGCCGTTTTATCTGTACGCAAAACTGCTGCGTGCAATCGTTGGTGATCATCCCGAGCGCTTGCGCACGGCGCCGTTGCGCGACTACTGTCTGTGGATCGCGCCGCGGGAATTTGCGTTTTTCCGCCACGTCGCTTTTGACCAGCTGGTGACGCCGCAAACAGCATATATCTCTAGAGAAGAGATCGAGCGCTGGCTTAATGCGGCGCCGGAGGTCGAAGCCGGTTCGACCTATATCATTTTCCGCAATGGGAATTCGTGGAAGTTTGGCGGGAACAAGCATCCCGTCAACTTGCAAAAATCCGCCGGCGAAGCCGCGAAATAGGCCCTATGAGATGAATTTCGCCACTCCGGAACGTCTAGTCGGCTTCGCGATGCTTGTCCTGGTTATTCTGGCGAACGCTGCCGGAAATGTTCTGTTGAAAATCGGCGCCGGCCCCAACGTGAACAGAACCCTGTTTGGCGTTATCACTTGGCAAACGGCGGCCGGCGTAGCATGTTTTGCGCTGAGTGTTGTCGCTTATGCCTGGGCACTGAAGCACATCGAATTGCATGTCGCCCAGATTGTCGTTTCACTGCAATACATCAGCGTGATCGTTCTTTCCGTGTTGCTGCTGGGGGAACAAATTTCGATCACACAGTGGTGCGGCATCGCAATGATTGCCGCAGGTCTATTCGTCTGTTCTCGATAGGAGCCTGCGCCATGCAGCACACATACGATTCCAGTTTCATGAACTATGCGGACAGATCCTCCCGTCACTCGGCTCGGACAATTTCGGCGCTATTGCGCGAAGCACTCAAGATCGAAAGCGTTCTTGATATTGGTTGCGCAAAGGGGACATGGCTCAGCGCGTGGCAAGAGTCCGGCGTTGCCGACATCATCGGTGCCGACGGAAACTATGTTTGCGCCGACGACTTGGTTATCCCGAGGGACCGATTCGTAGCCACTGACCTTTCGCGATCGATGGATCTCGGGCGGAAATTCGATCTTGTCCAGTCACTCGAGGTCGCCGAGCACATTCCGGCCGATTCTGCCGAACGATTTGTCGAAAACCTGGTTCGTCATAGCGCCGGATTTGTGCTGTTTTCTGCTGCACCGCCAGGTCAGGGTGGAGAGTTCCACATCAACGAGCAACCCTACGACTACTGGCGCGCAAGATTCCAGCAATTTCATTTCGATGCGTATGATTGGATTCGGCCGCAGATTGCAAAAGATTCGTCGATTTCCTTTTGGTATCGATTCAATACGATTCTCTATGCGCATCAAGACGTGGCGCACACTCTTCCGGCCGAATTGCGTGCGACGCGCGTACCGACCGGAGTACCGATTACCGATGTTTCTCCTGCCTGGTTCAGAGCGCGCAAGCTCCTTATTCGAGGACTACCGGTTTCTCTGCAACAGAAACTTGCGCAGTTGAAAGCTCGGTCCTGGCGTCGCGTCAAGGCATAATCGCGAACCAGTCTGGTGTTCCGCCTCAGCGCCGAACGGCAAGACAGGCGATCGCACTAGCCCCTGGGAGGGTTCCGGGTAGAGCGTGGTAATCGAGCGTCATGGCCCAGGCTATTGCTCGATGAAGCGGCTTACTAAGGCCTCGCGGAGAATTCACGCGCGTCGACCGGGACGCTCCCAAAGCAGCCATGACGCGCGCCGGCAAATAGACGGAGTGAAAAAAATAGCTCGCATGGTTGACTGTCAAGCCCTGTGACCCGGCGAGTTCACGCAACTGGCCCAAGTCGTAACGCAGGAAGTGACCATAGTACTCGTCGTAGTTTGACCATAGCTCCTGCCGAGCAGGTACGGTGACGACAATACACGACAGGCGCGGGAATGCCGCGACTAGTGAGGCGATGAAAGCGCCCGGATCAGGCACGTGTTCTATCACGTCAAGCAAGGTAATGACGTCGTAACTCAGACGCTCGTCCGAGGGCAGGTCGGTCGCGTTGGTCCCCGTGCGAACATGGCCTTCCATTCCTTCCAACGGTTGTACCTCCGCCAGTTCAACACCGACGCAAGTAATGCCGGCCGCGCGGAGATATTTGACGGCGATGCCACGCCCGCACCCGACATCAAGCACCTGGGGCGAGGTCGGCGCGAACGTCTTGAGCTCCTGCAAGACGATACGATTCCTGGCCAGATGCCACCAATGACGATCCATGCCGTCGTCATACGCCAAATCGTATTGCTGCTGCTTGAAGGTCGTCGACATGTATCAGTCAGCTGTGGGAGGAAGCAGTCTCATGGTGCCGCGAACGCAGGCAATGCCAACAGAGCGAACGAGCCAGCCGACATGCAAAACGCGGCGCCTAACGCGATGGCGAACATCCGCTTTGGCAAGTATGGCGCACTGTATCCAAAAAGCAGCGCCATCATCGGCACGATCGGAAACAGATAGCGACCCTGAGCTTGCATCGCATTGACCCAGCTCCAAAGCAGAGAACTTGTGAGCACCAGCATTGCCCCACCGCCAACACAGGTTGCCAGCGCAACCCAGCGCGAAGGATCAGCTCTACGCATCGCAAGCACGACGAGCGCCAAAATCAGGGCCGCAGCAAAGGAAATGCACGCGTAAAACCACGGCTGTGCCACGATGTTCATGTACCCATAGACGCCGAACGCACTGATTAGGCTGCTATAAGCCCACCCATACGGAGCGAAGATCACGTTCTGCAAACGCACTCCGCGCGCGGCAAGGCCGATCGACGGCTCTCCCTTGCCTTGAGCGGTGACCGATGGTTTGAAATCGTGACCTGCTCGTGCTTCAACAGTCGCGTGAATGCGGGCCGCCTTTTCCTGGGGCCAGCCGTTGACATGGACGTCCCAAACAACCCGGGGCGCGGCTATCGCGGCGCAAATCAGCACAAACGCCGCCAGGCGCCGTAACACGCTGCGCTTTTGAGAATCCTTATAGTCACGCCAGCATGAAGACAAAGTCGTACCGACGACGAGCAGAACTCCGAATAGCATGAGTGGGATCCGCCACGGCATCATGGCTGGTATGTCGCCGGCAAAAACTGCTATGCCCAGCACCAATAACCCTCCCAAAATCGCCGCAACGACACGAGTGCTCAACTCCAAGTGCACTATTGCCAACCACAGCAGAAAGGCTGGCACCACCGGCAAATAATTGCGTTTTGAGACCAGCAGCAGACCAAGGCATGCAGCTGTACACCACAGAGCCGGACTGCTCTTTTCGCCGGTGCGCAGGAACCGATGCACGCCGCTCTCGTCGTCAGCGATCAAGACCGCAGCCAGCAACGCCAGGAACAATGCAAAGGCATCTGCGTTGAGGTACGAGTAGATGTACCAGATCTGCGGCGAAAGCAAAGTGACCGACAAGGTGCTTGCCCAGCGCCGGCGGCTTGCGGCCACACCGCACAAGATTGCCCAAAGCGCGCACTGAAACAAGCGCGCACATCGTAGTTCATCGTGGATCGCTGCCATCAACGGCGCAGTCAGGCGGGCGACGAACTCGTAGACGATATCCAGCTCGAATAGATACGAATAACCCCATATCGATGAAGACGCAGCTGTAACCGGATCGTCGACCGCCGGCGGCAGCCAATGCGCGGCGTAATATTGATAGACACCCAGATGGGAAAATTCATCAGGATGTACGGACCGACTCGTTGTCGACGTCATCGCCAGCGCGAGAATCAAGCCTCCTGCCGCCGCCATCCCCATTGGGATGAAGAAGCGCGTGATCTGTTCGGAGCGCGCAAGCCATAGCCGCAGTAGCAGCAATCCAACCAAAGCATAGAGCGCTGCAAGAAGAATACGTTCGAACCAGCTGGCATTCGATTGGGAAGCGATGAGCGGCTCGGCGGGGATAAACAGCAACTGTGGGTCTGCCGTCGCTCCGGCAACCAACGCAAGCGCTCCATCGTGGCGATCGATTGCGGTGGCAGGCCCTGGAAGCCAGGAATCGATCGAGAGGCCTTGCCAAGGTGAATCATGGCCTTGGCGTAGCGCGATACGCGAAATCGAAGCGGAACGGGCGGAATTGATGGGATCCAGGCGCAATTGGAAAATCGGCCCGGGGGGAAGCGTAAATTCGATGTGATTGACCCCAACGTGCAGTGGTTTGCTGACCGACTCGGATTCAGAGAATCCTTGGTGCGAGCGATCATAGAAGACCTGCACAACATCAGGTTGCGCGGACTGCACATCCACACTCAATTCGATCTGAGGTCCAACACCGCGAAGCAAAAGCCAGAAACCCAGAGCAAGTGCCGCCCAGATGACCCCTAGCGTCCACGAACGGCTATTGGCAACAGACTGACGAGGGGCTCGATAGATCAGCGACATGATTCGGCAAGCGTGACCAAAAACCTGGCAATCATGCCGGATCGGCCCATACCTGCGCCAGCAGGTTCATCGTGGGATAATCGCATCAACGCGACCCAGCGGTGGTGACAGCCATGATTTCTCGATTAGTGTCAACGCGCGTCATTTCGGTCGACTTTGTCCGGAAACTTCTATGCGCACAGTGCTTGTTGCTACCGGCCCTTGCGGTCGGGGCGCTGTCCGTCACCCAGCCCACCGCCTCAACGACTATCGCGGCAGGTGACGACTATGCCACGCAAATCCTGGGCAACGCGTGGGACATGAACGATGTAATCGACATCGACACTGAGGAATCCCTCAACGTTACGAGTCAAAATTTCGGCAGCGGAGTTTTTTCTGGAGTGACCACAGCGGCTGACGCCAATGTCTACCCCTTGTTTGAAGGCCAACTAAGTTCGATCAACCTGAGTCGTGGTGCGAACTTCCCGGTAGATACTTCGCGTTATCGTTATTTCACCGTGAAAATGAAAGCCACGCAGCCTGGCGCGCCAACTGAATTTTCGAGACTCGTGTTCTATCAGGTGAACGGCACATTCGGTCTGGGCGCGTATCACGCCCTGCCAAACAACGCATACATCATCTTCACCAACGACATGATGACGCAGATTGATGGATCATCTCCGCATCAATGGACGGATTTTCCCCAAGTCACGGGCTTGCGTGTCGACCCTGCCACTCCCGGCGGAGCGTTTACTTCAGGCTCCCAATTCAGCATCGAATGGATCCGACTCACGTCACCCGCAACAGCCGGCGAAAAGACTCCTGTGGCATGGAGCGATTCCGGTTCTGCAAGCAGCTATTCGATCATCGCGGTAGACAATGCGGGTACCGGAGCCAGCTATATCTTGTCCTCCACCGTTCCAAGCGGAACGACAAGCCTCCTGGCGGACACCAGCTTTCTTGCCCCTGGTCAATATCAGATCCAGGTCAAGCGCAATGCGGACAATGTCACAGCCAACAGCGCGACGTTTCGTATCAACAGTCCGCCGCAGATCACGATGAATACACCAAACGTGGCCGGGGATGTGACCAGGGATTTTGCCTCCAGCGTCACTGGCAACTCATGGGGACCCTTCAGCGCAACTGATTTCGCGGTCACTCCAGTCGCGCCAACGGGTCATTTCAACCTGGTGAGTTATCCATCTCCCACGACCCCGCCGGGAACGTCTGTTTTCTATGGTCGCCCCGTTGACGCTGATCCCCAATGGTTTTTGAACCTCGCGGGACACGTGATCGATACAAGCATCTATCGCTCGCTCTGTTTCGATATGCTTGTTTACGGGCCTCGCGACTTTGGTGCCGGCGCAGTAGCGCGAATTTTCTGGGGCAACGGTACCACTGCGGCCACTATGAGTACGTCTCAAGACATTGTGCTTGACGACAACCTGGGAGATTCAATCGTAAATCAATACTGTATCCGTGACCTTGCGGCGGTTCCTCTGGAGCCGAATCCAAATGGCGGCGCCTGGTCGGGAACCAAAAGTGTCTTGCGTATCGATCCCAATGAGTTCACGCCCAGCGCCGGATGTAGTACCAGCACGAACCCCGCTCTCTACGATACATGCCACGACATCCGCCTGGACAAAGTCACGCTGTCGCCGTTCGCGCGCACCAACCCGGGCTACACATTTCAATGGAGTCTGACGGACGCGAATGCGTCCGATGCACACCTGCTTAGGTTGTACCTGGATCCGGACACGATTCCGTTCAACGGAAACGAAATTCTTGTCTACAATTCTGCAGTTTCTACTGGCGCCGGCCAGTACGCATGGCCTGGATCACCTGCGCCACCCCTGGGAACCTACAACGTCATGGCAGTGGTGGATGACCCATACAACGAAGTTGTCCAGTACGCAGGCGGGCCGCTCGTTGTCAGCGACGAAATCTTCCGCAACGGATTCCAATAGGTCGCGTCCGCCGCCCGATCAGCCGGATCAAGTATCATTGAGGGCTGCAGACAAGCCGCTTCGGGTATCCGGAACATGACCAGCGACGATCGGGACACCAAGCCGCCGCGCGAGGCGGCGGACGATGCCCGCATGACGCCGAGCACCGAGACTTTGTCCGTCGCGGCTGCCAAAGCGTCCCACGCCGTGCTCGTGCTCGGCATGCACCGCTCCGGCACGTCCGCCGTGGCTCGAGTGCTTGCCCTGATGGGCGCCGACACCGGCCCCCGCGAAGACTTGCTGCCAGCGCACCCCACCGACAATCCCACCGGTTACTGGGAGCGCGCCGATCTCAATGCGATCCACGACCGTTTCCTCGAATCGACCGGCCACGGCTGGAATCGCGTCGCCGGGTTCGATCCCCATTCTGTAGATGCCGAAGCCTGCGCAGCGTTCGCGCAACAACTGCGTGGTGTGGTCAAGAAACTCGACGGTACCGGCACAACCTGGCTCGCGAAGGATCCCCGCCTTTGCTTGCTGCTCGCGCAATGGCGCCCGCTGCTGGATAAACCGGCATACGTGGTAGTGGTGCGCGATCCACGCGAAATCGCCGCGTCGATGAGCAGCGGTCCGCGCGGCACGTTCACGTCGCCATTCGTCATGGCGCTGTGGGAAAAGTATTTGCGCACCGTGCTCGGGGAACTCGATGGCGAGCGTGCGCTGTTCGTTTCCTACGCCGACTTGCTCGCACATCCGCAGCCGCAATGCACGCGGCTGCTCAAAGGTCTGCGCGAACTGGGTGTTGCCGATCTCCATGAGGCGCCGGCGCGGGAACTGAGCGGCTTTCTTGATCCCCAGCTCAAGCGCAGCACGCCGCGGGAACACGTGCAGATGTCGCCGGCGCAATCGGATCTCTTGCGCTGGCTGCAGACGCAATGTCGAGCGAAGGGGCCAGTCAAGGTTGCCGGCATTCCGCAGGCACCGGCACCGGATGCCGTGCTCGCCGAGTACGAAGCGGCTTTCGATTTTCACGTCGCGCATGGGCGCGGTATCGCCAGTCAAGAGGTCAACCAGCGTCTGGTTGCCATCGAAGCACAGATCGCCGCGAGCCATCGCGAACGCGAACAACGAGCGGCCGAGGTGGCGCGAGAGCGCGAGCAGCGCGCCGCCGAAGTCGCGCGGGAGCGCGAACAGCGCGCCGCCGAAATGGCGCGCGAACGAGAGCTACGAACGGCGGAAATGGCGCGGGAGCGCGAGCAGCACGCACGCGAACTCGCGCAGCGTGCAGCCGACGCCGCGCGCGAGCGCGAAAAATGGATGGCCGACCTCAACGCCCTGCGGCAGCAGAACGCGGCGGTCACGCAAAATGCAACGCAATTGCGTGCGGAGCTTGCCGATACGCAGCGTCAACACGCCGCTACGTCCGCGCAACTGGAACAGTTGACCCGGCATTCCGGCGTGCAGGACAAACGCGTCCACGACCTCAACCAGCACGCGACCGCGGTATCGACCAAGCTCGAAAAGCTGACCGCCCATGCCAGCGCGCAGGATCAACGCGTGCATGAGCTCAATCTGGCCTCGGCGGCACTCGAGGAGCGCGAGCGAGCGCTGCGCGCTTCCCTATCCTGGAAACTCACCGCTCCGCTGCGCGGCGTGGCCAGCGTGTTCAGCGTGCGCCCGTCGGGTCGCTTCGAGCAGAGCCTTTATCGTGCCTATTACTCGATGCCGGGCATGAGCGCTGCACGCAAACGCGCGCTCGTCGAATGGCTGCACCGCCGCGCCGGCTGGCTGACCAGAAACACGTTGTCCTATCAACTGCACACGCAAGCGCAGCAGCTCAAGGGCACCGACGACGCCGCTGCCTCGGCGACGCCGAAACAAGCGCCGCGCATGGATCAAAAACGTGCTGATGCCGTAATCGCGACGCTTGCCGATCCGCCGCTGATCTCCATCGTGATGCCGGTGTACAACGTCGACCGGCGCTGGCTGATGGCGGCGGTCGAATCAGTGCGCCGACAGTTCTACCCGCATTGGCAATTGTGCATCGCCGATGATGCATCCACGCGCGTGGAAACCCGCGATTCGCTGCGCGAGATCGCGCAACTCGGCGATGCGCGCATCAAGATCGACCGGCTGACGCAGAATCGTGGCATCGCCGGCGCATCCAATGCCGCGTTGCAGATGGCAACAGGCGATTATGTCGGATTGCTCGACAACGACGACGAGCTCACGCGCGACGCCCTGCTCGAGGCGGCGCAGACCATCGTCGCCAGCAATGCCGACATCGTCTACTCCGACGAAGACAAGCTCGACACGGACGGTTCGCATGTCGAGCCGCACTTCAAACCGGATTTCAACATCGATTACTTCCTGTCGATCAACTATGTCTGCCATTTCGCCGTGATCCGGCGCGGGCTGCTCGAGCGCATCGGCGGTTTCCGCCAGGGTTTCGACGGCGCACAGGATTACGATCTGCTGCTGCGCGCCAGCGAAAGCGCCGAGAAGATTGCGCACATTCCGAAGGTGCTGTACCACTGGCGCAAGACTGCCGAATCGACCGCAACCGCGAGCAGCGCCAAACCCAAGAGCTGGGATGCCGGCCAGCGCGCGTTGTCGGAATCTGTTGCGCGGCGCGGCATCGAGGCTGATGTCGAGCCAGGTCCGTATCCGAACACGTATCGCGTGCGCCGCCGCATTGAAGGACAGCCGCTGGTCAGCATCCTCGTGCCATTCCGCGACAAGCCGGAACTGCTGTCCACCTGCGTGCAGTCGATCCTCGATAAAACGGACTATGCGAATTTCGAGATCATCGGCATCGACAATGGCAGCACGGCCGACGCCACGCACGCATTGATGAAGCAGCTCGAGCGCCGCGATTCGCGCGTTCGCTTCGTGCGCCATGACGCGCCATTCAACTTTTCCGCGATCAACAATTTCGGTGCCCGCCACGCTTCCGGCGAACACCTGCTGCTGCTGAACAACGATACCGAGGTCATCGCCGCCGGCTGGCTGCGCGCGATGCTCGAGCATTCGCAGCGACCGGAAGTCGGCGTCGTCGGCGCGAAACTGCTCTATCCGGATCGCCGCATCCAGCACGCCGGCGTGATCGTCGGCATTGGCGGCGTGGCGGGTCACGCGCATCTGCTGGTTCCCGGCGACCATCCCGGCTATTTCGCCCGCGCGCAACTGCCGCAGAACTTCAGTGCAGTCACGTTCGCCTGCGCAATGACGCGCCGCGACGTGTTCGAACAGGTCGGCGGTCTGAACGAAACGGATCTCTCGATCGCATTCAACGATATCGACTATTGCCTGCGCGTGCGCGAGGCCGGCTATCTGATCGTCTACACGCCGTTCGCCGAATTGTTCCATTATGAGTCGCTGAGCCGCGGCTACGAGGACAATCCGGAAAAGCAGGCACGCTTCTCGCGCGAGGCGCGTTACATGATGCAGCGCCATCGGGAAATCCTGCGCCGCGGCGACCCCTGCTACAACCCGAATCTGCGCCTGGACACACACGATTTCAGCCCGTTGCCGGGATACATCGACGCATTACCGCGTTGAACGAAAAACGGCGCATATGATCGCGGTACTGATCATCAATTACCGTACCGCCGCGGCGACCCTGGCCTGCCTGCAGGCCGTACTGGCGCAGTTGCCGGCCGATGGCCGGGTGTTTCTGCTCGACAACGGTTCCGGCGCCGCGGATGCCGACGCCCTGGCCGCAGCCGCCGCGGCACACGCGAACGTGTATTTCGAGGGGGGCCCAGCCAATCTCGGTTTTGCCGCCGGCATGAACCAGCTCATAGACCGGGCGCTGGCCGATCCGAGCATCGGCGAACTGCTGCTGCTCAACAGCGACACGCTGCCTGCATCCGAATTCATCGCCTCTATGCGCGCCAAACTGGATCCCGCGCAGCACATCGACATGGTGGCGGGCACGCTGCTCGATTCACGCGACGGCGGCATCGACAGCCTCGGTATCACGCTGTACCGCTCGACATTGGCCTCGAACCGCAAACGCGACGGCGAAATTCTGCTCGGTCCGTGCGGCGGCTGCGCGCTGCTCACGCGGCGTCTTGTTGAAGACTTGCATGCCCAACATGGCGAATATTTCGACGAAACGTTTTTCTGCTACGCGGAAGACACCGACCTGGTACTGCGTTCGCGCTGGCTCGGCTATCGGCCTGCTTTCGCCGCC
>Ga0207674_10005850_pt1 | contig 14584 bp, 11 predicted proteins | sample KBSCornC72_FD_184303 | JGI IMG/M metagenome (GOLD analysis project Ga0207674, IMG submission 184303) | Corn rhizosphere microbial communities from Kellogg Biological Station, Michigan, USA - KBS Corn C7-2 (SPAdes) (version 2) | ecosystem: Host-associated > Plants > Roots > Rhizosphere > Soil ... | reverse complement strand
CAGAAGACCTCCGCAATGTATTCGCCGAAGTGGTAGTACGTCTTTCCATGCTTCGCAAGATTGGTCCACAGGTATCCGCTGGCCGGCTCGTTCACGTCCGGAATCTTCTGCTCCAGCGGCAGTCCGTCCGCGACCACTCCCTCGAAGTCATAGGTCCGCTCATTGCCGCGATAGGCCTGCTGCCACGTCTTTTCCAGATAATCCGTCCCGATCGCCGCATTCGACCATACATGTCCGTCGCCCGACACCTCGCCTGAATCGTAGAAGTTGTCGAGCACGCCAAATTGCAGTGCGAGTTTGTGCAGATTCGGCGTGATCTCCTTCCCATACATCGTCAAGCTGCTGTCGCCATTGCCCACCGGCTTTCCCCCCTGCTCGAGATCGCCCAGAATCTGATCGTAGGTACGATTCTCCTTGATGATGTAGATGACGTGCTTGATCCGGTTGCTGGATCCATCCGCGAAACGAATCTTCTCCTCCGCCGCTTTCATCCGGTTCGACTCGAGCACGGTTTGCGTGAAGTCGCGCAGGCTCTGCTCCATCTCGCTTTCATTCAGCACAGCCAGCGAACCGTAAAGAAGGGTCCCGATGTAGTTCGTCTTCTTCGGCATGCCGGGCTCTGGCTTCTGGTCCTTCGGAGGATATGGATTCGCAACTGTTCCTTTGCCCTTATCGGTTGCAACAAAAAGCCGGCCGCCCGATGCGGCGGGGAGAAACGCCATCGACAATGGCATCCACTCCGTAGGTACAAAACCTTCCGGCTCGACCATGCCTTTACGCGATACGCTCGCGGTCAGTTTCTTCGTATCAATCACAGCAACAGCATCGCTGGCCATGTTCGCCACATAGAGCCGGCTGCCGTTCGCATTCAACGCCACAGCCACAGGTTCCGCGCCGAAGTAGCTTTGCCCTGGCAGCCGCGTATCGAAGTAGCCTTTCACCGCGAACTGCCCTGCTCCGACATTCACGGCCGCAACAGCATCTCGATTCGCCAGCGCCACATATAGGGTTCTGCCGTCGGCCGTGAGCGCAAACGCGCATGGATGCGTGCCGGGCCGCACAGGATCAGACGGCTTCAGCAGCGCGAGCTTGCGGCCTACTGCATTCTTTACAAGATCCAGCTCGACGATCTCTGATGCGTTCCACAGCGCCACGTACGCGCGATGCCGATCCTTCGAAAGCTGCAACGCAACCGGATACGTCGACGGCACAGCGTTGCTCTCCGTCAGGTCGAACCGATGCTCGATTTTTCCGGTCGCCGCATCAAGGAGCAGAACATCATCGGTCAGGTTCTCTGCAACCAGCAGCTTTTCCGCTCCTCCACTTTGAACAACCTCAATGGCCGCAGGGAACGGAATCCCCTTGTCGCCATCCACTTCTCCAATCAGTTTTGTTTTGTGTCCGGGCTGCAAAGTCTCGATCGGCAGCTTGATCATCCGATCGGCTTCAATTCTGCCGTCTGCGAAGCGATATACGAGAATTCCGCTTCCGGTGTCATGCGGACCGCGCTCCGGCTGGATCTTCCCTTCCGGGTCCGACTCCGATCCGATGCTCGCATAAAGATGAGTGCCGTCTCCGCTGAACGCCAGGCCCGAATACAGCGTCTGATTCCCCCGCCCGGAGTAGGTGCGATCGTCGGGGAAATCCGTTACCTTCTGGGTCTGCGTGTCGTAGACCGCGAGTGACTGCTCATACTTCGATTCATGGGTTCCGTATCCGGCATTCACAGTTACGACATAGCGGCCGTCCGGCGACACCACCATTGAAATGGGCTCGCTGTTCAGGCGCTGCGGGTTGCCCGGAACGGGCTCGATCAACTGCTTGCTGGTTGGAAGATTGATCGTCTGGGCAATACTGGACTGCGCTCCGCTCATCAACAAAACGCCAGCAACGAAGAACACCACCGAATTTCGCATGGCAAAACAATATCAAACGTCGCACCCCAGTTTTCTTACAGGCTGATGACACGACCGCGTCCTCGTGATTGCTGAAGGCTTCGCAGTCACCTGCAATAATGGATAACCATGCAGACGGTTGTGACAGCAGCGAGGCTCTGGGACGGAACCAGCCTCCACCAAAACCCCCTGATCCTCATTGAAGATGGTCGCATTCATTCCATAACGAGCCGCGAATCGTCCGAACTTCCCGCCGGTGCGCGCGTGCTCGACTATCCAGGCGCCACGATCGGTCCCTCCTTTTTCGATGTGCACTTTCATGGGGCCGCGGGACACGATGTGATGGAAGCAACGCCGCCCGCACTCGACAAGATCGGCAGGTTCATCGCCTCGCGCGGTACAGCTGCGTACCTCGCCACGACAGTCACTGCACCTCTCGATGCCACTTTAAGCGCGCTCGACGGCCTCGCAAACGAAATCGCCAAGTTGCCGGAGCCGGGGCGTGCGCGTCCGCTCGGCATCCACCTTGAGGGTCCGTTTCTCTCGCATGAGAAGCGTGGCGTGCATCCGCCTGAGCATCTTCTTCCTCCAAGCACTGCCACATTTGATCGTCTCGTCGACGCAGCGCACGGCCATGTTCGCCTCATCACCATCGCACCCGAGCTGCCCGGTGCCGAAGAGCTGATCCGCCATGCCGTTTCCCGCGGTGTTCGCGTTTCGCTTGGTCACTCGAATGCAACTGCCGCGCAGACAAAGGCCGGCATCGCCGCCGGAGGTTCGAGCGCGACCCATACGTTCAATGCCATGCGTGCTCTCGACCATCGCGAACCGGGGATTCTGGGCACGGTACTTACCAGCGACGAACTCTATGCAGACCTCATTTGCGATGGCGTGCATACGACACCTGAAATTGTTCGCCTCTGGTGGCGTGCAAAGGGACCGGAACGCGCGATCCTCATTACTGACGCATTGGCGGCCGCGGGCATGCCTGATGGCGAGTATTTCCTTGGCGGCTTTGCGGTCGAAGTCAAAGGGGATCGTGCGATGGCTCGAGGAGTACTCGCCGGCAGCGTGCTCACTCTTGACCGCGCACTATCGAATTTCGTTCGGTTCACGGGAGCGTCTGTAGACCAGGGATTGCGACTGCTGACACGCAATCCAGCGGCAATGACCGGCCTTGATCACCGCACGGGCAGCATCGTGCCCGGACGCGCTGCAAACCTTGTCGCAGTGGATGAGCAAGGAAATCTGGTCGCGTCGATGATTGCGGGAGCGCCTGTCAACTAACCGGCAGCTTTTGCAAGTTGCTGCGCGCGCCACACTGCGCCCTCGATGCCTGCAACTTCCGTGTCGCGCACAGGGATCTCCGGCGCAGCAGCTTTGAGACCGGCCATAAAAGCCTCGCGCACGATACGTGACTTGCCGATCACGCTGCCGATCCACGCGACCGGTACTTCGACGGCAAGGTTGTGCTTGCGGCGCAGCTTGGACCGGACGAGCAGCACGCTCTCCACGAGATCGTCAGCAGCCTGCTTCAACACGCTCAGTGCGACAGCATCGCCCTCTTCGGCGAGCTTGCTTACTGCAGGAGCGAGCGTAGCGAAATCAGGACCCGGCGTGCTGTCGCCGAGATTCACCAACTCTTCCAGCGTGTGGGTTCCCCAGATGCCGCCAACAGTCTCCAGAATTCTTGTTGGTTCCTCGTGGTCGTAAGCTCGCAGCGCCCGGCGTACAGCGTGCAGCCCTATCCAGTAGCCCGATCCTTCATCGCCAAGACGTGAGCTCCATCCGCCCGCACTTTCGCGTCCCCCGTCAGGAGCGCGACCGATGCAATTCGATCCGGTACCGGCGATCTGCAGGATACCGGGCCCTCCCTTGAACGCGCCGTCCAGCGCAATCACTTCATCACCGACAACCTCGGAGTGCTTGACGCCGAACTCCGAGAACACTCCGGTGATCCAGTCCTTGACTCCTGGCATCGTTGAGCTGGCAACTCCCGCCGAAGCCGCCTTTACATCCTTCACGCCAGCTTTGGAAAAAACGTCTTCGAGAATCGCGCGCAGGTTCGATTCCGCCATCTTTGTTCCAACGCGCAGGCGTTTGATTGAGCCGTTCTCGGCAAAGGCCAGCACTTCTGCTCCATCAACGATGGAGGCGCGCGTTCTTGTACCTCCTCCGTCGATGCCCAACACTGCGCTCATTGCGGTCCCTTCCCCTCTTCTGACGGGGCTGAAGTATTTGTGGTTTCTCCACCATTGTCGCGCAGCGTACCGGCCAGCACATTCAAGCTTCCGTCATTTTTTGGAGGCTGCAAGCCAAGCATGTGCGCGATCCACGCATAGAGATTTGTGTTTTGAAATGGGGCGACCGTCTTGCCGGACACAATGTCAGGACCGGCTGCAAAAAAGATGGCCTTCATCTCCGGCACTCTGCTCGGATCGAAGCCGTGCATTCCAGTCTCAGGCGCCTTATCCGTCTTGCCTTCGGCCGGCTTGTGCGCGCGAATCGCATAAGGACCGGTGGCGATCACGACCGGATCGCCTTCTCTCGGATTCTGGTTGTACTTCAAGCCCGCAGGCACATCCTTGCGACGGTAGGTCATGAACTGCGAAGACGCCTGCTTCAGCTTCGTGTATGCGCGCGCGCGATCCTCTTCGGTCTTGCCATAGAGCAATGCTCCGGCGTTCTCGAATCCGCTTAGATCAGCGAATCCGTCGAGGGTGATCCAGCCGCCTTCCACTTTCGCCATGCCGTGATCGCTGACGACAACCAGATCTACGGGCAAGCCGGTGCCATTGAGCGCGCGTTCAAGTTTTCCTATCAGCTTGTCCACCTTCAGCACGGAGGCCCTCGTCTGCGGCGCGTCGGGACCGAACTGATGCCCTGCGTGATCAGGCTCGGAGTAGTAGATGGTGATAAAGTGGGGCCGCTCAGCCTCCGGAAGCTTCAAGAGCGCAACAGCATCGTCGATGCGGGCCTGCTCGACTTCCGCGCTTGCTTGCGACTTGTTATCGAACTGCGCGTACCAAGTCGGACGGTGCCCAGCAATCTCGGCCTCCGATCCCGGCCAGAAAAGGCATGCCGCACGCATCCCCTGGCCTTCGGCGAGACTCCAAAGAGGCGTACCGCTGTACCAGCTTCCATCGCGCACTACGCTACTATCGGCGATGGCGAAACGGGCGTGTTTCGTCTCGTCATAGAAGCTATTGGCGACCAGCCCGTGATGTTCCGGGTAAAGTCCGGTAACGATCGTGAAGTGGTTCGGAAAAGTGAGGGAAGGATAGCTCGGCAGCATGCCTTCCGGCGCCCAGACTCCCTTCTTCCCGAGCGCCAGCAAATTCACCGCATTGTCACGCTTCGCATAGTCCCAGCGAAACCCATCCAGCGAAACCAGCACAACATAGTGCGCCTGCTGAGCGGCAGCGGAGTTCTGACCATTTTCGATATGCACCAGGGGAAGTGCCGGATTCCCTCTGGCAATCGGCTGCGGCTCCTGGGCACAGGTCCAGAACGAACAAGCAAGCATCCATGCAAAAGCCGCAACGCCAGCATGTTTTCGGACCCGGAAACGCATTCGTTCTCTCCCGGATAAGCTTACAGCACGTGCGTTAACGTTTCCGCATCTGCGGCGCAAACAAAGATCGACAAAGAGTGTAGTGCTGAATAGACGTTTCGATTCAGAATCGGTCTGCGAGAGAGACGGTAAGAATGGTTCAAACGTTCGCGCAAAGCAAGTCGAAACCAACACTGCTGCTGCAGGGCAGCTATGTACCCGCTGCGAGCACAAAGGGAACGGCTTTTGTCACGGACTGCCCCTTGAACTGAAACGTGACATGCGCTTCATATTCGCCTGCCGTCAACTTCGCGATGGGCAGGCTGGCCAATATCGAAGCCGCGCCGGTCGGATCGAGGGGTACTGCGCTTGCCGGGCTTTTGATGAGGAGTTTGCCGTTATTCCAGATCTCGACACTGGCGTCGACGGGCGCATCCGCCGGCGCGGGAGGATATGCAACTGCATAAAACCGGATCTTCCCTTCGGCTTGCTCCAGTTGCACCTGCGACAGTTCGGGCATGATCTTACCACCATGCGCCTGAAGAGGATCTGTAACGTCAGGCGATCCGCCGATCGCGTCGACCCTTCGCGCGATAGCGACATCGCTGACTGCGAGGCCGGGGGTGTCGCTCACCATCAGGGCAGTTCTTTTCACGCTGGCTTTCATGCTCTGCCGGTCAACCGTTGCCGTCTCGAGCGTGTAGTGCCCTGGGGCGAGTTCGAAGGGCGCCGTAAAGCTGACCACTCCGCGCTGCAACTCGGATGACCTTGACACCGGCACATCATAGGGAATGTCCTTGCTGATCTTCTGCACGACGAGGCCATGCTCATCTTTGACCAGCCCGGTCACGCATACATGTACCTTGGCCCAATGCGCATCTTTGACCACCGTGAGGTCACGCGTTGGCGCCTGGAAGACAAACTCCATCTGTGTGCGCACGGGGCCTGGGCGGTACTGCAGCGCGGCCACGTGGAATTCGAATTGATGCAGTGGCGGTGTGGTGTTGATCGCCTTCATCGTCGCCATTTCGAATGGGTAGATCTGCCTGCCGTTCAAGGCTGGCAGCGCGTAATAGCCGCTGCGCGAAAAGATCTTCGCTCCCGGACGCGAGACTTTGACTTCGATCTTGCGGAACGTCCCATCCGTGACGGCATTCGCAGGCGAGTACGTCAGTTCGTAGTGGGTCCGCACGCTCTCGACGGCACGTTCGAGCGGCTCCAGCAGATCAAGCGTGTCAGGCAGCAGCTCGCCGCCCGTGCCTTCTGCGAGGGCAGCAAGGTTGTAGCGAGTGTCTGAGTGGATGGACTGATCCGCCATTTCGTTGGCGAGAACCTCATCGGCGGTAACGGTCTGGTCTCCTCCGTTCATCCGGCTCAACTGCTGCCGCATGCTGGCCTGCGCTGCTGCTTTCAGGACGCGTCGCGAGTTATCGAGTGTCGATGCTGATGTGATTCCGCGCGTGTCCAATGCATAGATGCTGACGTTGGCGCGATTGGCGTTGCTGATGACCGCATTGAGCAGCTCAGCCGTTTCGTTCTGTACCGGGAGGCCCGCCGAGAAAAGCAGCATCACCTTGCGCCCGGGAATTTCCCGCTGCGCACGAACCAGCATCTGGAGCGGCGTGAGATAACGCTGGCTTTCAACATAGACATCCTGCATCTCGCTCACCCAGCTGGTGGACATCAGGTTGGCGATCGCCGCAGCAGGTCCCGCACCCGCTGCGGAACTTGCGCTGAGAGCGCCGCCAGCCGCGTTCGAGGCTCCCGCGGCCCCGGCCGAAGCACCGTCTGAGGCATCTTCCGTGCTGCCGACCGAGCCGCCGCCCGTTGCATCCGCAGATCCACGTCCTCCGGCAAATTGGGCCGAGTTGATGGCCCCAAGCTGAGAAATGAGGACGTTGCTGGTGGCCCGCTCGACGCCCGAGGAGATCTTCTCGCCATCGTTGGTGTAGGTCTGCACGGTCCGCAGCCCTGCCATGGACAGAGAGAATACGCCCACATACATGTTGGGCTTCAGCTCCGTCTTTACGAACTTCCGCATTGCATCCACGGTCAGCTTGCGCCCGCGCGGATCGAGACTGGCAATCACCACCGAGATCACACTGATGTCTCGGAGTTCTTGTACGTTGTGCTCCTCCGCTGAAGCCGCGCCGCCCCCGCGATCACCGGAAGTCGATGCGATCGAAGTGACTCCGGCATTCGGCGCAGGTCCCAGATGCCCATCGACGAAATCAAAGTGGCGGACCTTCTGCTGAACTCCATCCTCGAAGATCTGAATCTCCTCCGGTCGCAAGTCCCGGATGATGCGCGCATGCTTGTCGCGAACCACGAGATCCAGCAATACCTCATTCACCGAAGTGCGGAAGGTTGGCTCAGGCTCTTGAGCAGGCGCAAGCATTGGCACAAACACCAGGATGGCGAGCAGATAAGACAGAGGGGATAAATGGCTGCGCTGTCCTGATGCTCTTTCCGCTGACCAGGTCAGATTCAGGGACGATGCTGCAAAGCGCTTTTCAGCTTGAGGCATAGGCCGCTCACAGGTCCGATCTCGAAGTAATTCTTTATGTAGGACGATATCCGAACGGCCCAGGTTTCGCTCGCTGCGCAGAAGCCTGATGGCCCTGAAGACACAAAACATCCCCACAAACCCTGAGGTTCGTGAGGATGCCTGAAGACTCGACTACCTGCTCGGCGCTGCCGCTGTTGTTGCAGCCGGGGCTGGCGCAGGCGTAGTGGTCGGAGCGGGGGCAGGCGCCTCGGCTGGTGCTGCCGCGGGAGCTGAACCCTCCTTCGCGAACTTCCGGATGTACAGGACCATGTTCTTCACTTCATCATTGGTAGCCCGGGCCGCGTCCTCCGGAGGCATCTTGCCCTTGCCCTTCCGAATCACGTCAATAAGGTTCTGGTCAGACTGCCCCGCGAGCGACTTCGGATCCGTCCAGTCCAGCAAAGTAAGGGACATATCCTTTGCCAAATCGCTCTTGCCATCGCCCGTTGCGCCATGGCACAGCGCGCAATCCATATCGTAGACCTTCTTTGCCTTCGCCATGGACTCCCCGCTGGCCTTCTTTCCACCGGCGGCGGCCTGGCTGGATTCTTGGGGGGGACGAGCGGGGGCGGAGACGGCTGCTACAACGAGCAAGACAACCGCCGCGAACAGCGCGAACGACTTAACCATAATGGTCTCCTCAGTTGCAGGTGTCTGGGGATTGGCATCAGCAGCTGTACGATTTTTATTCGACGCCATTATAGGCCCGTTTGAAAGTGAGTTGCATCACGTCTTTTTTCGGCCGGGATTACTGCCGCTCCTATGTGCGGCCAGCCCCGCACGACCTTGTGTGGTATACGTTTGCACATGCCTCGATCTGCACTCTCTGCGGCTCTTGTTCTGGCTCTCTTCTCGACCGTCACATTTGTTTCAGCTCAGAACCCTGCTCCCACCCCTCCGCTGGGCTGGAACAGCTGGGATGCCTATGGCCTGACCATTGACGAAGCCGATTACCGCGCCAACACCAAGGTCCTGGCCGGGATGCGCCAGTATGGCTGGCAGTACTCCGTCATCGACGAAGGCTGGTACATGCAAGACCCGTTCGCCGAGACCGTCGAAGCCCGCAAATACATCTGGGATCAGAACGGCATCCTCATCCCCGATGGCAAGCGCTTTCCATCGTCTGTAATGGGCGCGGGATTCAAACCGCTCGCTGACTGGGTCCACGCCTTCGGCCTCAAGTTCGGCATTCACATCGTTCGCGGGATTCCACGCCAGGTCGTCGACCAGAACCTGCCCATCGCTGGCTCGAACTTCCATGCCAAAGACGCTGCCGACCTCACCTCGCCGTGTCCGTGGGATCAAGGCAACTGGGGCATCAAGGACAACGAAGCCGGCCAGGCCTACTACGACTCGATGCTGAAGCTCTATGCCGACTGGGGCCTGGACTACATCAAAGTCGACTGCATCAGCGATCATCCTTACCGCCCCACCGAAATTCGCCAGATTGCCGAGGCCATTCGCAAAACCGGCAGGCCCATCGTCCTGAGCCTCTCGCCGGGTCCTACGCAGCTTGAACACGCCGCCGAGATCGCAAAACACGCGCAGATGTGGCGCATCACCGACGATCACTGGGATGGCTGGAAATTCGAACACAGAGATCCCAAGAGCGAATTCCCCGCTGGGCTGCACGACGAATTCGACCGCATCGCGGCATGGTCGCAGTACGTAAAGCCCGGTAACTGGCCCGATCCCGATATGCTCCCCGAAGGCTTTCTTGGACCGCATCCCGGCCTCGGAGAACCCCGCCAATCGCGCTACACGCAGGACGAAGAGCGAACTGAATTTACGCTGTGGGCCATCTCGCGCTCGCCTCTCATCCTCGGCGACAATCTCACCAAGCTCGACGACTTCTCCCACTCTCTCTACACCAACAAGGAAGTACTCGATCTCAATCAGCAGGCGGTCGAATCCAAGCCCGGCCTCATGCCCAAAGGCAAGGAGAACGACAAGGAATTCCCGCAGCGCTACTGGTATGCCAGCACCGGCGGCGCGAATCCCAAACGCTACCTGGCCGTCTTCAATCTCGCCGACGCAAAAACAACGGCCAACCTGCCGTGGATGATCTTCCACTTGCCCAACAAAAGCTTCGCCGTCTTCGACGTATGGAATCAGAAGCACATTCCGAAAGCGAAAACACTGCAGGTCGACCTTCCCGCCCACGGTTGCGCGCTCTTCCGCATCGAGTAGATGTCATACGAAGTCGGGACTAGTTACGAACGATTCTCGCAGTGCTCTCAATCACTACAGCTGCACATCGCGCTGGCGCCCGGTATGCGAAACTAAGTAGTCGGATCGGAGCGCCTTCTTGCCCCAGACCTCCCCCGGCAAGGTCTAATTGATGCCCGTTTTACGCTCCGCTTTTATCGCCCTTTCCCACAATCGATCTCTCCGCAAATTCTCTGAGCACTCCAGCTTCGGCGGCCGCCTCAGTTCGCGCTTTGTCGCCGGTCTCGAAATCGAAGACGCTCTTCGCGTCTGTTCGCAGGTCAACGCCCAGGGCATGCACGTCACCCTCGACTCGCTTGGCGAGAGCGTCACCAATGCCGACGAAGCGCATCGCGCCGCGGATATTTATCACAAGCTCCTCGACTGCATCGCCGCGCGTAAGCTCGACTCGAACATCAGCGTCAAGCTCACGCAGATGGGCCTCACGCAGGATGCTGCCCTCGCCGAGCAAATCGCCACGGACCTTACTCGACACGCGCATTCCACCGGTAACTTCGTTCGCATCGACATGGAGGACTCGTCGCTCACCCAGATCACGCTCGACATCGTGCGCCGTATCCACGCCCATCCCGATCTGCGCGGCCACATCGGCATCGTCATCCAGTCGTATCTCTACCGCTCGCAGGCCGACATCGAATCGTTGATCGCCGACGGCATCCGCGTCCGCCTCTGTAAGGGCGCCTACAAGGAACCGCCTGAGGTCGCTTTCCCAAAGAAAGCCGATGTCGACTCCAGCTATGTGAATCTCGCGAACCTGCTGCTTCAGAGCCCCATCTACCATGGGCTGGCAACGCACGACGAGAAGATGATTGCCGCAGCCAAGAACTTCGCCGCACAGCGCGGCATCGACCGCAGCCGATTCGAATTCCAGATGCTGTTTGGAGTGCGCCGCGATTTGCAGCGCAGCCTGGTTGCAGAGGGCTACAACGTGCGCGTTTACATCCCGTTCGGCCGCGAGTGGTATCCCTATTTCATGCGCCGGCTGGCCGAGCGCCCTGCGAACGTCCTGTTCATTGCGAAGAACATGCTGCGGAAATAGAGCCCGATCACGGTTCGAAGCGAACATGCGATTCGTCACGAACTTCTGGACGCGGAACCGCAGTGGATGCTATCTGCAATACTCATGGTCCGATTCAGCGCTGGAGCCTTTTACAAAGCCGTATTTCTATCGAGTCTTTTGCTCCCTGGTCTTTTATCGGCAGCCCAGCACGCCCCGATGGGGCTCACCTACCAGCTCACACACTCTGACAACTCAGACCTCTCCCTCTCGCCCGATGGCAAGCAGATGGTCTTGGTCTCCGTGATTGCCGGCCGGGAGCAGCTTGTGCGCATGGGCATCGACCAGAGCAATCCCGTGCAGCTCACAACTGACGATGCATTTCATGAGGATCCTGCCTGGTCTCCCGATGGCAAAAAGATCGCCTATGTGCTCATCCGCGAAGGCCTCGAGCAGATTCACACCATGAATCCGGATGGCTCCGCTGTCGAAGCAATCACCCCGAAGGAGCGGCGCACTATACACCCGTCGTGGTCGGCCGACAGCCAGAACATTCTCTACTGCACCGATGACGACCTCCGCCCACCTACGAAGAACGATGCGGAGATCTATTCCATCAATCTCGCGACGCGGGTGACAACCAAGCTTATCTCTGGAGGCGTGAACACTTATCCTGCGCTCTCGCCCGATGGAAAAAAGATCGCATTCCGCCGCATGGTTGAGACCACAAACTCCGAAATATTCGTCGCCAACAGTGACGGCTCCGGCGCGGTCAACATCACGAATAGCCCGGCGTTCGACGGCTGGCCAGCGTGGTCACCCAAAGGAACCAAGATCGCCTTCGCAACCAACCGCGCAGGCAATCATGAGATCTACGTCATGAATCCAGATGGATCCGGCCTGAGCAAAGTTGCGAACTCTGAAGGGCGCGCGACTGCGCCCAAGTGGTCCCCAGACGGAAGCACCATTTACTTCCCTAACTGCTGGAAGTCAGCTTACGCGTACGATTGCCAGGTATTCGCCGTCAAACTCGACCAGGCTTATTAAGCTTCACGCACAGTTTCGCAGCCACCGGCAATGGAAGGAATGATCGAGAGCGTATCCTTGCCCGACACCTGCGAGTTCTCTTTCTCAGGCAGGTAGCGAACGTCTTCGTCATTTAGATAAAGATTCACGAACGCCCGCACCTTGCCCTCATTCGTGAACAAATGCTTCCGCAATTCAGGATATTCGTTCGTCAGTGAATTCAAAGCCTCGGAGATTGTTGCTGCACCAATCTCGATGGCGTCCTTGCCTCCAGCATACGTGCGCAGCGGTGTGGGGATATAAATCGTCATTTACCTTTGGTCCTTGGTAGAAGTAATTTCCTGCAATGCTTGGTCGGTCGGCTCTCCGGGCGCATTCTCCACGTGGATCGTCTCCTGCTCGAACCGCTTGTCCTCTTCCGTCTTCCCGGCCAGCAGAAAAGAATTCGTCACGGTCGCCTTTCCTTTCGCGACGGACGTGATCACGTACGAGCATCCGAGCCAGTGTGCTTCGGCGAAATCGGTAGGCGACCACTGTGCCGGATGATCGGGATGCGAATGATAAAAGCCTGCGATTTCCAGCCCCTTCTCTCGCGCACTGCGCTGGATGCGAACTAACTCGATCGGCGCAATGTTATAGCGGTTGTGAGCTGAATCCGTTCGCGTGTTCCCTGCCTTGATTGCATCCACAACCTGCCAACCGTCCTCGCCATGCCTTCCCAGCAGCGCTCCGCAGCACTCGTGCGGATAGGTCTCTTCCCCGTGCGCGCGAATCGCTTCGTACATAGATTCTGATAGCGAGAGGGTGCTCACTCTTCCTCCCAGAAGCGTTCGCTCAAGTACTTGTCAGCCGAATCCGGCAGCACCGTCACGATCGTCGCCTCGCGTCCTGCCGCTGACTCTTCTTTCGCGATCTGCTCGCATGCAACCACAGCGCCCGCTGCCGAGATTCCTACCAGCACGCCCTCTTCGCGAGCCAATCGCTTTGCCATGGAGTAAGCAGCTTCCGTCTCCACGTCGATATTCCGGTCCGCGAGTTTCGGATCGTAAATTGCCGGGACAATTGCCGTAGCCATGTGCTTCAGGCCTTCCAGCCCGTGAAACGGAGAATCAGGCTGCATGCTGATCGCCTGAACCGTCGGCTTCAACTCCTTCAGCCGTCGGACCGTGCCCATGAATGTGCCGCTGGTGCCTAGGCCCGCAACGAAGTGCGTTACTGTCCCGGCGGTCTGTTTCCAGATCTCCGGCCCCGTGGTGTCATAGTGGGCGCGCCAGTTCGCCGGGTTCGAATACTGGTCCATGTAGCAGTAGGTTTCAGGCTCGTTCGCCGCAAGCTCCCGCGCACGCCGTATCGCGCCATCCGAGCTCTGATCCGGGTCGGTCCACTCCACCTCGGCGCCGTATGCCTTCAGGATGCGTTTGCGCTCGGGCGAAACGTTGCTCGGCATCACCAGTTTCACTGGAAATCCGTACGACGCCCCGAGCATCGCAAACGCGATGCCCGTATTTCCGCTTGTTGCATCCAGCAGGGTCTTGCCATTCCCCAATCGACCGGCCATCAGGGCGTGACGCACCATCGAGGCTGCGGCGCGATCCTTTACGCTTCCACCCGGATTCACCCACTCGGCCTTCGCCAGCAGCGTCACCCCGGGATAGCTACGCGCGATGCGATCAAGCCGAATCAGCGGAGTGTTCCCGATCCGGTCGATCAGCTCCGACCCGTACCTCTCCTCGGTCCTGGGTTGCCATGCAGGTTCCGGAATGTAAGCCCTGTGCGCCAACGCTGCCTCTCTCTGCTTGCTCGGGAACAGGTTCTGTCTACTCCAACCTGCTCCCCGGTCTTTCTTCTTCGTCCGCTCGTCCCTGTCTTACTGCGGTTGGGTCGTCGTCCTTAGATACGGCTTCACTGTTTTGAAGCCCGGGAACTGCTTCTCTGCCTGTTCATTCGAAACCGAGCCGCCGATGATCACGTCTTCGCCCTGTTTCCAGTTCGCAGGCGTCGAAACCGGATGCTTTGTGGTCAGCTGGATCGAATCCAGAACGCGGATAATCTCGTCGAAGTTGCGTCCGGTCGTCATGGGATAGCTCAACGTAAGCTTGATCTTCTTGTCCGGTCCGATTACGAAGACCGTGCGAACTGGGGCATTCAATGCCGGAGTGCGTCCCTCGCAGCTGTCTCCCGCGTCGGCCGCCAGCATGTCATAGAGCTTGGCGATCTTCAGTTCGGGGTCGCCGATGATCGGATAATTCACGTCGTATCCGCCCACGTCCTTGATGTCCGATGCCCACTTGCTGTGACTTGAAACCGGATCGACACTCAGACCGATCACCTTGGCG
>Ga0207674_10005849_pt1 | contig 14585 bp, 14 predicted proteins | sample KBSCornC72_FD_184303 | JGI IMG/M metagenome (GOLD analysis project Ga0207674, IMG submission 184303) | Corn rhizosphere microbial communities from Kellogg Biological Station, Michigan, USA - KBS Corn C7-2 (SPAdes) (version 2) | ecosystem: Host-associated > Plants > Roots > Rhizosphere > Soil ... | reverse complement strand
ATCGGATCGTAGCCGAATCCCTTGTCGCCGCGCGGCGGCCAGGCGAGCGTGCCGTCGACGCGTCCTTCGAACGTTTCCACCTGTCCATCGTTCGGCCAGGCGATCGCTAGCGCGCAGATGAAATGCGCCGCGGGTGCGGCATCAGGCTGTGTCGCCTCGACTTCCCGCCAGACGCGCTCCATCGCGCGCATCCAGTACCGATTGCCCTCGGCATCCTCGGCCCAACGCGCCGAGAAGATACCGGGACGGCCGTGGAGCGCATCCACGCACAGGCCGCTGTCGTCGGAGAGGGCAGGGAGGCCGCTCAAGTCCGCCGCCTCACGGGCCTTGAGGTCCGCATTGTCGGCGAATGTATTTCCGATCTCATCAGGTTCCGGCAGCCCAAGCTCCTCCGCCCCGACGCACGATATGCCAAGCGGCTCTACTAACGCTGCAATCTCGCGCAGCTTGCCCGGATTGTGCGTCGCGATGACGAGCTTGTCGCCGATCGGCCTCACCTCCCGGTCGCCTTCAGCTGCGCCGCAAAAATATCCGAGCAGCCGATGCGCGCGAGCCTGAGCAGCCGCAGCAGCCCTTCTTCATCGTAGCATTCGCCTTCGGCGGTCACCTGCGCCTCGACGATCGAGCCGTCGGCGGTAAGCACGAAATTGCCGTCACATCCCGCCTGGCTGTCTTCCTCATAGTCGAGGTCGAGCACGGGCGTGCCTTGGTGAATTCCGCAACTCACGGCCGCAACCTGCGTGCTGATCGGGTCAACCGTCAGCGCCTTGGTTCCTATAAGTTTGTCGATTGCGATCCGTAGAGCGACCCAGCCGCCCGAGATGGACGCAGTGCGCGTGCCACCGTCCGCCTGAATCACGTCGCAATCGACGATGATCTGCCGTTCCCCGAGCTTCGGGAGATCGACCACGGCACGCAAGGAGCGGCCAATCAACCGCTGGATCTCCTGCGTTCGGCCAGACTGCTTGCCCTTCGCCGCTTCGCGATTGCCACGGGTGTGGGTGGCGCGGGGGAGCATTCCATATTCGGCGGTGACCCAGCCCTGGCCCTTGCCGCGCAGGAAGGGCGGGACCTTCTCCTCTACGCTCGCGGTGCACAGCACACGCGTATCGCCGAAGCTGACGAGACACGAGCCTTCGGCATGGCGGGTGAAGGCGGGCTCGAATTTCAATTCACGTATTTGGTCGGGGGCGCGGCCGCTGGGGCGCATGGAGACTCCTTGTCCTGATACTGGTGCGGTAGCGTCCCTAGACCGGGCTTCGCGCCAATCCTAGATGGATGCGCATGACCCAGCCGATCACTGAACTGACGGACCGCATGCGGGAGATCTTCGGCCTGGTGGTTGAAGCCTATCTCGAGCGCGGCCAGCCGGTGGGTTCCCGCGCCTTGACCGGCTCGATTAGCCTCTCGCCAGCGTCCATTAGGGGTGTGATGCAGGAGCTAGAGGAGCGGGGGCTGCTCACGCATCCGCATACGTCCGCGGGCCGAATCCCGACTGACAGTGGGCTGAGGCTCTTCGTCGACGGAATCATGCAGGCCGCGACGCCGAACCAGCAGGAGCGGCGCGAGATTGAGCGGCAGATCGTTCGCGACCAGCCGATCGAAGACGCGCTCGCGGCGGCCTCGGCGGCGCTCTCGGGCCTGAGCCAGGCCGCTGGCGTCGTCCTCGCTCCGAAGCGTGAGCTAACGCTCAGGCAGCTGAACTTCGTTCAGTTGAGCAACACCCGCGCACTAGCCATTCTGGTTGGCGCTGACGGCAGTGTCGAGAATCGCGTCGTCTCGCTCGACGGAGCAACAAGCGCAGCCGCGCTCAACGAGGTAAGCAACTTCATCAACGCGCGGCTCTCCGGCCTCACCCTCGCCGAGGCGGAGGCGCGGCTTCGCGCCGAGATCCGGGAGCGCAAGGAAGCGATCGACTCTGCCGCTGCCGAGCTAGTCGCGTCAGGCCTCGCCGCCTGGAGCCAGGACCATGCGCGCCGGCCGGTGCTCATCGTCCGGGGCCACGCAAACCTGATCGACACAGGGGCCGCCGAGGATCTAGACCGCGTGCGCCGGCTGCTCGACGAGCTGGAGGAGGCGCAGGAGATCGCGCACGTCCTTGAAAGCGCACGCGATGCGCCCGGGTGCCGGATCTTCATCGGCTCGGAGAACCGGATGTTCGCGCTCAGTGGCTCCTCCGTCATTGCAGCGCCCTATCGCGGGAGCCAGGGCGAGGTCGTCGGCGTTGTCGGGGTAATCGGGCCAACGCGGTTGAACTATGCGCGCGTGGTGCCCATGGTGGATTTCACAGCCAAAGCACTAACGAGATTGATGGCATGACAGACGCCACGAAGGACGAAGAAGAACTGCACGAGCAGGCGGAAGAGATCCGCAAGGAGACGGCCGAGGGTGCGCCCGAGGTCGCGGAGCATGACCGCGTCGCCGAGCTCGAGCGGCAACTCGAGGAAGCGAAGTCGAAAGCACTCTATGCCGCTGCGGAAACGCAGAATGTTCGCCGCCGCCTAGAGGCAGAAAAGGACCAGGCGTCGAGCTATGCCGCGGCGGGATTCGCCCGCGATATGCTGGCGATCAAGGACCACCTGGACCGCGCTCTCGCGGCGGTCGGCGAAGAGCTTCGTGCCGACAGAACGGCCGCACAGTTTCTCGCGGGCATCGAGGCTACGGCGCGTGAGATAGAAGCGGCATTCCAGCGGAACGGCGTCACCCGCGTTAAGTCCGTCGGCGAGCCGCTCGACCCTCACCGCCACCAGGCGATGATCGAAATGCCAAGCGATAAAGAACCGGGCACGATCGTCGAGGAAATGCAGGCCGGCTACATGATGAAGGACCGGCTGTTGCGGCCGGCGTTGGTCGCGGTGGCGAAGAAGCCGGATTAATGCACTTCGCGGTGGTGGGTCTCGGCCTTGGTCGCGAGGCTGAACCGCGGCTCGGCCTTGTTCAGACCTAACAGCCGCGCGGCGGCGTAACTACCGACGCCCGGACCATGCTTGAAGCCGTGGCCTGAGCCTCCGCCAATGAGCAGCACATTCGGCCATTGCGGGTGCACGTCGATCAGGAAGTCGCCGTTCGAGCTATTTTCATATTGGCAGACGCGCGCCTCCGTGAGCGCAGCGCCCTTGAGCAGCGGAAAGCGCCGATCACGGTAGGTGACAATTTCGGCGAGCGCGGCCTCGGTCGGGCGCCGGTCCTGCTTGTCTGGATCGACGACGGCGCCGTGCTGATCGTGGGCGAACTTTACTCCGCGGCTCTCGAGGTCGGGAAAGCCGTAGAAGATATCGCCGTCGTTGAAATCGGCCCAGCCTGGCATCGCGCCGGGTAAGAAGCGGCGGTCGCCGGCAGGCGGAGCGAAGAAGAAGACTTCCTGCCGCGTCGGTTCGATCTTCGGTCCGATCACATCAGGGAAAAGCTTCGGAAGCCACGGCCCTGCGGCGAAGACGAACCGGTCCGCGTGGACCTTCTCGCCCGAAGATAAGTGCAGCTCGTTCATTCGCTCCGAATGCGCGGGCGGCCGGACCAATCCATTCATGTACGCGCCGCCAGCCTTCACGAAACGCTCGACCAGCGTGAGCACCGATCGCCGTGCCATCAATGCGCCGAAGCCCGGCTCATACAGCCCGACGCTGATCCCATCGAAGTTGATCATCGGGAAGCGGCGGATCATCTCGGCTTGGGTGAGAACGTCGGTGGGCAAGCCAAATTCCTTGTGCGCGGTGATGCTGTCGCGGACGTACGGCTCCTCCGTCGGGAAGAAGAACAGGATTCCGCACGGCACGAAGATCGGCAGCCCGGAGACGGCGCTCAGCGCCTTCCACTGCGGCAGCGAATCCCTTGCCATGCGCGTGTAAATCGCGTCCTTTCCGTAAGCCGCACGGGTGAGGCGCGACTCGCCACCGGACGAGGCGCGACTGTGCGCCGGCCCCCAGGCATCGATGAGAGTGACCCGGTGGCCCGCCAGTTGCAGGTGATGCGCAGTCCAGGCGCCGAACACTCCGGCGCCGACGACTGCGATATGCTCTGCGCCTTTACTGGGCATCGGCTTCGCCATTAGCTCAGAAACGGCAGCGCCGCCCGCTCCAATCAGGAGCGAGCGGCGCGTTACGTTCAGGGACTTCACCGTGCTCCGATCAGCCGCGTTCGGGTGCTGTTGCTGGAGGTGGCGGCGGTGGCGGCGGAGGAGCCGGCTGCTCGACCACTGGTGGAGGCGGCGGAGGCGCCACGACCGGTGGTGGCGGCGGTGCAACCCGAGCGCCGAAGCTCTGGCGGACCGTCAGGCCGATCGTCCGCGGCTGACCGATGTTGTAGCCGATCCTCGCGCGACCGCCACGCTCACGATCGAGCGACAGCTTCGGATCTTTGTCGAAGAGGTTCTTCACATAAGCGACGATCTCCAGGCCGCTGTCCCACTTCACTCCGGCCGATAGGTTCACCAGGTCGTATGCCGGCAGCCGCAAAGAGCCGTAATGCGTCCCCGGCGGCAGTGCCGTGCCGGGTCCGAAGTCTCCAGTCGCCGGATCGAAGAAGATGAAATCAAACGTCTCGTTCGGCGTCTCCTGATCGCCCGGCTGCGTGTAGCGGTTGCCCACATGCTGGACGCTGCCGGTGACATACCAATCGCTGTTTGATGTAAGTCGGGTTCCATAAGTAGCTGTCGCGGCCGCCTGGAACTTCGGCACCGTTGGAAGGCGATTGCCTTCGCGAATACCGGTCCTCGTCGCGAGGGGCTCGGGCACAGAGGAATCGAACTTCGACGTGACGTAGCTTCCCGCCAGCGACAGATCGAGACCTGGAATTGGATGAGCCGAGAACTCGGCCTCGACGCCCGTGGTGTGGGCCTTCGGTACGTTGAGCACGATACGTGACGAACAACTGCCGGCGTCGACCGTAACCTGCAGGTTTCGAATGCTGGTATGGAAAGCAGCAGCGTTAAAGGTGATTCCACGACGCTGGTACTTCACGCCCGCTTCGTAGTTCCACAGCTTCTCGTCTTTGTAAAAGTTCGACTGGAACGGCCCGTAAATGTCACGGTCCTCGGCGGTGCAGAGCCCGAGATTTAGCGGATCGTTGATGCCGCCGAGGCGGAAGCCCTTGGCCGCCTGGATGTTCACGCTGAGATTGCGGTTCGGCTCCCAGGTGCCAATCACACGCGGGTTCAATCCGTTGGACTTCGTCTTGTCGCCGAGGCGAGTGTCGGCGTTGGAGAACAAGCCGCCCGACACAAAGTCGCGCGTTTCCCTGAAGTCGTACCAGCGCCCACCTGCTGTGAGCTTGAACTGGCTGAAGCGGTAGCTGGCCTCTCCGAACAACGCCTTCTGTTTGATAATGTAAGGCAGATCCGCGTTGTACGGAGAATCTGCCGGAAATCCGTTCGCCACACCGGGCAGTTGGCTGAAACCAGGCACGCCTATCGCAGCATCGATGAAGGCGTCGTACCCGGGCGTCGGCAATCGTTGAGAGTATTTGCGGTTGACGCGCGAATAGAAGCCGCCGAACACCCACTGCAGTGGCCCGGAGCCGGTCGAGGCGAGCCGAAGCTCCTGTGTGAACTGCTTCAGCTTTGTCTTGTCCCTCAGGTTGGACGGTAGAAGCATGATATCAGGGTCAATGTTGGGGATCGGGCCAGGAATTATCGCACCCGTCGTCCGATCGCGAGCCAGAATCAGACCTACCGCTGCGACTGAGCCCGTCAAAGCCGATGCATCTCGGCTGACGAGAATGTTGCGCCACATCCTGCTGCTGACCGAGGTCAGCTCAACCCCACCAAAATCATAGCTCACCGTGAGGTCCGCGAGCGCGGTCTTATCGCGGAACTTCTCGCGCAGCCTCAAATATTGCGTGCGCTCCCCAAGATCTGTGCCTGACGGCGGACTGGTGAATTGATTGTCGTAGAAGTTGTAAACTTCCTCGCGGTTGAACCCGTTCGCGTTCGCTTCCTGGTAGACCAGGCGCGGCGTGATTTTCAGTTCCGGCAGAGGCTGCCACAGCAGCGCGGCGCGGAAACCGGTGCGATTACCATCGTTGATGTTCTTTCCGGCAGCGGGGCCGACCGCATCGATGAAGCCGCCGAAGTGAGTGTGATAACCGACGAAGCGTAACGCGGCCGTATCGGACATCGGCATGTTTAGCGCTGCTTTTGCATCATACCCAAGGTCACCGCCCTTCAGCACATTCACGCCGGCCTCAACTTGGCCTTCAATCCTGTCGGTTCTCGGCTGGTTGGTGATGTAACGGATGGTGCCGCCGACCGAACCCGACCCGAACAGCGTCCCCTGCGGGCCGCGCAGCGTTTCGACGCGATTCAGGTCGAAGAGGTCGAAATCGGGTGTGAACAACGATAGCGAAACGACGCTTTCGTCAAGGTACACGCCGACCTGTTCCTTCACGCCCGGCTGGTCGCGGACGATCTGGCCGGCGGAGACGCCGCGGATCGACACTTGGCTTTGGCCCGGCCCGAGGTTCTGGACGGCGAGGCCGGCAACGTTGCGGCTGATGTCCTCGATTGTCTGCGCGTTCGCACGTTGAATGTCGGCCTGCGTTTGCGCGTTGATCGAGAAAGGAACGTCCTGGACTCTCGACGCGCGCTTGGTCGCAGTGACGATGATTTCGCCTTGGTCTTGGACGGGAACCGCCTGCGGATTGGTCTGCGGTTGGACTGCCTGCGTCTGCTGTTCCGGAGTCGTCTGTGCAGCTGCGGCTGGCGATGCGACTGCGATGATCGACGTGCCGATGAGCAATGTGGTCGCGGCGCGCATGAGCTCTCCCCTGTTTTTTAGTGCCCAGCCGACTTTATGCCCGAAACAATCACCGTGACGGAAGAGAAGGGTGGCTTCTCGGCAACTTTCCCGCGACATCTGTTGCAGGATTGTTACAGCGCGTTAATCCACACCGCCTAGGCGAAGGGAAGCAGTTCCCGCGGGGGCGCGACCGGCACATGAGCGCCTCGATCGGCGAGAAAGCGATGCCTCACGATCTCCGCCTGCTGCTCGATCCCGTAGCGGGCAAAGGCTTTTCCAGGCTCGAGCTGGTAAGCGTAGCGGCAGAACGGGTGGCGCGTCAGTGGGAGGTAGAAGCGGCCGCCCTTTTGCGCTTGCCAGACGTGCGTCATCTCATGGATGAAGAAGCCTTGGCGCCACAGCGGCTCGTTCGAGAAATCCTCCGACCAGCCGCCGCCATCCGGGTGGAACCAGATGTTGCCCATCGGCGCCATTGCCGCGTTCCGCGGATGGAAGGGCCACCATTTACTCCTGATCAGCCGCACCCTCGAATAATCAATCGCATCGCGGAAGACAGAGCGCGCCAGCTCCACTTCGCCAGGCGTGAGGGAACGGCGTTCCATTGCGCGAGCACCTAGCCTGCACGGGCGGCCCGCGCCACTTGCAGGTCAACATGCGCATCGCTAGGGCAGCGCAAAAGCAAAACGGAGGAAGCTTTAACATGAGCGAGACTGCCGATCGGGTGAAGAAGATCGTCGTCGAACATCTCGGCGTCGAAGCCGACAAAGTGACCGAGGACGCGAGCTTCATTGACGATCTCGGCGCCGACAGCCTCGACATTGTCGAGCTGGTGATGGCCTTTGAGGAAGAGTTTGGGGTCGAGATCCCGGACGATGCCGCGGAGAAGATCACGACCGTTCGCGACGCGATCGAGTACATCGACCAAAACAAGGGCTGATCAGGCGGGTTCGTTCGTCCGGAGCTTGTCGAAGGGCTGCCTTTTTCCCACTTAGTGCGTTCTACAATACAGGGCTTCGACAGGCTCAGCCCGCACGGGTTTGGGCCTGTTGATCGTTTGGAGGGCTGAATGCGCCGCATAGTCGTCACCGGACTGGGCCTCGTCACCCCGCTTGGCGGCGACGTTGAGACCAGCTGGAAAAACATTGTCGCGTCGAAGAGCGGCGCCGGCCGGATCACCAGGTTCGACGCCAGTGACCAGAAGTGTCGCATCGCGTGCGAGGTGAAGCCGGCGGACCATGAATATGGCTTCGACGCCAACAAACGCGTCGACTACAAGGTCCAGCGCCAAGTCGATCCATTCATCGTCTACGGCCTTGACGCCGCCGGCCAGGCGATCGAGGACGCGGGTCTCGTTGATATGGACGAAGCGACACGGCTGCGCGCCGGAGTTACGATTGGTTCGGGTATCGGCGGGCTACCTGGTATCGAGAGCGAAAGCATCGTGCTGCACGAAAAGGGCCCCGGTCGGGTGAGCCCGCACTTCGTGCACGGGCGGCTGATAAACCTCATTTCAGGCCAGGTTTCGATCAAATATGGGTTGATGGGACCCAATCATGCGGTGGTAACTGCATGCTCGACCGGCGCGCACTCGATCGGGGATGCCGCGCGGATGATCCGCGACGACGATGCCGACATAATGCTCGCCGGCGGCGCCGAAGCGACGATTTGCCCGCTCGGCGTCGCCGGCTTCGCCCAGGCGCGTGCACTAAGCACCGCCTTCAACGACCAGCCCGAGAAAGCGAGCAGGCCATGGGACAAAGGCCGCGACGGCTTCGTCATGGGCGAGGGCTCAGGTGTCATAGTGCTCGAGGAATATGAGCACGCCAAGGCGCGCGGAGCGAAAATCTACGCCGAGGTGATCGGCTACGGCCTGTCGGGCGACGCCTATCATGTCACGGCGCCGCATCCCGAAGGATCGGGCGGCTACCGCGCGATGGAAATGGCGCTGAGGAAGTCGGGGCTGCAGCCCTCGGACATCGATTATATCAACGCCCATGGCACATCGACGCCGCTCGGCGACGAGCTGGAGCTCGGCGCGGTCCGCCGGCTGTTCGGCAATGCCATCGCCAATGTGTCGATGAGCTCGACCAAGTCCGCGATCGGGCACCTCCTCGGCGGTGCCGGCGCGGTCGAGAGCATTTTCTGCATCCTCGCCATGCGCGACCAGATCGTTCCCCCGACGCTCAATCTCGACGACCCGGAGGAGAGCTGCGAGGGCGTCGACCTGGTGCCGCACAAGGCGAAGGAGCGTCCGGTCCGCGCCGTGCTCAACAACAGCTTCGGCTTTGGCGGCACTAACGCGTCACTGATCATGAAGGCGGTGTGAGGCGGCTCCTGTTGATCGGCGGCGGTCTCATAGTCGCCGCGCTCATTGGCATTTACGTCCTCTGGTGGGGACCGGGACCTAAGCCAGGTCCACACACGGTGACGATCCCGGAAGGGTCGAGCGTCGGCTCGGTCGCGCGCAAGCTTGAGAAAGCGGGGGCAATCCCGGGTACTGCCAAGATCTATTACGTAATGGCGCGGCTGTTCGGCTCGCACGACCCGATCCAGGCGGGTGAGTTCCAAATCCCCAAGGGGATGGGGGGCGCTGCGATCCTCGATCTGCTGCAGCACGGGCGCCCTGTGCAACGGCTGATCACGGTCACCGAAGGAATGCCCGCGATCATCGTCCAGGAGAAGCTTTCGGCCAACCCCTATCTCGCTGGACCGACGCCCTCGATCGAGGAGGGGTCAGTCCTCCCCGACAGCTACGGCTACCAGCGTGACGAAACACGCTCGGCACTGGTGAGCCGGATGCAAAAGGCGATGCAAAAGACCTTAACCGAGCTCTGGCCCAAGCGCAGCACGGATTGCCCGATCGCTTTGCCCGAGCAGGCCGTGATCCTCGCGTCGATCGTCGAAAAGGAAACCGGAAAGGCGAACGAGCGGCCCATCATAGCCGGAGTTTATTGCAATCGCCTGAGGATCGGCATGCCGCTGCAGGCGGATCCGACGGTGATTTACCCCGTCACCAAGGGCAAACCGCTGGGGCGGCGGATACTCAAGTCAGAGCTCCAGGCACAAAACGACTACAACACCTATCGCCGCCGCGGCCTGCCGGAAGGACCGATCGCCAATCCCGGGAAGGCGAGCATCCAGGCTGTGCTGCACCCCGCGCAGACCAAAGCGCTCTATTTCGTTGCTGACGGAACCGGTGGCCATGTCTTCGCGAACAGTTTGGCCGAGCAGAATACGAACGTCGCCCGGTGGTTTGCCCTCCGCCGCCAGCGGGGGCAGATGTGAGCAACCGCGGTATTGGCCGCGCTCGCATGTTCATGGGCGGTCTGATCCTGTTTTCGGCGATAATCCTCTGGGGAATGGCGCTGTGGATGAGCCCACACAGCGAAACAACCGATACGGGCATGGAGCATGTGCGGACGACGGTCGCGCTGTTCGTCCGCAACAGCGCCATCGGCAATCTCGTGCTGTGCGCGCTCGCCGCGTGGCTTCTATTTCCGAGAAGGCGGCCGCGGGCGCCACGACGCGACTGGGCGATCATCGCAATGATCGCGGTGATCGTCCTGACTAGCCTCTATCAGCTGTTCTGGCTACGCTCGGTGCTTCACTGAGCGGCGAGCGCGTCGCTCGGAATGTAACCGACACGGCGCTCCTCGCCCGCATAGCCCCAGGCCCAGCCGAGGCTGTCGTCGAGCATCGCGAACCGCTCTCCGGGCTGCAGCTCACGGATCTCGTCTGCATCAGCCCGTGGTGCGGTGCGGAGATCCGTCGAAGTTCCGATCGTGCAGGGCAGAGGCTCGGCATAATGGGACGCGATGACCCGGCTGGCGAGCGCAACATCGGCGAGATCCTTGCGGTAGGCATTAAAGTCGGGGTCAGGCGGATTGGACGGCCCGCTGAGTGCAAATTCGTCAGCGCTGGTGGGCGTAGGCTGGCGCCTGGCCAATGATCGGCCGGTGGGCCGCGGAGCCGTCGCTCTCGCGGAGGTTGCGCTTGAAGCCTTCAAGAAATTCTGCCCCGCTGCTGGTGCGGACGACGAACACGTTCCGCCGGTCGTCCTGGTCTCTTTCGCGGCGCAGATAGCCGAGCGCTCCCAACGTATTCAAGGCGCGAGTGACGACCGGTTTGGAAACACCGAGGACCCGCGCGAGGCCTCGCACAGTGTGCGGGCCGGGGGTCAGATATACCAGCATCAGCAGGGCCATCTGCCGATTGGTGAGATCGGGCTCGCCCGAACGGACATAGGCGATGAGCGCCTTCATCCAGCCAGTAAGCGAAACTTCGCTCATAGCTGCTTACTCCATACCGTGCCGCGTAGCTTGGCAAAGTAAACCGGTAAGGACGCGAAATGTTGCAGGGCCGTGACCGTAAAGTCCGGATTTTCGGCCAACAGTTGTTTCAGCGCTGTAAGTAACGCCTCTGCAACATCTCAAAAGTTGCGCGTAGCCCCAGCGCGTCACCGCCCTTGGGCCTGCCGGGCTTACCCGGATCGCGCCACGCCCAGGTGTCGAGATGCGCCCAGGGAATCTTCTCGCCGGCAAAGCGGCGCAGGAAGAGTGCAGCATAGATACAGCCGGCCATGGGGTTGTTCGCCATGTTCGATAGGTCGGCGATGCTGCTCTTGAGGTTTTCGTCGTACGGATCCCACAGCGGCATGCGCCACAAGGGATCGTCGACCTCGCGCGCTGCGCCCTCGAGCGCTGCCGCAAGGTCATCGTCATTGGCGAACATTGCCGGCAGATCCGGCCCGAGCGCGACGCGCGCGGCTCCGGTCAGCGTCGCGAAGTCGACGATCAGCTCAGGCTCGTGCTCGCTTGCCCGCGTGAGCGCGTCGGCAAGCACCAGCCGGCCTTCGGCATCGGTATTGTCGACTTCGACGAACAGGCCCTTGCGGGATTTGATCACGTCGCCCGGCCGATAGGCCGCGCCGGACACAGAGTTCTCAACCGCCGCAATGAGCATATGGAGGCGGATCGGCAGCCGCTCGGCAATGACCAGCCGTGCGAGTGCGAGCGCGTGTGCCGCCCCACCCATGTCCTTCTTCATGATCCGCATGCCGGATCCAGGCTTCAGGTCTAGCCCGCCAGTGTCGAAGCAGACTCCCTTGCCGACAATCGCGACCCTTGGGTCCTCGGCTTTGCCCCACTCGATCTCAATCAATCGCGGCGCGCGGTCCTGCGTCGCTCCGGCCCCAACAGCCGCGATGAGCGGATAGCTGCTGGCGAGTTCATCACCGCTCGTGACGCGGATCTGCGCTCCAAGCTCATTGGCGGCATCGCGCGCCGCCTGCTCGAGCTCCGCAGGTCCAAGGTCGGCTGCGGGCGTATTCACGAGATCGCGAACGAGCGCGGTCGCCTGCGCCAGGCGCACAGCCGAGTCGATCTTTGCCGCCTCGCCGGTCAGCAGCACTCTCGGGCCGATCTCCGGTTCTTCCTTTTTCGACCGATACGCGTCGAAGCGGTGCTGTCCGATCAGCCAGCCCAGTGTCGCCTGGCTCGGCTCACCAATCGCGAGCCTGTAAGTGCCTTCCGGCAGGCTTTCGGCGAGCTTGGCGAGGCACCAGGGTGACAGGTCGGCGGCGTTTTTGACCGCACTCACCACCTCGAAGTCGCCGCCGCGAGGCAGGAGCGCGAAAGCGAAACTGGTCTTGCCGTCGAACCGATGTGCGTCGAGCAGAGCGCGATCTTCGGCGGGCCGCTTCTTCACCCAGCCAGCGAAGCTTTGCTTGTCGACTAGGTGGACTGGGCGCGCTTTTTGGCCGCGGTCCGCGACGAGGAGGGAGGGGAAATCCGTCATGGGCGGCCTCTTAGCGAACGGCACGCAAACTCCAAGCGCGCACAGCTGCGGCTTTGAACCTCGCCGAAGCTAAGGACCACTGACCGCGAGCGGGGGGCGACGCCACACAGGGGTTGCCCATGAAAAGTCTCAAAATTGCAGTCGCTCTTCTGCCGTTGATTGTTGGCTCGCCAGCGCCGGCCGCAACGGTTTCCGACCCTGTCGGAGACTTCATTCCGAGCTTTACCGGGACTGCGAGCCCTGACCTCGACGTGACCAGCTTCTCGGTCAGCCTCGACGCAAGCGCGACCATGTTCTCGCTGGGTTCAGTGCTTGCCGGCGATATCGATCCCAGCCTCGCGGGTTTCTACGTGATCGGCGTGAACACGGGTTCTGGGGCGATCCGCCCCTTTAGCGCGATCGGCGAGCCCAATGTCACCTTCAACCAGGTGATCGTCGTTCAGAAGAACGGCACCGCGACGCTCGGTGCCAACACGCTGACGACACTCCTTTCGGGCAACCAGTTCATCGTCAGCGTCCCGGTGTCGCTGTTGCCCTCGACCGGGGCGACGCCGGCGAATTACGGATTCAACATCTGGCCGCGTTTCGGCGCCACAGTGACCGGGAACGCCCAGATCAGCGATTTCGCGCCGGACAATGCGCTGCTGAGCGCGAACGGGCTTCTTCCAGTTCCGGAGCCTGCAACGTGGTTGCTGATGCTGCTCGGATTTGGCCTGATCGGCGGAATGATGCGTTTTCGTCGGGACCGCACGAAAGCTCCGATGGGTCAGGTCGCGTGAAGGCTCAGGCGGGCACGCCGTAGAGGTCGTGCTCGTCGGCGTCTTCAATCTTCACTGACACGATGTCACCGGGCTTGAGTCCGCCGGCGTCGCGCAGGTGGACCTCGCCGTCGATCTCCGGCGCGTCAGCCTTGGAACGGCCAGTCGCGCCGCCGGTCTCAGCGTCGATCTCGTCGATTAGCACGTCGATGGTCGACCGAACCTTCGCAGCCAGCTTTTCGGCGGAGATCCAGGCGGAGAGTGCCATGACTGCCTCGTAGCGCTCCTGCTTAACGTCCTGCGGCACCTGGTCATCCATCGATGTGGCGGGAGCGCCCTCGACAGGCTCGAACTTGAATGCGCCAACGCGGTCGAGCTGCGCTTCTTCCAGCCAGGCGAGGAGGTAGGCGAAATCCTCGTCGGTTTCGCCGGGGAAGCCGACGACGAACGAGGAACGGATGGCGAGGTCCGGCACCTGCTCACGCCATGAGCGAATGCGCTGTAGCACCTTTGCGTCATTCGCCGGGCGGCGCATGCGCTTCAGCACGTTGGGCGAAGCGTGCTGGAAGGGGATATCGAGATAGGGGAGGACCAGCCCATCGGCCATCAGCGGAATGACGTTGTCAACGTGCGGGTATGGATAGACGTAGTGGAGGCGGACCCAGGCTCCGAGCTTGCCCATTTCGCGCGCGAGGTCGGTCATGTGCGCACGGACCTCCTCACCCTTCCACGGCCAGGCCTTGTGGCGGATATCGACGCCGTAGGCGCTGGTATCCTGGCTGATGACCAGCAGCTCCTTCGTGCCCGCGGCGACCAGCTTTTCCGCCTCGCGCAGGATGGCGTCGGGGCGGCGGCTGACGAGGTCGCCGCGCAGGTGCGGGATGATGCAGAAGGCGCAACGGTGATTGCAGCCCTCGGAAATCTTCACGTAGCTGTAGTGGCGCGGCGTGAGCTTTAGGCCAGCCTCCGGTACCAAATCGATGAACGGCGACGGGATCGGCGGGGCGGCTTCATGGACCGCGGCGACAACCTCTTCGTACTGCTGCGGACCGGTAACCGCGAGCACGTCGGGAAAGCGCTCGCGGATGACGTCGGCTTCCTTGCCCATGCAACCGGTGACGACGACGCGGCCGTTCTCGGCAATCGCCTCGCCGATCGCCTCAAGACTCTCTTCCTTGGCGGAATCGAGAAAGCCGCAGGTGTTGACCAGCACCACGTCGGCCCCGGCATAGTCAGGCGACATGTCGTAGCCGTCGGCGCGCAGCTTGGTCATGATCCGCTCGCTGTCGACCAGGGCCTT
>Ga0207674_10005848_pt1 | contig 14585 bp, 12 predicted proteins | sample KBSCornC72_FD_184303 | JGI IMG/M metagenome (GOLD analysis project Ga0207674, IMG submission 184303) | Corn rhizosphere microbial communities from Kellogg Biological Station, Michigan, USA - KBS Corn C7-2 (SPAdes) (version 2) | ecosystem: Host-associated > Plants > Roots > Rhizosphere > Soil ... | reverse complement strand
TTCGAGCTCGATCGCACCGTGACGCCGTCCCCGGTGAACCCGTTAGGCCTGAAAGGGGTGGGCGAGGCGGGGGCGATCGCTTCGCCGCCCGCGGTCGTCAACGCCGTCATGGATGCGCTGAAGCCGTTCGGCGTTAGGCACCTCGATATGCCGTTGACGGCACCGAAGGTCTGGCAGGCGATCCAGTCCGCCACCGGGAGATAAGCGAGCATGTACACCGCACCGTTCGAGTATCACCGCGCTGGGAGTGTGGACGAGGCGCTCACCCTGCTCGCGCAGTACGGCGAGGACGGCAAGGTCATCGCGGGTGGGCATAGCCTGCTCCCCGTGATGAAGCTGCGCTTCGCGCAGCCGGCGCACCTGATCGACATCCGCCGAGTTACGGAGCTGGCCGGGATCCGTGAGGAGGGCGGCGTGCTTCGCATCGGCGCCACGACGCCTCACGCGGCCGTCGGCGCTTCCGGAGTGATCCACGACAAGGCGACGATCCTCGCGGAAGCTGCGGGTCGCATCGGCGATGCACAGGTCCGCAACATGGGCACGATCGGCGGAAGCCTGGCGCACGCCGACCCAGCGGCCGACCTTCCCGCCGTGACTCTCGCGCTTGGCGCGGAGCTCCGCGTGGTAGGTCGCGGCGGAGAACGGACCATCCCGATCGATCAATTTTTCACGGGGATGTTCTCGTCGGCACTCGCACCCGACGAGCTGCTCGTCGAGGTGCGTGTTCCGGTCGCGCCCGCGCGCACCGGCGGTGCGTACGAGAAGTACGCCGATCAGGCGTCCGGCTACGCGATCGTCGGGGTCGCGGCCGTCGTGACCCTTGGCGTCAATGGCGCCGTCGAGCGCGCGCGCGTTGCCCTCACTGGCCTCACGCCACGTGCGACGCGACTCGAGGGGGTCGAGCAGGCGCTGATGGGGAAGGCGCCGACGGGCGAGCAGATCCAGGCAGCCGCGCAGCGGGCCGCCGAGGGTCTCGAGCTGCGGGATCTGACGGGCGGCGGGGCGGCCTACAAGAACAACCTCGCGGTCGTGTATACTCGGCGCGCGGTCACCCGCGCCGTGGAGCGCGCCCGCTCGGCCTGAGGACGCAGCCGCGCCTCCACTTTCGCGAGATTCGCGTTCTGGAAGGAGCTCCGGCGCGGTCAGCTCGTGCGCCGCGCACGCGTGAGCGCTCGGTCGAACGCTGACGCGAACGCCTGTTTGTCCTTTGGCGAGTATGGCCGTGGTCCGCCGGTCTCGACGCCGGCCCCGCGGAGAGCGTCCGCGAAGTCGCGCACGCTCAGTCGCTCACCGATGGTCTCGGTGGTGTGCTCGCAACCGCGCGGATCGATGACCACGACCCGCGCACCGACGAGTATCGCGGCCAACGGGATGTCCGCGGTGACGGCGACATCGCCCGCCGCTGCGTTCGCCGCGATATAGCGGTCCGCTGCGTCGGGACCGCCTTCCACGCGCACCGCGCTGATCGTCGGATGCCCCGGCGGAATTGGCACGCGCTGGTTCGCCACGACGACCGCGTCGATCGCGAGTCGGTGTGCGGCGCGGAACACGATCTCCTTCACGTCGCGCGGCGTGGCATCGGCGTCGAGCCAGATTCGCATCGACGCTACCCCGCGCCGAGCTCGCGCTCGACGCGACACCGATCGGTCAGGGCGGTCGTCACGCGAGAGATCGGCTTCGTCGCCCGCGAATCGTTCAGCGAAGCACCATTCTGGAAGATGCAGATCGGCGGCGATGAGCGATACCAGGGCGTCGGACGGAGGAATGGACGACGATGAATCGAAAACGCTGGTGAGTGGCAACGTCGCCACCACACCAGCGTGATCGGCTCGCAGGCCGGTTCGGATAGCGCTGCGGCCGTGCGCAGTGCTCTTGCGCCTAACGGCCTGCCGGCACCGGAGCGGCCTGTGGCAGCAGGACGGCGTCGATGACGTGGATGACGCCGTTGGACGCCTGGACGTCCGCCGTGACGACGTTCACGCCGCTCACGTACACCTTGCCATCGCGTACAACGATGTCGAGCGGGAGCCCGTTTACTGTCTTCGCCCTGGCGCCGTTGGACTTGATGATGTCGGCGGCCATGACCTTGCCGCTCACGACGTGATACTTCAGGATCGACGTGAGCCTCTCCTTGTCCGCGAGCAGCGCGTCGAGCGTCCCGGCCGGGAGTTTCGCGAACGCGGCGTCGGTCGGCGCGAAAACCGTGAACGGCCCCGGGCCCGAGAGCGTCTCGACGAGACCCGCCGCCTTCACTGCCGCGACGAGCGTGTTGAAGCTGCCTGCCTCGACGGCGACCTGCACGATGTTCTTCATTGGCTTCTTGTCCTTGGTGGTAACGTTTTGCGCCGACGCGACTGCCGGCACGGTGCAGACGGTTGCCAGAGCGGCGACCATCCAGGTTCTGAGGGTGCGGTACATCGTCATTCCTCGAATGAAAACGTTAGGCTTGGGCTACGCCCGCGCGGCGTGCGCCCGGTGCCAGCCATCGCCGCTGAATGCCCTGCCACTGCATTGCCTGGTAAAGCGCTGACAGGCCGACGAGCACATAGACCGCACGCCCCAACAGCGACATCGGGCCGAACAGCGTTGCCACGAGGTCGATGCCGGCGATGCCCACCAACCCCCAGTTCAGGCCGCCAATCACAACGAGAAGGGCGGCGACTACGTCCAGCTTCTTCATTTGCTACCTCGATCGAGTGGAGTACTCGTCTCGCGTTCGAGACTCATTTCTGTCCATGCATTGTCCAAGTATATTCTGCTCCGATGCGGTACTTGTCAAGTGTTTGACCATATTGCCCTTTGACAAATAATGGACAAAAGACAATCTTTCCCCCGTGGAAGACTCAACCCCCCGACACCCGATCGCCGTAGCATCCGAGCGAACCGGACTCTCCCAGGACCTCCTCCGGATCTGGGAACGCCGGTACGAGGCGGTCGAACCCACCCGGGGCCCCGGCGGCCACCGCACCTACTCGGACGCCGACATCGCCCGCCTTCGCCTCCTGCACGCGGTCACCTCCGCCGGTCGCAGCATCGGACAGGTTGCTCGCCTCTCCACCAGCGAGCTCACCCGGATGGCAGAGGAGGACAAGGCCGCACGCGCCGAGCGTGGGATGGCGAGCGGTGCACGGGAGTCTCGAGATGCTGGGTCTCACGCCGCCGCCCAGATCGTGGAGATGGCGCTCGCCTCAACCGCGCGACTCGATGCTTCGGACCTCGAGCACAGCCTTCGACGCGCGATCGCCCGGTTGGGGATCACGTCATTCATTGAAGACGTCGCATCACCGATCCTGCGGCGCATCGGCGAGGAGTGGCACGTGGGGCGCCTGACCATCGCCCACGAGCATCTTGCCTCGTCCACCATCCACGACATCGTGGCCGAGTCCATGCGCGCGATCGGACGCGGAACTGGTGATGCGACGGTTCTGGTCGCGACGCCCACCGGCGAACGCCATGCGATCGGCGCAGCCCTCGTCGGCGCCACTGCGGCGAGCGAGGGGTGGCGCGTGGTCTACCTCGGCACCGATTTGCCGGCCAGCGACATTGCCGCGGCCGCGATCGCGACCAAAGCGCGGGCGATAGCGATGAGCGTCATCTACGTCCAGGACCGCGCGCGCACGCTGGGCGAGCTCAGAACCCTTCGTGCCCTGATCCCGCCGTCCATTGCCATCATCGTGGGCGGCGCTGGCGCTGCGGAAATGGAGGATGACCTCCGGCAGCTCGGGATTCGGGTCGGCGCGAGCCTGCGCGATCTGCGTGACGCATTGGCCAGCGTGAACGACGCGATCGACAGCGGCGCCGCGCGACCCGTCGACCGATGATGCCTAACGAGCAAACCGCGCCGTCGCCCGCGCCGACGTTAACGGGGCCCGCCATCGGCACGCGCCTCGTGCTCGTCACCGGCGCTAGCGGCTACGTTGGCGGTCGGCTCGTCCGTGCACTCGACGAACGCGGCGCGCGAGTCCGATGTCTCGCCCGGCGCCCGCAGGATGTCGCGGCCCGCATGTCCCCGGGCATCGAGGTCGTGGGCGGGGACGTGCTCGACGCGCCCTCGCTCGAGCGTGCGCTCGAGAACGTGGACACGGCGTTTTATCTGGTGCACGGGATGGGCTCGCGGAGTGACTTTCGCGACCAGGATCGACGTGGCGCGACGAACTTCGCGCTGGCGGCTCGCGCGGCCGGCGTGCGCCGCATCGTCTATCTCGGCGGCCTCGGCACGGCGACGGATCTGTCCCCGCACCTTGCCAGCCGGCACGAAGTCGGGCGAATTCTCCGCGACTCCGGTGTGCCGACCATCGAGCTCCGTGCCTCGATCATTCTCGGATCGGGGAGCCTGTCGTTCGAGATGGTTCGTGCGCTCGTCGAGCGGCTGCCGGTGCTCGTGACACCGCGATGGGTACGACAGCTCACGCAGCCGATCGCGATCGAGGATGTGATTGCCTACCTCATCGCTTCGTCCGATGTCGAGGTGGTCGGCAGCGAAGTCGTCGAGATCGGCGGACCCGATCAGGTCTCCTATCTCGATCTGATCCGCGAGCACGCACGACAGCGTGGTCTCAAGCGTCTGATCATCCGCGTTCCGGTGCTCACCCCGTGGCTGTCGAGCCTCTGGCTCGGACTCGTGACGCCGCTGTACGCGCGCGTGGGCCGCAAGTTGATCGACAGCCTGCGCAATGAAACCGTCGTGACGTCGTCGCGCGCTCGCGAGCTGTTCCCGACCATCCGGCCGCGCGGCATGCGTGAAGCACTCGAGCGCGCCCGCGCGAACGAGGACCGCGAGCTGGCGGAGACGCGGTGGTCCGACGCGCGCTCGTCGGTCGGCGCGGCGGCGCCGTGGGGCGGAGCGCATTCGGGATCGAGGCTCGTCGACTCGCGCGCGTTAGGGGTCGCCGCGACGCCGCACGCGGCGTTCGCGGCGATCACCCGCATCGGCGGTGACGTAGGCTGGTACTACGCGAACTGGCTCTGGCGCCTTCGTGGCGCGCTCGACCTCGTCGTCGGTGGGGCAGGCATGCGGCGTTCTCGTCGCGACCCGACCGCATTGCTCCCCGGCGATCCGCTCGACTTCTGGCGCGTCGAGGCCGTCGAGCGAGACCGGCTCGTGCGGCTGCGGGCGGAGATGAAGGTACCGGGGAGAGCGTGGCTCCAGTTCGAGGTGCACGGTGAGGGTGACCGCAGCGTCATCCGGCAGACAGCCTTGTTCGAGCCGCGCGGACTGGCAGGGTTGGCGTATTGGTATGCCTTGTTTCCGCTCCACAGCCTGATCTTCGCCGGTATGCTGCGCGGGATCGCGACAGAGGCGGAGCGTTAGGCGTGACCGGTCGCGACGTCGGGCCTCGACTGTCGCTTCGATGTGCCCAACGACGCGATGTCGTTAGGGCAGTCATTGCCATCCGCATGCCGATGTGTTACGTTGCCCAAGCAGCCGGCGCGCCCACTGCGCGTCGAGAGTTCCAGAGACAGCTCAGAGGTCCGAGCGTTTGCTCGGGCCTTTTCTATTTGTCTCATGCTGCACGCCACCGGTGATCGTCTTTCGCCGGTCGCGGGAACTCAGTCATAGGGCGATCGATGACCGATCGCACGGCAGTCGGAACGTCCGGCCAAGTCCTGACTCCGACCGCGATTACACCAAAGGAGTTCGACCATGCGTACCACCGGCACAGTGAAGTGGTTCAACGACGACAAGGGCTTCGGGTTCATAACGCCCGAGGACGGCGCGAAGGACCTGTTCGTCCATCATTCAGCGATTCAGGGCAGCGGCTTCAAGTCGCTCGCCGAAGGCGATCGTGTCGAGTTCGACGCGGTACAGGGCCAGAAGGGCCCGGCAGCCGAGAACGTCGCGAAGATCGGGCGCTAAGTCCGAGCCACTCGCTGTAGTCATGCCCCGCACGGCGACCAAGCCGTGCGGGGCATGTCGCATCCGGGACATTCCGTCAGCGAACGGCGACAGCTCCGACGTGTTCCGATCCGCTCCGATCTGCGCAACGCGCTGAACATGCTGCGGGTGTCAGGGAAACCAGCCCGCGGACCGGGCCGTAGGCCGAGGTACCCGCCAACCACTCCGCGAGCCTCATGTCTATCTCGTCCGTCGTCCGACCGGCGTTGCGATCGCTGCGTCGCAGCCCCGCCTTCACCGTCACCGCGTCGCTGACGCTGATCATCGGGATCGGCGCCGCCGTTGCGATCTTCGCGCTGGTGAACGGCGTCCTGCTGCGCCCACTTCCGTACGGCGACCCGGACCGGCTCGTGGTGCCCTACCACAACATGACGTTGGTCGGGCTGAACAAGGGAAACCAGACCCAGGGCACGTACTTCACCTACAAGAAGCTCGCGCGATCCCTCGAGGCCATCGGCGTATACCAGGCGAGTGCCTTGAACGTGTCGGACCCACGCGGCGGGGGCGAGCCGCAGCGCATGAGCTCTGCGTTCATCACCCAGAGCGTGATCCCGCTGCTCCAGGTGCCGCCCCTCATCGGTCGCAACTTCACCGAGGCCGAGGACGCGCCGAAAGGGCCTAACGTGGCGATCATCAGCGAAGGGCTCTGGCGCTCTCGTTTCGGCGCGGACCGCGGCGTGCTCGGACGCACGATCGACCTCAACGGGCGAACCTATGAGATCGTCGGTGTCATGCCGACGCGATTCCGCTTCCCATCGCCCGAGACACAGATCTGGGTGCCGACGCGCCTCGATCCTAACGACCCGTCGCCCGGCGGGTTCAACTACGATGGCATTGCGAGACTTCGCACAGGCATCACGATCGCCGCCGCCAATCGCGATCTCGTGTCCGTGTTGCCGAAGATCGTGGAGCTGTCTCCGAATCTCGCACCCGGCATCTCCACGCAGATGCTGCTCGACCAGGCCAGGCCGGTTCCGTTCGTCGCTCCCCTCAAGGACGACGTGACAGGCGGCATCGCGAAGACGTTGTGGATCGTGGCCGCGGCCGCCGGCGTGGTGCTGCTCGTCGCGTGCGCAAACGTCACGAACCTCATTCTCGTCAGGGCCGACGGCCGTCAGCGCGAGCTCGCCGTGCGCGAAGCGCTGGGTGCCGGGCGCGGTCGCGTCACGATGTACTTCCTCGGGGAATCACTCGTGGTCACGGCGGTAGCCGCGGCAGCGGGGATGGCGTTGGCCGCGGTCGCGATACGGCTGCTCGTGCGCATGGGACCGACGAACATTCCGCGGCTGTCGGAGGTGCACATCGATCTCGCGACGGTTGCATTCGCGATCGTGGTGTCGGCGGTGGTCGCGATCGCCTGCAGCATCGTCCCGGTGCTGCGCATCGGCCGCGTCCATCTCTCCAGTGCGTTGCGGGAAGGCGGCCGGGGCGGTACGGCGGGCCGCGCGCGTCAACGTGTTCGTACTGCGCTCGTCGCCGGCCAGATTGCGCTCGCGCTCGTTGCGCTCGCGAGCTCGGGACTTCTGCTGCGGACGTTCCAGCGACTCAACGCCGTTCGCCCCGGTTTCGAGCCTGAGCGCCTCGCGACGTTCTGGGTGGCACTGCCGTTCGCGCGCTATCAGAACGATACGAGCTCCGTCCGCTTCTACTCCCAGCTGCTCGACCGCGTGCGCGCGCTTCCGGGTGTGAGAGATGTCGGCATTTCCTCGAGGCTCCCGTTCGAGGAGAACGGCAGCTTCAGCAAGGACCCGCTCTATCCCGAGGACGATCTGGCGACGTACGCGAACAAGATACCGCCGCTCAACCTCTACACGACGACGGATGGCGGTTACTTCCACGCGATGGGCATCCCGCTCATCGCCGGAAAGACGTTCGATCGGCTCGAACTGCAGCGCGGTGACGAGGCGATCATCAGCCGGGCCACCGCGATCCAGTTCTGGAAGGACTCCACGGGGCAGCGTGTGCTTGGCAAGCGGTTCCGCGAGCTGCCGGGCACTCCGTGGCTCACGGTCGTGGGTGTCGTTGGAGACACGCGTGACACGTCGCTTGCGAGTCCACCATCGCTCGTCGTCTACAGGGCACAGAGCATCGGCGGCGAGTTTCACGCGACGCAGTGGACAATGGCACTCGTAGTCCGCACCGCGAGCGATCCGCTGGCCATCACGTCCGCGGTTCAGCGCGTGGTTCGTGACCTGGATCCGACGCTTCCGCTGTTCGACATCCGATCGATGTCAGAGGTCACGGCCGCGTCCATGGCGCAGCTCTCGTTCACGATCATCGTGCTCGGCGCCGCCGCGCTCGTGACGCTGATCCTCGGCGCCGTGGGGCTGTATGGCGTGATGGCGTACGTGGTGTCGTTGCGCACGAGAGAGCTCGCGGTGCGTATTGCGCTCGGTGCGACGCCGTCGGCCGTTGTTCGCATGCTGACGACGCAGGGCGTGATCGTCACCGGAGTCGGTGTGGCGGGCGGGCTCGTGCTGTTCGTGATCGTGGCGCGCGCGCTCAAGTCGCTGCTGTTCGGTGTGGCGTCCACCGATCCGGTGACATTGCTCAGCGCGTCACTCCTGCTCGTGGGCATTGCGGCGTTCGCGAGCTGGCTGCCGGCGCGTCGGACGGCACGGGTGGACCCGGCGGACGTGCTGCGGGGAGAGTAGAGGCGGATTGCGCGCGGATGATGCATCATTGAGCCTGACTCACTCAATGGACATCTCATGACGCGTGTCAGCCTGATCTCGCGCACCACGGTCGCCGCCGCATTCGGCCTCGCGACTTCCGTTGCCGCCCGAGCGCAGGAGGCGCCACCGCCGCCCCTCCTGGGGCGGTGGGATCTGGTCGTCTCGGATTCCGGCGGGACGTACCCGTCGTGGCTGGAGGTAACGCGTTCGGGGTACAATGCGCTCGTGGGCCGGTTCGTCGGCCAGTTCGGGAGCGCGCGCCCGATCGGCACCGTGGCCTACGACAACGGCGCGTTCAGCTTCTCGATCCCGCCGCAGTGGGAGCAAGGAAAGGCCGACCTTCGGCTCGAAGGGAAGATCGAAGGCGAGAAGCTCACGGGCACGATCGTGAACCCGGCGGGCGATCGTCACACGTTCACGGGATCACGCGCGCCGGCTCTGCATCGGGCGAGCGCGCCGGTGTGGGGCGCGCCGGTCATGCTGTTCAACGGCAAGGACCTCACGGGGTGGACGCCGCAGGCAGGCCCCAAGAGCAATTGGAAGGTGGTCGGCGGCGTGCTCACGAGCCCGGCGCCCGGCGCGAACCTGATGACGACGCGGAAGTTCACCGACTTCAAGCTGCACCTGGAGTTCCGCTACCCGAAGGATGGGAACAGCGGCGTGTACCTGCGTGGCCGACACGAGGTGCAGGTCGAGGACAGCCCGGCTGGCGACTTCCCGCTCTCGGTGCACATGGGCGGCGTGTACGGCTTTCTCTGGCCTAACGAGAACGCGGCGACGGGGCCGGGTAAGTGGCAGACCTACGACATCACGCTCGTCGGCCGGCGCGTGACAGTAGTGTTGAATGGCAAGACCGTGATCGCCGATCAGATCATCCCCGGCATCACGGGCGGTGCGCTGGACAGCGATGAGGGCGCGCCAGGCCCGATCCTTCTGCAGGGCGACCACAAGGCGATCGAGTATCGCAACATTCGCCTCACGCCCGCCAAGTAAGACAGAAACCGGGACATCGGGACGCGGCACTCGGCTACTCAGGCCTCTCTACTCGAAGAGCCTCCTCGGCGCTAAGAGCCTCCTCGGCGCTAAGAGCCTCCCAGGCCGAGTCCCGCGTCCCGATGTCCGAGTCAGACGAACCGCCGAACGAAGGTCAGCGCCGTCGTCGCGACCTCCTTCCAGCCACTATCGATCGTCAGCGCGTGGCCGCGGTTCGGGATCTCCACGATCTCGGTGACCCCGGGGTTTTTCTGCTGCTGGTGGAACGACGCGTTCGCGATCGCCCACGGGACCGTGTGGTCCTTCTCGCCTGAGATGATGAGCAGCGGGCCGCGATCCGGATTCTCCGTGTCGACCTTCACTTCGGTCCACGGGTTGAGGTTCGCCGTCGCCGCCTGGAAGAGCGGTGCGCCGGGCGCCGGGACCGCGTGCGTCTCGTAGAGCTGCTTCGCCTCCTCCTCGCTCACCGCGTTGGCGAACGCATAACGAAACTGCTCGTAGGTGAGCGGCACGGCGCGATGGCGGTTGGCGGGGTTGGCCAGAACCGGGAACGCCGACCGGAGCGCGGAGATCGGGAGCGGGAGCACGCCGCGGAACGGAGCGGGATCGACGGCGACGGTCGCTACCGAGCAGCCACGCCCCGCGAGAATCTGCGCGAGGAGGCCACCGAACGAGTGCCCGATGATGGCGGGCTTCGTCTTCAGCGCGCGGATGATCTGCTCGGTGTGATCAGCGACCTGCCCGACAGTCTTGTCCGCGAGCACCTCGGGACGCGCGTTCGCCTCGGCCACGGTGGCGGGATCATCCGGCCAGCCCGGTGTGAGCGCTGTGAACCCGGCTTCCTCGAACAATGCCGCCCATCGGTCCCAACTGCTCGGCAACAGCCACAGCCCGTGCACGAACACGATGGGCTGGAGTCCGGTCCCATTTGCGCGGTCGACCTGCTGTGCTTCGTGATCGGTGGCGGAGATGGGGATCGAGGATGCGGGGGTAGCCGAAACGTTGGTCATTGATCGGTCTCAGTGCGACGGTGGGGCGGAGCGTTCATCGAGTAGCGATACTATGACGTAGATGACTCGGCTCGGTGAGTGACCGCAAGTGCACTTCGTCGCATGGGTTGTCACGATTTCGATCCGACCTCGAGTACCACGCAGATAGTCTGCGGCGTATTCGGTGTGGTGTTCCGACAACGAAAAGCGGCAAGACCTAACGCGGATTTCGAACATCGATTCCGCCGATGTTCGCAGATTTGTCCCGACGGCAATGACGCCTCCGGTGGCGGCTTACGGTCTCTCGTATTTTTTTCGATGAACGGCTCGGGAAGCCAATGGATCCCGAGGCCGTTCACCAGGGACCCTGGCTCGTTGCAATCCCACGTTAGGCGATCCGAGAATTGATCCGGTTGATCCGGTTGATCCGGTTGATCCGGTTGATCCGGTTGATCCGGTTTATCCGCTCGATCCCGAAGCATCCGAACACCCCTTCGTCGTAGACGCCGGACTGGTCGATGCCGGACCGACCGGGCTGACCCCACAGACGAACGGTGAACGGATGCTTCAGGATCAGTCGGATCCTTCAGGATCGCTCCTCGGGCCTGAGGTCTCCGCTCGCCACGAGCCGGGATCGAGAAATGACCGACCTCGGGACGCATGAGCGTCCCGAGGTCGTTGAACAAAGAAAAGATGAGAGCCCGGCCGTGCGGTCGGAGCCGTCACCGCGCACGGGACAAATCTGCGACCATCAGCGGAATCGCTGTTCGAAATCCGCGTTAGGTCTTCGCTGTTTGCCGACTTGGCGCGATGTATGCTTGGCGTTAGGCAGCCACGCTCGGACGCGAATCGTACGACAGGTCTCTCGGCCCCACGTAAACCGACTGCGGACGAATCAGGCGGCCATCGCGAAGCTGCTCGAGGCAGTGCGCCGACCAGCCGAGTACTCGGCCAACGGCGAACGTTGGCGTGAACAGCTCCGTCGGCAGCCCGATTCCGTGCAGCAAAAGGGCAGTGTAGAACTCGACGTTCGTGTCGAGTCGCCGATCCGGCTTTCGTTCGCGCAGGAGCCGAAGCGCCGTTGCCTCGACGTGACGTGCGAGCTCGTACACCGATCGATCCGCGTCGCCGCCGCCGTGCAGTCGCTCGGAGGCAGCCGCCAGGACGTCGGCGCGCGGGTCGCGAACGCGATACACGCGATGGCCGAAGCCCATGAGCCGCTCACCCCGGTCGAGCCGCGCGCGAATATATGGCTCGGCGCGCTCGGGCGTCCCGATCTCGAATACCATGTCGAGCGCGGGACCTGGCGCGCCACCGTGGAGCGGACCCTTGAGCGCACCGACCGCGCCGGTGATCGCCGAGATGACGTCCGAGCGCGTCGACACGATGACGCGGGCGGCGAACGTCGACGCGTTGAGCCCGTGATCGCACACGGTGTTGAGATACGTCTCGAGCGCTCGCGCGCGGTCGACCGCTGGCTCAGTGCCGGATAGCTGGTGCAGGTAGTGTGCGGCATGACCGAGATCGGTGCGCACCGAGACGGGGCGCTCGCCACGCAGCAACCGCCAGTACGTGCCCACGATCGTCGGGAACGCGGCGATCGCGGTCATCGCGTCCTCGAGCGGATCCTCGCGGCGGCCGAGGCTGAGCACCGATGCCGCCATACGAAGCGCGTCCATCGGCGACGCACGCTCGGCCGCTGCCCCGCGCAGCACGTCGATCGCCACGCGCGGGATCTCACGCCGTGCAGCCAGCTCCCGACCGAAGCGCACACGCTCGTCCAGGTCGGGGAGCCGCGAGTTCAACAACAGAAAGGCGACCTCCTCGAAGGTCGCGGTGGGCGCCAGGTCATCGACGGCATAGCCCGCGATGGTCAATCGACCGGCTTCGCCGTCGACCTCGCTGAGCCGCGTCGAGGCGGCAACGATGTGGTCCAGTCCTTCGCTCATGGCGCGAATGCTGCCCGCAGGCGATATACTTGTCAATCTTGATTCATCAATCAACATATCAGACATGCCCGCCTACTTTCTCACGGCCAGGCAGGCCGCCGACGCACTCGGCGTCACGCGTGCGACGCTCTACGCCTATACGAGCCGCGGCCAGCTCCGCTCCGAGCCGGTCCCGGGCCAACCGCGAGAACGACGCTACTACCGCGAGGACGTGGAGCGCCTGAAGGCGCGCAAGGTCGCGCGCCGCGATCCCGCGAACGCCGCCGCGCACGGGCTCCACTGGGGTGAGCCGGTCCTCGAGTCGGGGATCACCCTCATCCACGGAGACACGTTCTACTACCGCGGCCACGACGCCGTGCAGCTGGCCGGGGCGGCGAGCGTGGAAGACGTGGCGGCGCTGCTGTGGGGCGCGGGCGAGGCCGAGCGCGCGCGGTTGTTCGACCAGCCGGCCATCCTCGATACACGCCGCCTAACGCAGCTCGCGCGACTGTCGCCGGACGCACGCACCCTGCTGCAGGCCGCGCTGCCCATCGCCGGTGCTGCCGATGTGGCGTCGCTCGATCTCCGGCCAGCTGCCGTGCGAGCGACTGGCGCGCGCATCGTGCGGCTCGCGACGTCGATCGTCACGGGGCGCAGCGCGACCGGTCCGATCCATCGCGCGCTGCAGCAGGCGTGGTCGCCGAGGCGGAGTGGAGTCGCCGACGTGATTCGCACCGCGCTCGTGCTCTGCGCCGATCATGAGCTCAACATCTCGGCGTTCGCCGCCCGGTGCGCCGCCTCCGCGGGCGCGTCGCCGTACGACGTCGTCTCGGCCGCGCTGGCCACCCTCAAGGGGCACAAGCACGGTGGCGCATCGGAACGGGCCCTGTCGGTCGTTAGGCAAGCCGACTCACCGCGTTCGGCGCGCTCGGCGGTCATCGAACGGTTGCGCCATGGCGAGCGGCTGCCGGGCTTCGGGCATCCACTCTACCCGAACGGCGATCCCCGCGCGGCCGTGTTGATCCGCCTCGCTGAAGCGAGCGGAAACGACGCCGCGTGGCGCCCGTTCCGCCATCTCGCCAAGGCCGGGATCGAGCTGCTCAACGACGAACCGAACCTCGACTTCGGGCTCGCGGCGATCACTCGAGCGTACCGGCTCCCGGATGAAGCGCCGTTCCTGCTCTTCGCCATCGGGCGAACGATCGGATGGATGGCGCACGCCATGGAGGAATACGCGTCGGGCCACCTGATCAGGCCGCGAGCTCGTTACACGGGACCAATGCCGGCTAGTCAGTTGAGCCAAGACCGGTAACGGCACGAGCGGTAACGGCAAGACCTAACGCGGATTTCGAACATCGATGACGCCGATGTTCGCAGATTTGCCCGTCGGCGGAAACCCCTCCGACGGCACGTCCGGTCTCTCATCTTTCTTTGTTCAACGACCTCGGGATGTGCTCCCGGCCTTCTCGGGTCCGGCGTTAGACGAAGGAGATGAATTCGGCGAACCGCGTTTAGAGCGTCATTCGGGCGAGAACATCGTCCAGCGCCGCGTAGCCCTGATTCAGGCCGCCTTCCATTCCGGAGCGCCGTGAATACTGATCCATATCGTTCAGTAGTCACGTTTGCTCTCGACGTGTCACGCGAGCGTTACTCTGTTTCCGCGGGTACTTCTCGAACATTTTCGCGACGGCCTTGTTCACACCTTTATCTCGCTTCTCGGGACTCGCGTTCGCGTCGAGGTCTTTCGACGCTACGCCGCGCCAGATGATCGACTTCGTCTCCGGATCAGCCATCGCAACCACCGGCGTGCCTGTAACGACCTCCTCGGTCCGCGCGGAGCCCGTCCGACTGCCGCGATACAAAGGGCCGCCCCCAACCGGACGACGATCCGTTGATCTCGAGATTCTTCTCGAACCCGGCCCCGTAGGGGCGACGAGGACGTCGGCCATGCCGCCTTCCTGCACTCTCGTCAGCCCCTTGGCGGCGAGCTGCGACAGCCTGCGTTACGGGCACAACTGGTTGTGGCCGAATCGGTTAGAACAAGAACGGCCGGCGTCGTTAGGGACGCCGGCCGTTGCGGAATCGCGCGATTCGCGAACTGTCG
>Ga0207674_10005847_pt1 | contig 14587 bp, 12 predicted proteins | sample KBSCornC72_FD_184303 | JGI IMG/M metagenome (GOLD analysis project Ga0207674, IMG submission 184303) | Corn rhizosphere microbial communities from Kellogg Biological Station, Michigan, USA - KBS Corn C7-2 (SPAdes) (version 2) | ecosystem: Host-associated > Plants > Roots > Rhizosphere > Soil ... | reverse complement strand
CCACCGCCGCCTCGGGGTGGAATTGCTCGATCGGCAGGTAGTAATGGAGTCCCCGGTCCTCGGTGATGCTGTTCTGCTTGATGTTTTCCGCGATGCCGACAACGGTGACGCAGGGCATGGTATCGGAGTTCATTCGCAGACAACGGCCCAGCGCTTCCTGGCCCGGCCACAGAGTCGTTGCCATGGCCTGGCTCAGCACCGCGACTCGCGGTGTGCCTTTTCGGTCTTCCGCGGTTATCCCACGCCCCCGCAGAATCCGTGTACCCATCGTGGCGAAGTATTCGGGAGAAACCCCCTGGATGGTGAAGCTGCCCAGTCGGCCCACCGAATCGATTCCCGTCACGTAGAGCTCTTCGGTCCAGGTGTCCCAGAAGGGGACCGTGAGCCCCAACGCCGCGCTTTCAACTCCCGGCAACGAACGAGCCGTTTCGACCAGTTGTCGCCGTGTGGCCTCCGCCGCATCGTCGCTCAGCTTGAGGCTGCGGGTGTTGGGGTAGATGTAAAGGATGGGATCCACATCGTATCCCAGGCGAACAGCCTCGACGTTGCGGAGGCTCCGGACGAACAGTCCGGCTCCCACCAGCAGCACTACCGAAAGAACTGCCTGCAGGAGCAGCAATCCGGTCCGCGCCCGCGTGCGGCGAGAGCCTCCTTCTCGCACTCCCGCCTTGAGCGAATCAGACAAGTCGGTTCGGCGAACCTGAAATATCGGCGCCATCCCGGTAATGATCCCCGCGGCGAGGCTGATCGCGAGCGCGAACCCCAGCGTCCGATGATCGCTCAGCGTGTGACCGGCACCGTGGTCGGGCAGGACCAGCGCTCGGATGAGGGCACCGCCCCAATGTCCCACGATAAGGCCCAGCGCTCCACCTGCTGCGGCGAGCAACAGACTCTCGGTCAGGAGCTGTCGAACCAGGCGACCCTTGCTCACGCCGAGTGCGAGCCTCACTGCGATTTCACGGCGCCGGCGAATGGAACGGGCCAGCATGAGGTTGGCCACGTTGGCGCAGGCGATGAGCAACACGATCGCGGCCACCGAGCTTACCCAGGTTGCCACCTTGGCGAGCCTGCTCTGATTGGGACCGCGCTCGGTCTGCACTGGCGCGGCAATCGCGTGGGGACGGGCGATCTCGGCGGGGGGGAGGGTGTGCTGGAGGCTCTGTTCATTATCCCAACTGAGCCGGTACGCCCTGGAAAGATCCGCCTCTGCCTGGGCGAGGGTGATGCCAGGCTTCCTGCGGGCCAGTATCTCGAGCCAGCTCCAGTTGTACCGGGTGTAGTAGTTGGTCAGTTGCGGCCCGGCCCGGAACGTTCCGGCGTAGGCGGTAATCGGGACGAATACCGCCGGTGCCCCCTCCTCGCTGAACGCGATGAAATTGCGCGGCGCGACGCCAATGATGGTGTATTTTGCCGAGCCGACCTCGATCGACTGACCCAGCACGTCACTCCGCCCGCCGTAGTTGGTCTGCCAATACCCATAGCCCAGCACCGCCACCATCGCGCCAACCGGAACCGTGTCTTCCGGTGCCGTGAAGAACCGCCCCACCACCGGCTTCGCATCGAACAGGTCGAATAGCGAGGCCGAAATGGTCGCTACCTGCCCCTCACGGGTATCGTTTCCGACTCCGACCGCGAGGCCTCGAACGCTGAACGCCGCCAACTCGGAAAACTCCGAGGTCCACCGGCGCATGTCGAGGTAACGGGTGTACTCGGTACCACTCCGCGCGTCTTCGGTACCTCGGTCCATCGATGCGAAGTAAATCCGGTGGACCTGGTCAGGATCCCGGAGCAGGGGAGGCGACCGGAAGAGCAGCCGGTCTACCACGCTGAACATCGCGGTGTTGGCGCCGATGCCGAGTGCCAGGGTCACCATCACGCCAACGGTGAACCCAGGGTTGCGACGCAGGGCCCGAATCGCATAGCGAAGATCCTGCATGATCGACTCGAGGTAGGAGAGTCCCCAGGCATCCCGACTCTCCTCCTTTACCACATCCACTCCGCCGAAGACGACGCGGGCCCGGCGGCGCGCCTCCTCGGGGGACATGCCGGCGGCCTGGTACTTCTCGGCCTCGCGCTCGATGTGGAATCGCATCTCGTCATCCAGCTCGTGCTCCATCTCACCCCGCCGGAACAGGGCGCGGAACCGGTACTTCAGGTCGCTCAGCAGCTCGGAGATCATCGCTCAGCGCATCGCGAGTACGAGTTCGACCGCCGCGCTCAGGCGACGCCAGTCCTCGGCCTCGTCCTGCAGCTGCCGCCGGCCGCTCTTGGTGAGCTCGTAGTACTTCGCCTTGCGGTTGTTGTCGGAGGTGTCCCAGCGGGCGGAGATCCATCCTCGCCGCTCCAACCGGTGCAGCGCGGGATAGAGCGATCCCTGGGGCACCTGGAGCATGGCGCGGGAGACCTGGTGCAGACGCTCCGAAATCGCCCAGCCGTGCTGGGGCCCCAGCGAGAGCGCCTTCAGGATCAGGAGATCGAGCGTGCCTTGCGGCAGGTCCAGACGTTCTTCAGGCATGGCTTCCCCTATGGCTTCTACAAGAGATTAAGCAAACTCGTGTAGAAGCGCAAGGGGAGCGGGGATGGTAGTCAGGCTCCGACGATGGCTTCCGTCCTGATCCAGAGCTCGCGGGCCAGGTTGTCGTCGGCGGCCAGCGGGCTGGGAGGGATCTCGCGAGACCGGTCATAATAGCGGCCGGTCTGGCTCGCGAGCTCCGGCGCTATGGCGCAGTAGAGCAGGGGAACGGCGCCCTGTTCGTTGGACAGCATGAACAGCTTGATGAACCACTGGACCGGCCCCGGGAGGGAGCGCCAGATGTTGGTGGCGACGGCTCCGGGATGGACCGCGTAGGTCGTCACCGCGGTTCCGGTCAGCCGCCGCGCTAGCTCCTTCGCGTGCAGCACGTTCATCAGCTTGGTCAAGGCGTAGTCCGCGAAGGCGCTACGCCGAGGCGTCGTACGGCGTTCCAACCTGCTCCAATCCATCTGCTTAGCTGTGAAGTGCGCCGAGCTGGCCACGTTGACGATGCGCCCCTGGGACGCCTCACGGATTCGCGGAAGCAGGAGGTTGGTCAGCAGGAAAGGACCGATGTGGTTCGTCGCGTAAGTGAGATCGAAGCCCTGCGGACTGAGCCCGTTGGTCCCGGCGATCCCCGCGTTGTTTACCAGGACATCGATCGGCTTTCCCGATCCGAGGTATTCGCGTGCGGCGCGACGGACCGAGTCCAGATCTGCCACATCCATCTGCAACCACTGAACGTCGCTGGAGGGGTACTGGCGACGGATGTCGTCGAGCACCGGCCGCGTGCGCTCCTCCGACCGGGCAGCGAGGACGACGCTCGCCCCCCGGGCTGCCAGTGCCTCGGCCATCGAGCGGCCGATACCCGAGCTGGCGCCGGTGACGAAAAAGCTGCGTCCCACGAGATCGCCGGCAGCCATGTCAGTCTCCGATCCTTAGTGAGATAGTTCGCTCAGGCGCCGTTCCAGAAACCGGCGCTCTGGATCCAGACGGGCAAGTTCGAGAGCCCGCCGGTACGAGTCGCGGGCTTCCTGATTCCTTCCCAGCCGCCGGCAGAGATCGGCTCGTGCCGAGTGCGCGAGGTGATAGTCCTTGAGCTCCCCGCGATTCAGGATGTCGTCGATCAGGTCGAGCCCGGCTGCCGGCCCGTCTCGCATTGCGACCGCCGCCGCCCGGTTCAGTTCGACGACCGGAGACCGCTCCGACTCGAGGAGGAGATCGTAGAGGCCGATGATCTGTGCCCAATCGGTTTCGGCCGCGCGGGCTGCTTCGGCGTGGACCGCTCCGATGGCCGCTTGCAGGGTGTAGGGCCCGAACCGTCGGGAGGAGAGCGCCTGCTCAACCAGCGCGGTCCCCTCTGCCATTTTCTTGCGGTCCCACAGCGAGCGATCCTGTTCATCCAGCAGGACCACGTCCCCCGATGCTGTGCTCCGCGCGGCCCGCCGGGATTCATGCAGCAGCATCAGCGCCAACAATCCCATGACCTCCGGCTCAGGCAGCAGCTCCACCAGGAGCCGTCCCAGCCTGATCGCCTCTTCGGAGAGGTCGTGCCGTGTCAACGATTCCCCCGACGATGGAGCGTAGCCCTCGTTGAAGACGAGGTAGACCACGTGCAGTACCAATGCCAGACGTTCGGGGAGATCGGCTCGCGAAGGGACCTGATATGGTATCCCGGCGTCCCGGATCTTTGCCTTGGCGCGGACGATCCGTTGTGCCACTGTCGGAGCGTTGGTCAGGAAGGCGCGCGCGATGGCTTCCGTGGTAAGTCCGCAGACTTCTCGTAGCGTCAGGGCCAGTTGAGAATCGGGAGGCAGGGCGGGGTGGCAGCAGGTGAAGATGAGCCGGAGTCGATCGTCTTCTATCCCCTCTTCATCTGGGATCATGTCCGGCTCACGGCTTGCATCCAACCGATCCGCCAGCTCCACGAGTGCCGCGTCGAAGCGAGACCTTCGCCGAAGGCCATCGATCGCCTTGAACCGGCCGGTCGAAACCAGCCAGGCTCGCGGATTGGCCGGCACCCCGTCCCGGGGCCAGCGCTCGACCGCTGCGGCGAAGGCCTCATGGAGCGCTTCTTCCGCGAGATCGAAGTCCCCGAGCAGGCGGATCAGAGTGGCGAGGACGCGCCGTGAGTCGGAACGATAGACCGTCTCCACCACGGCGCGAATCGGTTCGGCAATGACCTCGCTCATTCCACCTGCTCTCTCCGGCTAGGGCCGAACGACCTCCCAAACGGGGCGCACCTCGATGCTCCCGTACCTCGCGGCGGGGATTTTCGAGGCAATCCGGATGGCATCGTTCAGATCCGGGGCCTCGACCAGATAATAGCCTCCCAGTTGTTCCCTGGTTTCCGCAAACGGCCCATCGGTTGTAGACATCTTCCCGTCGCGGAGCCGGACCGTGGTAGCGGCAGGAGTCGGCTGCAGGCGGTTGCTGCCCAGGTAGTGGCCACTGGCCTTGATGCTGTCGGTGAAGTTGAAGAACTCTCCCATCATCTTGCCGGTCTCGGCTTCAGGCAGCTTCTGCCACTGGGTCTCATCGGAATAGATCAGGCACAGGTACTTCATGGCTTCCTCCCAATCGAGGTGAAACGGCTCGGGACGTCAATTGGTCGTTTGAGGGTGATCAAAATCGACATCCACCCTCAAGCGCCGGGCACCCGAGCCTCCATTCGCCTGAAGTTATTCGACGCGGGACGATTGAGGGGGAGAAAAAGCGAACGGGGCCCAGAGGGCCCCGTTCTGAGTGCAGGTGAAGGATTGGCCTAGTTGTCGGTGGAGCCGCAGTGGCCCGGGCCGATCAAGCCGTTGTTGTACTGGTCTAGCGTGCCTGCCCAGGCGATGAGCTGGGCCCGGACGGAACCGGTCGGCGCCGGAGTCGGACCGTTGGCTGTGAAGAAAGCCGTCGCACCGTCAATGGCGGTCTGGACGTTGGCGGGCACGCTGGCTCCGCTGGCGCCATTGAGGACCGCCGCGACGTACTGTTGCGACAAGATGTAGTACGCATTGCCCTGCGGCGGCGTCGACAGAGCGCCGAGCCAGGTCTTCCCGCTCGAGAAGAACGGGTCGGTGGGAGAATAGCCTGACGGCCAGTCGCTGGTGTGGTTCTTCCAGAACCCGAGCGTGAGCGTGCATCCGGGCGGCGGCGGTGGCGGTGCAGGATGATTGAAGAACTCGACCAGTCTGCCCACGTCTCCGTTGAAGGTGCCCGAGAACGAGGAGGTGAAGCCGCTCTCCTGGTAGACCACCGTGGTCTTGTTCACCGTCCGGAAGACTTCCAGCGAGTCAAACACTGTCGCAGGATCCGCATTCTCTTCCACAGTGAACGAATGGGAACCCGCTGCCAGCGGCGGAATGATCCCCGCTACGGCGCACTCTCCGTCCGCCAGGCTCAGCTGGGACGCTGTGCCGTCAATGGTGACGGTGAAGGTCCCCGCGCTTCCGAACTTACAGACCTTGAGCTGCGCGCTATCCAGCGTCGTGGCTGGTACCGGCGTGGCGAGCGTGGTGAGACTGGGAGTAGTCGGGTCATTTCCCGGCATGTTCCCTTCGCTGCAGGCAGCCACTAGGCCGGCAACGCTCAGAAGGGCAAGCCCCCTGAGGGACGTGGAAGATGAGACGAACATGGTCACACTCTTCAGGTTGTGGGGAGGGGTTGGAAACGTAGGCTGGCATTCGCAAGTCGAAGGCCGAATGGGGCCCTGCGGCTTAGTAGAGTCGCTGCTTGGCTTTGGCTGAGTTCGCCTTCGCCGGAAGTGGGCCGGTAGAGGGGGGGTGTCGTGGCGAATCCGCCACATATCCTACGCGGTGCTGCGACGCTAACCATGGCTGGCCAAAATGCCTAGGGACCGGCTGGACGCTGCCAGCGGGTCCCTATACTGGCGTCAGGTACAAGCCAGCGCCAGTACCTTCGGCTGCAGAGTTCTCGAAGATCCCGTCCACCCGTGCTCGTGGCTGGACCGAGGAGCCTCGGCATTATTGGCCGTTCGGGATTGGTCCGGGTTTGGGGTTGGCAATTCTGAAGTTGCACCGCGGCCGGTCGCCATGATCACACTGCTCGGTGACCGAAGCCCCGACCACCCGGCTCACTAGAGCTTCTACCGCGCGACAGGCATCGGGATGGACCCGGACCGCCTCGGCGAGCGGGCAGCCATCGCCTCTGAGTCGCAGCTCTCCGTTATGGTGCTCTACCTCTACCGCGCCGCCCAGGTCCTTCAGCACCATGGCAGCCGCACGCGCGCCGGCAAGTGGGTCGGCTTTCGAGGCTGGGTGGCCCAGGGCGAGCTGCTCCCCCACCTCGCGCATCAGCCCTCCGAGCTCGGCAGGGTCCATCTTGCGGGCTAGTATCTGCAGCAGCCCCGCAAGCACCGGGGCGTAAGCCCTGGAGAGGCGCTGCTCTGCCTCGGGCCGGATTGCATAGACCTGAGCCGGCTTGCGGCTGGTCCGTCGTCGCTCGGCCGGCGCTACGAAGCCGTTCCGCTCCAGCGCGGTGATGTGGCTTCGCACCGCGTTTCCGGTCAGGCCGAGCGCGGTAGAGAGTTCCTCGATCGTGCGGCTGCCGTGCCGGAGCAGGGCAATGATCCTTCCCTGACTGCTCTCCAAGAAGCTCCGGTCCCAGAGCCTTGTCGGCATCGGCTCCTCCTCAGGGCCAACTTTGTGACGAATATTACAATAAATCAATATAATACTTGATTTATTTCTCCGAAAGCCTTAGGCTTCAGTGGTCTTCGCCGACGGCCTGCGAAGGCCGGAACACTTACCATCATCCCGGAGTCAACATGTTGAAGCTCGCAATCGCCGCCGGTCTCGGCGCGCTGATTCTCGCAGCCCCAGGTCTTCCCGCTCAGGAAGAGGTCAAGCTCAATGATGCCAACGTGGTCGCAATCTTCGTGAAGGCCAACCAGAAGGACGTCGACACTGGTAACCTGGCGGCTGAGAAATCCAGCAACAAGGAAGTGAAGGAGATGGGCAAGATGTTCTCCGATGCCCATAAGGGGCTGAAGGATCAGGCAGAAGACCTGGCGAAGAAGATTGGGGTGAATCCGGTGCTTCCTGCTGAAAACAAGGGCGATCAGGAGCACGACAAAGTGGTCAGCGCCCTCAAGGCGAAGTCCGGAGCTGATTTCGACAAGGATTGGCTGGCGTACGAGATCAAGTACCACCAGGGAGTCATCGATTACGTGACCAAGACCCTGTTGCCGACCACCAAGAATCCGGAGCTTAAGGCCTTCATTGAAAAAGCAGCACCGGCGTTCCAAGGTCACTTGATCGCCGCGCAGAACCTGCAGAAGAAGCTGGGTTACACTACCTGATCAGCTTTGATCGAGGCGTCCTGGCCGGATCCGTCAGGATCCGGTCTGGATTGCCTGTTTGGATGTGCTAGCGCGCTTCGATTCGGTCTGCTGCCCGCCGCAGGTTAGCGGGCAGCGCCCGCTGGCGAAGGCTGGCCTGCCCTTCGAGAATCTTGTCGATTTGAGGGGCGACGTCGTCGGCGATTCGGCGAATGTCGGCGGCGGCTCCTGATGGCAGCCAGCCGAGAGAACGTGAATCGGTGAGGTCGGCCAGGAACGCCAGGTGGTCGATGTCGAATTTGGTGGCCTTCTTCACCTGATTCCAGGTGACTTCGTTAAGGGCGGCCGCGACCGCAGCCGCCTGAGCCGGGTCGGGGCTCTGGTAGACCGCCTTACTGTCAGCGCGTAGAGTGCGATACGGTTTCGTGGACCCGGGCGGGTCCGACGCCCACAGTCCGAGGCCGCCATCTATCTGGACTGCAGCCGCGACTCCCTTGGTCGCCGAGGTGAGGTCAGTCGGAGGCCAGAGCGACGGATTCCGAAGCAGGATCTGTCGCAACTCGGTGGCGAGCTTGCCCTGATCTTCCAGCATTGGATTCCAGAGAATGAGTTCTGCCCCGCACCGTTGTCCCTCCTTGGGCGATGGGGCTGATGGCGAATTGTACTCTACCTGCTAGCCTCTCCGATCACGTCGGGATAAGCCTTGCGAAGCGGGAAGGCGCTCCCGTCGAGCTGCTGGGCCGCCCAGGCGCCAAGCCGCTTGCGTACTTCGGGGGCGACGTCCTTGTGCCGGTCGGCCGTGCCGCGCACGAACAAGTCGGCATTAGTCTGCATCACGTGAGGCGGCTGCATCTCGAAATTGTTCTTGTGCTCCTGCATGTACGCGAACCCGCACTTCTCTACCACCTGCTGAAGCTCCCGATCGGTGAGCGGCTTCATCCCAAGGAACCCGGCCACCTGGCGTACGATGGCGGGCAGGTCTCGCTTCAGATCCTCGAAGTATACGAACAGCACATTGCCGTCTGTCTGGCTGCGGTCCCACCAACCCCGGACATGGTCGGTCCAGGTACCCCACCACATGAGTTCCGGGGAGCAATACCACTCCTCAAAGGCCGCCAGGGGCGGCGCCATCTGGCCCACATTGGTCGCGACGAAGTCCACGCAACTGGCGAAACAGGAAACTGGATGCCGCGCGACGTAGATGTAGCGGGCCTGGGGCGACGCGGGACAGAGTTGAGCGGGGAGATGCGTCTTGATGATTCGGGAGGGCCGCTCGGCGCCGATGAGCGGTGCCTGGTCAATCGGAACGCTGCGGCGCCCCTCGATCCAGGGGGAAATCGCGTAGATCTCGGTGCCGTTGGCGACCAGGTTTCCACTGCCGCGGTTCAACACTTCATAGACCACGTGCTGCATCCACGTAGTCCCGCACTTCATCTGAGTGACGACGAAGATGTCTTCGGGGCAAGGCGGATACCCCTCGGCCCGCGCGAAGGTCTCCGGCGTACAACTTCCCGCCGGACCCGCCACACCCTTGTAGCTCATACTGGCGCGTCGGAAATCCATCTTGGCGAGACGGCCGTTGAGCCAGAGGATAGGCGCCAGCAGTACGGCGTGGAGCCGGAGCCGACGCTTGAATTCTTCCCGCTCGGCGGGCGGCCGGCCATAGTACCCGAGGCCGGCCGTCTGTTCGTCTTCCCACTTCAATACGACGCCGAGGTAGATGCTCTGCACCAGATAAAGCAAGACGAAGGTACCGAGAATCCACCAGAGCAAATGCATCAGGCCGGCCTTGATCGAGTCAGTGGCGCTGCGCCCAGCACATCCTGTAGAGCGGCGAGCTTTGTGGTCCAGAATTCCTTCATATTCGATGCCGCGGCCTTGTCCGGCAATCTCGAGTGCTGGATCGCCACCTGGCTTTTCCGGGCTCCCTTCGACATGAAGTTGAGCTCTACCAGCGTCTGGTCCGGCCAGGTGATTCGCATGGATTTCTCGCGAGTGGCCGTCCGGATCTTGAGGTCAACGTCGGGTAGCCACCGGGCGCGGGTGCGTCCGTCATGGAAAGCCCGGTAGAGCGAGGACGTTGAGACCCCGAACACCTTGCTCTTGCTGGCCTCGAAATGGCCGTCCCGCCGCTGGCCTTTCACTCGAAGGCCCTTGATCCGCTCGTAACCCACCGTGACGGTCTGAGTCCACCAGTCGGGGACCTTGTATTTCTCCTGCACGTACCGGACGATCTCCCGGTGGGGCCAGAGCTGAGCATCGACCCGGTCGAGGGCCCAGACCCAGCGCTCCCAGCTGCACCCGGTTCTGGCCTTGATCGTGGCGTCGCTCATGCCGGCAAGACCGGCGTAGTCGATCGCCGCGGGAGCTTGCTTTGGAGTAGGAGTGGGTGAGTGCTTCAGGAGGTTAGCCCGGGCGGCGGTGTAGGCCTCGCCCGTCTTCTGCATGCGCCCGCGAACCAGGCGTTTGAAATCCTTGTTGGTCGTCATCGGAACAGTCCTTTGGTCAGGCCTGAGACGCATGCCCCCCAGCAGCGGCGCCCCGTGGCGACGCAAAGGTCTGGCGATGCGATCCGGGAGTGTGCCCCCCTTTGCCTCACGAAGGCCCTCGCTGGGGGAGGGCCGAAGAGGTTGGGCGTGGATCTCCGCCCAGGGGACTAGGATGTAACGTCAGGCTCGGGAAGGCAAGACCTAATCGCTTCGAATGCGGCGCGTCGCATCCTGGCGAGGCACTATGCCACGGTCGATCTCCTGGAGGTTCCTCGAACCCCCGCCAATCAGCCGGGGTCTGCTTTGCACGCCTCTTGCGAATATTGAGCGGCATCGCTCCCTGGGAGAACTCACCCGTGACCGTTCGCCGCCTCGAGGATCTGTTGGAAGGCGCCCGCCGGCGTGCCGCGGAGCAACGAGAGCGCGATGCGCTTGCCCGTGCTGGTGAAGCACTCGCCGCCGCCATAGAACGAGACCCCGGGACTGCGGTCGAGCAGCTGCCCGCAGGGATCCGCCAGCTTCGCCGCAGAGTAGATGAGCTGACTGAGGAGATACCGCGCTCGCTCGAAGCCGACCGGGCGGATTATGTCCGCGTCTCGAGCACTCTGCGCGGGCTCGTCATTCTCCGCGGACTGTGCACCCGGGCGATTCTCCGCCACCAGCGCGCGCGCTGTTGGCGGGATCTGCGTCCGTTGTACGAGCGGCTTGGAGCGGCCGCGATGAAACGATCTCCGAGCCTGCCCGCCGAGCCTCGCGCGCCAGGGGTGAAGGTCGAGACGGCACCGCTTCCGTGGATTAGCCGTGTTGCTGATGAGGCGACGTTGCTGGGAAGGGCTCTGAAGCGGCAAATGCGCGATCGGCTATTTCCACGCCTGCCGGCGCTAGTGGGTCTCGCCGCCGGATGGTGGGTCTCTCACACCTATACCGACTCCCACTGGAAATCGGCCCTGCACTCGGTGGGGATCGGAGGAGGAGGCACCCACGTGGTAAGCGACGAGATGTACCGACTGATGATGTTCGGGCTGCCGATTCTCTCTGCGGCGGTCTGTGCCTACCTGACTGACCGCCTGGCTTATTTCATTCGGGGCCGGTACGCTCAGCTCGCTTCGCCACCGGCGGATCCGGTTCGTGCTATGCGTGACACGCCGGTGGCTGACTGAGCGTTGTTCCCCAAGGTTCTCAACTGCCCTCGGCGAAGGGCCAGCTTCCTCCCAGCGCCTTGTATAGCGCCGCGTAAGCGGTTGCGGCATCGGTCCGCCCCTGAGCCAAATCATCCTCCGTTCCCAGCTGGGTGCGCTCGGCATCGAGCACCTGGAGGAAGTCGGTGACTCCCTCGGAGAATCGGAGCCGTGCCAGCTCCGCGGCCGCGGCACTCGCAACTGCGGCTTCCCGCAGCCTTTCCACCCTGCTCCGGGAGGTGCGGTAGCGGGCCAGCGCGGTTTCGACATCCTGCTGGGCCAGAAGCACCGTCTGGGCGTACTGCGACTGAGCCTCGTCCGCCTGGGCCTTCGTGACGTCCACGTTGGCCTTGATCCGGCCCCAGTTGAGCGGCAATGAGATGACGGGGCCGACCGCGTAGCGGAACGTATTCGATCCGGTCAAATCATCGAATGTGGATGAGGTATAGCCGGCGCCACCAGCCACCACGATGCGCGGGAGATACTCCGCCTTCGCCGCCCCCACCAGCGCCTGCTGACCGGCCAACTGCCGTTCCGCCGCGCCAACATCGGGGCGCCGGCGAATCAGTGAGTCGGGTGCCGCGAGCGGAACGGTGTCGGGCAGCTCGGGAAGATCCACTATCGCATCCAGCTCTGCTGCCACAACCGCGGGCGGACGGCCAACCAGAACGCCGATCCTGTACTGGGCCGCGGCGACCTGTGCTTCGAAAGTGGGAATGGTCGCCAGCGTGGACCCCAACTGAGCCTTGGCTCGTTCGGTATCGAACCCGGTACCCCGGCCATTATCGAGCCGCTCTTGAGTGACCTCGAGAGTGCGTTTCTGGTTTTCCGCGTTGCTGCGGGCTACCGCCAGCCGCTCCTGCGCGCCCCGCAGCTCGAAGTAGGAACGAGCCAGCTCCGCCGTGAGAAAGACCTGGACATTCCGCAGATCTTCACTCGAAGCCTCGGCGAACGCGTCCTGCGCCGAGATGTTGCGGCGCAGCCGTCCGAACAGGTCGAACTCCCACGAAGCATCGAACCCGGCATCCCAGACGTCCTGATCGGGAAAGGGTCCCGAGGTACCTGGGAAGCTCGCGCTCGACAGGCGCTGCCGCGTGTAGCCCCCGCCCAGATTCACGGTGGGGGTGAGTTCGAGCAGTGCGCTCGTCCGAGCGGCCCGAGCGCCCCGCACGCGCGCCTCGGCGGTACGAATGTCGAGATTCGCGTTCAGCACTTCATGCACGAGCCGGGTCAGCGTGGTGTCGCCCAGCTCATGCCAATCCGCCGCGGAGGGCGTGCTGTCCACTTGGCGGCCGTCCGGCACCATTGCAACCGCGGTATCGTGCGCGGACGTCGTTTCCCGGAAAGCTGGCGGGACGTCAACCGGCGGCGCCTGGTAAGCTGGGCTCGAGGCGCAGGCGGTGAGGGCAATGATGCCCAGCAGCACTGAGTTACGCATGAGCTGCTTCCTCCACCGCGCTCGGCCCGAAGGACAGGACTTCGCTCTCGTCAATTTCGCTGGGCTGATGCTGCTCGGCGATGAGTGAGTAGAACACTGGGACCACGAACAAGGTGAAGATCGTGCCCAGGGTCATGCCGGTAACCAGGACGATGCCGATGCTGTTCCGGGCGGCCGATCCCGGGCCCGTCGCCAGCACCAACGGGAAATGCCCGAAGACGGTTGCCGCGGATGTCATCAACACCGGGCGGAGGCGCGTCAATGAAGCCTCACGGATTGCATCCATCTTGGCCATGCCGTGAGTCTGGAGTCGATTGGCGAACTGCACGATCAGAATTCCGTTCTTTGCGATCAGGCCAACCAGCGTGATCAGGCCGACCTGTGAATAGATGTTGATCGTGGTGAGATCGAGGAAGCTGAAGATCAGGGCGCCCGAGATAGCGAGCGGCACCGATCCCACCAGTACGATCAGGGGATCCCGGAAGCTCAGGAACTGCGCAGCGAGCACCAGGTAGATCAGGATCACCGCAAACCCGAGCGTCACGGTGAGCGACGATCCCTCGAGCCGGATCTGCCGCGACTCGCCGGCATAGTCCAGCCCCACGCCCGGCCCGGCCGCGGCCCTGGCGGCATTTTCCAGCACCCGCAGTCCCTCTTCCTTGGTGATCCCCGGCTTTACCCCTCCGAAAATCCGCACCGAGTTGCGTTGCTGGAACCGGTTCAGGGTCCGTGGCGCGATACTCGATTCAATGCGGGTGAAGGTCGAGACCGGGACCAGCTGGCCGCTCGGTGTCTTGATCTTGAGATCCAGCAGCGGTCCTACCGTGGTCCGCCCTTCCTCACCGATCTGGGGGATCACCTTGTAACTGCGATCGAAATAGTTGAAGCGGTTGACGTAGCCGCCACCCAGCAGGGTGCCGAGCTCTCGTCCCACACTGGCCAGGTCGAGACCTAGGTCGGCCACCTGGTCGCGATCAATCACGACCCGCGCTTCCGGGAGATCGATCTTCAAGTCGGTGTCGACATAGAGGAATTTTCCGCTTTGCCACCCGGCTCCGAGAACCTGACCGACGGTCTGCAGCATTTGCTCGGGCGGAGCGTCGCTCGCCAGGATCATCTCGACGTCATATTGCCCGGGCGTGGGCAGCGGTGGATCGAGACGGGGGAACACCTGCAGGCCCGGAACTTGAGACACGGCACCATAAACCTGGCCGTACAACTGCTCGGTGGTCTGCTTCCGCTGCTTCCAGTTCTTGGTGACCATTCCGCCGAATCCGCCCCAGTTTGCGGTCAGCGACCACATGAACTTGGCCTCGGGGAAGCTGGTGATCGCCTTCACTACCTGGAGCGATGCCCTGTTCGAAGCCGCGAGGGAAGCGTCGGGCGAGGCCTGCATGAACAGGCTGATATGGCTCTGATCCTCCACCGGAGCCAACTCCCGCCGCGAGAACTGGTAGAGTGGCCAGGCGCCGACCGTGACGAGGAGTGACGCCGCGACGATCGCTCCCCGCATGGTCAGCGCACCGTCCAGCAGTTTCTCATAGCGCCGCCGCACCGCGTCGAAGCCCCGGTTCACCAACCTGGTCAGACGCCCTTCCTTACCGTGCTCGTGGACCAGTTTCGAGCTCATCATCGGCGAGAGGGTCACTGCGACGATCCCTGAAATCACCACCGCCGCGG
>Ga0207674_10005846_pt1 | contig 14590 bp, 11 predicted proteins | sample KBSCornC72_FD_184303 | JGI IMG/M metagenome (GOLD analysis project Ga0207674, IMG submission 184303) | Corn rhizosphere microbial communities from Kellogg Biological Station, Michigan, USA - KBS Corn C7-2 (SPAdes) (version 2) | ecosystem: Host-associated > Plants > Roots > Rhizosphere > Soil ... | reverse complement strand
ACCCGTTGGGGTAGACTTTATCGACTTTTTCAAGATGGATTCTTGCCATATCTAGATCGGGAAAACGGGTTGGATTCTACTCGCCTTCTGGGATAACGCGATGCGGGTTGCCTGTAGCACTGTTCCCGGTTGCCGGTAAACTGCGTTCGCGACGCGTCGGAACACGCTATAGCAAAACAACCGCTTTCTCATCAGCCCACCTGACGCGTCGAAAACGTGGTTCACCGGCAACCGGCCACGGTGCTACCGGCCACCCGCAACGCGTTATCCGTAAGTGTGAATCGATCCATAAGATTCCAAGTCCTCATCCCTTGACCGCCCCCGCCGTTAACCCTTGCACGATCCTCCGCTGGAAAACCAGAACCATCGCCGCAACAGGCGCGGTCGCGACGACCGCCGCGGCGAGGATCTCTCCCCACGGGACCTGGTACTGCCCGCGAAAGAGGGCGATCGCGACCGGCACCGTCTGACGCTCGGGGCCGAGGGTAAATGAGAGCGCGAAGAGGAATTCGTTCCAGCAGTAGATGAAGGTGAGGATTCCCGTCGTCGCCAGGCTCGGCACGGCTAGAGGGAGCAGAATTTTGGTGAAGCTCTGGCGACGCGTTGCGCCGTCGACGTGCGCGGCTTCCTCGAGATCCCGCGGGATCTGCCTTATCGAGCCCGTAAGAACCCAGACCGTGAGTGGCATCGCAAACGTCATGTACGGCATGATCAGACCGGGGTATGTGTCGATCAGGTGCAGCGATCGCAGCAAGAGGTAAAGCGGACTCACGATCGAGATCTGCGGGAACATCGTCACCGCCAGAATGAACGCCATGATCGGCGCTTTGCCCCGAAACTCGAGACGCGCCAGCGCGTACGCGGCGAGAGTACCGACAACGAGGCAGAAAATCGTCGTCGTGCCGGCGACGATCAGCGAATTGCGGATCGGGGTGATGAAATCGCGATCGGTGAACAGCGCGCGATAATGATCGAAGATCAGGTGCTGCGGCCACAGCGACGGATCGCGAAACAGCGCCGCATCCGACGTGAACGACGCGACGATCGCCCAATAGAACGGGAACAGCGTGAAGAGCATCAACAGAATCAGCGCGGCGGCAAAGACCCACGACCCCCGGCTCCTCGGCGCGGTTCGGCGGTGCGCGACATTTCCTGCGGCTCCCCCCACCGCCCGTCCGCCGCTCATTCCTCACCTCCAAGCCGCACTCCCAGCCCACGCACGTAGAACATCGCCAGCGCGAAGGTGATGACGAAGATCACGACCGACAACGCAGATCCGTAGCCGAAGCGCAGGTTCTGTAGCAGAGCGTTGAAGGTGTAGAGCGCCACCGGCTCGGTCGATGTCCCGGGCCCGCCGCCCGTCAGAACGTAGATCAGGTCGAAGACGCGAAATCCGTCGAGAGTTCTGAAAATCAGCGTCACCAGAATCGCGGGCTTGAGCAGTGGCAGGGTGATGTGCCGGAGTTGCCACCACGCGTTCGCGCCATCCACCGCCGCCGCCTCGTAAAGGCTCAGATCGATGTTCTGTAATCCCGCGAGCAACAGCAGGGCGACGAACGGCGTTGTCTTCCAGACGTCGGCTAGAATCACCGGCACCCACGCTGTCGACGCCTCGATGAACCAGACCATCGGCTGGTCGAGAAATCCCGCCTTGATCATCAGCGCGTTGACGATGCCGCCCTGCGATTCGAAGATGAATCGCCATAGCAGCGCGGCGACAACGGTCGGAATCGCCCACGGCACCAGCACCGCAGCGCGCACGAAGCCGCGTCCGCGAAAGACCCGGTTCATCGCCAGCGCCAGGAACAACCCGATCAACAGCTCCAGCGAGATTGAAACGACGGTGAAGAATGCCGTATGGCCGAGTGCCGCCCAGAAGCGCGGATCCTTTGCGATCTCGACGTAGTTGGCGAGACCGATGAACGGCTTGCCAAGCCACGGCATTCGCAGCTCGTGGAGGTGCAGGGATTCCCAGAAGGTCCAACCGAGCGGGAAAATCGCGATCAGCGCAATGACGGCGAGCGCCGGCGCGACCAGCGTCCATCCGAGTCGCGCTTCGGATCCCAGTCGCGAGACACGTCTCATTCGCCGTGCCCGTTGGTGTCGGGAGCCTGCGGGGGCGGCGCGAACCTGGCGCGCATCAACTTGCGCATTCCGGTGCGATCGATGACCGCATTGATCCTGGCGGCTGCTGCGTCGAGTGCCTCCTTCGGCTCGGCCTGGCGCACCAGCGCCCGATGCAGCTCGATCTGCAGGATCTCCGACAGCTCGGTGTAAATCGGAGTGACCGGCCGCGGGGTCGCACTCTCGATCGCCCGGCGCGCGCTCTCCAGCGGAATCGAGATCGCCCCGGCCAGTCGCGGATCATCGTAGAGCCCGAAGCGCGTCGGGTATTGTCCGACCGCTTGCGCACGCTCGAGCATTTGCTCGGGCGCGGTGAGGTAGGCGATCAGCTTGTACGCGGCTTCTGGGTGGTCGGTGTACGCATTGATTGCGAGCTGCGCGCCGCCGAGCGCGGCGGTCGAGTGGCCGTTCGGCGCCGTGGCAGATTTCGGAATTGGCGACACCGCGAACTTCCCCGCCACTTTCGATTGCGCGGTATCACTCATCGCCGCGACAGGGTAAGGCCAGTTGCGCATGAAGACCGCGTTCCCGTTCTGAAACGCAAAGCGCGCCTCTTCTTCGTGCCAGGTGAGCACCTCGAGCGGAGCGACCTTCGATCCATACAGCTCGTCGCGCATGAATTCCAGCGCGCGCACCGCTTCCGGCCGATTCACGACGACCTCGCCGCTGTCGTCGATGATCCGCGCGCCGAAGGCGCCGAGGTACTCGACGAAGCCGGTGATGAGACCCTCGTAGCGTGCGCCCTGAAAGACGATGCCGTAACGGGGCCCGCCGCGTTTCGTCGTCTCGCGTTTCGCGTCGGCAACGACTTCCTCGAGCGAGCTCGGCTCGTTGGGAACGAGATCAGTGCGCCGGTAAAGCAATCCGACATCGGCGAACCACGGCAGCGCGTACAGCTGCCCGGCCCAGGTATTCGCGGTGATGGTGGCCGGAAAGAATTTCGATTTCTCCGGCTCGTACCGATCGAGCGGCAGCACCCAGCCCGCAGCGGCGAATTCCGGGGTCCACACGACGTCGAGCTGGAGGATCGACGGATTGCCCACGCGTGCGTTGAGCCACTGGACGTACAGCTGGTGGCGCTGCGACGCGTCGTCGGGCGTGCGCTGGAGCTCGACCCGGATGCCGGGATTCAGCTGCATGAATCGTTTGAGCTGCTTCGCGACGAGGGTGCCCTCCGCGCCGAGAGCGGAGCCCGAGAAGGTGAGGACTGTTTCGTTGGAGGGTGCGGCGCGGGAGCAGGCCAGGCAGAAGGCGAGAGGCGCCAGAGACGCGCGGAGATTCACCGGGATAATCTGAGGGTCGTGGGGCGCCGGGCGCGAGAGTCGGTCCGGCGGCGGATGTTGCCGGCGCTTCGGGGGTACCCCTAGTCCAAAAGGTGGCAGGTGGGAGAGGTGCTCAGAGATGCGCGGGTTGGAGGTTTCATACTCGCGTAGAGAGTTGTTGGCGCCTGGATGAAAAGGATGGTGATGGTTGGCTCCGCGTTTGGCATTGTGCGCACCATGAGTGATTTCAAAAAGCTGCTTGTTTGGGAGAGATATGCGCTGAACTCGGCATCCGAGGTTGAATACCATCTGCTTCTAGCCCGCGATGTCGGAGCCACTCCCGAGGCTGCCACCTCCAAGCTGCTCGCTGACGTCGTCGAAATCCGCAAGATGCTCCACGGCCTCCTGAGCCGTGTCTCCGCAACTCAATCCCCGAAACACAGCGCCAACCGACCCGATACGCCGATATGAGACCTGACCCCTGCGCATCTCTGCGCACCTCTGCCACCTGCCACCTTTTGGACCAGGGGTGCCACCGAAGCGCCGAGTACCCTACGCCGCCTTATTTAAATCCGAGCCTGTCCAAAACAAACTGCACAGCAAGATCAGTCACATTCCACAGCTGGACGTCTGTACTGGCTCCGTACCTGATCGGCCTCAACGCTCCGTCCGTAATCTCGTAGCTCCACAGCTCGTTGTGCTTGAGACCCGACGCTTCGACGGCGGTGTTCACGAGTGATAGCGCGGACCGAAGCTCGCCGATGTAGCCGGAATCGCCGCCAATCGCGCTCGCCGGACCGCCGATCTGATTGGCGAGGCCGAGCAGAATCAGATTGACCTCGCGTCCCCACACCACCCGCGGCGAATGGTAGGTGTCGGTGCGAAATGCCTCCCACACCGATGGGGATGCGTACGCGTCGTTCGCCACCACCGGGCCGAGCCGATCGATGAACAGGCCGACCGGATATGCTCGCGTGATCGCGCGGACATCGCGTTGAACGGCGGCGAGCGCTTCCGGACTGACATCGCGCGTGTCGCGCAGCAGCAGCGCCGTCGCCGGGTCGGTGTTCACCACCGGGATCGGCCTGCCCGCCGAATCGAGGGAGATCGCGACGAAGGTCAGGGCGGAGTTATCGGCGCCCGTCGACGCGAGCACCTGCTGCCAGTACGCGCGCTCGTTTGTCGGCAGCGACTGGAGCTTCGCCGCAACGCGCGTCTCGATCTCCTGTGGCGAGAGCGTGACGACGAAATGCTTCTCCGCACCGCGCCACGTCTGGATCGCGCGCTCCAGCGTCGTCGCGTTGTTGGCGTACTGGACGAGCGGCGACTCGCCCACCGTTCCCGCGCGGGGAGCCAGCTGCGCGACGTCAAAGCCCAGCGATTTCAGCGACGACAGAATCTGGCCGATCGACTCCAGTGCGTACGGCGCCCAGATGGCGTTGATGTCCATCGCGAAGCGGCCGTTGGCGTAGCCGGCGTTGCTGTCGCGCCAGCTGATCGATCTAAAGTGCATCGCGTCGAGCTTCGGCGACGCAATGAGGTTGCGCACAACGGGATCACGTGCGTACGGCGCCGACAGCTCCGCCACCAGCGAGAGCTCCCTGAGCAGGAGTGCGACGCGCGGGCCGCGGCCGTCCGACGTGTCTCTCAGAAAAGCGCGCTTGCGTGTCGCGCTCACCGCCGGGTTGGTCAGATAGCGCGCCACCACCACCGGCAGCTGAAACTCGTCGTCCCGCATGTGGTAGTGCTCGCGCACCTTCTGCAGATCGCTCAGCACCGAGCGCGCGTGCGAGAGCGCAGTGTCGGCCGCGGCTCGATTTCGCGGTCTCAGCGCGAAGTAGCTCGCCATGTGCGCGTTGTACTCGGCTGCGTTCTCACGAATGGCCTGGCCGCCCAGGGCTTCCTCGTGGCTGACGTCCCCCTCGGGACCGAGCTTGCGCAGCGCGCTCGCGATCACGAACTCCGGCATCGCATCGGTCCACACCGGCTGCATCATCAGCGAGGTCATCATCATGTCGCGGCCGAAGTACGTCGCGTAATTCGGCAGCCCCGCCATCAGCTTCTGCTTCGAGCTGAGGAGCTCGGTGCCGCGGACATCCCGCTCGAGCAGCCGGTACCGCGCGACTCTCGCTGCGTCCGCCGCATTGCGCGACGCGTTGCCGCGCGCGCGATCCGCCGCCGTCTTCGCATCGTTCAGGAAGCGCAGAAATGCCGCGTTGAAGATCTGCTCCCTGTACAACGGATCGAGCGACGGACCGTCGGTCGTAACCCGAACCGTGAATCGGATCGGCCGGCTCGCAATCGCATGCATGTACGCAACCGGCAGGTTCACGAGCAGCGTCGCGTCGCGGGGGTCGGGGCTGATGTCCAGCTGCAGAGTGTTCTTGCCATCGAACGACGTTTGCAAAGCCATCACGCCGCGCCGGTCCAGCACTCCGGTCGTGATGATGTCGGGCTCCAGTCTCGCGCGCAGATCCTGCACGAAACCAGTACCCAGGTAACCGAGCTGCCGCATTCGCTCGGCGGGATCGAGCCGCTCGAGATTGGCGATCATCTGCTCCTCGTCGGGGCGCTTGAACGTCGGCCAGTCGTATGCTCCCATCTCCCGACCCGAGTATCCGAGGTCGCGCTCGACGCGCATCGATCCAAGCAGTATCCAGCCGATCGCAACATCCGGAGCATTGGCGACGAGCTGATACTCGATGCTGCGGCGGTCACCGCTCTGCGAGATCACGGCGCTGGGCGATCCCCATTCGAGATGAATCGGCTTGCCGCTGCCGTCTCTCACCGTGAAGCCCACGCTCTCGTCGACCGCATCGGCCAGCAGATTCACTACGCGGCCGCGGCGCGCGTCGAGGTAAATCTGAACGACATTGCCTTTGGTGTCGCGGAAGAACCGCGTCTGGTATCCCTGGTACGCGGCGGGATCATCCAGGCCCGCTTCGGGGAAGCCGAGTACTGGCTGAACCGTGTGCGCCTGCGCGGCGACTCGAGCTGCTGACGCCGACATCAGCGCGACCATCGAGAGAGCAGCTGCCTTACGCGTCATCGTTCCCATGATTCCGTCGGATGTCGAGAGTGAATCTGCAAACATTCGCGCGGCCACGATACCACTATAGAGCCGGCGGATTTTCCCGAAACGGTTCCAATGAGGTGCGGCCGGGACTAGACTAAGAATTATGACGGAGCTCGTCTATTGAGGTTATCCCTCCGCTTCATCATCCCGCTCGTCCTGGTAGTGGCCGCGCTTGCGTACTCGGTGATGCCGCTCGTCGACAAGCTGACCCAGACATGGTTCGTGCGCGACCTGAATCTGCGCGCGAGTCTGGTCGCCAACAGCATCGACGGACGTCTCGAGAGTCTCGCCCTCGCCAACGATTCTGCGGGTATCCGGCGATTCTTCGCCAGAATCACCCAGGACGAGCGGCTGTTCGCGATCGGGTTCTGTCCCAACGACGGCAAGAAGCCGATTTCCACCCCGACGCTTCCGCGCGAGCTCGAGTGCGATAATCTCAACCAGTACACGAATCCCGCCAATCAGATTCTGACCCAGGCACACGGACCGTTGCTCGTCTCGGTGCTGCCCGTCGGAATGGAGCAGGCCCCAATCGGCAAAGTCGTGATGGTCCACGACATGAGCTTCGTCCAGCGCCGCAGCCACGAGACCAAGCAGTACCTGTTTTACTTCTTCGCCGGATTGGGGATCGTCATCTCGCTGATCACCGTCGTGATCGCGCAACTGAGCTGGCGCGGGTGGATCCATGGCATTCAGGCGCTGATGCGCGGCGAAGGTCTTCTTCGCCCGACTCAACCGATCCAGCAGGGCGAGCTCCAGCCGATCGCCGACGATCTTCGCGCTCTCATCCGCGATCTCGAGGCCGAGCATCGATTGCGGGATGAGGAGCAGCTTGGCTGGACGCCGGAGACACTGCGTGAGATTCTGCACCGCGAGCTGCGCGACCAGGACGTAATCGTCGTCTCCAACCGCGAGCCCTACATCCACGTCCGCCAGAGCGGGAAGATCGTCGTGCAGCGTCCCGCGAGCGGACTCGTCACCGCGATGGAGCCGATCATGCGCGCGTGCTCTGGCACGTGGATCGCGCACGGCAGCGGATCCGCGGATCGGGAAGTGGTCGATTCCAGGGATCGCATTCCGGTTCCCGCCGACGATCCCTCGTATCAGCTGCGGCGAGTCTGGCTAACCAGCGAGGAGGAACAGGGCTACTACTACGGTTTCGCCAACGAGGGATTGTGGCCGCTCTGTCACATCGCCCACGTGCGCCCGACCTTTCGCAGCTCCGACTGGAAGCAATACGAGCGGGTCAATCGCAAATTCGCCGACGCAGTGGTCGCCGAATCGAAATCGTCGGATCCGATCGTGCTGGTGCAGGACTACCACCTCGCCCTCGTACCGCGGATGGTGCGCGAGAAATTGCCGGCGGCGACGATCATCACCTTCTGGCACATCCCGTGGCCGAACCCCGAAGCTTTCGCCATCTGCCCATGGCGACAGGAGCTGCTCGACGGCCTGCTCGGCAGCAGCATCCTCGGCTTCCATACCCAGTTCCACTGCAACAACTTCGTCGACACCGTCGACCGCCAGCTCGAGGCGCGCGTCGACCGCGAGACCTTCACCGTCTCCTACAAATCACAGCTCACCGCGGTCAAGCGCTACCCGATCTCGATCGAGTGGCCGCCGTCGGTTGCGCTCGAGGCGCCGTCGGTGGAGGAGTGTCACAAGATTGTGCGCGAGCGACATGGTCTGCCGCCGGGACACTCGGTGGGTATCGGAGTCGAGCGATTGGACTACACCAAAGGACTCGAGGAACGCTTCCGCGCGGTCGAGCGCCTGATGGATGTCCATCCCAACTGGATCGGGAAATTCACGTTTATCCAGATCGCGGCGCCGACCCGCGCCAGCATCCCCGAGTACGCGGATTACGAGCGCCGCGTCCGCGACCTCGCCGATCGCATCAACGCGCGATTCCCAGCCGATTATCCGCCGATCATCCTCTCGATCAAGCACCACGAGCCGCAGGAAGTCTACGAGTACTATCGCGGCGGTGAACTCTGCTTCGTGAGCAGCGTTCACGACGGCATGAACCTGGTTGCCAAGGAATTCGTCGCCGCTCGCGACGACGAGCTGGGCGTGCTCGTACTTAGTCAGTTCACCGGCGCGGCGCGGGAGCTGCCCGAGGCGCTGATCGTCAATCCCTACGATTCCGATCAGTGCGCGGCCGCGCTCAACGTCGCGCTGACGATGCCACTTCGCACCCAGCGCGCGCGGATGCGACTGATGCGGAACCTCATTCGCGAGTTCAACGTCTACCGCTGGGCGGGCCGCATGCTGCTCGATGCAGCGCGGATGCGACGCCGCCGCAGCCTGCTCACCCGCGCGCCCCACATCGCGAAGTGGACGCGCACTGTCGACTCACAAGTAACTCCATCCGAGCCGAGTGAAAGCTTCCGTTGAACGCCGGCGGCGGCGCACCGTCGCCCCGCCTCCAGCACCACGCGCTGACTGGGCCTACTTCTTCGATATCGATGGAACGCTGGTCGATATCGCGCCAACGCCCTGGGATGTGCGGCTCGAGCGCGAGTTGCTCGATCTGCTTTTGCGTCTCCACGCCGCAACCGGTGGCGCGGTCGCTCTAATCAGTGGCCGGTCGATCGCCGACATCGATTCGCTGTTCCATGGCCGGAAGCTTCCCGTGGCCGGCCAGCACGGCATCGAGCGACGCGATTCCAGCGGGCACACGACCCGTCACCGCTTCCCGACCGCCAAGCTGGCCGGGGTGCGGGGCCAGCTCGGCCAGATCGCGGCGCGGCATCCGGGGCTCATCCTCGAGGACAAGGAGCTTTCGCTGGCGCTCCACTACCGGCAGCAGCCTGCACTCGGGTCCTATGTACATAGGTTGATGCGTACCGTGCAGGCCGAGATTGGCCCAGATTATAGCGTCCAGCTGGGCAAGCGAATCGTGGAGCTCAAGCCGAGTGGCAGGGACAAGGGACAAGCGGTGCAGGAATTCATGGCCGAGTCGCCGTTCAAGGGACGCATGCCGGTGTTCGTTGGCGACGACGTCACCGACGAACATGGCTTCAACGTCGTGAATTCACTGGGCGGCTATTCCATCAAGGTGGGACGCGGGCGATCGAATGCGCGCTGGCGGCTGGCAGGTGTCGAGTCGGTGCGGGCGTGGCTGGTTCGCGGTGAAGAAGAACAGGAAGAGGAGTCGGAAGCTGCCCGATAAAATCCAAAAATCATCGCTGGACCTCGCGCTGATCGGAAATGGCATGGTCGCGGCGTTGGTCGACGCCAGCGCACAAATCACCTGGGCCTGCTTTCCACGCCTCGATGGCGACCCGATGTTCTGCTCGCTGCTCGGCGGCGCCGAAGCAGGCGACTTCGGTGTCTTCGGCATCGATCTGCTCGACACCGTGAAGACCGAACAGTCGTACCTGGTCAATACCCCCATTCTGGTCACGCGCTCGTACGACTCCGAGGGCGGCGCCATCGAGGTGGTTGATTTCGCGCCGCGCTTCCGCCAGTACGGGCGAATGTTCACGCCGATGATGTTCGTGCGGCAGGTGCGGCGCATCGCCGGCAATCCCCGCATCCGGATCAGGCTTCGTCCCGCGCGCGACTACGGCTGCGAGCGGCCGCGGACGACGAGCGGCAGCAATCACATCCGGTACTACGGCGGCAATGTGGTGCTGCGACTGACCACCGATGCATCGACGACTGCAGTGCTCGAGGAGAACCCGTTCTATCTCGAGGACGAGGTCACCCTGCTGCTCGGTCCGGATGAGACGGTGAACGGCGCGGTCAGCGAGATCGGCCGTCACTTCGCCGACGAGACCGCCTCGCACTGGCGCGAGTGGGTGCGGATGCTGGCCGTTCCGTTCGAGTGGCAGGATGCGGTGATTCGCGCGGCGATCACGCTGCAGCTGAATGTCTTCGAGGATACCGGCGCGATCGTCGCGGCGGTGACGACGTCGGTGCCGGAAGCGCCCAACAGCGGCCGCAACTGGGATTACCGCTTCTGCTGGATCCGCGACGCGTACTTCGTGGTCAACGCGCTCAACCGGCTCGGCGCGACGCGGACGATGGAGCGGTACCTCGCCTTCATCCTCAACATCGTCGCCGATTGCGAGGATGGAACGCTGCGGCCACTGTATGGGATCAACGGGCGTCGCGTGCCGGATGAGCGAGAGGCCGAATGTCTGTCGGGATATCGGTCGATGGGCCCGGTGCGGGTAGGAAATCAGGCGTACCTCCAGGTTCAGCACGATGTGTACGGCGCCGCGATTCTGGCGGCGCCGCACGTCTTCTTCGATCGCCGACTGGTGCGTCGTGGAGACGAATCGCTTTTTCCACGACTGGAGGCGCTGGGTGAGCAGGCGGCGAAGCTGTTCGACCAGCCCGACGCGGGGATCTGGGAGCTGCGCGGGAAGCTGCGGGTCCACACGTTCTCGAGCGTGATGTGTTGGGCGGGGTGCGACAGGCTGGCGCGGATCGCCCAGCATCTGGGGCTGCCGGATCGGGCGAAGTACTGGCGCGCGCACGCCGATCGGATGCACGAGATCATCTCGAAGCGCTCGTGGAACAAGAAGATGAACGCGTTCGTGGGGACGATGGATGGCGACACCCTCGACGCCAGCTTGCTCCGACTCCACGAAGTTGGTTTCCTCGCAGCTGACGATCCTCGCTTTGCGGGTACGGTCGCGGCGATCGAGAAGGAGCTCAAGCGCGGTGATTTCATTTTCCGCTACAACGAGCGCGACGATTTCGGGACGCCGGAAAACGCGTTTCTGGTTTGCACCTTCTGGTACATCAACGCGCTCGGGGCGCTCGGGCGGAGAGACGAAGCGCGGAGATTGTTCGAGAACGTGCTCGCGCATCGCAATCAGCACGGGCTGTTGTCGGAGGACATCGATCCGAAGACCGGCGAGTTGTGGGGGAACTTCGTGCAGACCTACAGCATGGTGGGGATCATCGATTCCGCGATCAGACTCTCTGCGGAGTGGGACCAGGCCTATTAGAACTCCGGGGTAGGGATCGGGGCGCGAGCTGGCATCGAGAGTCAGAAAGTTGGCAGGTGGGAGAGGGCACAGGTGGGGGTATTTTAGGTTTAGCTGTGAGATTGGTTGGCGATGTGCCACACGTGGGGGTTGATATGGTTCCACGCTCCAGATTTGATATTTGGCGGCAGAGGCGGCGGCGGCGGATTTACATCGCGGTCGGGGTGGCGGTGGTGGTGACCGCGCTGCTTACGGACGGGCGCGAGAATGTGCTCGTCGCCGGCGCATCGGGCGGGAGCTACGAGATCCCGGCGCAGAAGAAAGTCTGGCGCGCGGTTGGGCCGGCTCTATCCGTGCGCTTCCACACGGAGCGCAACAGTGTTTCCGCCATTGCGGCCCAGGCTGCCGATCTCCTTCCCTACTTCTCGGCGAAAGCGGACTCCGCGGGTCTCCGCTACCTGGTTCTCAGAGCGTACAAGCCGCTATGGCAGCTTGGCGGGCTTGGAGTTTATCGCGGCTGGAATTTCAGGTACGAGCGGAAAGCCGATGGGTGGGAGGCGAGCGGGTACTGGTAAAGAAAAGGCAGCTGAAGACTACCGGCGGGAGGCCGTGGGCGGGCCGGCTTGAGGCTTGGGGCTCAAACAACAACCTGCTTTAGCCCGCGGCCTCCCGCCGGCCCGCTCCCAGCCTCCCGCCGGTAGTCTTCTCTTGCAGTTGCCTTATCTAAACACAATCCAGAGCACCCCAATAACCGCCGCAAGCAGTACCGACAACGCGATCTCTACGTTCCGCGCCCGTGGTGCTTCTGCAACCGCTGCAGACGGTGCGACGGTTTGCATGGTGAGATCGGCGACGTGTTCCGGGGTTGGTGGTGGCGTCATGATGCTCACTACGATGAGGATGAGACTGCACAGCACGAACAGCAGCGCCGCGAAGTGCAGGAAGTTTATGTCGGCGAACCAGTAGATCGGCCCGCCCTTTGTGAGGTCGGACTTCGCGAGCTCGAGCACCAGTCGCGCGAATCCGAGCACGAATCCCGTCCAGAGCGCGGCGAGCGCGCCCTTTCCGTTGAGTCGCGGACTCAGCACGCCGAGCAGGAAAACCGCTGCGATCGGCGGAGCGATGTAGGCTTGCACGCTCTGCAGGTAGATGTAGAGCTGCGGCGAGACGTACTTCATCATCGGAATCCAGAGCAGACCGACGCCGACGAGTGCCACCGTCGTGATTCGCCCGACGAAGACGAGCCGCGCCTCGGTCGCGTTCGGTCGCCATTTGCGATAGACGTCCCAGGTGAGAAGAGTCGACACCGAGTTGAACGCCGACGCGAGCGAGCTCATGAGCGCGGCGAGCATGCCGGCGAGAACGAGTCCCTTGAATCCGATTGGCAGGAGTCGCGTCACCAGAACCGGATATGCTGAATCGGTCTGGCCGGTGCGCACATCCTGATAGAGGGCCGCGGCGATGATTCCGGGCAGCACGAAGATGAAAACGGGAAGGATTTTGAGATAGCCGGCGAAGATGGTTCCGCGGCGGGCTTCGGTGATGTTCCGCGCCGCGAGGACGCGCTGGACGATGTGCTGGTCGGTACACCAGTACCAAATGCCGAGTATGGGTGCGCCGAAGACGACACCGGTCCACGGGAAATCCTTGTGGCTCGACGGCTTCCACATCGAGAAAAAGTCGGGCGGTACCGCTGCGCGCAGTCCCGACCAGCCACCGATCGCGTGGAGGCCGATGAAGGTGAGGGTGACCGAGCCGACGATGAGCACTACGGCTTGCATGACCTCGGTGTAGATGACGGCGCGCAGTCCACCGAAGATCGTGTAGAGTCCGGTGATGATGATGAGGATTGCAGCGCTGGTCCAGAAATCGAACCCGGTCACAGCGCGCATGACGATGCCGCCCGCGAACAGGGTGACGCTGATTTTTGTCAGGACGTAGCCGACGATCGACACCCAGGTGAAATACGAGCGCGACGCCGCGTTGTACCGGCGCTCGAGGAATTCCGGCATCGTGTACACGCCACTGCACAGGTAGAACGGGACGAAGAGCCAGCCGAGGAGGAGCAGGACGAAGCTGGCGAGCCATTCGAAGTGGCCGACGGCGAGCCCGCTCGCCGCTCCGGTGCCGGCGAGGCCAACGAGGTGTTCGCTTCCGATGTTCGAGGCGAACAAGCTCGCACCGACCGCCAGCCAACCCACATCTCTGCTCGCCAGGAAGAAGTCGGCGCTGATGTTTTTCTCGCGTTTGGCGGCCCACCACGCGATCGCCGCCAGCACGACGAAGTAAGCCGCAATGACGAGGATGTCGGTGAAGGCGAGGTTGCTCATGTCGTGCTGTCCGGTTTGAAGGGAGTCGACGTCCGAGCTATGTAGCGCTCCAGGGCTGATCCGGAGCCGCGAAGAATCTGGGACTTTTCTTGACCGGCCACAACCAAGCGGTGGGGTGGGACGGGCTTGGCGATGCTACGACCCTACCGCAAATCCGCGCATTGCTATGCTGCCGAGGCTTCGCGAGATATCAATAGTGCGCCGGATTCATGCGGCGGCCAAGGTCGTGTAATGCAATGGCTTAGAAGAAGCCGTGCTTTGGCAGGCCAATATTTTCTTGCGAGGACTCGCGACCTTTGTCTTGTCTTCGCAGTATAAGCAAGCGAGATAATTACTAGTTAGGTAGCGGAACTCGCATGGTAGATCCTCAAGCTGCTCGCCACCAAATTGATCTGCGCCTGCAGGCGTTGCGAGCGCTGTCACGGACCGAGCTCATGACGCTCCCGTCAGCTGCGGTGGAGGCTATACGCTTTGGTTCGGAGGAATGGTCGCTAACAACATACGTCGACGCCGAACGGGGCGGTGATGTTCGAGTGGTTGTGCAGATTGGGCCCTCCCAGCAGCCGAAGCTGCTTCTCCTTCACGTCCAAGCCGACGGTTTCCGTCTCGCTAGTGGCGGCTCGACGTCTGCGCTGTCGCAGCGCGAGTTGGCCGAGTTCACTTAGCCGCTACCTAACGAACGTTGCAGCAGACAAGCACTTTTCTGTAGCGCGCTCCGCGCGCAACTGTTAGATGTGCTTGCAGCTGAACTAAGGCGTTAGGCGGATGACGAACCTCTCATGAAACGAAAGACTCCGCAGGAAAAGAAATCCGAGAGCTACGCCAAAGATCGACGCAGCACGTACGGCAATA
>Ga0207674_10005845_pt1 | contig 14590 bp, 19 predicted proteins | sample KBSCornC72_FD_184303 | JGI IMG/M metagenome (GOLD analysis project Ga0207674, IMG submission 184303) | Corn rhizosphere microbial communities from Kellogg Biological Station, Michigan, USA - KBS Corn C7-2 (SPAdes) (version 2) | ecosystem: Host-associated > Plants > Roots > Rhizosphere > Soil ... | reverse complement strand
GAAGCGACGACGTCGAAGATCAGCGAGGACCAGCTCTTCTACGCAATGAGCCGCGGGCTCGATGCCGAAAGCGCGGTTGCGCTGATCGTCAACGGCTTCGCCCGCGAGGTGCTGAAGCAGCTGCCGATGGAGTTCGCGGTCGAGGCGCAGAAGCTGCTGGGGATTTCGCTCGAAGGATCGGTCGGGTGAAGAACCTCAGCCCAAGAGACCAAGCGCTCCGCCTTTCAACCCCTCCCCTCCAGGGGAGGGGCAAGGGGTGGGGGATCAGCGCAGCTCGGCTTGCGGAGTTGCACACCCGCGCCCGCTCCATGCGCAACAATCCGACCGAACCGGAAAAACGGCTTTGGCGAGCTCTGTCGAACGGACAACTGGCTGGGTTCAAGTTTCGCCGTCAGGCGGTGATTCCGCCCTACATTGCCGACTTTCTGTGCCCGGCGCTTAAACTGATCGTCGAAGTCGATGGCGATACGCATGATGGGCCAAACGATACGCGCCGAGACTTGCATCTTGCGCAGCTCGGCTATCGCGTCGTCCGCGTGACGAACGCCGACGTGATGGGCAATATTGAAGGCGTCGCAGCGCACATTCTGGCTACGTTGGCGGGGTCTCAAAGCCCCCACCCCAACCCCTCCCCTGAAGGTGAGGGGCTGAACGCGGTCGAAGCGCAGAAGCTGCTGGGGATCAGTTTGGAGGGGTCGGTTGGATGAGGACATCTCCACTGCAAAGGCGGAGGATGATGCAAATGCTCGGACGACGGCTGAGCGCGATTCAACGTCATTTGAATCGTGATCCTAGAGCCAGGGCAAAGGCGTTCCAGCGCCTCCGGCTTCTTGAGCGCCCGCTGCGCTTCGGACTTCGTGGATCTGCAACCCCCTGGTGCGCTGGTCGTCTGCGGATCGAGGAGCGGAGAATATCGAAATTGGAGCGTGCTGTTGGGATCGGCACGGAAGGATGATGGCGCTTGATGCTGAAGATTGAAAACCTCCACGCAACGGTCGCTGACAAGCCGATCTTGAACGGCGTGTCGCTGCACGTGCCTGCGGGCGAGGTGCACGCGATCATGGGCCCCAACGGCTCCGGCAAGTCGACGCTCGCCTACGTGCTCGCCGGACGCCCCGGCTACGAAGTGAGTGAGGGGTCGGTAGAGTTTGAGCGTTCAAACTTGCTCGCAATGGAACCGCACGAGCGCGCAGCGGCGGGACTGTTCCTGGGCTTCCAATATCCGGTCGAAATTCCCGGTATCTCCTACCTCCAGTTCCTCCGTGAAAGCCTCAACTCACAGCGCCGCGCGCGCGGCCAAGACGAGCTGTCCGCCGCCGACTTCATCAAGGTTGCGCGCGAGCAGGCCAAGCTGCTCGGAATGGACGCGGAAATGCTGAAGCGGCCGGTCAACGTCGGCTTTTCCGGCGGCGAGAAGAAGCGCGCGGAGATGGTCCAGATGGGCATCCTCGCGCCGCGTTTCGCGGTGCTCGACGAGACCGACAGCGGGCTCGACATCGACGCGCTGCGCATCGTCGGCGAGGGCATCAACCGCATCATGCGCGCTCCCGACAAGGGTGTGCTGCTGATCACCCATTACGAGCGCCTGCTCGAGCATGTGCGGCCCGATCGCGTGCATGTGTTGCAGGCCGGACGGATCACGCGCTCGGGCGACATCGAGCTCGCCCGCGATCTCGAGCGCGAGGGCTATACGGAGGCGGCTGTATGACGGCGCCCTTCCCAACGCGTAAGCAGGAAGAGTGGCGCTACGCCGACCTCGACGCGCTGCAGCCCGTCTGGGAGCGCTTCTCAGAGCCGATGACGGTGATTGTCGGCGCGGGAGAGGAACTGGAGGAGGTGTGGCTCCCGGTCGCCGAGGACGTGCAGGTTCGCCGTGTGAGCCTCGCTCTCGGCGAAGGCGCGAAAGCTCGGCTTTTCATGCTCAATACCGCGCCGGTGTACGGGCGCATCGAGCTTGAAGTGACCCTCGCGCAAGGCGCGGACTTCGAACTGTTCGGCGCCAACATCGGCACCGCCCTGTCGACGAATGAGATCGTCACGAAGGTCAAGCATGTCGGGATCGGCGGACGCTCGCGCCAGACCGTGCGATCGGTCCTGAACGGCAAGGCTGTCGGCTCTTATCTCGGCAAGGTCGAGGTTGCGCGCGGCGCCCAGCAGACCGACGCCGAGCAGTCGGTGAAGGCCATGCTGCTCGACCGCGGTGCTACTGCCAACTGCAAGCCGGAGCTCGAGATCTTCGCCGATGATGTGAAATGCGCGCACGGCGCGACCGTAGGGGAGCTCGACGCGATGCAGCTCTTCTACGCCGAGAGCCGCGGGCTCGACCCGGCGAGCGCGAGAGCGCTGCTCCTCGAAGGCTTCGTTATGGGCCTGTGGGATGGCGCGAAAGACGGTGACGCGATCCGCGAGGCGGCTCGCGAAGCGCTGAGGAGCGTCGTATGAACCGCGAAACCGCCCTCATCGCCAATTCGATGCTGTCGGTGCGCGACCAGTTCCCGGCCATCGCGGGCTGGCATTATCTCGATAGTGCCGCGACCGCGCAGAAGCCCCAGGCGGTAATCGACGCGATCACGACCGCTTATTCGCGCGATTATGCAACGGTGCACCGCGGAGTTTACGAGCGATCCGCGGAGATGACGGCAAGCTACGAAGCCGCCCGCGCCGCCGCGTCTAGGCTGATTGGCGGTCAGCCGAACGAGCTGGTCTTCACGCGCGGAGCGACCGAGGCGATCAACCTCGTCGCGCGGACACTTCCGAAGGACGGGCGCAACCGCGTCCTGCTGTCCCAGCTCGAGCATCACAGCAACATCGTTCCGTGGCAGCTCGCCGGCTATGAAGTGGACGCTGTGCCGCTGACATCGGACGGCAAGATCGACCTCGACGCGGCGGAAGCGATGCTCACGGAAGAGCATCGCATCCTGGCCTTCGCGCACGTGTCGAACGTCCTGGGCTCGATCCTCGACGCGAAGCGCGCCGCCGAGATCGCGCATTCCAAAGGCGCGTTGCTCCTGCTTGACGGTTGCCAGGCGGTTCCGCGCATCAGCCTGAATATCGCGAACATTGGCGCCGACTTCTATGCTTTCTCGGCCCACAAGCTTTACGGTCCGACTGGGATCGGGTGCCTGTGGGCCCGCGCCGAGCTGCTGCAGAGCCTTCCGCCGTGGCAGGGCGGCGGTTCGATGATCGAGAAGGTGACGTTCGAGGAGACCACCTATCTTGACGCCCCGATGCGTTTCGAAGCGGGCACGCCACACATCGTCGGAGCGGTCGGGCTGCACGCGGCGGTAGATTGGGTCGAGCGACTGACTCTCGACGCGATCCACGCTCACGAAAGCGCACTCGCCGCGGAATGCCGGGCGGCGCTTTCGAGCATCGACGGCGTCACGCTCTACGGACCGGAGGACAGCGCCGGAATCGTCAGCTTCAACGTCGACGGGGTGCATCCGCACGACACGGCCACCATATTGGACGATGCGGGCGTCGCCGTTCGCGCCGGCCATCATTGCGCTCAGCCGTTGATGCGCTGGCTGGGGATCGAGGCGACGGCTCGAGCGAGCTTCGCGGCGCACAGCGACAGCTCGGACATCGAAGCTTTGGTGCGCGGGATCGAGCAGGTTAAGCGGATTTTCGGATGAACCGTGAACGCAAGATCGAGACCAACGAGGTGGAGTCGGTGCCGACGCCGCCCCGCGCCCGCGTCACCGAAGGGTTCGAACGAAAGAGGGACTATCTTTCGGGCTTCCTCGCCGGCGAAAAGGACGAGGAGCCAAAGGGCGGCGCTGGCGGCGACCTGCAGGCCACGGTCGTCGAGGCCTTGAAGTCGATCTACGACCCGGAAATCCCCGTCGACATCTACGAGCTCGGGCTCATCTATGATGTGGACATTTCCGAAGACGGCGACGCGACGATCACCATGACTTTGACGACGCCGCACTGCCCGGTCGCGGAAAGCTTGCCCAACGAAGTCGAGTTGCGCGTGCTGTCGGTGCCGGGAATTCGCGACGCCGTCGTGAACCTGGTCTGGGATCCGCCGTGGGACCCGTCCAAGATGAGCGACGAGGCGCGGCTGGAATTGGGAATGTTGTGAACAAGGAAACGAAACTTCGAGCGCGTCCCGCAGCGATCACGCTGACTTCGGCGGCACAGGACCGTATCGCCGAGCTGATGAGCCGTGCGCCCGATGGCGCAATCGGCGTGAAACTGTCGACGCCTCGCCGCGGCTGCTCGGGCCTCGCTTATTCGGTCGATTACGTGACCGAAGAATTGCCGTTCGACGAGAAGATCGAAACCGGCGGCGGCACCTTCTACGTCGATGGCGGCTCGGTCCTCTACCTGATTGGGTCGATCATGGACTGGCGCGAGGATGATTTCGCGGCGGGCTTCGTCTTCGAGAACCCCAACGCCAAGGGCGCCTGCGGCTGCGGCGAGAGCTTCACGGTTTAGCGACTCAAAACGCCATGCTATAGCCGTCGCCCGAAAGGGGAGGTGGCGATGCGGCTGCTGTTTCTTTCGTTGTTCGTGCTGATTCCGGCGGTTTCGCCAGCAGCGTCGCCGACTCCGATCCGGGACACTCCGGTCTTCAACCCCAATGCGAACCAGCCGGCGAATTGCCCGGCCACCTCGCGCTATGAAGCCGCGAAGCGCGGCAAGACGCCGCAGGCGAGGAAGCTGAACCAACTTCCCGCGGCGGACGCTTATAAAGCCGTCTATCGCCGGGTCGGCGGATGCGTCGCCCCGATCGTCGTCCAGTACGGGATCGGCGGCCGTTAGCCTCTAAAAGCCGAGCGTGAAGCGCATCGCCGCGCCGACGTCGGGCTTGGCGTCGGCGAAATGCCCAGGCTCGCGTCTGACGAACAGGTTTCCGCCGAACCAGCCGTTGCCGTCGAACAGGTTCGATCCGTAGCTCAACTCGGCATCGACCTCACGGCCCTGCGGAGTCAGCGAGAAGCGACTCAGCGTGTCCGTCGCCGTCAGCGTCGAATAATCATAGGCCGTCGGCAGCATCATCGCGAAGCCGCCATGCTCGACGCGGAGCGGCTGCGCCAGCCGGAAGCCGATCGTATCGTCGCTTCCGAAGACCCCGAGCTTGGTGACGTCGGCGCCATAAGCGCCGGTCTGGAACTTGCCGCCGCCGAAGCTCGTCCAACCGCGTCGGGCGTTGAGGCCAGCGCTCCAGCCGTTGCCGAAATCGTGGCGCCCTTCGATATCGAGGAACAAGCTGTTCGATCCTCCGCCGCCGAGCGCCGAGCTCATGCGGCCGCCGAGCAGGGTGTCCTTCTCCTCAAGCCGGCTTATCCCCGCCGAAACCCAGTTACGGCCCATCGCGCGGTCGACCGAAACGGCCGTGTAGCGATAGGGCGAACCATAAGCGCTCGTGCGGAGATCCTGGTCCTGCCAGACGCTCCCGGTCTCGCCTGAAACCGTGACGCCAGTCTTCCCGAACTCGTGGCGGACAGCGACGCTTCCGTTGCGCTTGGCGGCAAAGCCCGGATCACCGGATATGTCCTTGGCGATGAGGAAAGCTCCGGCCTGGGCGCCGTTCAACCGCCGCTCCATCGCCTTGGCGCCCTCGGCGAAGCCGAACGCGACGGCGGTCTCCCTGTCGATCCGCGCAACTGCCGACCCGGCGAGAAGCCGCGCCTTGCGGGCGTCATCGGGGCCGATACCGACACGATCGAGTTCGAAGCCGTCGTGAAGATCGTGCCGCTCGCTGACTGTCATCGCGATGCTGATCGGCCCGGCCGACGCGCCAGCGACCTTCACATTGTTCTGCAACGCCCGGGTCAGCGGCTGGTCGATCGGCGCGCTGCGCAGCGTCTTCGCAAGGTTGAGAACGAACGCGCGACTGTAGCCGTCGAGAATGATGGCGCCCAACGGCGATTTGCCGATCGCGTCGCCTGAAACCGGCGGCATGTCGCCATTGTCGCCCGTGCTGACCGGCGTCTGGCTTCCCGCCAGGCTGGTCGTGCCGATTGGCTGGAAAGCTTTCGCGATGTTCAGCCGCCCGTGCCCGTAGGTCGAATCGACGCCGGTGATCCCCAGATCGTCGGCCGACGAGAACAGGATGTTGACGATCTGGGAGCCGGTGAGGTTCGGGAAGGCCTGCGCCATCAGCGCGACGGCACCCGTGATGGTCGGTGCGGAGAAACTGGTGCCGGACCAGAGATATTGCGTCCCGGTCTCGTCGGGTGCCCGGTCGTCGACGCCGACCGCCATCAGATAATAATTGGCGCCTGTTCCGGCCTTGTCGGAGAAGCTCGCAATCTGGCTCGTGTTGGTGTCGAGCGCGCCCGCGATGATGACCATTCCCGGGAATTGCTGTGCAGGCGTCAGCGCGAACGGGTCAGGATTTGCGGTGCCGTCGTTTCCGGCCGCGATCACCAGGATGATCCCCGCGTTCACGGCCCGCTGCATCGCCGAAAGCAAAGTGCCGCCTGGCGCGGATCCGCCAAGCGACATGTTGATGACCTTGGCTCCAGCAAGCCTGGCCGCATCGATTCCCGCCGCAATCGGTCCGTCGAAGAAAGAACAGCCGTCCTTCGTCGCGCAGCTGCCGGGATCGTCCGCGCGTTCGCTGATGATCGTCGCGTCGAAGGCGACGCCCATCGTGTTTGAATTGTTGCGCGCGGCCGCTGCGACCGCGCTCACGGCGGTTCCGTGTCCGCCCTCGTCGCTGACGCCCCGATTGCCCGCAACGTCGCCGCTCGCCGGGTCGATCCTGCCGGTGAATTCATTGAGATTCGGATTGATGCCGCTGTCGACGATGCCGATCTTGATGCCCTTGCCGGTCGCGCCCGCATTGTAAGCGCTGATCGCATTGGCAGCGACGGAGTAGTTCGAATTCCGATATTCGGTCGTGTCGTAATTGACGATCGGCGTCGGGGTTGGGGTCGGAGTTGGAGTCGGAGTGGGGGTTGGAGTCGGTGTCGGTGTCGGCGACGGAGTCGGAGACGCCGGAGGCGCCGGAATCGGATCCACTCCGCCACCGCCACCCCCGCCGCATGCCGCGACGCTAAATGCCAGGACGACCGCACAGGCACTGCTGCCAAGGAGCCGTTTATTCATCATTAGCCTCCGCTCAAGCCGCTGATAAATAACGGCTTCCCCGGAAACTCTATGCTTTACAAAACCTTACATTTTCCTGAAGATCGAAAACCGCTAGGCGATCGGCGCTCATGAAACCGCGTTTCGCCCATGTCCGGGACTGGATCTTCGACCTCGACAATTGTCTTTACCCGGCGTCGACGGGGCTATTTTCCCTGATCGATCAGCGGATGGGCGCCTACATCCAGCGACTGCTCGATTGCGACACTGAAGAAGCGAAGCGCGTGCAGAAGGCGCATTTCCACGAACATGGAACGACGCTCGCCGGCCTGATGAAACATCACAAGATCGATCCGCACGATTTCCTCGAGGATGTTCACGACATTCCGCTCGATCGGGTGGGTCGCGACGACCGCCTTGGCGAAGCGATCGCGCGCTTGCCGGGCAGGAAGTTCGTACTCACCAACGGGGATGCGCCCTATGCGCGGCGAGTGCTCGAAGCGATCGGCATCCACGAACATTTCGATGACCTTCACGACATCCATGCGAGCTCGTATCGGCCGAAACCCGATCCGCACGGCTATGAGCTGCTCTGCGAAAAATACGGCATCAACCCCGCCCAGGCCCTGTTCGTCGACGACATGGTGCAAAACCTGAGACCCGCGAAGGCGCTCGGAATGACGACGGTGTGGGTGGACAATGGCTCCGAGCGCGGCGACCACGGCTATGATCACAATATCGTCGACGAGCGAATCACGGACGTGGGCGATTGGCTCGAAGACATTCTCGGGGACCAGGAATGAACGAAGCGCTTCAACAGACGATCGAGCAGGCCTGGGAAAATCGGGATGCGCTGGGGCCGGAGACGAAGGGCGAGGTTCGTCAGGCCGTCGACGCTGCGCTTGCGGCGCTCGACAGCGGCGAAGCGCGAATCGCGCGGAAGGCCGGCGATGAATGGGTCGTCAATCAATGGCTCAAGAAGGCCGTTCTCCTGTCCTTCCGACTGAACCCGATGGAGATGATCTCCGGCGGGCCGGGTTCCGGGCACTGGTGGGACAAGGTGCCCTCGAAGTTCGCCGGTTGGGGCGAGAAGGAATTTGCCGCCGCCGCCTTTCGCGCGGTCCCCGGAGCGATCGTCCGGCGCGGAGCATATGTCGCGCCGGGAGCCGTCTTGATGCCGAGTTTCGTCAATATCGGCGCGCGGATCGACGAAGGCGCGATGGTCGACACGTGGGCGACGGTCGGAAGCTGCGCCCAGATCGGCAGGAACGTCCACATCTCGGGCGGCGCCGGCATTGGCGGAGTGCTCGAGCCGCTTCAGGCAGGTCCGGTGATCATTGAGGATGATTGCTTCATCGGAGCGCGCTCCGAAGTCGCCGAAGGCGTCATCGTCGAAAAAGGGTCCGTGCTGTCGATGGGCGTGTTCCTCGGCGCTTCGACCAAGATCGTCGACCGGGCGAGCGGCGAAGTTCGTTACGGACGCGTTCCGCCTTATTCGGTCGTCGTTCCGGGCGCACTGCCGGGTAAAGAGGGCGCTCCGGCACTCGCTTGCGCGGTGATCGTCAAGCAGGTCGACGAACGCACCCGGTCCAAGACGAGCATCAACGAGCTGCTGAGGGACTGATAAGCCCAACTTATAGCCCGAGTCCGGGCATTTGTTGGCAGGCACACAGCTGTAACCGGTAAATCCCGCGGCCATGAAACCGACCGCACCCTCGGAGTTTGAGCGCAATTGCGCGGACGCAGCCGGCGCTCCCGATGTCTATCGTGATTCCATGATCCGCACGGTCATGGATAAAAGCGATTGGGCGATCCTCGTGACGCTGGCGCTCATATGGGGCGGGGCTTTCTTCTTCATCGGGGTCGCGGTCCGCCACGTTCCGCCGCTGACCTATGTCTGGCTCAGGCTAACCATTGCCGCGGCTGCGATGTGGCTGTTCCTCAAGTTCAAGGGCGAGAAGCTTGGCCTGCCGAGGCAAGTCTGGGGCTCGATCCTCCTGCTTGCCCTCCTCAACAACGCGCTGCCATTCACGCTCTTTGGGTGGGGCCAGACCCATATTGCCAGCGGCCTCGCGTCGATCCTCAACGCAACGACTCCGATCTGGGGCGTGGTCGTGGCGCACTTCCTGACGAGCGACGAGCGGATGACCCCGCGCAAGATCGTCGGCGTCCTGCTCGGCTTTGGCGGTGTCGCGACGATGATCGGCCCGACTTTGCTGTCGAACATCGGAAACGACGCTTTGGCCCAGCTTGCCTGCGTCACCGCGTCGCTGAGCTATGCGCTCGCGGCGGTCTGGGCGCGCCGGTTCAAGCGTATGGGCCTGTCGCCGATGAGCGTCACGACCGGTCAGCTCACCGCGGGCGCAGCGATGATGCTGCCCTTGGCTCTCTTCGTGGATCGTCCGTGGGAACATGCCGTCCCGCCGCTCAGCGCATGGGGAGCGATCGTTGCCCTCGCATTGCTGTGCACGGCCTTCGGCTACGTCATGTACTTCCGGCTGATCGATTCCGCCGGCGCGACCAATGCCCTGCTGGTGACCCTGCTCGTCCCGCCGACTGCGATCCTCCTCGGTTCTCTTTTCCTCGGCGAGCAGCTTGCACCGCAGGATTTCGCCGGACTTCTTCTAATCGGCCTCGGCCTCGCGGCGATCGACGGACGGCTGCTTACGATTTGGCGGAAACGCCGGACTCAGCCAGCAGTCTAGCGGCCTCCGGACTCGTCCAGTCGAGGTCGCCAACATAGCGCCAGACCTCGCGTCCCTGCGCGTCGTAAAGGATTGTCGTCGGGAGCACCGTATCCGGACCGAGCGAACCGGACAGGCCCATATCGGGATCCTGGTAGGCGCCGAGATCCTTTACGTTCAGTTTCCTGAGAAACGCCTCGACCGAGGTCCGCGGACTATTGTCCTGGCTAACCGCGACCACTCCAAGCTCCCCATCGATTCGGTGGGCCTGCGCGACCTTGTCCAGCGTGGGCAATTCCTTGACGCACGGCGCGCACCAGCTCGCCCAGAGGTTCACGAGGACCGGCGTTCCGTGGAAGCTTGCGAGGTTGATCTCGCCACCGTCTGGATCGTTGAACGTGACCTTCGGCGCAGGCTGGCCCTTGTGACTGCGGTCGACGCCTTTGACGAGTCCGACGGGCGCTGCCGCGTTGCCAGGCTGCTGCTGATTCTGCTGCTGTGGTTTCGAGCAGCCGACGAGAGCGAGGAGGATGGCGGAAATGACGATCAGGCGCATTCGCCGGGCGCTAGCGCAATCACTGCGGAGCGGCTAGTCGAAGGGCGATGAAGCGTGCGCGCCTCTTGGTTGTCGCCACCGCCGCACTATTGGGCGGCTGCGGCCGGGTCGGCGATTTGAAGCCGGCGGCGGGCCAATCACTGCCGGTCAAGCCGCTGATGGCGCGAACGACCCCGGATGCCAGCGCTCTGCTCACTCCGCCGCCCTATGCCAAGCCGGAGCGGATCGACGAGTTGATGAAGAAGTCCGAGCCGCGCAAGCCCGATCCTTTCGACCTGCCTCCGCCGAGCGGAGGAGCGGCTCCCGCACTTCCCGCCGGATCGGACACGACCACGTCCAACACGACGGATAACTCCACCGGAGTGACTCCGCCGCAATGACGAGCAAGGTTCGCAAGGCAGTCCTTCCCGTTGCGGGCCTCGGCACGCGCCTGCTTCCTGCGACCAAGAGCATCCCGAAGGAGCTCATCCCGATCGTCGATCGGCCTCTGATCCAATATGCGGTCGATGAGGCGCGCGAAGCGGGGATCGAGCAGATCATCCTGGTGACCGGAAGGGGGAAGTCGGCTCTCGAAGATTATTTCGACATGGCGTTCGAGCTCGAAACCACGATGCGCGAGCGAGGCAAGAGCCTCGATGCGCTCAAGCCGTCGTCCACTGGGTTTGGCGAGGTCGTGTCCGTTCGCCAGCAACAGCCGCTCGGCCTCGGCCACGCCATATGGTGCGCCCGGGACATCGTCGGCGACGAACCGTTCGCGGTGCTGCTTCCCGATGAGCTGATGCACGGCAAGCCCAATTGTCTCGCGCAGATGGTCGAGGCGTACGAGCGGGTCGGCGGGAATGTCGTCGCGGCGCTCGAAGTGCCGGACAGCGAGACCCATAAATATGGCGTGATCGATCCGGGCGAGACCGATGGCCGCCTGACAGAGATTCGCGGCATGGTCGAAAAGCCGGCCCCGGGCACGGCCCCGTCGAACCTCATGCTGCCCGGCCGCTATATTCTGCAGCCCGAAGTCATGCGTGCCCTCGACGCGCAGGAGACTGGCGCGGGCGGAGAGATCCAACTGACTGACGCGATGGCGAGGCTCATTGGAACGCAGCCATTTCATGCCTACCGGTTCGACGGTCAGCGTTACGATTGCGGAAGCGCCGCCGGCTTCGTGATCGCAAACGTGGCGATGGCGGTCGAACGCGGCGACGTCGCGCCGCAGGTGACCGAATTCCTTAAGCGGCTTTAGTCGAAACGAGCATCCGCAGGCGGCGGCGATCGGCCTCGCTGTCGAACAATCGCTGGCGCATTTCGCCAATCTCGATCGCCCGCGAGACGAGCCGCGCGTCGAGCGCGCTATAATCGGAGCGAAGCGTTTCGATGGAGCGAGCGCGTGCAAGGCGGCGTTCGATCCGCGCGATCAGCACTTCGAAGTGGAAGGGCTTCAAGATCACGTCGTCCGCGCCGGATCGATAGGCTTTGACCGCGCCGTTCGGCTCCGATCGCCCGGTGATCAGCATGACCGGCAGCTCGCGCCAGATCACCTCGTCGCGAATGATCCGCGCCAGCTCGGCCCCGTCGATGTGGTCCATGGTCAGCTCAGCAATGACGAGGTCGATCGTGCTCCGGTGCAGCTCGCCGATCGCCGATCGGCCGCTGTCGGCTGTTACAACCTGGTACCCGGCCTCTGTGAGCCGGCGCGCGAGCACGGACAAGTTCGTCCGGCTCGGTTCCACGACGAGGATTCGCGACCTTTGGTCCATCGTGTGCGAGCTAAACGAAAATGGTTAATGGCCGGAAAAGGCTCGAGCCGGATTGAAGGCTTACGGCTCCAGCTCGACGTCCCAGTAGAGATAGTCGCGCCAGCTCTCGTGCAGATAATTTGGCGGAAATGCCCGGCCATGCTCCTGCAGCTGCCAGCTTGTCGGTCGAATCGGGTCGCGATGTGCATGCATATGCGCTTCGGCCGGGGTGCGCCCTCCCTTGCGCAAATTGCACGGAGCGCACGCCGTGGTGACATTCTCCCAGGTGGTGCGGCCACCTTGCGCGCGCGGAATCACATGGTCGAAGGTCAGCTCCCTCGCCGATCCGCAATAGACGCAACGGAATTTGTCGCGAAGGAAGAGGTTGAACCTGGTGAAGGCCGGATATTCGTTCGGCCGCACATAATCGCGCAGCGCAATGACCGACGGAAGCTTGAGCGAGCGGCTTGGGCTATGCACTTCGCGCTCATAATGCGCGACGACGTCCACCCGCTCGAGGAACATGGCCTTGACCGCGGTCTGCCAAGGCCAGAGGCTCAAGGGATAATAAGACAGCGGCGTGTAATCGGCGTTGAGCACCAATGCCGGGCAAGCGTCGGGATGGCGGATGATTTCGGGATGATACATGCGAGCGCCTGCACAGCCTTTCGTTCGGTGGTCCGAACTCCAGCTCCCCGGCCTCGTCGCACGCAAGGAGGAGAGGGCCTCGGCCCGTCTTCCCTTGTTGCCCAGCCGGCTGCCAGCCCGGCGTGACATCCTTATGACAGCATTTTCAATGACTCCGGGTCAAGAGTCCATTCGGCAACACATTTCATGATTGTGAGTCGCTTCGCGCCTTCGCCGACCGGGCGATTGCACCTCGGCCACGCCTTCAGCGCCGCGCTTGGTCATCGGCGAGCGCGCGAAAGCGGCGGCAAGTTCCTGCTTAGGATCGAGGATCTCGACCAGACCCGCGCACGGCCGGAATTCGTCGAGGGCATCTACGAGGATCTTGAATGGCTCGGCCTTGGCTGGGATGGACCAGTATGTGTGCAGTCGCGTCGCACTGCTGCATATGCCGACGCGCTCGACCAACTGAAATCACGGGGTCTCGTTTACGCCTGCTTTTGCACGAGGGCCGACATCGCCCAGTCGCTCACCGCTCCGCATGGGGACGCTGCGACATCTTATCCCGGTACGTGCCGCGATCTTCCCGACGATCCTGATCGGCGGGCAAGCACACCGCATTGCTGGCGCCTCAATTCCGGCGAGGCGCTGAAGCTCGTCGGGCTGCCATCCTGGCGAGAGGCGGGCGGGCGGCAATTCAGGGGCGAAGCTTCGCAGATCGGCGACGCCATCCTTGCGCGAAAGGATGCGCCCGCTTCCTATCATCTTTGCTGCGTGGTTGACGACGCAGCAACCGGCGTGACCATTGTCGTGCGCGGAGCGGACCTTAGGCCTTCGACGCCGATCCAGCGATTGCTGCAGCTGCTCCTGGGCTTGCCGGAACCAGCCTACCTGCACCATTCGCTTGTCACGCATTCCGACGGCCGTCGCCTCGCCAAGCGCGATCTCGCACCGACGCTCGCCAACCTGCGGGAGAGCGGAATCGACGGGGCAATGCTCGCCGCCGACCTTCTTGCGGGCGAGCTTCCGCTTGGTTTCGCATTTCACGACGAGTAGAGCGCGGGGCCATGACACCGATCCTGATGATCCTCCTACTGCTGGCGATGGCCGCGGTGGTCTACGTCCTCGTCCGCGGCGTGATGTCGATGGCGTCCGGCAAGGACGTGACCGGCGAGCAATCGCAGGCCTGGATGCGCAAGCGCGTGCTGTTCCAGGCGGTCGCGATCGTCATTGTCATCCTGATCCTGTTCGTGGCCGGCAACTCCGGCCGCTGATGGTCAAGCTCAACAAGATCTATACGCGGACGGGCGATGGCGGGAGCGCCGGCCTCGTCGACGGGTCGCGAGTGAGCAAGTCCAGCCTACGAATGATCGCGATCGGCGAAGTCGATGAGGCGAACGCCGCGATCGGCGTCGCAATTGCGAGCCTGTCGGATGACGCTCTCTCGAAGCACTTGCTGACGATTCAAAACGACTTGTTCGACCTCGGCGCCGATGTCGCTACTCCAGGCGATATCGAAGGCGCGCTGCGCATCGTCGCCTCCCAGGTCGATCGGCTCGAACGCCAGATCGACGCAATGAATGCCGATCTCGATCCATTGACCAGCTTCATCCTTCCAGGCGGATCGCCAGCGGTCGCTGCGCTCCACCTTGCCCGGGCAATTGTTCGCCGCGCCGAGCGCGCTGCCGTCGCTCTCAACGAACGGGAACAGCTGAACCCGCAGCTGCTGGCTTATCTCAATCGGCTCTCCGATCATTTGTTCGTTGCCGCGCGCCATGTCGCGGCAAGCCAGAACGGCGACATGCTCTGGCAGCCGGGCGCCACGCGCGACGCCTGACCGCTAAAAAAGAACATTTAGGGAACTTTTGGGTTGGCCGCGGGCGTCTTTCGTGGCAGGGGCTGCCGCATGGCCAGGGCGGATAGGGAAACCGGGCCGACCGAATTGAGCG
>Ga0207674_10005844_pt1 | contig 14591 bp, 9 predicted proteins | sample KBSCornC72_FD_184303 | JGI IMG/M metagenome (GOLD analysis project Ga0207674, IMG submission 184303) | Corn rhizosphere microbial communities from Kellogg Biological Station, Michigan, USA - KBS Corn C7-2 (SPAdes) (version 2) | ecosystem: Host-associated > Plants > Roots > Rhizosphere > Soil ... | reverse complement strand
CCCGGGCTCCGCCGACCGGGCCGAGCCGGCTGAGCCCACACCGTCCACAGTGGACAGCACGCCCGTGGTGTCGCCGCTGCCGCTCAACGCGCGGCAGCGGGAGGTGGTACGGCGCGCCCGCACCGAGCCGGTCGTCGTGGTGTCCGGGCCGCCCGGCAACGGCAAGAGCCACGCGGTCGTGGCCGCCGCCATCGACGTCGTGGACCGCGGCGGCAGCGTGCTGGTGGCGACCCAGTCCGGGCACGCGGCCGAGGTGCTCGGCGAGCTGCTGGCGCGGTACCCGGGTCCGGCACCGGTGCTGTTCGGCGACGCCGAGCGGCGCGAGGCGGTCGCGAACGAACTCGGCCAGGGTGCGCCAGCGGGCGCCGACGACCGTGCGCTGCGGGCGGCCGATGACGCGGTGCGGCGCGCCGCGGCCGACGTCGCACGGCTGGAGTCCGCGATCGGCTCGGCGCTGCGACAGGAGGCGGCCGCCGCCGACCTCGACCGCTGGGCGCCGCTGTTGACCGCGCTGCGCGCCGACGCGCCGGGCGCCTTCGCCGACGGTACCGACCTGGTCCGGGCCGGCCGGCTGCTCGAACGGTCGCAAGCCGAGCCGGTCGGGTACTGGGGTCGGCTGCGCGCCCGGTGGGCCGGCTCGCGGCTGCGGCGGCTGCTCGGCGCGGGCGCGACGGTACCGCTGGCCCAGCTGGACGCCGCGGTCCAGGCGGCCGTCGCCAGTGCGGCGACGGGTCGCCTCGCGAGCACCGGCGGCACGGACCTCGCCGGTACCTGGGCCGCGCTCGCCGCCGCCGACGAGGCGCTCGCCGAGGCGGTCGGACGGGCGATGCGCGACCGCAGCCGCAGTACCCGACGGTGGAGCCAGCCGGCGCGGCGCACCGTCGGTCGGCTGGCCGCCGCCCTGCGCGCCGGCCGTACCCGACGACGCGAGCTGCTCGCCGAGCTGCCCGGGCGGGAACTGGTCTCCGCGTTGCCGCTGTGGGTCGGTACCGTCACCGACGTCGAGGACCTGCTGCCGCCGGTACCGGGGCTGTTCGACCTGGTGATCCTCGACGAGGCGTCGCACGTGGACCAGATCCGGGCGGCTCCGGTACTGGCGCGGGCGCGGCGCGCGCTGATCGTCGGCGATCCCCGGCAGTTGCGCTTCGTCTCCTTCGTCGCGGACGTGGACGTGGCCGGAACCCTTGCGCGGCACGGCCTCGACGAGCGGGTCGACGTGCGCCGGATCAGCGCCTTCGACCTGGCCGCCGGTACCGCGCCGGTGACCTGGCTGGCCGAGCACTACCGGTGCGCCCCGCACCTGATCGAGTTCTCCGCGCACCGCTTCTACCGGGACCGCATCGCGTTGACGTCTCGGCACCCGCGCAACGAGGCGGCCGACGTGATCGACGTGCGCCGGGTACCGGACGCCCGGCTGGTGGACGGGGTCAGCGCGGCTGAGGTGGCCGGGGTGGTGGACGCCGTACGCGAGCTGGTCGCCGCCGGTGGGCAGGGGATCGGCGTGGTGACGCCGTTCCGTGGCCAGGCCGACGCGCTGGAGTCGGCGCTGCTGTCGGCGTTCCCGGTGACCGAGATCGAGCGGCTCGGGCTGCGGGTCGGCACGGTACACGCCTTCCAGGGCAGCGAGGCGGAGTACGTGGTGGCGTCGCTCGGCCTGACGGCGGGGGACACGGCCGGCCGGCGCCGGTTCGCTGCCGACCCGAACCTGTTCAACGTGCTGATCACCCGGGCGCGCCGGCGGATGCTCGTGGTGACCGGCCTGGCCCCGGGTGACGAGAACGGCCTGATCGGCGACTACCTGGAGTACAGCGAGCGGCCGCCGAGCCCGCCGGGGTTGGACACGTCCGCCAACGGCTGGGCCGGTGCCCTCGCGGCGAGGCTGCGCGAGGCCGGCGCGACGGTCCGGCTCGGGTACCCGGTGGGCCCGTGGACCGTGGACGTCTGCCTCGGTACCGGCGACGACGCGCTGGGCCTGATCTGCGCCGTACACCCGGACGGGGTGACCGCCCACCTGGAGCGCCAGCGGACCCTGCACCGCGCCGGGTGGCGGCTGGTCGACGCCTTCCCGAGCCGGTGGTCCGCGGACCCGAACCGGGCGGCTGTCGACCTACTCGGATAGCTGACGCGGATCCCTCGAACGGGTGGCGTCGCGCAAGCTTTGTCGGATAGCCGCGCCCGCCGGTTCGGACCCTCCACCCTCCTCCACCTTGCTGACCTGCGATTTCGCGGGCCCCATGCCGCATCCAAAGGGCATGTTTGGCGTTGACGGTGGAGGGAAGTGGAGTACAGTGGTGCGCAATGGCGGGGCTGGGAGGCTCCGTCCGTCCCGGGGGGTCGGGCGAAGGGGGTTGGCCGATGTTTCTCGGCACACACACCCCACGCCTGGACGAGAAGGGGCGGCTGATCCTCCCCGCGAAGTTCCGGGACGAGTTGGCGGGAGGTGTCGTGATCACCAAGGGACAGGAGCGCTGCCTCTACGTGTTCCCGGCGCCGGAGTTCCAGCGCATCGCGGACCAGCTTCGCGACCAGCCGGTGACTCACAAGGCGGCCCGGGCATACAGCCGGGTGTTCTTCGCCAGCGCGCACGACGAGGTGCCCGACAAGCAGGGCCGGGTCACCGTCCCGGCGCACCTGCGCGAATATGCCGGGCTGGACCGCGATCTCGTGGTGATCGGCGCGTCGACGCGGGTGGAGATCTGGGACAAGCAGTCCTGGGACAGCTACCTCGCCAGCAGCGAAGACGACTTCGCCGACATCGAGGAAGGGGTACTGCCCGGCGGGCTGTAGTGGCGGCACCGCCGTCGCCGTACCGCGAGATCTCCAGCCGCTCGCGCTCCTGGCGCCCCTTCCCCGGCGCCAGGTGGGGAGAGCGGATGGGGATCTGACGGTACGGCAAGGGCAGAGGCCAGGGGTGCGTGGCGACCGCGAATCGCCTGCCCGGCCTGGTGGCAAGGGGGTCGGCGATGGGCGGATCACGCCCTCGGGACGGACACGTCCCGGTGCTGCTCGAGCGATGTCTCGAGCTGCTCGCCCCGGCCCTCGACGCGCCAGGTCGGTCGGGTCGCGACGCCGTGCACGTCGACGCGACGCTGGGCCTGGGCGGGCACGCCGAGGCGGTACTGGCGGCGCACCGGCACCTGGTACTCGTCGGGCTGGACCGCGACCCGGCCGCGCTGCGGCTGGCCGGGGAGCGGCTGGCCGGGTACGCCGATCGCACGCACCTGGTGCACGCCGTCTACGACCGGCTGCCCGAGGTACTGGACGGGTTGGGGCTTAACGGGATCAACGGTGCGCTGTTCGATCTCGGGGTCTCGTCGATGCAGCTCGACGAGGCGGAGCGCGGCTTCGCTTATGCGCGGGACGCGCCCCTGGACATGCGGATGGACCCCACCACGGGGATCACCGCCGAAGACGTGGTCAACACCTACCAGGCGGCCGATCTGGCCCGGGTACTGCGGGTGTACGGCGAGGAGCGGTTCGCCGCGCGCATCGCCTCGGCGATCGTGCGGGAGCGCGACCGCGGCCGGATCACCTCCAGCGCCCGGCTGGCCGAGCTGGTCCGGGACGCGATCCCGGCACCGGCCCGGCGTACCGGCGGCAACCCGGCCAAGCGCACCTTCCAGGCGCTGCGCATCGAGGTCAACGGCGAACTCGACGCGCTGCGGCGGGCCCTGCCCGCGGCGCTGGACCGGCTGGCCATCGGCGGCCGGATGGTGGTCCTGTCCTACCACTCGCTGGAGGACCGGATCACCAAGCAGGCGATCGCGCCCCGCGCGCGTGCCAGCGGACCGGTGGACCTGCCGGTCGAGTTGCCGGGCACGGGGCCGACGCTGCGGCTGCTCACCAGGGGGGCGGAGCTGCCGAGCGAGGCCGAGGTGGCGGCGAACCCGCGGGCCGCGTCGGTGCGGCTGCGGGCGGTGGAACGTATCGACGAGCACAAGCGGACACAGGTGCGGGCCCTGCACCAACCGACCGCGCGGCGAGGGGGCGCGCGGTCGGGGGGCCGGCAACCGGGCGGCGGTGGCGCGCCGCCCACGGATCAGGACGAGGGGGAGGGGCGATGAGGGAGTCGACCGCGACGACGACCGCGCGCCGAGTGACACCGGCGCGCAACCCGACGAGGTACCCGACGAGGGGTGCGACGGCACTGGCACCGGAGCCGGTGCCGACCAAGCCGGCCCGCCGGACCCAGCCGGCGGCTCGTACGGCACCGGCGGCCACGCCGGCGCGCGAGCGGCTGAAGGTGGCGCCACCGGTACCGGTCAGTGCGCCGCGCGCGCCCTTCGTGGCGCTGGTGCTCGTCGTGGTGGTGACCGGGGTGCTGGGCATCCTGGTGCTGAACACGAAGATCACCGAGAACGCGTTCCAGCTGGCGCACATGCAGCGCCAGCAGGACGGGCTGAACGAGCGGGAGCAGCAGCTGGACCAGAAGCTGGCCGACGACCGGTCGCCGACCAACGTGGCGGCGAAGGGCCGGGCCCTCGGCCTGGTCGGCGTCGGGCAGCCGGCGTTCATGACGCTGCCCAACGGCGCGGTGATCGGGGTACCGCAGCCGGCGCTCGGGGTACCGGACGCGGTCGGTCAGCAGGCGTCGCAGCGCCCGTCGGCCGCGGCCTCCGCCCCGGCCGCGGGGCGCTGAGCCGTGCCGGCCGGCCGGGGCGATCCGCCGCGTCGTGGGGTACGGCGCGGCGAGCCGGCCGAGCCGGTGGTGCTCCCGCTACGCAGGCGCACGGGTAGCGCGCCACGCAGCCCGATCGGGGACGCGCGACGGTACTCGCCGCGCGGCCGCACGGTGCGCGACGGCGGGGCCGGCCGGGATCCGTTCCGGCCGGCCCTGGAGCTGCTGCACGGCGAGCCCGCTCCGGCGCCGCCCCGCAAGGCGGCTCCGGAACGCAGGGCCGCCCCGGAACGCAGGGCCGCCCCGGAACGCAGGGCGGCGCCCCGCCAGGGCGCGCCCGCGAAGAAGGCGACCAAGGCGGCCGCCGCGACGACCACGAAGCGGCGTGCGTCAGGCAAGCCAGCAGGTGCGCCCGCCCGGCGTACCCCGGCGAAGGCCGTACCCACGCCGCGCCAGCGGCCGATCCGCAAGCCGCGCCGGCCGGTACGGCTGGGTGAGCCGAGGAAGCGGCTGCGCCTGGGTACCGTCGTGGTTCTCGTGCTGTTCAGCGTCATCGCCGGCCGGCTGGTCATGCTGCAGCTGACCGACGCCCGCGGGTACGCGCTGGCGGGGCTGAAGGACCGGCTCGTCTCCACCACCCTGTTCGCGCCGCGCGGAGCCATCTACGACCGCGACCAGAACGTCCTGGCGCACAGCGTCGAGGCGCGCTTCGTCTTCGCCGACCCGTCGTTGATCAAGCCGGAGGAGGTGTCGCGGATCGCCGACAGCCTGCGCGGCCTGCTCGGCGTACCCGCGTCCGAGCTCACCCGGAAGCTCGCCACCAAGACCCGGGCCGACGGCAGCAAGGACGAGTTCGAGTACCTGGCCAGGGGCGTGGACATCGCGATCGGCAACCAGGTCATGGCGCTCAACCTGCCGGGCATCGGCATCGGGCGGGACGAGCGGCGCTGGGCACCCGGCCACGACCTGGCCGCCAACCTGCTCGGCTTCGCCACGAGTTCGGGCGGCGCCGACGACGGGCTCACCGGCCGGTACGGGCTGGAGGCCGGCTTCGACGACCTGCTGTCCGGTACCGACGGGGAGCGCACCTTCGAGGTGGGACAGGGGCTGCAGGGCACGGAGATCCCCACCGGGTACCAGGAGGAGAAGGCACCGCACCCGGGCAGCTCGCTGGAGCTGACCATCGACGGCAGCCTCCAGTACGAGATCCAGCAGATGCTGGCGAAGCGGATGACGGATGTCCACGCCGACTTCGGCTCGGCCGTCGTACTGGACGTGCACACCGGCGAGGTGCTGGCCCAGGCCAGCTTCCCGAACTACGACGTCGACGCGCCGGGCGCCGCCACACCCGCCGCGCTGCTGGACGCGAACACCCAGGTGGTCGTCGACCCGGGCTCGGTACACAAGGTGATCACGCTGGGCGCGGCGCTGCAGGCCGGCGCCATCCAGGCCGACTCCGCGATCAAGCTGCCCGGCGGCACGATCGTCAAGGGCGGCCAGCAGTACAAGGACACCACGCCGCTGCCGGCCGGTACCCAGATCACGATCCCGGGGATCCTCGCGTACTCGTCGAACGTCGGCACCATCACCGTGGCCGGCATGATGCCGGCGCAGACCCTCTACGACTTCCAGCGCCAGTTCGGCCTGGGTACCCCGACCCATGAGGGGATCCCGGCCGAGGCGCCCGGCCTGGTGCAGCCGCCGGCCAACTGGAGCGGCACGAGCTACGGCTCCATCCCGATCGGGGAGGGGGTATCGGTGACTCCGCTGCAGATGGCCGCGGTCTACGCGACAATTGCCAACGGCGGGGTGTACGTGCAGCCGCATCTGGTCAAGGCGACCATCTCACCCGACGGCGCGGTGCACCCGGCCGCGGCACCGGCCACCCGCCGGGTGCTGTCCACGGAGAACGCGGCGACGCTGCGCCAGGATCTGGAGGCGGTGGTGACCGCGAAGGGCGCGACCGGCCGTTCGGCCGCGGTCCAGCTGTACCGGGTGGCCGGCAAGACGGGTACCGGCTCGCTGGTCAAGGACGGGAAGTACGCGCCGGGCGACGTGGCGTCCTTCATCGGCATGGCGCCGGTCGAGGCGCCGCGGTACGTGATCGCGGTGTTCGCGCACAGCCCGGGCGGCGAGGGCGGCGCGGTGGCGGCGCCCGCGTTCAGCGACATGATGCGGTTCACGCTGTTCCACTACGGCGTGCCGCCGACCGGCAACCCGATCCCCACGTTCACGCTCACCCGATGAGCGCGGGTAGGGTCTGACGCCGTGCCCGGCTATCCGCGTCCCCGCACGGTGCCACCCCGCGCGCTGAGCGACCTCGCCGAGCTGCTCGGCGCGGACATCGGCGGCCTCGCGCCTGACGCGGGACCGATCACGGACCTGTGGTTGACCGGCATCACGCACGCCAGCAACGAGGTGCGACCCGGTGACCTGTTCGCGGCGCTTCCGGGCGCGAAGGTACACGGTGCCCGGTTCGTGCCCGACGCCGTCCGGGCGGGGGCGCTGGCGGTACTCACCGATCCGGAGGGCGCCGCACTCGCCGTGGACGCCGGGTTGCCGGTGGTCGTGGTACCGGACGCCCGCGCCGGGCTCGGTCCGGCCGCCGCGGCCATCTACGACCGGCCCACCGAGAAGCTGACCGTCCTGGGCATCACCGGCACCGCCGGGAAGACCTCCACCGCCTACCTCATCGAGTCCGGGCTGCGCGCGGCCGGCCGTACCGCCGGACTGATCGGCACCGTGGAGACCCGCCTGGGCGACTTCGTGGTCGACTCCGTGCGTACCACCCCGGAGGCGTCCGACCTGCAGGCGCTGTTCGCGGTCGCGGTGGAGGACGGGGTCAGCGCGGTGGCCATGGAGGTGTCCAGCCACGCGCTGGCGCTGGGCCGGGTCGACGGTACGACCTTCGAGGTCGGCGGGTACACCAACTTCGGTACCGACCACCTGGACTTCCACGCCTCGATCGAGGACTACTTCGCGGCGAAGGCGATGCTGTTCGACGGGCGCTGCCGGTACGAGATCATCAACCTGGACGACGAGGCGCTGCAACCGCTGCTCAAGCCGGCCACGATCACCTACTCGGCGTACGGCGACCCGGCCGCCACCTGGCGCGCCGAGCAGGTCGAGCCGGCCGGGTTCGGGCAGCGCTTCCGCGCCCTCGGGCCGGGCGGCCTCGCGCTGGACGCGGCCGTCGCGCTGCCCGGCCGGCACAACGTCGCCAACGCGCTGCTCGCCCTGGCCACGCTGGTCGCCGCCGGGGTCGAGGCCGAGGTCGCGGCGATCGGCATCGCCGCCTGCCAGGGGGTACCGGGGCGGTTGGAGCGGGTGGCCGCGCCCGGCCCGGTGATCGGCGTGGTGGACTACGCGCACAAGCCGGACGCGATCGTCGCCGCCCTGGCCGCGTTGCGCGGTGCGACCTCCGGTACCGGCCGGCTGATCTGCGTGATCGGCGCGGGTGGCGACCGGGACACGGGGAAGCGGCCGGTCATGGGCAGGGCCGCGGCCGAGGGCGCCGACCTGGTCATCGTCACCGACGACAATCCCCGCTCGGAGGAGCCGGGTGCGATCCGCGCGCAGGTGCGCGCCGGTGCCGAGGCGGTGTCCGGTACGGAGGTGATCGAGGTGCCCGGGCGGCTCGAGGCGATCGCGGAGGCGGTCGCCCGGTCCGGTCCGGGTGACGTCGTCGCGCTGCTGGGTAAGGGCCACGAACGGGGACAGGAGATCGCCGGGGCCACCCATCCGTTCGACGACCGGGTCGAGCTGGCCAGGGCGCTGGCGGCGCGGTTCGGGGGTACACCATGATCGAGATGACGTTGGGCGAGGTCGCGGCGGCGGTCGAGGGGCAGCTCGCGGGCGCGCCGGCCGACACACCGGTGACCGGGACGGTCGAGTACGACTCCCGCAGGGTCGGGCCGGGCGGGCTGTTCGTGGCCTTCGTCGGTGAGAACGCCGACGGGCACGAGTTCGCCGGGGCCGCGATCGCCGCCGGTGCGGCGGCCGTCATCGGTACCAGGCCGGTCGACGGCCCGCACATCCTGGTCGACGATCCGCTGGTGGCGATGGCCCGGCTGGCCCGCGCGGTGGTCGACCTGCTGCCCGAGCTGACCGTGATCGGGCTGACCGGCTCCTCGGGGAAGACCACGACCAAGGACCTCATCGCGCAGGTGACCGAGAAGCTCGGTCCGACGGTGGCGCCCGCCGGTACCTTCAACAACGAGCTGGGCCACCCGTACACGGTGTTGCGGGCCGACCCGGACACCCGCTACCTGGTGCTGGAGATGGGCGCGCGGGGGATCGGGCACATCCGGTACCTGTGCGGGATCGCCCGGCCGCGGATCGGCATCGTGCTCAACGTCGGCGTCGCGCACCTTGGCGAGTTCGGCTCCCAGGACCAGATCGCGCTGGCAAAGGGCGAACTGGTCGAGGCCCTGCCACCCGGGGAGGCGAGCGGGAGCTGGGGTTTGGCGGACGCGAGCTCCCCGCACGCCAGCACAGGCGGTGTGGCGATCCTCAACGCCGACGATCCCCGGGTCGCCGCGATGGCCTCCCGTACCGCGGCCCGCGTCGTGATGGTCGGCGAGTCACCGGGTGCGGACGTGCGCGCCACCGACGTCAGCCTGGACGAGCGCGGCCGGCCCGCCTACACGCTGGTCATGCCGTCCGGCAGCGCACCCGTGCGGTTGGGCATCAGCGGCCGGCACCAGGTCGGCAACACCCTGGTCGCGGCGGCCGTCGCCGGCGAGCTCGGCGCGGCGCCCGAGGAGATCGCGCAGTGGCTCGGCGATCTGCGGCTCGTTTCCACACGAAGGATGGATGTCTTCGACCGGGCCAACGATGTCACGGTCATCGACGACTCGTACAACGCCAACCCGGCGTCGACGGCGGCCGCGCTCAACGCGCTCACCGCGATCGGCGACGGCCGCCGCAGGATCGCGGTGCTCGGGTACATGGCCGAGCTGGGCGAGTACGAGCGCGCCGGCCACGAAGAGGTCGGGCGCCTGGCCGCCACGCTGGGCGTCGACCTGCTCGTCGTGGTCGGCGAACCGGCCGCGCCGATCCATGACGGTGCGGTCGCGGTGGCGGATTGGGGAGGGAAGTCGGTGCAGGTGACCGATCAGGACGCGGCTGTCGCGCTGCTGCGCGACGAACTGCGCGCCCGGGACGTGGTACTGGTGAAGGGTTCGCGGTACCGCACCTGGGCGGTCGCCGACGCGCTGCGGGAGACCGGGGACGGCGCACTCGGAGCCGCGGGCGGTGTCATGGAGGCCGACTCGTGAGGGCGGTCATCGTGGCCGCCTGCGTGGCGTTCGTCGTTTCGCTGTTCGGCACCCCGATCGCCATCCGGGGCTTCACCCGGCTCAAGGCGGCACAGCCGATCCGGGACATCAACGTGTCCCACTCCGGCAAGCGCGGTACCCCGACCATGGGCGGGGTCGTCTTCATCTTCGGTACCCTGATCGCCTATCTGGCCGGGCACGTCATCTTCGACATGCTGCCCGGTGAGCGGATCAAGCCGCCCGGCCCGACCGTCACCGGTCTGGTGCTGCTCGGGCTCATGGTGTTCTGCGGCGCGATCGGCTTCTGGGACGACTTCCTCAAGGTACGCAAGCGCAACAGCCTGGGCCTCAACAAGCGCGGGAAGCTGCTGCTCCAGTTGCTGGTCGGCGGCGTCTTCGGCATCATCGCGCTGTTCTTCCCGGCCACCAACGGGCAGACCGTCGGCAGCACCTACATCTCCTTCATCCGCGACGTGCACTGGCTCAACGTCGGCAAGGTGGTCGCGGTCATCCTGTTCATCATGGTGGTCATCGCGACCACCAACGCGGTCAACCTGACCGACGGCCTGGACGGGCTGGCCACCGGTACCTCGATCATGGTGCTGGGCTCGTACCTGCTGATCGCCTTCTGGCAGTACCGGCACTGGTGCGCGGACGTGACCGCGCCGAGCTTCTCGAAGAACTACTGCTACGCCTCCCGCGATCCGCTGGAGGTGGCGCTGATCTCCGCCGCGGCGGCCGGGGCCTGCCTGGGCTTCCTGTGGTGGAACGCGTCCCCGGCCCGGATCTTCATGGGCGACACCGGCTCGATGGCGCTGGGCGGGCTGATCGCCGGCCTGGCGATGGCCACCCGAACCGTGCTGCTCCTGCCGATCATCGGCACGCTGTTCGTGATCATCACGCTCTCCCTGGTGATCCAGATCATCTCGTTCCGTACCACCGGCAAACGCGTGTTCCGCATGTCGCCGCTGCACCATCATTTCGAGCTGGCCGGCTGGAGCGAGGTGAACATCGTCATCCGGTTCTGGATCATCGCGGGAATCGGCGTGGTGATCGGCGTCGGCCTGTTCTACGGCGACTTCCTGAGAGTGACCGGGTAATGCCGGGGGACTGGGCGGGGCGCAGCGTGCTGGTGGCCGGGGCCGGCATCGCCGGTACCGCCTGCGCCGAGGCGCTGCTCGCCCGGGGCGCCCAGGTCACCGTGGTGGACCGGGCCGAGTCGGAGCGCACCGAGGCGCTCGTCGCGGCCGGCGCCACCGTGGTCGTCGAGGAGCCCGCGCAGCTCAGCCTGCTGGAGGACGCGGACGAGCTGGTCGTGTCGCCGGGCTTCCCGCCGCACCACCCGCTCGCGGCCGAGGCGGTCGCCCGGGGACTGGACGTCTACAGCGAACCCGAGCTGGCCTGGCGGCTGCAGCGGGAGGACGCCGGTACCGTGCCGCCGCCGGTCTGGCTGGGGATCACCGGTACCAACGGGAAGACCACGACCACGACGATGCTCGCCGCCATCCTCGGCGCGGCCGGGCGTGCCTCGGCGGCGCTGGGCAACATCGGCCAGCCGCTGGTCACCGCCCAGGGGTACGAGGTGATCGCGGTCGAGCTGTCCAGCCAGCAGCTGCACTGGTCGCGCGACCTGGCCCCGGCGGCCGGCGTCATGCTCAACCTCGCCGACGACCACCTCGACTGGCACGGCAGCTTCGCCGATTACGCCCGGGCCAAGGAGGCGATCTGGCGGTCGGCCACGCCGTCGGGCGGCGGGGTCGCCGTGGGCAACCTCGACGACCCGCGGGTACTCGACGCGCTGGGCCGGGTCACCGGACGCGCGGTCGGCTTCACCCTCGCGCCACCCGCCGACGGTCAGCTGGGCGTCGTGGACGGCTGGCTCACGGACCTCGCGTTCGGCTCGGGCCGGCTGATCGAGGCCTCGGCGATCCGGCCGCCCGGCGCGCACAACGTCGCCAACGCGCTGGCCGCCGCGGCGCTCGCGCTCGCCTACGGGGTACCGGCGGAGGCGGTCGGCGCCGGGCTGCGCGGGTACCAGCCGGAGCCGCACCGCAACGCGTTCGTGACCACGGTCGAGGGCGTCGACTACGTGGACGACAGCAAGGCGACCAACCCGCACGCCGCGTACGCCTCGCTGACCGCGTACCCGCGCATCGTCTGGGTGGCCGGCGGCCAGCTCAAGGGCGTGGACGTGGACGACCTGGTGGGTAGCGTCGCCGACCGGCTGGCCGGGGCCGTCCTGCTGGGCGTCGATCGGCAACGCATCGCGCAGGCGCTTGCGCGACACGCGCCCGGGGTACCGGTGGTTGACGTGGACGGCGTTGATGATGGGGCCATGGGGCAGGTGGTGCGCGCGGCCGCGGAGCTGGCCCGGCCGGGCGACACCGTGCTTCTCGCGCCGGCCGCGGCCTCCTACGACATGTTCCGCAACTACGGCCACCGGGGCGACGCGTTCGCCGAGGCCGCGCGCGGCCTCGGGGCCGGGGGCCGGGATGCCGACTGAGCTGCGTCCGCCGCCCGGCGCGCCGGCGGACGGCAAGGCAGGTGCGGTAGCGGCCGGGCCCGACGCCCGGTGGCGGGGGCCGGTGCGCTCCGGCCCGACGGCCATCCTGCGCGGCCTGCTGGAGCGCCCGCTCGCCTCGTACTACCTGCTGCTGTCCAGCTCGGGGCTGCTGCTCGTGATCGGCCTGGTGATGGTCTTCTCGGCCACCAGCGTCGAGTCCTACGCCAGCGGCGGCAACGCCTACTCGCCGGTGACCCGCCAGACGATCTACGCGCTGGTCGGGCTCGTCGCCTTCTGGATCTTCCAGCGGCTGCCGGTCACCACGTACCGCGCCATCGGCGGCCCGCTGCTGGTCGTCGCGATCCTGCTGGTACTGCTGCTGGACGGGCTGGGGCTGGCCGCCAAGGCGCACCTGCTCACCTCGCTCGGCCCGATCCATGCGGACAAGGACAACACCAACTGGCTCTACGTCGGGTCGCTGCAGATGCAGCCGTCCGAGCTGGCGAAGCTCGCGTTGACGCTGTGGGGCGCCGGAGTGCTGGCCGACAAGGGCCGCCGGATCGCGCGGTGGGGCGACGTGTCCCGGCCGCTGTTCCCGGTGGTGGCGCTGCTGTTCGTCATCGTCGGCTTCAACGACCTGGGCACCACGGTCTGCCTGGTGCTGCTGTTCCTCGGCCTGCTCTGGGCGGCCGGCGTGCGGACCCGGGTGTTCGTCTGGCTCGGCGGGCTGCTGCTGGCCGGCATGGCGGCGCTGACCATCATCGCGCCGTACCGGGTGACCCGCATCCTCACCTTCGCCGGCGTGGGACCGGCCAACCGCGACCAGACCACGGCGTACCAGGGTCTGCACGGGCTCTACGCGATCGCCGACGGCGGCTGGTTCGGTGTGGGGCTCGGCGCGGGGCGGCTCAAGTGGGGCTGGCTGCCCAACGGGCACAACGACTTCATCTTCGCGGTCATCGCCGAGGAGCTCGGGGTGGTCGGCTGCTTCGTGGTACTCGGCCTGCTCGCGGTGCTCGCGTACACCGGACTGCGCATCGCCCGGCGGGTCACCGACCCGTACCGCCGGATGGTCGCGGCCGCCATCACCGTGTGGCTGGTCGGGCAGGCCACCATCAACATCGGCGGGGTGGTCGGGCTGTTGCCCATCACCGGGCTGCCGCTGCCGTTCATCTCGGCCGGGGGTACCGCCCTCGTGGTGACCCTCGCGGCGGTCGGCATGCTGGCCGCCTTCGCCCGCGCCGAGCCCGACGCCGCCAAGGCCCTACACGCCCGGCCGCCCGACAAGTGGGTACGACTACTCTGGGCCCCGCTGCCGCCACTGCCCCGGCGGTCGCCACGGAAGGGAGTCCGGGTCGATGGCTGAGCTTCGGTCGGTGGTACTGGCCGGTGGCGGTACGGGTGGGCACGTCTACCCGCTGCTCGCGTTCGCCGAGTGCCTGCGGCGTAACGATCCCGGCCTCCGGATCACCTGCCTCGGCACCGCACGCGGGCTGGAGAACGACATCATCCCGCCGCGCGGCTTCGACCTCCGGCTGGTACCGGCGCACCAGCTGCCCCGGTCGATCAACATGAACCTGATGCGTACCCCGGACCGGATGTGGCGCGCCTCCCGGGCCACCCGCGCGATCCTCGACGAGGTGGCGGCCGACGTGGTCGTCGGGTTCGGCGGCTACGTGTCGGTACCGGCGTATCTCGCGTCCTGGCGGCGGCACACGCCGATCGTGGTGCACGAGGTGAACGTCCCGCCCGGGGTGGCCAACAAGCTGGGCATGCGCTTCACCGACCACGTGGCGGTCGGCTTCCCGTACCAGGTGGAGCAGGTACCGTCGCTGCGCGGCGCGCGGGTCACCGGCGTACCGCTGCGCGCCTCGATCGCGCATCTGGACCGGGCGGCCCGGCGGGCGGAGGCCCGCGCCCACTTCGGCCTGGACCCGGACCGGCCGACCCTGTTCGTGTTCGGAGCCTCGCAGGGCGCCCGCTCCATCAACCTCGCCATGGCCGGCGCCGCCAAGGCGTTGACCGCCTCCGGCATCCAGGTGCTGCACATCATGGGCGCGCGCAACGAACCGGTGGAGATCCCGCCGGATCTTCCGGCGCCCTACGTGACGCTGAAGTTCCTGGAGGCGATGGAGCTCGGATACGCCGCCGGCGATCTGGCACTGTGCCGCGGTGGCGCGATGACCTGCGC
>Ga0207674_10005843_pt1 | contig 14592 bp, 16 predicted proteins | sample KBSCornC72_FD_184303 | JGI IMG/M metagenome (GOLD analysis project Ga0207674, IMG submission 184303) | Corn rhizosphere microbial communities from Kellogg Biological Station, Michigan, USA - KBS Corn C7-2 (SPAdes) (version 2) | ecosystem: Host-associated > Plants > Roots > Rhizosphere > Soil ... | reverse complement strand
TCCCTCCTTACCCTCCCCTCACCATGAAGCCGTGACACTCCTGCGCGACCTGCCCCGTTTCCGTTATCTATGGCTGAGCAAGGCGATCTCCTCGACCGGCACTGGCGTGGGCCTGATCGCGCTGGTGCTGTTCGTGGCCCCGTCCGGTCCCGGCACGGTAAGCCTCGTGCTGATCGGCACCGCGCTGCCGCTGCTGGCCGGGCCGCTGGCCGGCGCAGTCGCCGACCGGGTGGACCAGCGCCGCCTGCTGGCCGGCTGCGAGGCCGGGCAGGGCGTCATCTATGCGATCCTGGCCGTGACCCGGCCGCCCCTCCCGGCGCTGCTGCCGCTGGTGATCCTCGCCTCGCTGCTGGCGACGTTCGGCGCGCCGGCTGGCAAAAGCGCCGTCCGCCGCCTCGTGCCGGCCGAGCGCCGCAGCCAGGCCAACGCGCTTCTCAGCCTCGCGATGAACCTGCAGATCATCGCCGGCCCGGCGATCGGCGGCGTCCTGGCCGGGATCACCGGGGTATCCGCCGCGTTCGGCGTGAACGCCGCGTCGTTCGGCATCTCCGCGCTGCTGCTGACCGGCCTCGGCCCGCTCGCGCCGCTCGAGCGACCCGCACCGGAAGCCAGGCCCGGCCTGCTCGCCGACACCATATCGGGGCTGCGGTACGCGAGAGAGAACCCGGCCGTCCGGGGCCTCGTCCTGGGAACTGTCATCTTCGTGACATTCGCCGCCATGGACAACGTCGCGCTGGTCTTCCTCGTACGGCGGGCGCTGCACGGTCCGGCGGCCGAGTACGGCATCGTCTCGGCGGCGTTCGGGGCCGGCATGGTCACTGCGTCGCTAGCGCTGACCGTCAAGGCGGACCGGAGACCGGCGGCGTTCTGGCTGACCGGCGGCGTCGTGGCGGGAGCGGTCGGCATGGTGCTGACGGGGATCGCGCCGACGGCGGCAGTGGCCTGCGCCGGGCAGGCGGTGGCCGGCGCGGGCAACACCGCCGACCTTGTGGGCACCGACACGCTGGTCCAGGAGCGGGTGCCGGCGCACATGCTCGGACGGGTGTTCGGCACCGTCTACGGCGGGGCGCAGCTGGCGTCCGCGCTCTCCTACATCATCGCCGGCCCGCTCGTGGCGCTCACCGGGCCACGGGCCACCTTTGTCATCGGAGGCGCGGGCGCGCTGGCCGGCGCCTTCGTGCTAGCCTCCGCGCTGCGATCCCGGCCCGCGCCAGCCGCGTGACGGACCCATTTCCCGATGCTCCCAGCGGAGTACCTGCACGGGCCGCCGCATCCACGCGGACCAGGTAGAAGACGCTTCCCGCAGCCGACGACGGCGGGCCGCCTGGTTGGCAGCATCGGTGCCATGGCAACCATCATTTCCGCAGCTCGCAGACAGCGCGACCAGCGATCGTTCCTGCTCCAGCGGGCGCAGCCCGCGATGGTCGGCCTGATCGACGGTTCGCTGTCGACACTCGCCCCGATCTTCGCCGTCGCGTTCGCCACACACCAGCCGCGCTACGCATTCCTCGCCGGGCTGGCGACCGCGATCGGCGCCGGCGTCAGCATGGCCTTCTCCGAAGGACTCTCTGACACCGGCGACCTGACCGGCCGCGGCCGCTCGTACCTGCGCGGTGCGATCACCGGCGCCGGCACGTTCCTGGGCGGCATCCTGCACACACTGCCGTTCCTCATCCCCCAGTACCAATCGGCGGTGCTGCTCGCGCTCGCGGTGATCGCGTTCGAACTCCTAGCGCTGGCCTGGATTCGCCGGAGGTTCTTCGGCACCGGCTTCCTCAGCTCACTCGTCTCGGTCACGCTCGGCGGGGCGATCATCGCCACGATCAGCGCCGCGCTGGGTGCAGTCAGATGACCGCAGGCGACGCCTCAGCCGAATCCGCAAGAAGGGCCGCTCCCTCAGCCAGCGCGGGACAGGGCACTGTTGTTCTAGACCGGCCGACCCAGCCGGTACCACCGCGGCGCGGTCTTGTTCATCGGCCAGCCCAGGCCCGCGGTGTCGGCCGGCTCGGACGCGAGCATCTCCCAGCCCGCGAAGGCGGTCTCGATCTCCTCCTGCGACACCCCTCCGGTCAGCCACCGCCACCGGCTCTGGCCGAAGCTCAGCATCAGCAGCGTGGCCCCGGGGTTGGCTAGCGCGCTGGCACCTTCTCCCTGGGCCAGACGCTGTCGTGCGTCCAGACCCTGGAAGCAGCCGATGTCGAGGAAGAAGTCGAACGTCCCCAGGCCGGCCGATCGCAGGTGCGTCACGTCACCGACGACGTAGCGGAGCCCGGCCGCGCCCCGGCTCTTGGCTTGTGCCGCCTCGATCGCGGCCGGCACGTAATCAATGCCGACGGCCTCCCATCCCCTGCGCGCGAGCTCGGGGGTGTACAGTCCCCGGCCGCAGCCCAGGTCGAGCGCACGGCCCAGGGGACGGGAGCGCCCGGTCTCCTCGCGATCCAGCACCACGGCGATACTCGATGCGGCCGCCGTTGCGTAGCGCTCCCAGGGGGTGATCCCGAACCGGTACATGCGGGCGTAGTTCGTCATGGACTGACCTCCTGGCGCCGCCGGAGCAGGACAGGCGTACGACGGTGCCAGGCTACGCCGCACAGCGCCCAGGAGGCCGTGCCGACCTGGCCGCGATCGACTGTATCTAGAACCCGTGCATCGGCCTCCGTGTAACTGGGGAAGGAAACCGTCCCTCGCGACGTCAGGGGCATGGGGTGCATCGTGGCATGTGGCGGGGTTCGGGTGGCCCGTGAATTACTAGCAGGAAGATATGCCCGATACGGTACTCAAACGCCAAGATGACTTGAGCAGTCCATTCATGAATTCAATGTCATCTCGGATAACCCGAATTTCAACCCGGAGTGGGTTCGCCTTGGCCCGTCGGCTGGCGACAGCTACAGCCCGCGCTACATCCTCGAGATCAGCCCCGGTGACATCGAGCGCTCTCAGTATGGCGCTTATCCGCTCCGTCTATCGTGGCGAGCAGCCGGGACGTACCGCCATGCCGGGGGCCGGTGCACGCTCATCATAAGGCCATGTGTCCGTGCCGTCACGGAACCAGTCGTAGCAATCTGGCCGACTGGTCATGTCTGCGTGCTGCTGGAGAATCGCGGTAGCACTGGAATCGATGCGGCGATCTCGATAAGGCACCGCGGCTCGGACTGGTCGAAGGAGTGGGAGTTCGACCTGCCGGCGAAGGACGACGGCCCGTTCAGTTTTTCCGGGCGGTTCGATCCGCCGACCGGAATGCGCAGCGGAGACTTTGAGCTTACCGCCAGCGCGGCAGGCGTTCCCCTGATCCGCCGGACCGTACGCGTGAGACGCTCGCTAATCTCCCGCAGGCTCATTAGCGAAATACGGGTGTGCGGATAAAGCATACGAGAAACCCGACGCCGCTCATCGGCGTGAACGCGCGCGTCGCAGTCGCGTCGCCGTCTGCCCCCGGCATCAGGCTCATCGTGACGAGGCATGCCGGCGCCATCCCAGCACGGCCAGTGTCGTCAGCGCGGCGGCCGCGACGACCCATCGCGCGTTCCTGTCCGGCCGGTGCCGCTGCGCGGGCGCGCCGGGCAGCACCGGGGCCACGCCGAGGCGGCGGGCCAGGCCCTCGCCCCCCTCACGCATCAGCTCGTCATGGTTCCACCTGAACACCGGCCGGGCCGCCGGCGCCAGCAGGTTCATCCACCGCCTGGTGGTGCGGACATCCCAGTCGTAACGGACCAGGGTGCCGCCATCGGCGGACGTGAGCGTCCAGCGGCCGGTGCCATCCAGCTCACCGGTAGCCCGGGCTTCCAGTCTGGACGGCGGCTGCACGCGGGTCACCTGCACGTCGAAACCGAGCGTGTACGGCAGCCGGGTCCGGAACAGCAAGCGCAGTCGCTTGCCGACCCCATCAGCAGCACCTGGTTCCAGCTCGTCCACGCCGGTCACGTACTTCCACCAGGCCGGCCAGCGCTCGGCGTGGTAAATCTCCTCCCAGACCCGCTCGATGGGCGCCTGGATCTGCCACGTGCTGACCAAGTGATACTCAGCCATGTCTCCTCCTGCGTTTCTTAGCGGGAATCTTCCCGGCCCCGTCGGTACGTCACGGCCAGCCGCACCGGATCACTGCGCGCCATCACGCTGCCGGCGACGGACATCACGACGGCATCCCGGTCTGCATCGACAGCACCGCCGGGCTGGATATCAGCGAGTGATCCCGCATGGCGAGAAAGCCGGCCGGGTAAGGCTTTTCCCGCAGGAGCGGATGTTCTGCGTGCCGATGTCCGGCGCAGGCCGTAGCCCGGCGGGTCTAGCATCCTGCCGGGACCGGTAATATTCCGCTAAATCTCAGGTCTTTCGTGGATAGCGAGGCCCGCAGTGCGGAACGAACGATGGCTGGTCGCGGGGGCTGCCGGGCTCGTGCTGGCGGGCGGTATCGCGTATGTGGCGACGGCGCGCCCGGTAACGGGGCAGCATCTGGTCGCACAGCAGGTAGCCAGCAAACCCACGCCGTCCGCGGTCGTGACCGTGACGCCGGCCGACGGCGCGGCGAAAGTCGCTCCCGACACTCAGGTACAGATCACGGCGTCCGGGGGCACGCTCACCCAGGTCACGGTGGCGTCCGGCGGTTCCGCCGTCGCCGGGCAGTACGGGCCAGGCAGCACGAACTGGTCGACGGGGTGGGGGCTGAAGCCCGACACCTCCTACACCGTCACCGCCGTCGCCAAGAACAGCAAGGGCGCGGCGACGACCGAGGTCACGCATTTCACTACCAAGAGCGCGGCCCGCACCCTTCAGATCAGCAGCATTACTCCCGACCAGGGTGAGACTGTCGGGGTCGGCATGCCGATCATCGTCGACTTCAACTACGACGTGGCCCGCTCGGACCGGGACGCGGTGGAGCGTGCCCTCGAGGTCGGCAGCGACGTCCCGGTCACCGGCGCGTGGTTCTGGGCCTCAGACAGCGAGGTTGTCTTCCGCACGCAGAGCTACTGGCCGGCCCACGAGCATGTGACCCTGACCGCGCACCTGACCGGCGTCCCTGCCGGGCCGGGCCTATGGGGCGGGGGCGACCTGAGCCGTTCGTTCAAGATCGGCGATTCGCACATCGTCAAGGTCAACCTGAAGACCGACTATGCCCGCTTCTACACCAACGGGTCGCTCGCCAGGAAGATCCCGGTCAGCGGCGGGATGGGCGGCTACGACTCCTACGGTAACGACTTCTACACCACCAGCGGCGTTCACCTCACCATGGGGAGCTACGACTCGGTGGTGATGACCTCGCCCAACATCAAGCCGGGCCAGCCCGGGTACTACCACGAGATCGTCTACAACGACGTGCAGATCTCCGACAGCGGCGAGTACCTGCACCAGAGCCCCGGCGGTTTCTGGTGCCTCGGCGTCGAGAACTGCAGCCACGGCTGCGTCCGGATGACGGTCGACGGCGCAGCCTGGTGGCGGCACACCGCTTACCGGGGCGACCCGGTGACCATCACCGGCACCCCGCGCCCGCTCGCCTGGAACAACGGGTGGGGCTACTGGCAGCAGTCCTGGTCAGCCTGGCTGAAGGGCAGCTCCGCCGGGCCGGTCACCACCACCACGCTGGACGGGGCCAGCCCCCGCATCGGCGGCATCCGCCGGTCCGGAGGACAGTTCCTCCCGGCCAGCGGCGCCGCCTGAGGATCGCGGACCGCAGGTTCTGGTTTCCGCCCCTGACGTCCGCTGTCTTACCGTGGATGCATGACCGCATGGGGCAACCTGCCGCCCGCACCGCCGCCGCATGGCACGGTGCTGGCCTGGGCGCGAGGCTGCCGATGCGACCAGTGCGAACGCGAGTACCAGCGGTTCGTGTCCGAACTGGCATTGCGAGGGCCGCTGAGGTTTCCCTCTGCGCCGGAGCCCCGCAAGCTCGATGCTGACACGATGGCCCGACTGGAACCGGCGGTGAGCCAGTCTGAGTGCCCCGTGTGCGGCGCGCTGCGCCATCAGCGGTGCCGCAACCTGGCGTTCCCTCAGCATTTCGCGCCGACTCATCCCGAGCGCAGAAGCAGCGGATGAGGCGAGGCTCACCCGCCAGGTCCCGGTCCCCGGTGGCGGCCGGCCACGACCGCCTGATAGCCGGTCGGGGTGATTCCGGTGAACTGGCGGAAATCGCGGATCAGATGGGCCTGGTCGGCGTAGCCGGTGTCGGCTGCGACCTGTCCCCAGTCGAGCGGGCGCCGCTGGTCGACGTGCCGCCACACCCGGTCGAACCGGATCAGGCGGGCCGCGGTCTTGGGCCGCAGCCCGGCCTGCCGCCGGAACTGGACGATCAGGTGCTTATGGCTCCAGCCCACCTCGTCGGCGATCTGGCCGATCGGAACCGTGCCCCCGGTTGTGACCAGCCGCTGCCACGCCCAGCCGACCTGTGGCGAGGGCCGCGGCCCGCCGGCCATTCGCCGCAGCAGGAACTGGTCCATCAGCGCAAAGCGCTGCCGCCAGTTCGGCGTCTCGCGCAGTTGCTCGGCCAGCCGCCGGGCGGTGCCGCCGAGCACGTCAGCCAGGTCGATGAGCTGGCCGCTGAGCTCGTTCACCGGCAGGCCCAGCAGCCGGTAAGCCCCCAGCGGGTCCAGCCATACCTCCAGGTAAGAAGCGGCGCAGTCGCCATCTACCAGCCATGACGAGGCATGCGGGCTCATGACGAAGGCCGGAGGGCGGTGCGCCGAGTCAAGGATCTTCACGACCAGCGGGACCGAGGTGGTGGCCGGAAGGACCAGGTGCCTCGGGCTGGTCGCCTGGGTGAAGCCGGCATACCCCCGAGAGAGCAGGGGGCGCAGCAGCGGATGCGGCGCGGCGGCCAGCCGGGGCCATCTGGCCCGCTCCGGTGCGGCGGCGGTCATGCCATCCCAGCCTAGCCCAGCGGGCTCGTCCGGTTCACAACAGCGGAGTTCGCGCGGGAGGTGCATTTTGTTCAAGCGCTGGCCGCGCCGCGGGCTTACCCTCTGGCGATGTGCGGGACGTCAGCGAGGAGCACGTCAATGGCTGAACTGGTCCATGACCCGGTCAACCGGGTTCGCTACGCGTTCCAGCGTGACGGCGAGAACCTTATCGTGGACTGCCTGGTCGATTCGGGCGGCTCGCTGCCCGCTCATCGGCACCCGCGTCAGGTAGAGCGCTGGTCGGTTCTCGACGGCCAAGTCCGGTTTCGCCTCGGCAACACCGAGCGCCTCATCGGCTCTGCGGACGGCGAGATGGTCGTGACGCCCGACACCGACCACGGGCTTGCCAACGTAAGCGGCCGCGAGGCCCACCTGCGCTGCCGGGTGGAGCCAGCGCTGCGCCTCCAAGCCTTCCTGGAAGAAAGCGCCGCGGCCGCGCGAGAAGGCCTGTTCACCGCCCGAGGGCTGCCCCACGGCTTGGGCGGGGCCCGCTGGGCGGCTAACTTCCTTGAGCGCTACCGCGGCGAGACAGTCCTTCTTAAACCGCCGCAACCCGTGCAGCGCGCCCTGATCGCGTTGCTGGCCCGTGACTCCTCGCCACGCGGGAGAAGCTGACGTCTATTCGGGCCGGGGATCCCAGCGAAAGCGGCGAACCGCCACGCCCGCGCCGGCCACGCCCCAGGCCGCGAGTACCGCCAGGTCCCGCCAGTCAGCCCCCGCATGCTGGGCAAACGCCCCCGTCAGGGCCTCGTTGAACGGCCGTACCGGAAGCCAGCCGGAGACATGGTTGAGCAGCGCGGAGTTGATCGGCCCGTAGGTGCCGGCGATGAACGTCAGCGGAAACAGCACGAGCTGGGCCACCGCCGGGGCGGCATCGGCGTTCGAGATTACCGACGCGACCGCCACGCCCAGGGCGCAGAAGCTCGCGGCACCGAGCACCAGCGTCAGCATGATCGCGAGCCAGTGTGACGGGAACGGCACCCCGTACAGCCGGCCCACCACGACGATGAGCGCGATGTCGATCACGCTCACGAGCACGCAGTGGGCGAGCAGCCCGCCGAAGTAGGCCCACGCGGGCAGCGGCGTCGCCCGGATCCGCTTGAGTATCCCGGCCTGCCGGCGGGCCGCGAGGGCGACCGCGAGCTGGCCGTAGCACGAGCCGAGCACCGACAGCGCGGCGATCGTCGGCACGTAATACTGCAACGCGGACAGCCCGCCAAAGTACGAGCTCTTTCCGGTCCCGCCGAAGAGCGCGCCCATGATGACCACGAACACGACCGGGAAGATGAAGGTAAATATGGCGCTCTGCGGGTTCCGCCAGAACGACAGCTGCTCGTACCGCACCTGATGAGCCAGCAGGCGCAGGTTGCTGCGCGGGCCTGCCGGCGGGCCGGCCGGACGGCCAGTACGCCTGCGGACGGCAACGGCGGTGGTCATCGCGTGATCCTCTCCGGCGCACGCGCTGGCGCGCCTTCGTGAGTTAGTTCTAGGTAGACGTCCTCCAGGCTGGGCCGCTCTACCGTGAGCCCGGCCAGCACGTGGCCGTGCCCGATCGCCCAGTCCGTTAGCTGATGCAGCGCCTGTGTCGGCGCGTCGGTCTCGACCACGACCATGCCGTTCGCCGAGTGCGACGAGACGGGCAGGTCCGCGGGCGTGTAGCCGACTGGCAGCCGGAACGAGATGCGTGCCCGCTCGGCGTCTCGCCCGCCGAGCGCGGCCGGCTCGCCGGCGGCGACGACTAGGCCGCCGGACAGCAGGACCACCCGGTCGGCCAGCGCCTGCGCCTCGTCCATGTCATGGGTGGTCAGCAGGATCGTCATGCCGGCCGTGCGCAACCCGCGCACGAGCTGCCAGGCGTCCCGGCGGGCGGCCGGGTCGAACCCGGTCGTCGGCTCGTCCAGGTAGAGCAGCGCCGGATTGCCGATCAGGCCGAGGGCAAGGTCCAGCCGGCGCTTCTGCCCGCCGGACAGCGACCTGACCTTGCGGCGCTCCAGGCCGGTCAGGCCCGCCAGCCCGATCACCTCGGCCACGCCACGCGGCGCCCGGTAGTAGCCGGCCGCGCGTGCGATCGTCTCGCGGACGGTCAGGTACGGCTCGACCGCGACGTCCTGCAGGACCAGGCCGGTCCGCTCGCGCAGCTCGCGGGCGCTGGACCGCTCGCCGGGGTCGTAGCCGAGGACCTCGGCTGTCCCGCCGTCCCGGGCGCGGAAGCCCTCCAGGATCTCCAGCGTCGTGGTCTTGCCCGCCCCGTTCGGCCCGAGCAGCGCAACGATCTCGCCATAGCCGACGGTAAAGCCGACGTCTCGCACGGCGTGCACCGGGCCGTAGCTCTTGCGCAGGCCGGACACTTCGACGGCATTAGGCATGACCCGTCCCTCCGAGCGCGCACCGGACCTCCACCGTCAGGTCGAGATACCGTCCGGCCAGCCCCGGCATGGCCGTCAGGCCGAACTCGGTCCGGTCGACGCGGACCGTGGCGCTGGCGGTGAACGACGGCCCGGCCACGGTCACCTGGCCGATCGACAGGCTGACCGGCCGACAGACCTCGCGCACGGTGAGCGTCCCGCGGATGGTCCTGCCGTCTGCGCAGACATGCCCGTCCCGGAAGGAGATGACGGGGAACCGGGCCGCGTCCAGGAACCGGGCCGACAGCACGCTGGTGTCACGCTGCTCGTTGCCGGTGCTGAAGCTCGCCGTGTCGATCTCGGCGTGAATAGCCGAGTCGGCGAGCGGTTCGGCGATGTCCGCCGAGCCGGACCGGATCGCGAACGTGCCGCGGACCGGACCGAGCCCGAACATGTGCCGGGTGCGGAATGTCACCCTCGACTGGCTCACGTCGATCTCGTAGTGGCCGAGCCGGGGTGCCTGCGTGATCTGTGGTTCTGTGTGCATGTCCCCATTGCATGCCGCCGCGGGTGCCGCCCGGCAGGGCAGCCGGTAGGGTCCTGCTCCTACGAAGGGATGGCTTCGGACGGCGGTATGCAACTTTCGTATGGTCCTGCCGGTCCGTTGGTATTGCCAGCGGGGGTAGCCGGGCAGGGTGGCATAGCCTGAACGACATGGGACTTCGGGTGTGCGCACGGCAGAATCGCCTGGCGCTTGATGTGCTCCTCGCGGTCTTTTTCGTCTTGCTCGACACCGTCCTCACGCTCGCCGGGACGTCCTGGTGGCCCGCGCACCCCGGCACGCTGGCCTGGACCATGCTGGCCGTTCAGGGGCTGGCCGACGCCTCACTCGTCTTCCGCCGGCGGGCACCCATGCTCGTCATCGCGATACTTGGCGGGTTCAGCCTGGTCATCTCCCTGCTCATCTCCCCCGCCGGCCTGATCACCCCGGAAAACGCCGGGACCGTGTGGGCGCCCCTCGGAACCGTTCTCGCCGCATACGGGCCGTTCTACTACGGCAAGGACCGGCGCGCGGCGTTCGCGGCCGTCGGCACGCTGACGCTCATCGTGGCCCGGGTCTGGGAGCCGTCCCTGTCCGTCATCTCGATCGGCGTGCTGAGAACGGCGGTCGGGCCGCTGGTCGCGCTCTACTTCACCGCGCGGCACGAGGTCCTGCAGGGCCTGCGCGACCGGGCCGAACGCGCCGAGCAGGAGCGCTACCTGCTCGCCGAGCAGGCCAGGTCCGAGGAACGGGCCCGGCTCGCGGGCGAAATGCACGACGTCGTGACGCACCGGGTCAGCCTGATGGTGCTGCAGGCAGGCGCACTCGGTATCACCGCCAAGGACGAAGCGACCAGGCAGGCCGCGGAAGAACTGCGGGCCGCGGGCTGCCAGGCGCTGGATGAGCTGCGAGATCTGGTCGGCATCTTGCGGACCGAGCCCGATGGCGATCAGACGCCGTCGACGCCGGGGCTGCCCGCGCTGATCGCCGAGTCCACGGCCGCCGGCGCCCTCGCCGAGCTGGCCGAGGACGGCGACCCCGCGCTCGCCTCGCCGGTCGTGGGGCGCACGGTGTACCGGATCGTGCGCGAGGCGCTCACCAACGCCCGCAAGCACGCACCGGGCGCGCCCGTGCTCGTCCAGGTCGGCTACCGCGAGCAGCAGGTCAGGGTCGCCGTCAGCAACGGCCCGGCCACGCAGAGCGCGGACCGCGAGCTGAGCGCCACCGGGTCCGGCCTCGGTCTGGCCGGCCTGCGCCAGCGCGTCGAGCTCGTGCACGGCACGCTGCGGGCCGGGCCCGCACCGGACGGCGGGTTCCGGGTCGAGGCCGTATTGCCCGCGTACGTCCCGACGGCCGAGCCGACCGATCATACCGAACGGGTGACGGAGCAGCCCGTCCCGGCCGTGCGGCCGGCATGATCCGGGTCGTGGTCGTCGACGACGAGCCGATGGTCTGCGCGCACCTGCGCACGATCCTCGGCTCGTCCGGTGACATCGAGGTCGTCGACCAGGCCCACGACGGAGCGGCCGGGGTCGAGGCCGTCGTCCGCAGCCGGCCCGATCTGGTGCTCATGGACCTGCGCATGCCCGGCGTGGACGGCCTCACCGCGATCGAGCGGATCGGCAAGCTCGCCGACCCGCCCGTCGTGGTCGTGCTGACCACCTTCGACGCAGACCAGTATGTGCTCCGTGCGCTCCGGGCCGGCGCGGCCGGGTTCCTCGTCAAGTCGACGCCTCCGGCCGACCTGATCGGGCTGGTGCGGGTAGCGGCGGACGGGCATACCGTGCTCTCCCCGGCCGCTGCCCGGCGCCTGGTCGCTGCGTCCACCGACAGCCAGCCGGCCCGCGAGCACGCCCGCGAGCTCCTCGGCACGCTGACCGAGCGAGAGGCCGAGGTACTGGGCTGCCTCGGTGAGGGACTGTCGAATGCCCAGATAGCGAGCCGGCTGTACCTGTCCGAGGCAACGGTCAAGGGGTATGTGTCGCGCATGCTCGTCAAGCTCGGCTGCGCCAACCGGACCCAGGCAGGATTGCTCGCACACGACGCCGGGATCGTGAGGCCCGGAGAGTCCAACCATGGTCATCGCATCGGTTAGGCGTGTTCGGGATCGGATCTAGTCGCAGGATTTGCCGCTCGTGGCGACGACGCGGGGACCGGCGAATTCCTGAAGGTCTGGACCGGGCTCGCGGACTCGCTCTACGCCCGCCACTAACTATCTCGTCAACGCCGAGCGCATGCGGTTCTTCCTTACGGATTGCATGTAGGCATAATCTATGTAGATTGTGGCTACATAGATTGGAGCTACATGACTCGTGGTTTCGTGGGCAGGACGGCGGAGCTGACACTACTCGGCAGGCGGCTTACCAGGGTCACCGAGGGCGGTACTGGTCTGGCGGTCGCCATCAGGGGCCGGAGGCAGGTCGGGAAATCACGCCTGGTCCAGGAGTTCTGTGACCGCGGCGGGACACCCTACTTGTTCTACACCGCGACCAAGGGGGCGTCCCCCGTGGAAGCGGTCGCCGCGTTCCTGGCCGAGCTGAGGGACTCAGGGCTGGCCCGGGACCAGAACCTCGTGCCCGCGGACTCTGGGACAGGCTGGCCCGACGCCTTCCGGGTGCTGGCGGCTGTGCTGCCGGATAGCCCGGTAGTCATCGTTTTGGATGAGCTGCCCTGGCTGGCCGAGCAGGATGAGGTGTTCGATGGCGCACTGCAGACCGCCTGGGACCGGCTGCTATCCCGGCGGCCGGTGCTTCTGCTTCTGCTAGGCAGCGACCTGCACATGATGGAACGCCTGACCGCCTATGACCAGCCGTTCTACGGCCGCGCCGACAACCTCCTGCTGGGGCCGCTGAATCCGGCCGAGGTCGCCGCCGCGCTCGGCCTCGAGGCAGCCGATGCGATCGATGCTCACCTCATGTCGGGAGGGCTGCCCGGAATCCTACGGGCATGGCCAGAGGGCACTACGGCACTGGCCTTCGCCGAAGGAGAATGCGACGACCCGGCGTCGCCGCTATTCGGCGTGCCCGAGGCTGCGCTGCTAGCGGAGTTCCCTGGGCCGGATATGACCCGGCGGGTCATCGAGGCGATAGGAGGCGGCGACCGGACGTACGCCAACATCGCGGCGGAGGCCGGCAGCCGGGCGGGCATCATCCCGTCCGGCACGCTGTCCCCCGTCTTGCACCGGCTGGTTACGGACAAACATGTGCTGGCCGCCGACAGACCGCTGTCGGTGCGCACCGGGAAGCCGATGCTGTACAGGGTCGCCGACACCAACTTGCGTTTTCACCTGGCGATCGGCCGCGCCGCTCAGGAATGGAGCAGGCGCGGCCGACCCGCGTCGGCGAAGACGCTGATGCGCCGAAGATGGTCGTCATGGCGCGGGCGGGCGGTCGAGCCGGTGATCCGCGAAGCCTTGTCGCTTTCCGCGGGCGAACTTCCCTGGCCGGATGCGATCGCGGTCGGCGGCTGGTGGAACCGGGCCTTCCAGCCCGAGATCGACCTGGTCGGCGCCGACCGGGCACCCGTAGCCGGGGAGATCTACTACGTCGGCTCGGTCAAATGGCTGGACCGTCCCTTCGATGAACGCGACTTCGCCGCCCTGCAACGCGACGCGATAAGCGTCCCCGGTTTCGAACCGGGACGGACACGCCTGGCCGCGGTATCCCGGGCAGGCGCGACAAGCGGCGTTGCCCCGCAACTGGCCCTGTGCTGGGGTCCACGAGACGTCGTGGCCGCCTTCTCCACCTTGGCTGGCCACGCCGACGGGGGTACAGTCGCGGCACCGGGCGCACCATCTGCAAAGGAGTGAGACACGATGGCTGCTGAGACTCCGACGATCGTCCTCGTCCACGGCGCGTGGGCCGACGCGACCGGCTTCGACGCCGAGATCCGCGCCCTGCAGCGCCAGGGATTCCGCACCATCGGCTTCGCCAACCCGCTCCGCGATCTGGCTGCCGACTCGGCCTACCTCGCCGAGTTCCTGCGGAGCCTGGCCGGTCCGATCGTGCTCGTGGGCCACTCCTACGGCGGCAATGTCATCTCCGTGGCCGCGGCCGGAAACGACCAGGTGCGGGCGCTGGTCTACCTCAACGGCTGGATGTGCGACGAGGGCGAGACCCAGGAGCAGCTCCTTGAGCGGTTCGAAGGCAGCCTCGTCGGCCCCTCGATCCGGCCCGTGCCGTTCACCGGCCCGGACGGGAGCCAGGGCACCGACCTCCTGCTCGCCCAGGAGGCGTTCCGCGAGGCTTTCGCGGCTGACGTCGACCCCGAGACGGCCGCGGTGATGGCCGCAGCCCAGCGGCCGTATGCCGCCGCCGCGTTCGCCGCCGCGCCGTCGGGCCCGCTGGCCTGGAAGACGCTGCCGTGCTGGTACCTGCTCGGCACCCAGGACAAGGCGATTCCCCCGGCGCTCCAGCGGTTCATGGCCGAGCGCGCCGACGCGACGATCGTGGAGGTGCCGGCCTCGCACGTCTCGTTCGTGTCCCAGCCCGAGGCCGCGACCCAGCTCATCCTTCAGGCCGTCGAGGCGACAGCTAACGCCCGGTAGCAGCCTGGGAAACAGCTAAAACCTGATCTTCGCCGACGATGCTGTCAGCGCTTTCCGGCGCATTGCAGCTATTCGATACGACGGCAACAATGCCAGCATGAGCGAACGGGCCCGGCAGGTTGCCTGGGTGGCGGCCGCGCTGGTCGTGCCCGTCGCGTTGTCCGTCGCGCTGCTGCCGTTGCGTTACCACGTGGACGACGTGCTGGTCGCCGTCGTCCTGCTGGCGGTCTCGGCGGCCGCGCTGGCCAGGGCGGAATGGCTGCCGAGAAT
>Ga0207674_10005842_pt1 | contig 14593 bp, 10 predicted proteins | sample KBSCornC72_FD_184303 | JGI IMG/M metagenome (GOLD analysis project Ga0207674, IMG submission 184303) | Corn rhizosphere microbial communities from Kellogg Biological Station, Michigan, USA - KBS Corn C7-2 (SPAdes) (version 2) | ecosystem: Host-associated > Plants > Roots > Rhizosphere > Soil ... | reverse complement strand
ACGTGCGCGATCCTGGCGAACGGAGTCGCCGGCCCGGTGAACGAGCGTGCGTTTCTGGAGGCGCTCACGGCAGGCTCCATTCGCATGACCGAGACGCTCGCGCGCGACGGCGAGGGCGCGACGCACCTGCTGCGCACCAGCGTGCGTGGTGCGAAGGATCTCGTCGAGGCGCGGCGGATCGCCAAGTCGCTCGTCAACTCGCCGCTGGTGAAGACGATGGTCTACGGCGCCGATCCGAACGTCGGCCGCATCCTCATGGCCGTCGGCAAGTGCGTCGACTGCACGATCGCGCCGTCGGCGACCGACGCGTGGATCAACGGGCATCCCGTGCTGCGCGGCGGTTACCGTCTCGATTTCGACGACGCCGTCGTCCGCACCGCGCTCGGCTCCGAGGTCGTCGACATCGTCGTGTCGCTAGGCGTCGGTTCGGCGGAGGCGACGGCATACGGGTGTGATCTGACCCAGGGCTACATCGACGAGAACGCGGCGTACTACTCGAGTTAGCGCTGTGCGTGATGCGCTGTGCGCGATGCGCGGCTGCGGCTCACATTCAATTCAACCAACCAGCTTCCGATGCGACGTCATCCTCAGTTCGCCACACTGCTCGCCGGCGCGCTGCTCGCCGCATGCGCGACGACGTCCTCTTCGCCAGGAGTGGCCGCGACCTCCGCTTCCGACGGGAGCCGGCCCATCGTCACTCCCGCCGCGAGGGCCCGCATCGACTCCACCCTCCGCGCGTACGTCGCGAGCGGGCGAGTCGCCGGCGCGTCGGCGCTCGTGTGGGAGAAGGGGCGCGAGGTGTACTTCGGCGCGTTCGGCATGGCCGACCGCGAAGCAAACCGCCCGATGACGCGCGACGTCATCGCGCAGATCTTCTCGATGACGAAGCCCGTCACCGGCGTGGCGCTGATGCAGCTCTACGAGCAGGGGAAGTTCCGGCTCGACGATCCCCTCGCGAAGTACCTCCCCGAGTTCGCGAACGCGCAGGTGTTCGGCGGCACCGATTCCAGCGGCGTGACGACGCTCCAGGTATCGAGCCGGCCCATCACCGTGGCCGACATCACGCGCCACACCGCGGGCTTCGTCACGAACGCCGGCGAGAAGGGAGTCGGGCCGCTGTTCCGCGCCGCGAATCCGCAGGACCGCAACATCACGATCACCCAGTTCTCCCAGCGGCTCGCCAAGGTGCCGCTCGCCTTCCAGCCCGGCACGCGCTGGTCGTACGGCATCTCCGTCGACGTCCAGGCCGCACTCGTCGAGCGGCTCAGCGGCCAGCCGTTCCAGCTCTACGTGCAGCAGCACATCCTCGATCCGCTCGGCATGCGCGAGACGCGCTGGTACGTGCCCGAGAGCGATCGTGCGCGCTTCGCCGCGATCTACCGCCAGGCCGACGGAGCGCTCCGTCACGAGCCGGATTCGAGCGCGAAGGCGTACAACACCAACCACTGGGCGCTCTTCACCGGCGCATCGGGGCTCACCTCGACGCTCGACGACTACCTCCGCTTCGCGCGCATGCTCCTGAACGGCGGCGAGCTCGATGGCGCGCGCATCCTGAAGCCGGAGACGGTCCGTCTGATGGCGACGAACCATCTGCCCGCGACGGTGCGCGACAGCTCGTTCCTCCCCGGCAAGGGGCAGGTCGGCTTCGGCATCGACTTCGCCGTGCGCCATTCCCCGCCGAAGTCCGCCCAGGAGATGAACGGGGTCGTCGGCGAGTTCTTCTGGGACGGCGCGGCGAGCACGCTGTTCTGGGTCGATCCGGCGAACCAGCTCACCGCGGTGCTGTTCACGCAGGTGATGCCGTTCGATTCGCGCCTGCACAAGGTCTTCCGCGACGCGGTCTACGGACCGATCACTCTGCCGCCTCGATAGTCGCGAGCTCCTCCCAGCGCGCGGTGAGCGCGGCGATCTCCTGCTCGAGCGCCGCGAGTCGCGCCCGCGCGTCGCTCACGGCGGTGCCGTCGCGCAGCAGTGCGGGATCGCTCAGCGAGAGATAGGTGCGCTCCCGCTCCCGCTCGCGCGCGTCGATGTCGTCGGGAAGTGAGGCGAGCTCGCCGCGCTCCTTCGTCGTGAGCCGACGCGGCTTCGGCGCGCGCGGCGCCTTCACCGGCGGCGGCGGGCGCTTCGTCGCCGGCACGGGCGCGACGACCGGCGCGCGCTGCCGCACCCAGTCGGTGTAGCCGCCGACGTACTCGCCGATCCGGCCGCCTCCCTCGAACACGAGCGTGCTCGTCACCGTGTTGTCGAGGAACGCGCGGTCGTGGCTGACGAGCAGCAGCGTCCCCGAGAACTCGACGAGCAGCGCCTCCAGCAGATCCAGCGTCTCGAGGTCGAGGTCGTTCGTCGGCTCGTCCATGACGAGCAGGTTGAACCGCCGCGTGAACAGCCGCGCGAGCAGGAGCCGGTTTCGCTCGCCCCCCGACAGTGCGCCGACCGGCGTGCGCGCGCGCTCCGGACGGAAGAGGAAGTCCTCGAGGTAGCCGTGGACGTGGCGTCTCGCGCCGCCGACCTGCACGAACTCCGCGCCGTCGGCCACGCTGTCGAACACGCTGCGCTCCGGATCGAGCTGCTCGCGCAGCTGGTCGAAGTAGGCGATCTCGAGCCCCGTGCCCATGCGGATCGTGCCCGCGTCGGGTGCCAGCTCGCCGAGCAGGAGCCGGAGCAGCGTCGTCTTCCCCGACCCGTTCGGGCCGATCAGCCCGACGCGGTCGCCGCGCATGATCGTCGTCGTCAGGTCGCGCACGATCGGGCGGTCGCCGCGCGAGAAGCTCACGTCGCGCGCTTCCACGACGAGCCGCCCGGACCGTTCCGCTTCCTGGGTCTGCAGCTTCACGCTGCCGACGCGCTCGCGCCGCGCGCTCCGCTCGACGCGCAGCGCCTCGAGCGCGCGCACGCGCCCCTCGTTGCGCGTCCGGCGCGCCTGGATCCCCGTGCGGATCCACACCTCTTCCTTCGCCAGCGTGCGGTCGAACTCCGCCCACTGCTTCGCCTCGGCGTCGAGCGCGGCCGCCTTCCGTTCCACGTAGCGGTCGTAGTCGGGGCCCCAGTCCACCAGTCGCCCGCGGTCCAGCTCGACGATGCGCGTCGCGACGCGACGCAGGAAGGCGCGGTCGTGCGTCACGAACAGCAGCGTCGTCCCGCGCCCGACGAGGAAGTCCTCCATCCACTCGATCGCGTCCACGTCGAGATGGTTCGTCGGCTCGTCGAGCAGCAGCACGTCCGGCTCGCGCACGAGCGCACGCGCGAGCAGCGCCTGCCGCTTCCGCCCGCCCGACGCACGCGCGAACGGCGCGTCGGGGTCGAGGCCGAGGTGCTGGAGCACGGTGTCGACGCGGGTCTGCAGCTCCCATGCGCCCGCGACGTCGAGATCGTGGTGCAGCCGGTCGAGCGCGCGCAGCGCGGCGTCGCTCTGCTCGATCGCCACGCGATGGCTCGCCGCGTGGTAGCGCGCGAGCAGGTCCCCCGACGCCCCGAGCCCGGCGGCGACGACGTCGAACGTCGTCCCCTCGACGTCGTCCGGCACCTCCTGTTCGAGCCGCGCCACCGTGATACCGGTCTGCCACACCACCTCACCGTCGTCGGGGGCGAGCGTGCGGTCGAGCAGCGACATCAGCGTGCTCTTTCCCGCCCCGTTGCGCCCGAGCAGACACACGCGCTCCCCCCGGTCGATCCCGAGGTTGGCGTGGTCGAGGACCGCGGGGCCGCCGAAGGCGATGGAGACGTCGCGGAGCGAGACGAAAGGCATTCAGTTCGGTGGTCCGGAAGTTCGGGGGTCCGGGTCGCGGCGCGCGATTGGTCCGCGTCGGGGTCAGACTCCTCGAAAGGTACGCCGCGTGGGCGAATGCTCGTTCAATGGGGTCAGAGTCCTGCAAGAAAACGCTCCATCAAGGAGTCTGACCCCTTGATGGCCCGTACCGCGGAATCCGCGCATACGCGCGCGACGGCCTCGCGCCAAACGCATCGGATGTCCGGATGTCCGGATGTCCGGATGTCCGGATGTCCGGATGTCCGGACCACCGGGCCACCGGACCACCGGACCACCGGACCACCGGACCCCCGACCTTCCGGACCACCGGGCGCCGCGCCAAGTTCCCGACGCACTAGTACGGAGCTGCCTCCGCATGCCTGAATTCGACCGCAAGACGCTCGGCTCGATCTCCGACGAGGACCTGCTCGCCCTCGAGCTCGACGAGTCTCTGCCGATCGACGACTGGATGGCCGTGGAGAAGGAGCGCGGCCGGCGTGAGGAGCGCCGGCGGCGCGAGGCCGCGCGCGCGAACGCGACGCCGACGGCGACCCCGGTCGTCACGCGCCTCCGCGGCGAGGTGCTGGAGGACTTCCGCGTCAAGGACGCCCTCGACCAGCTCCGCGCGCTGCTCGTGCCCGGCGAGACGATCGGTGCCTATGCCGTGCAGCGACGGCTCTTCGCGCTCACGCATCGCCGGATCATCGTCTGCGCCACGAGCGGCCGCTTCATCTGCCTCTCGCGTGGCCTGTTCGGCGGCTACGTGCCCCTCGACGTCCGGTGGCAGGACCTCGACGACGCCAGCATCAGCGCCGGCGTCTTCGGCGCCACGCTCACCATCACCTCGCTCGCGAGCGACGATCTCGCCTCGAGCGGCAACACCGGCCGCACGGTGCGCATCGAGGGGCTCCGCAAGGAGCAAGCGCAGCAGGTCTACACGCTCTGCCAGGCGCAGGAGCAGGCGTGGCGCGAGAAGCGCCGGGTGCGCGACCTCGACGAGCTGCGCGCCCAATCGGGCGGCGTGAACATCGGCGGCGCGCTCACCGGCGCCGCGGCCAACCTCGTCGCCGCGGGCGGCGATCCCACCGAGCGGCTCCGCAAGGCCAAGCAGATGCTCGACGACGGCCTGATCACCGACGCCGAGTTCGAGTCGATCAAGGCGCGCGTCGTGGACGGGCTGTAGGACGCGGCGCGTCTCCAGGCGCTGACGCCGGCCGCGCCGCCGGTGCGGACTGGGGCGCGGGCGCATCGGGCTCCGGAGCGCCGCGCCGCGTGAACCGCGCCACGAAGCCGCCGCGCGGCGCGAGCTCCACCGTCATCGTATCGCGCCGGATCAGCGTCTCCGTCGCGTAGGCGAACCGGTCGACGTCCTCACCGTCCGAGATCAACGCCACGTCGTACGTCCCCGCGCCGAGGAAGCGCAGCGGCACCTCCGCGACCGACACCATCGTGTCCGACGTGATCGCGCCGACGTACCAGTCCGTGCCTCGGCGCCGCGCCAGCACCGCGAGCCGTCCGGGATAGCCGTCGACGAACCGAGTCTCGTCCCACACCGTCGGCACCACGGTGAGGAACTGTCGGACGTACTCCGGCTGGGCGTCGATCGCCGCCGGCGTCGACACGAAGTGCTGCAATCCGCTCTCGAACACGACCGACAGCGCCAGCTCGTGCGGGTTCGTCGTCAGGTGCGGCCGTCGCTCGGGCGCGTCGCCGAAGATCATCGGCGTGTAGTCCATCGACCCGACCACGTTCCGGGTGAATGGATAGATCGTGTTGTAGATCGGCGCGTTGAGCTGGAACAGCGTGTCGCCGTACTGCTCGGCGCCCTTCACCGCCTCCATCGTCAGGAGGTTGGGGAAGGTGCGCTGCCATCCGCGCGGGATCGTCGAGCCGTGGAAGTCGACGAACAGCCGATTCGCGTACGCGTCGCGCAGGATGTCCTGATACAGCCCGATCACGTACTGCTTGTCGCTCTGCATGAAATCGACCTTGATGCCCCTGAAGCCCAGTGCGGCGATGCGTCGCATCTCGGCGCGCCGGGTCTCGGGGTCGACCATGAGATCGCGCGGCCCGTCCTGCGCCTGGTTGTGCGCGCCCCCCGAGTTGTACCACGCGATCAGCCCCACGCCGCGCGCCCGCGCGTACTCCGCCAGCGCGGTCGCGTCGCCGCCGTTCGCCATCTGCTGCCACCCCGCGTCGAGCAGCGAGTACTCCCAGTGCAGCCGCGAGGCGAGATCCACGAACGGGAACGCCTTCTGATAGTCGCGCGGGCTCGTCATGTCGCTCCACCAGCTCCACGACACGCGACCGGGCTTGATCCACGACACGTCGGCGAACGCCTGCGGCTGCGCGAGGTCGGTCACGAGCGTCGACTCGACGATGGTGCCGAGCGTGGAGCCGATGATCAGCACGCGCCACGGCGACGTCCACGGGAGCGCGATCGCCGCCGCCTGCGGCGCCACGCCGTACGTCTCGTCCTCCTCCGGCAGCCGCACACGGTACACCCCATCCTCCGCCCGCTGCTGCACGTGCACGCCGTACGAAGTGCGGTCGAGCCCCGCCTCCGTCACGAGCACCCAGCTGTCGGTCGTGTGGAACAGCATCGGCAGCGCCCACCCCACGGTCTCCGGCGCCGGCGTCCCGATCGGGATCCCGTTGCGGTAGTCGCTCTCGTACGCCGGCGCCCACTGCGCCACGCGCTGATACGGCTGCAGCCACACGCGGCCGGGCGGCAGATGAAATCCGGTCGTTTCGTCGATGAGCGAGTCCTGCGCCGCCGCCGGGGCGGGGAAGCCGTAGCGGAATGCGACGCCGTCGCGCATCGCGCGCACGGTGATCGTCATCAGACCGCTCGTCCCCTTCCGGAACGTGAACACCCGCTGGCGTGCACGCGGACGCACCTCGAGCTGCTTGCCCGTGACCATCCGGTAGAAGCCACTCACCTCCGTCACCGGCGACGCCGCGATCAGCTCGAACCCGCGGCGGAAATCCTGCCCGGCACGCGCGATCCCGAGCGGCGAGCGATCGATCACGACGTTGGCCGCGCCGTCCGGTGTGAGGCGATCCACGCGGTACGTCACGCTCTCGCCGTCGAACAGCAGCGAGAAGCGCAGCGTGCGCTCGCGGTTGGTCACCGAGAGCGGCGGGTCTCCGGTCTCGCGAATCGTCTGGGCGGCCAACGCTCCGGGGAGGAGCACGAGAGCGAGCAGGATGGCGAGGAGTCGTTGCACGCGCGCGGGAGGGGCTGCGGGAGGGAACGAGCGATCGTCCAACGGACCGCTCGACGGCGAGCGATCTGCGCGGCACGACCGGACAACCTATCGCCCGCTCGCTTCTCCGTACACCACGGGCCGGCTCTCTACTGACGACGGTATCGTGACCACATTTCACGCTGAGTGCTCGAGAGAAACGCCGCTGAAGGTCGGAACGCTCTTCAACGACGGAACGCCTTCCAACGACAACGACGGAACGCGGATGACCCCGATCGTCCGGACACGGCCGGATCGACTCCTCTCCGGGTCGAGCAGGTCGAATCGGCGTTCGACGCCTCTCCATCCAGGACTGCAAAATCGTTGATGGTCCGGCGGAGAGATCTCTCCGCCACACCAAGCAGATCCGGCCGTGTCCGGGTCATCCGTCGAATCCGGGTCCCTGCCGTTGGACAGCACCCCGCACTGATCGGGCGACAGTGACGATCCGGCCCTTTCCGTCAGATCGCCGTCAAAGATCCGCGTTCCGTCGTTTGCAAGGATCAAGGGGTCAGAGTCGTTGAAATTTTCAACGACTCTGACCCCTTGATCCGATCAACGACTCTGACCCCTTGATTCAGCCCGATTCACTCCTTCCAGCTCAGCTGCGTCAGCGCGATCCGATACTCCTTCTGCTGCGCATCCCACGTGATGCGATACGCGCTCGGATAGAAGCCCGCGGGGCTGTACTTCTGCGCCGTCGGCACCGGAACCACCTCGTCCACCACCGATGGATCGGTCGCCGTCTTCTTCTCCAGGATGTAGGCCCGCGTGATCATCGGCTCGTCGAAGATGAACTGGCCGTCCCACGTGCCATAGATGAAGGTCTTGGTGAACGGGCGGTAGCCCGCGGGGTTCCCCGTCAGCTTCTGCAGCTCGGGCGACCGCACGTCCAGCCAGTGCAGCCCCATCATCGGGATCGTCACCGCCGCCGCCGGCGCATTGGCCGCCGTTGCCGCGTCGAGGTAGAACGGCGCGCGATACTCGGGCGCGGGGTAGTTCGCCGCCTTCGCCGCGTACTGCGGATCGCTCGGCAGGATCGAGTTCCGGACTTCGACCGGCACCGTATAGAAGTGGAAGTCGAAGTGCGCGTACGTGTACACGCTGTCGGGCTCGTGCCCCTTCGGGTTCCAGTCGAACTGCACGAACTTGTACTGCGTCGGATTCCTGGCCGGCAGCTCGAGCGTGTACATGTGCATGTTCGCCATCGGGTCCGTCGACTCCACCGGCGCCGGCAGCCCCTCGAGCGCCTGCTCGCTCAGCGCCACCCCCACCTCGAGCGGACGGCCCCCGTTCTTCTGATCCGTGACGATGTAGGTGCGCACGGTGCCGTTGCCCACCTGCTGTGCCGCACCGTACTGACGGTGTGCGCCGGCCTGGTCGAATCCGGCGCGGTCGAGCGATGCACTGGTGTTGGAGGTGACGCCGGTCGATCCCGGCTCGGAGCAGGCGACGAACGATGCGATGGCGAGCGCGACGCCGGCGGTGGCGAAGCTGCGGCTGCGTGACATGGTGGTCTCCTCGTGATATCGAAGGCCGCGCGAGCGGCGGTGGTGTCGCGATGTCGAGCGATCCGATCGATCGTCGGTGGCCAGTCCTGCATCGACATCGTGTCGTGTGGTGGCCTGGCGACGCGGGAGAAGATCACGAGCCCCACTTACCCGCCGCGGAACGCGTCGCGCGGCCCTCGCTTACCCGCGAACAGGGGCGCGCTTACACCACCGTCGAAGTCGCGCCGTATGCGCCGGCGGCGGCTGTAAGCGCCCGGTAAGCGAGGGGGTCTAGCCTGCGTTCCATGCAGAGCCTCACCCCACTCACCCATGCCGCCGAGACCCTGGCCGAAGTGCGCGCGCACGACCAGGTGATGCGCTATCGTCGCGCCGGCGCGGGGCGGCCCATCATCGTCCTCCGCGGTCCCGACGATGCCGAGGCGCTCTGGCCCGAGCTGGACGCCGAGCTCGTCTCGGGCTTCCGCGTCGTGACTCCGGAGCTACCGGCCGACTGCGAGGACGTGGCCGCCTGGGTCGCCGACTTCCTCGAGGGGGTCGGCCTGAGCCGCGTCGTCGTGCTCGCCGCCGAGCCGTGCTGCCTCTCGGCGCTGGAGCTCGCGCTGCTCGCCTCCGATCAGGTCGAGCGCCTCATCCTCGTGCCCGCCGGCGCGGCCGGCGATTCGGGGCTCGACGGCACGCTGGCCACCACGCTCGCCGGCGTGTCCGTCCCGCTCATCGTCGTGCGGCGCGGGCTCTCCGCCGCCGTGGCGCTCCCCCTCCTTCGCAACTTCCTCCAACAGAGCAAACATCCGGCTCCGGTGGGTTGAGATCGCGCGGGACGGGCCGTAAAGTGGGTTCAGCACGCAGATCCCGCCCCGCCGTAAACCCATCGGATGACGTCTCCAGAGCTCCTCAGCGCCGACGACGGCGCGGTGCACGTACCCGTCCACCTCACCCGGTTCGTCGGCCGCGGACGAGAGCTCGACGACCTCGCTCAGCTCCTGCTGTCGGCGCGGCTGCTCACGCTCACCGGCGCAGGCGGGAGCGGCAAGACGCGCCTCGCCGAGGAGCTGGCGTGCCGTCACGGCGCCTCGTTCTCTCGCGTCGGATGGGTCGACCTCGCGCCGCTCGCCGAACCGAACCTCCTCACCCAGCTCGTCGCCACGACGCTGCGCGTCCCGGAGCGCTCGGGCACCACGCCGCTGCAGTCGCTCGTCGGCACGCTCTGCGACGAGCGCGCCCTCATCGTGCTCGACAACTGCGAGCACCTCGTCGACGCCTCCGCGGAGCTGGTCGACGCGCTGCTGCGCTCCTGTCCGAAGATCACCATCCTCGCCACCAGCCGCGAAGCGCTCGGCGTGGCCAGCGAGACGGCGTGGCTCGTACCACCGCTCGCCAGCGCCGAGGCCGTGCAGCTGTTCGTCGAGCGAGCGCGCGCCACGCTGCCCTCGTTCGGCCTGTCGTCTTCCAACACGGAGGCGGTGACCGAGATCTGCCGCCGGCTCGACGGCATCCCGCTCGCCATCGAGCTCGCGGCGGCGCGCGTGCGCGTGCTGTCGCCCGAGCAGATCGCCCGCCGGCTCGACGACGCCTTCCGTCTCCTCACCACGGGCAGCCGCACCGCGCTGCCGCGCCATCGCACGCTGCGCGCGACGATGGAGTGGAGCTTCGCGCTCCTCGCCGAGCGCGAGCAGACGCTGCTCCGCCGGCTGGCCGTGTTCGCCGGCTCCTTCACCCTCGACGCCGCGGAAGCCGTCTGCGCCGGCGCGCCGCTGGAGACGGAGGACATCCTCGACGGCGTCTCCGCGCTCGTCGACAAGTCGCTCGTCACGATGGAGCCCGGCGACGGGATGGCGCGCTATCGCCTGCTCGAGACGGTGCGACAGTACGGCGTCGAGCGTCTCGTCGAGGCCGGCGAGCGTGCGGCGATGGAGCGCCGGTTCGCCGAGCACTACCTCGCCGTCATCGAGGAGGCCGAGCCGACGCTGATCGGCGGCGCGAACGCGCCGGCGACTCTGGCGCAGCTCGTCGACGAGCAGGACAACCTCCGCGCCGCCGCGCACTGGGCGCTCGCCGATCCTTCCCGCGTCGATCTCGCGCTCCGCTTCGTCGGCGCGCTGTACTGGTACTGGTACGCGCTGGGCCAGTTTCGCGAGGCGCGCCAGCTCGTGGACCGTGCGCTCGCCATGGGCGGCGCGAGCGACCCGGTGTTCCGCGGCCGCGCCCTCGTGTCGAGCGCCCTCACGGCGCTCGCGCAGGGGGATTACCCGCGCTCCTGCGCGAACTTCGAGGAGGCGATCCCCCTGCTGCGTGCCGCCGGCGACGACGACGGCACCGGTGCGGCGCTCGCGAAGTACGGCGCCGCGCGCATGCTCGGCGGCGACCTCGCCGGCGCGATCGACACCCTCGACGAGACGCTGGAGTTCACGCGCGGCCGGCCGGACTGGGACATCTCCGTCATCTTCGCCCGATTCTGGCGCGCCTGGGCGGCGCACGCGCAGGGCCAGCACGACCTCGCGAAGGAGATGCTCACCATCAACACCGCGGTCGCGCGCCAGCGTCATCTCCCGACGACGCTCGCGCATGCCCTCGTCACGGAGGCACGCGTCGAGCTCGCGCGCGGCAACCTCGAGCTGGCGTGCACACTGGTGATGGAAGGGCTCGAGCTCGAGGTGTCGATCCACGACGCGTGGGGGATCGGCCTCGCCATCGACGTCGTGGCGCACGTCGCGGCGCAGCGCGGGCATCTCGAGGAGGCGACGCGCCTGCTCGCCGGCGTGGCGGCCCACCGCGAGCGGCTCGCCGTCGCCCTGCCCGGCGGTGCGCCGGCCGAGCGCGTGCAGCTCATCGCGTCGCTCCGCGCGTCGCTCGGACGGCGCTACGACGAGCTCGAGGCCGAGGGCCGTGGGATGTCCACGGCGCAGACGGTCGGCATCGCGCTCGCCGAAGCAGCGCGCCACACGACCGAGCATCGCGTTCCGCTGACCATGGAGTCGCGCGCCGCCGGCCGCGCCGCACTGCGCGTCCTCGCGCTCGGTCCGCTTCAGGTCTTCGTCGACGGAAAGCTCGTGGAATCGATGGCGTGGGGCTCGGCGCGGCCGCGCGAGCTCCTCGTCTACCTGCTCATGCATCCCGAGGGACGCACCAAGGAGCAGGTCGGGCTCGTCTTCTGGCCCGACGCGAGCGCCGCGCAGCTGCGCAACAGCTTCCACGTCACGCTGCATCGCCTGCGGAAGGCGCTCGGCAACCCCGAGTGGGTCACGCTCGTGCACGACCGCTATCGCGTCGACCCGGCCGTGATCGAGGAGTTCGACGTGCTGCAGTTCGAGCGCGAGGTCGCGGATGCGCGCCGCTCGCTCAAGCGGCAGGAGGAGGGTGCCTCGGCGAGGCTGGAGCAGGCGCTCGCACGGTTCCGTGGAGACTTCCTCGACGGCGAGCCCGTCGGCGACTGGCACCTGGAGCATCGGGATCGCCTGCAGCGCGTGTACGTCGACGCGCTCATGGAGCTCGGCGCGCGCCTCGTCGCCGAGGAGCGCCATGCCAAGGCGGCCGAGGCGTACCGCCGCGTCCTCGCGCGCGACGAGCTCCACGAGGAGGCGTTGCTCGCCCTCATGAAGTCCCACGCCGCCGTGGGCGAGCGCACCCAGGCCCTGCGCGCGTATCGCCGATTCGCCGACCGCATGCGCGAGGAGCTCGACGCCGAGCCGGACGACGACACGACGGCGTTCTTCGAGAAGCTGCAGCAGGGGGCGGTCGCGTAGGGCGCCCGCCCGCCTCGCCGGCGGGCAGCCGATCGAATTGCGCTCGCGCACCCGGCGACGCATTGTAGCTGACGCTTCCGAGGCCATCTCGACACGCTCCAGCCTTCGCCACCATGCATCTCTCCTCTCATCGTGCTGCGGCCCGCGTCGCAGCCCTCTTCGCGCTCCTCTCGGTTGCCGCCTGCTCCGATTCGGCATTCGATCTCCTCGGGCCGACGTCGCCGGACTTCGCGCGCGGTGGCCACGGCAAGCCGCCGAAGCCCGTGCCGATCCACAACCCGATCCTCTTCGTCCACGGGTGGAACGCGAGCAGCGCGACGTGGAACACGATGGTGAGCCGGTTCAAGGCCGACGGCTGGACGAGCGCCGAGCTGGTGAACTGGTCGTACAACTTCCGGCAGTCGAACGCGACGACGGCGGCGCAGATCCAGCAGAAGGTGGATTCCGTCCTCAACGTGACGGGCGCGACGCAGGTGGACATCATCACCCACTCGATGGGCGCCCTCTCGGCGCGCTACTACGTCCGCAACCTCGGCGGCGACGGCAAGGTGGACGCGCTCGTGACGCTCGGCGGTGCGAACCACGGTACGAGCACGGCGAACCTCTGCTTCGACACGTCGTGCTTCGAGATGCGGCCGGGCTCGACGTTCCTCACGAACCTCAACTCGACCGACGAGACGTGGGGCACGCCACGCTACGCGACCTGGTGGAGCGACTGCGACGAGGTGATCAATCCGCATTCCAGCGCGCTGCTGGACGGTGCCGTCAACACCCAGACGGCCTGCATCACGCACAGCGCTCTGCACGAAGACGCCGGCGTGTACCAGCAGGTCCGCGACATGGTGCACACGACGACGCTGCTCGCGCTCGCGCCCTGATCGAGATCGCCGGAGACGTGGAAACTGGCTGGTGACGAGTCCGTAGGGAGGTGACACACACTCACGAGCTCACCTCCCATGGACTTCGACTATGGCGTCATCATCGGCCTCATCGTCACCGCGTGTGGCGCCGGGGTTCTCGGCCTCAGCTATCTGGGCGTGTATCTCATGGGCCACTCGCGCGGCCGGCGCGAGGCCGAGCTCGACCAGCGCGCGCTCGAGCACGGGATGCTGAATGCGCTGCCGGGCGACCGTGCCGCCGCCATCGAGGGCGCGCTGTCGACGATGGCGCAGGCCATCGAGCGGCTCACCGACGCGCAGCGTATCGCCCTGCTCGATCGCGTGCGCACCAGCGCCGAGCCGCGCACTCCGGGCGGGCGGATCGGGCAGCACAACACGCCGGCGTGATCACGGTGCCGGCGCAGCGGCGGACGATCGTCGCGCTCACGACGGTCGTCGCCGCGAAGTAGAGCGCCGCTACTCGAGGTGCGTGCAGCGCTCCCGGCGCACGCTCCAGATGAAGCTGACGATCTTCCACGCTCCGCCGGCGCGAATCAGCGACACCGCGTCCGTGCCGCAGTGCGTGAACGTGGCGCCGCTCCGGAACGTGTAATACGTCCAGACCTGCGCTACCGGTCCATCGATCCGGACCTCGGGGTCGAACATTCGCTCGTCGGACACCCGGTCGTCGGGAGTCGATGCGACGCTGACGAGGAACTGTGACACCGTGCGCGGCCGAGGCGCGGTCGTCGTGTCACGAACGCCGATGAGCCGCGCCGTCGAGTCGAAGAGCTGCCGCATCCCCGCGGTGTCGCGGCGGCGCATGAGATCGAACGCCTGCTGGACGGTCGCCAGCACGCTGTCCCGTCCCGAGGACTGCGCCGCCAGGGCGGCTCCGGGAACGAGCAGCCCGAGGACAGCCGCGAAAACGAGCGAAGAGCGCATCGGTCGGGGGTGAAGGGATCGGACGACCAGGCAATATGCGCTCCGGCCGGCCTCGGACAACCGATCCGAGGCGCGAGAGTGCTCGACGCTCGAGCGCGTGTGCACCCACGGCGCACGGTTCCTGCAGCGCCGCAGTACCCACGAGCCGCCGACACGCTCGAGCGTTCACCTCCGCATCCATCCGCAATGACCACCACCCTCCGTCTCGCCCTCGCCGGCGCGATCGTCTTCGCCGCCGGCATCGCAGTCGGTGGCAGCCATGTTCTCGACCGAGCGATCGTCCGCAGCGCCGAGGCGCAACAGAACGCGTCGCAGGCGCCGCTCACCTCGGAGGAGCAGACCGTCATCCGCGTCGCCCGGCAGGTGACACCGACCGTGGTGAGCATCGTCGTGCCGCAGTACGGCTCGGGATCGGGAGCGGTGATCCGGCGCGACGGGATGATCCTCACCAATGCGCACGTCGTCGGCACCGCGCGCTCGGTGCAGGTCGGCCTCGCCGACGGTCGCAAGGTCACCGGCACGGTGC
>Ga0207674_10005841_pt1 | contig 14594 bp, 11 predicted proteins | sample KBSCornC72_FD_184303 | JGI IMG/M metagenome (GOLD analysis project Ga0207674, IMG submission 184303) | Corn rhizosphere microbial communities from Kellogg Biological Station, Michigan, USA - KBS Corn C7-2 (SPAdes) (version 2) | ecosystem: Host-associated > Plants > Roots > Rhizosphere > Soil ... | reverse complement strand
TCGTGCTCGACCGCAGCAGCTTCATCGTGCCCGAGCAGAACCCGGCCGACTTCGACGGTGAGCCGCTGCGGCCCTACAACGTGAGTGCCGACGCACTGCTGCTGAACTACAAGACTGTGACGCTGACCTTCACGCCCGACCCTGCACGCGCCGCCGCGTTCGTCGGCGTCGAGCCGCCGCTGGCTGGTGTGCGTGTCGACGCGAGCGTGCCGTTCTCCGCTGGACCGCCCAGCGGCTGCGGCGACTGGCGCAGCGAACTCGGCGCGCAATTCGACGACCCCGCGCGGATCCGGCTGACCGGCACGTTCAACCCGAGCTGCGCAGAGAAAGCCTGGCCGATCGCGTACGTCGACCCGAGAACCTACAACGCGCGCGCGCTGCTCGGCATCTGGCATGAGACGGGCGGCACGCTCGCCGGTTCGGTGCGCGATGGCATCGCCCCTGCAAGCCCTCCGAGCTTCGTCATGAGCTCACCGCCGTTGGCCGAAGTCGTGCGCGACATCAACAAGTTCAGCAACAACGTGATGGCGCAGCAGCTCTTCCTGACGCTGGCCCTGGTGCAGCGCGGCTCGGGCACGCCGGAGAACGGGCGCGCAGTGCTGCGCGAGTGGATCGCCGAGCGCTTCGGCGCCCAGGCTGCGGCGGGCCTCGTGATCGACAACGGCTCGGGTCTCTCGCGCGACACCCGCGTCAGCGTGCGCCTGCTCGCACGCACGCTGCAATCGGCCTGGGCTGCGCCCGTGATGCCGGAGTTGATCGCCTCGCTGCCGATCAACGGGCTGGACGGCACGGCCCGCTTCCGATCGCCGCTGGTGCGAGCGCACCTGAAGACCGGCTCGCTGCGCGATGTACGCGGCGTCGCGGGATACGTGCTCGGCGATTCGGGGCGGCGCTATGTGGTCGTCGCAATCCTGAACCACCCGAACGCCGGCGTCGACGCGGCACGCGCGCCGCTGGCCGCGCTGCTGCAGTGGGTTGCAAACGACGGGCCTGCCGCGACGGCCTCGGCGCCAGTCGGCGGCGGCTGACCGCAACCTCGGCTGGCCTCAATCGCGGCCCTCGTCGCCGCCGCTACCGTCGCCCCTACCGGCCGCCTCCTGCCGCGCAACGTAGGCTCGCAGCTCGGCGACGGCTTCGCTGTGGCGCGAGCGGAAGGCCTGCACGAGCAAGGGCAGGCGTTCCGGGTCTCCTTCGACGACCCCGCGCTCCAGCGCGCGCGCCGCGGCGGCCAAAGGCACGGCGCCAAGGATGCTGGCCGTGCTGACGGTCGAGTGTGCGATCTCCCGAGCACTGTGCAGCCGCTGGCCGGCCACCGCAGCCTCCACCTGCGCAGGCTCATCGGCGAGGCTGTCGAGGAAGCGGTCGACGATCTCGCGGTACAACTCGCTGCGCCCCAGGCAGAGCTGCAGCCCGACATCGAACGAGACGGCAGGCGAGTTCGTCGCCGGCGCTTCCAAGGCAGACGGCGCGGCAGCCTCGGCAACCGGTTTGCCTTCTATCCATCTCATCAGCACAGCGAACAGCTCGCGCGAATCGAAGGGCTTGGACACGTGATCGTTCATGCCGACCGCCAGGCACTTGTCGCGATCGCGCGCCATGGCATGAGCGGTCATGGCGATGATGGGCAGAGTCGCCAGCAACGGATCCTGGCGGATCAGCGTCGTGGCCTGATAGCCGTCCATCACCGGCATCTGGACGTCCATCAGCACGGCGTCGAAACGCTCGCTGCGGATCAGCTTGACCGCTTGCTCGCCGTTCACTGCCACCGATACGCGCATGCCGGCCACGTCGCGCAACCATTCGGTGGCGACGATGCGGTTGAACTCGTTGTCTTCGACCAGCAGCACGCGCCGCCCGCGCAGTTGCGGCGGCGCGCCAACGACGTCCTGCGCGAGCGGCGACGCGGCGTCCATCGAGCCGCTTGGCTGCGGACCGAAGACACCCATGATCGCGTCGAGCAGAGCGGACGGGCTGACGGGTTTGGACAGGCAGCCGTCCAGTCGCCGCGCCGCCGCGCGGCGCGTGAGCGTCTCGTCGCCGTACGCGGTGACCATGATCATGCGCGGGAGGCGCTTCACGCGCGACGAACGACGGATCAGCTCGACAAGGTCGAAGCCGTCGGTACCCGGCATCTTCCAGTCCAGCAGGACGAGATCGTAGGGTTGCGCGTCGGCACGCTCGAGCTCGGCCAGACCTGCCCACGCCGAGTTGGCGATGACCGGCTGGTAGCCCAGCCCTTGCAGCAGGTCCTTGAAGATCTGGCACGAATCGGCGCTGTCGTCGACCACCAGGATGCGCAAATCGCGCATGCCCGGCGAAGGCAGTGCGACCGGGACGGACTGCGCGCCGGCCGCCACACCGAGCACGGCGGTGAAGAAAAACGTGCTTCCCTCGCCGAGCTTGCTGGTCACGCCGATCTCGCCGCCCATCAGCGTGACCAACTGTCGGCAGATCGCCAGGCCGAGCCCGGTGCCGCCGAACTTGCGCGTCGTGGACGCGTCGAGCTGGTCGAAGGGTTGGAAGAGCCTGCCGAGCTGCGCTTCGTCGATGCCCACGCCGCTGTCGCGGACGGCAAAGTGCAGCGTGATGCTCTCGCTCCCGGCAATCGACGAAGCCACGGTCACGAGCACGATTTCGCCGTCGGCCGTGAACTTGACCGCATTGCTGCACAGGTTGATCAGCACTTGCTCCAGACGCAGCGGGTCGCCCACCAGCACGGCTGGCAGATCGGATGCCGTGCTGAGCAGAAGGTCCAGGCCCTTTTCCTGCGCCTTCAGGCCGACCACCGCCGTCACGCGATCGAGCACGTCCTGGAGCACGAACTCGCGCGATTCCATCTCCAGCTTGCCCGCCTCCACCTTGGAGAAGTCCAGGATGTCGTTGATGATGGCCAGCAGCGAATTGGCGGCGACTTTCACCTTGCTGAGGTAGTCGCGCTGCTTGGCGTTCAGCGTCGTACGCAGCGCGAGTTCGTTCATGCCGAGGATCGCGTTCATCGGGGTGCGAATCTCGTGGCTCATGTTGGCCAGGAACTCGCTCTTCGCACGAGTGGCCGCCTCGAGCTCTGCGGTGCGTTCGCGAACCCGCAACTCGAGCTCGGCGTTCGAGCGCTCCAAGGTCTGCTGGGCCAGCCGACGCTCGGTGATGTCGAAGCTGACGCCGACCATGCGAACAACGCGGCCCTGCGCGTCGCGCAGCGTCACGGCCTCGTCCCACAAGGTGCGCAGCGACCCGTCGGGACGGCGCACGTCGAACTCTGCGGCATACGGCCGTTCACCGCGCAACGCCGCCTTCAGGACGGTCTGCGCCCCCTCGAAGCCCTCCGGCGAAAGTGCACTGGCCCTCGCGTCGGAAGCGCCCCGATGCTCGTCTTTCGAGATGCCGTACAGCCGGTACATCTGGTCGTCCCACACCAGTTCGTTCTGGTCGACGTCCCAATCCCAGATGCCGACATTGGCAGCTCGAGTCGCCAGGCGCAGCCGCTCCTCGCTGCCGCGCAGGGCGTGAAAGCGGCTGTTCAGCATCTCGGTCATGTTGCGGACCGCCAGCGCCAGTGCGCGCAGCTCGCCCATGAACCTGGAACCGTCAGGCGCTTCGGCCAGTGCAGGGCCTTCGGCGCCGCCGGCCTGGACCGAGGACGCGAAGCGCTCCACCGCGCGCAGCGGCTTGACGAGCCACCGCCAGAACATCAGATACAAGCTCGCGACCATCGCCACGTCCAGCCCGATGATCATCAGCACGATCGAACGCCGACGATGCTGCAGTTCGTCCTCCAGAAAGCGCGTCGATCCCAGCACCTGCACGCGGCCGATGTCCTGACCGCCATAGCGGATGGCGCGCTCCCGCGACAAGAGCCCGGGGTCAGGGGGAGCCGCGCCGAGCGGAGCGATCTCCCAATCGGCATCACGCCCGAGCCTGTAGGTCTTGTCCGCAGAGCTGGCAACGATGGCGAAGATCTCGCGATGGCTCATCCCGCTGCGAAGGATGGCCTGCACGTGCTTGTCGTCGAGGTTCCAGAGCGGGAGCGCCAGGCCGGTTGCCAGTTGGTCGGCGCTCACGGTCAACGCGTTGTTCAGATCGTCCTGGCGCTCGTCGCGCTCGTACGCATAGGTCAGGGCTCCGAACACACCGAGCAGAGCCGTCACCACGGTCGCCAGTGCAAGGCTGAGCATTGTGGCGAGGGAGACATGTCGCGGAAGAGCACGCATGGCGATCGAATGTAGCGAACAAGCTGTCGTGTCCTCCATTCGAAAAGCAGGTGAACTACGACGAAACTGCGACGCAAACATGTGCGCACCCGCCCGGGGGTGCAAGGCCACGCGCAAAGCTGATACGGTTGCCGCTGAGGCACTTTCCTCGAGGCTCGATCCATGCTGCGACGTCTTCTCCTCGCTGGCCTGCTGCTGTGTCACGGCGTCGTCGCGCACGCGAACGACGAGGTCGTCTTCGCCACCGTCGACAGCAACGCGATGCCCTTGGCTGCCTATGAAGACGGACAGCTCAAGCACGGCATCGTCAAGGACGTCGGGATTGCCATTGCGCTGCGCCTCGGACGTACCGCGCGCTTCCTCACGTTGCCCCGCAATCGCCTGCGCAAGGCGCTTGCGGAAGGGCAAGTCGATGGCAATTGCTATCTTCTCCCGACGTGGATGGAACCCGCTGCGCTGAGCTGGAGCCGCCCGCTCTTTCCAAACAAGGACATGGTGATCGGCCGCACCGACGCGGCGCCGCTGCGCTCTGCGGCCGACCTGGCGGATGAACCGATCGGCACCGTGCTGGGCTATCGCTACCCTGAGCTGGAAAGCGGGCTTGGCAATCGTTTCCGGCGCGACGATGCGCCCGACATGATCTCGAACCTGCGCAAGCTGGCAGCCGGGCGAGTGCGCTATGCCATCGTGGATCAACTGACGCTGCAGTACGAGCTCCGTGCGACGCTGCGCGACTTCAAGCCCGGCCCGTCGCTGGCGGTCGCCAACTTCGCCGCGTCATGCGTCTTTTCGCTCAAGGGCAAGGTGCCCGCCGCAGAACTCCAGCGCAGCGTCGACGCGCTGCTGCAAGACGGAACGATAGACGCGATCCTCGCCCGCTACCGCTGACAGCGAGCGAGGTTCGACCGCGACGACGGGCCGGATCGGCTTGTGCCTAGAAGGCATAGCCGATCGCAAGGCTGTACGAGTTCGGGTCGACGTTCATGTCCAGCGTCTGGCCCGTCGACAGCGTCGCGCGCGTCTTCAGGAAGGTATGCGTGACGTTCGCGTCGACGAACCAGCGCTTGTCGATCGCGAAGCTGGCGCCGAGCTGCACGGTCGCCGCGAATTTCGACTTGATTTCGAGCGTCGTCGGGTTCGCCGGCGTCCCGCCCGTCAGGGCGCTCAGCGCGGCCGTGCTCTGCGCCTTGTAGAACTTCGTGTACGTCACGCCGGCGCCGACGTAGGGCCGCAGCATCGCGTCCGGCGAGAGAAAGCGGTACTGGCCGAGCAGCGTGATCGGCAGCGCCTTCACTTCGCCGATCTTGCCGACGCCGTTGATCACGCCATCGCCGTCGATCTCGTGCGTGAACGGCAGCACGATCGGCAGGTCGATCGCGAAGCTGTTCGTCACCATGTAGGTGATGCCGCCGCCGAACTGCGTGTCGGCGCGCATGCTCGCGGTCGTATGGGGCAGGCTCGGTGGGCTCAGTTCGCCGCTGCTGCCGTTCGGCCTGGCCTGCGTGGCGCCGGCGCGAATCATCACGCTGCCGGCCGTCTGTGCCGCGGCCGGCAACGCACCGGATGCGGCGCCGAGCGCGATGAGCCATGCTGCGCGGTGAACGATCCTGTTGTTGTTCATGCGGTGTCCTCGTGCGCGCATCAATACCAACCGGCGTCGGCCAGCGACTTCATGATCCGGCGCGCGAGCAGGTCGTGCCCATACGGCGTCGGGTGAAAGCTGTCGGAGAACGCGTAGCTCTTCCACCAGTTGGCGGTGCCGTCGGAACCGGTCGGCGGGGTCATCGCGCTCAGCGCGGTGTCGGTGCAGGTCGCGAAGGTGTAGGTTGCCAGGCCATCGCTACCGGTGCCGGTCTGCGGGCACGCCGGCGTCTTCACGTTGCTCAGCAGGTACTGCGCGGGCGACGCGATCTGGTCGTTGAACGAGGTGTAGAAGTCGACCAGCGCAACGTTGCTGTTGCCGTCGAACTTCACGGCGAGCTGGCTGTTGAACGCGCTGATCCAGCTCTTGAACAGGCCTTCGGCGCTGGCACGCGCGGTGGCGCCGGTGGTGCCGCCGCCATTCGCCGCGGCGATGCTGTCGAGCACCGCCTGGAAGCGCGGCGTGTTGGTGATGCCGGGCATGTTCAGCACGACCACGTGCTGCGCGCCCTTGTCGAGCGCGTTGGCCTTGATCGCGTTGTAGAAGAGGTCGGCCAGCGCCGTCATGTAGGTGCCGCCGACGCTTGCGAAGCCCGCGGCGCCCTGCGCCAGCGCGGCCTGCACGGTCGCGGACGGCAGCACGGTCTGCAGCAGCGCCGAGTATGCTGCGCCGCTGTCGCTCGGCACGCGAAGGTATGCGCCGACCAGGTCGGCCGCGTCGTTGCCGCCGCCGTCGATCACCAGCAGGTCGGTCGACTTGTATGTTCCCGCCAAGGTGCCCGCCGTCGCGAGCTGCTGCACGATCGACAGCGGTGCCGTCGGCGCCGTGTAGTTGTTGATGCGGCCACCGCCGATCGCGTAGTTCGTGCAGCCGGCAGTCGGATTGGCGACGAAAGTGGTGCCGTTGAACAGGTAGAACGGGCACAGCGTCGACACGCTGTAGTTGGTCGCGATGCGCTCGGGATAGATGGACGACTGCGCGCCCTGGACCGTGAACTTGAAGCCGAAGGTGCCGCTGTCGGCCAAGCTGTCGCCCATCACCTTGACAGACGTGATCTGGACGCGCGTCGAGCCGTCACTTCCGCCTCCGCCACACGCTGCGATCAGCAGCGACGCGAGCGCGAGCAGCACCCAGGAGCGAATTCTTCCCATGCAGACCTCAGTGAAACGAGGCGGCCGCGTGGCCGCCTCAGAAAAAAGCGAACGGTCGTTCGCTTTTCCGGATCACTATAGGTCTGACGAAAATCGATCGAAGCGGGGGAAACCCGCTGGCCAATGCAACGTCGCGCGGTTGCGGAGCCTGTGCTCAGAACGGATTGTTATGCGCGCGCTGCACCGCCAGCGTCGCGAGGCTGTTCTGTCCGCCCGGGGTCAGGTGGCGATCGTCCGCCCACAGCCACGTCGCGGCGCTGGCCGACGCGGGCGTGGCCGGCGCCGGCACCGCAGCCGCATCGGTGCCCAGCGTGTTGGTGCTGCAGTTGGGGAGCGCCGCCGTGGGCAGGCACGCGGCCAGCGTCGAGTTGACGTATCCCAGGCCGAACTTGCGCACGGTACCGATGTACTCGTCGAGCAGCACCAGGCCGATGCGGCGCCCGTCGTTGTAGATGCCGCGCCGCATCTTGATATTGAACTGCGCCGACAGGCGCGACAGCAGCGCCGCGTTCGCACCCGCCGGATCGCCCGCGAATGGCGTGAGGCCCATGTCGGGCGCGGTCACGATGATCACCTTGACCCCGAGGTCGGCGAGCCGGTTGACCTGTGCGGCCAGACTGTCTGCAGCCTGTGCGAGGTTTGCATTGAGCTGGTCTTCGCTGACGCCGGGGTACTGCTGGAACTGGTCGATGATGTCGTTCGCGCCGATCAGCACGGTGGCGAGGTCGCCGTCCGCGAAGCCTCCGGCGGTGATCTGCTGGTCGATCTGGAGCGACAGGTTCGCGACCCGCGCGCCGACCGTTGCATAGATGCGGCTCGCCGGCCCCGGTACGGCACCCACATTGCACTCCGGGAACACGAGCCCGTAGAGCGACGCCATGCTCTGCACCCACAACGGGTTGTTGACGCAGTCGATCGTGCCGGTCGACGTCAGCGCGTTGATCGAGTACTTCGTGCCATCGGAGTTGATCACGCTGGATTCATCGCCGAATGCGAACACCCGCGTCGCTTGGAACTGCTGAACCTGTTCGCCGCCGCCGCATGAAGCGAGCAGCACGGCCATCGCCGCACCGGCGCCCAACAGCGCAGCGCGCCATCCCTTCACATTCAAATTCATTCAGACACTCCGAAAACCATTACCAAGGGATCGAGTTGCAGTTTGGGCTCAGGACGCTGCTGCGCGCCGCAGGCGGTCGCGCACGCCGTCCCATTCGGGATCCGCCGGAGGCTCTTCCACCCAGATGAGCTGAGCGCCTTCGGCGTCCAGCTCGCGCAACACCGAGAACAGTTCCTGGGCGGCACCGTCGGGCCGCGCCGGCATGCGTCGGTGGCGCACTCCCGGCGCCACATTCAGCGGCACGCTGCGCGAATATACCGCCAGCTTCAGAGGCTCCGTGCCGAGCATTTGCAAAGCTGTGTTCAGCATCGGCCCCGACATGAGCCGCAGCTTGGCGCGCGGCGCGTAGTGCGCTTCGAGCGTACCGCTGGCGCGCGGCGCACCGGCGTCGGGGTCGCGCAGCGGCTCGCCGGCCGCGGCCTCGATGCGCTCGCGCGTCAGCTGGCCGGGCCGCAGCAGCACCGGATACCCGCGCGAACAATCGACGATGCTCGATTCGATGCCGACCGGGCATGCACCCCCGTCGAGCACGGCGATGGACGGACCGAACTCTTCGACAACATGGGAGGCAAGCGTCGGGCTGATGCGTCCGAAGCGATTGGCGCTCGGTGCCGCCACCCCTGGCACGCCGCGTTCGTGCGCAGCCCGCAGCAGCGCTCGTGCCACCGGGTGGCTCGGGCAGCGCAGCCCGATCGTCGCCTGGCCACCCGCTGCGGCGGCGCCGATGTCGGCGCGGCGCGGCACGATGATGGTCAATGGGCCGGGCCAGAACGCGGCCACCAGGCGCATCGCCAAAGGCGCGAGTTCGCCGGCAAATCGTTCGGCATCGGCCGCGTCCAGCACGTGCACGATCAGCGGGTGATCGGCGGGCCGGCCCTTCGCCGCGAAGATCTTTGCGACCGCGGCATCGTCGTCGGCACGGGCGCCGAGGCCATAGACCGTCTCGGTCGCGAACGCCACCAGTTCGCCGTCGGCGAGCAAGGCGGCCGCACGATCGACCGCGGCGGGGTCATTGCCGTCGAGCAGCATGGTTTCTATCGCGCCGCGGCGGCTACCAGGCGGCCAGTCCGAGCACGCGTGCGGCGTCGAGCGCGACGGCGTTGGCCTCGGCCGCGCTCGCGGCGGTGACGGTCAGGTGGCCCATCTTGCGGCCGGGCCGCGCGCTCGCCTTGCCGTACAGATGCAGGTGCACGCCCGGCAGCGCGAGAACCCCGGCCCAGTCGGGCGCAGCCTCGCGGCCGTTGCGCCACCACAGGTCACCGAGCAGGTTCAGCATCACGCAGGCCGAGTGCAGGCGCGGCGCAGCGAGCGGCGCGCCGGTCAGGGTGCGCACCTGCAGCCCGAACTGCGACACGTCGCAGGCATCGACGCTGTAGTGACCCGAGTTGTGCGGGCGCGGCGCCATCTCGTTGGCGACCAGCGAACCGTCGCGCAGCACGAAGAACTCGACGCACAGCACGCCGACGTAGTCGAACGCGGCGACGATCTGGCGCGCCGAGTCGATGGCCCGCTGCTGCGTGTGCGCAGCGATGTCGGGCGCGGGCACCTGCGTGACGGCAAGGATGCCGTCGCGATGCAAGTTCTGCTGCACCGGGAAGTGCACGATTTCGCCGTTTGCACCGCGCGCAACGATCACGCTGAGTTCGCGCTCGAGCGGCAGCATCTTTTCGAGCAGGCACGGCACGCGCTTCAGCGCCACCCACGCGTCGGCGAGTTCGGCGCGTGTGCTCACCCTGAGCTGGCCCTTGCCGTCGTAGCCGAGGCGGTTGGTCTTCAGGATGCCGGGCAGCAGCGTCGCGTCGATGCGCTCCAGATCGGCGTCGGATGCGATCAGCGCGTGCGGGGCGCACGGTACGGCGCTGCGGACGAAATGCGCCTTCTCGGCCGCGCGATCCTGGCATACCGCGACCGCCGAAGCGGCCGGAGCCACCGGCCGGCGCGCGGCGAGCCAGGCCAGCGAGTCGGCCGGCACGTTCTCGAACTCGGTCGTGATCGCGGCGCTCGAACGCACCAGCTGTTCGAGACCGGCCGCATCGCCATAGTCGGCGCGGATGTGTTCATGTGCGACCAGGCCGGCCGGACTCGTGGGGTCGGCATCCAGCACGGCGGTCGCATAGCCCATTTGCTGCGCAGCGTGCACGAACATGCGGCCGAGCTGGCCGCCGCCCATCACGCCCAACATGGCGCCCGGCGCGATGAATTCCGGAACCTTCGGTGTCACTTCAGCAGAGCGCCGAAGGCGCTGCGGGGGCGGGTCATTTCAGATCCGCCGACATCGCCCGCGCCGCCTCGGTCTGCCGCGCGCGAAACGCCTCGAGCTTCGCGCGCAGCGCGGCATCTTCGTTGGCGAGCATCGCAACGACGAACAGCGCGGCGTTCGCTGCGCCCGCCGTGCCGATCGCGAAGGTCGCCACCGGAATGCCCTTGGGCATCTGCACGATCGAATGCAGCGAGTCGACACCTTGCAGATGCCGGCTCGCGACCGGGACGCCGAGCACCGGCACGGTCGTCTTCGCGGCGAGCATGCCGGGCAGGTGGGCCGCGCCGCCGGCGCCGGCGATGATCGCCTTCAGGCCGCGCGAGGCCGCGCTTTGCGCGTACGCGAACATGTCGTCGGGCATGCGATGGGCCGAAACGACACGCGCCTCGTGGGCAATGCCGAACTCGGCGAGAATCTCGGTGGCCGCGCGCAACGTGTCCCAGTCACTGCTGGACCCCATCACCACGCCCACTGCCACTGCGGCGCTCATCGAAGCTCGCTCCAAGTGCTGATCAACCTTGAATTGTAGGCGCCGCGCCGTCATCTCCCGCGCAGCCCCGCCTCTTCGGAAACTTCCGCAAACCCGCCCGCCATGCTCGACATCTCGCTCCAGAACTTCGAAGCCGACCTGATCACCGAGTCCAACACGCAGCCGGTGCTGCTCGACATCTGGGCGCCGTGGTGCGGCCCGTGCAAGGCGCTCGGGCCGGTGCTCGAGAAGCTCGAGACCGCCTACGCCGGCCGCTTCAAGCTCGCAAAGCTGAACTCCGACGAGCAGCCCGAAATCGCCGGCCAGCTCTCGCAGATGTTCGGCGTGCGCAGCATCCCGTTCTGTGTTCTGTTCAAGGGCGGCCAGCCGGTCGACGGATTCGTCGGCGCGCTGCCCGAAGCCGAGGTGCGCAAGTTCCTCGACAAGCATGTGCCGAGCGCAGCCGAAGCCGCGGCCGAGGAAGAAATCGAAGAAGCCGAGGCGCTGCTCGCCGGCGGCGACACCGACCGTGCACTCGAACGCCTGCAGGAAGCCGTCGCGATCAACCCCGGCAACGATTCGGCGCGCTACGACTACCTGCGCGCGCTGCTCACCATCGGGCGGGTCGACGAAGCGAGGCGCGCCTACGAGCCGGTCGCGACCAAGATGATGCTCGATGCGCGGCTGGCAGCCTGCGGACGCTGGATCGACGCGATCGACGCGGCCACCAAGGCACGCCCTGCCGACGAGCTCGCCGCAGCGATCGCGGCGAACAAGCGGGACTTCGATGCCCGCTTCGAACTCGCGCAGACCCACTTTGCCGCGCAGCGCTTCACCGATGCGCTCGACGAGCTGCTGGAGATCATCATGCGCGACAAGGCCTGGGGCGAAGAGCTCGCGCGCAAGACCTACGTCGCGATTCTCGAGCTGATGACCCGCACTGCACCGCCCCCCGCGAAAGGCGAGACGGCCGCCAAGGGCACGCTGGAGGTCGCCGCCAAGGTCAACGTGGCGCCGGCGGACCCGGTGGTCGATCGCTACCGGCGCCGTCTCAGCATGGCGCTGTTTTGACCGGCGCGGCCGATCTGCGCGCCTCCAGCAGTCCGGAGAACACCTCCAGCACCCGGACCTGATCGATCCGATGCCGGGCGAGCGCCTCCTGGGCGCGCCGCTCATGCGCCTGCCCCGCCGTCGAATCGCCGAGCACGCTGAGCACCTGGGCGAGCCGGCCGTGCGCCAGCGCGCGATCGTCGCTGTCGATCGACGGATCGATCCGCTGTTCAGCCTGCGCCACGTCGGCGCGGGCGCCCGCGAAGTCGCCGGTTCGGCTGCGGCACCAGGCACGGTCGGCGAACAAGGCAGGCAGCACGCGTGTCTGGCCCTGCTCGGCAGTCGAGTGGAAGTCGTTGCCGTACAAGGCCAGCGCGCGTTCGAAATCGCCCCGCGCGGAAGCGACCGACGCGCGCAGCAGCGGCAACAGCGAGCCAAGCGACAAGGTGCCGATCAAGTCGTCGAAATTGCTGGCCGACTCGACCGACGCCGCAGCATGGCGGATCAGGGCACTCGCATCGTCACCGCCGAACACGGACGCCTTCATGACCTGGCTGACCTGCAGCGCCGCCAGGTTGTAGTTCACGGCGCTGAGGGTCTGGCCATCGTCGTCGGCGCGGGCGCGGGTTCGCGCCTCGACGTACCAGGGCTGCGCCAGATCAAAGCGGCCGGCGAAGTGGCAAGCCTCGGCGACGACCAGCGATGCGCGAGCCTGCGCCGCGTTCTCGTCGGGCGCCGCGAGGGCCAGCGCTTCGTGAACCATGCGGGCCGCCTGATCGAACTCGTTGTGCGCATAGTGCAGGTGCGCCAACCAGGCCGCACTCAGTGCGTGCAGCGTGTCCTGGTGGGCCGCGGCGCTCAGCGCGCGGGCCCGCTTCATCCGGTCGAGCGCCGAGTGGTCGAGGTTCTCGTAGTACGCGATCCAGCCTTCGAGCAGGCAAAGCCAGATGCTGACCTGCGGATGCGGCCGCATCGCGAACTGCAGGCGCAGGCCTTCGAGCTCGCTGCGAGCCTGGTCGAAGTGCCCCTGGCGGGCGCGGTAGCCGGCTCGTTCGGCTCGCAAGCAAGCGCTGCGGATCGGGTCGCGGGTGGCGGCCAGCGCGGCGTCCAGCCTGGCAAGCAGCTTCGAGTCGGCAGATTTCATGTGAGCAGTCGTCGCAACGCTTCGCGGTACTTGTCGGCCGTCTTGGCGATCACCTCGGCCGGCAGCGCCGGAGCCGGCGCCTTCTTGTTCCATGGCTGGCCACCAACGCGGGCCTGCTCGAGCCAGTCGCGGACGAACTGCTTGTCGTAGCTCGGCGGGTTGATGCCCGGCGCATACCCTTCGACTGGCCAGAAACGCGACGAATCGGGCGTCAGCACCTCGTCCATCAGCGTCAGCGTGCCGTCGCTGTCGAGCCCGAACTCGAACTTCGTGTCCGCGATGATGATCCCCTTGCTCAGTGCGAGCACCGCGGCGCGCTGGTACAGCTGGATCGCGATGTCGCGGATGCGCACGGCAAGCTCGGAGCCGACGATCTGGCTCATGCGGGCGAAGTCGATGTTCTCGTCATGGTCGCCCATCTCGGCCTTCGTGGCCGGCGTGAAGATCGGCTCCGGCAGCTTCGAGGCGTTCTGCAAGCCGGCCGGCAGCGCGACGCCGCACACCGATTGGCTCTGCTGATACTCCTTCCAGCCGCTGCCCGCCAGATACCCTCGCACGACCGCCTCGACCGGCAGCGGCTTCAGCCGTTTGACCAGCATCGAACGCCCGCGCACCTGCTCGCGCTCGTCGGCCGCGACCACGCTGGCCGGGTCGTCACCCGTCAAGTGGTTCGGCACGATGCCCTCGAGGTGCGCGAACCAGAACATCGCCATGCTCGTCAGCAGCTCGCCCTTGCCGGGAATCGGCTGGCCCATCACGACGTCGAAGGCGCTCAGGCGGTCGCTCGCGATCATCAGCAGGCGGTCGCTGCCGACCGCATAGTTGTCGCGCACCTTGCCGCGCGCGAGCAGGGGCAAGGAATGCAGGCGGCTTTCGAGCAGCGGCGCGGTGACGGGCGGAGGATTCGTCATGGTGTGTGGCGTCAGGGGCGGGAGGTCGCAAATTGTAGAGAGCCGTCCGCCGCCCGGACCCGGGACGGTGAATGATGCATCGGCGTGACAGGCTGTAACGCGCGGTCCATCATTGTTGACAAACAAAAAACCCCGCCTGGGCGGGGTTTGCGAGTGAGGGATGTGCGGAATCAGACCACCGTCTGCGCCAGCTCGCCCTTCGCATAGCGCTGCGCGATCTGCGTCAGCGACTGAGCCTTGATCTTCGCCGCCTGGCCCTCGCAGCCGAACTCGACATAGCGCTGCCGGCAGATCTGCTTGGCCGCCTCGCGCGCCGGCTTCAGGTAGTCGCGCGGATCGAACTTCTCGGGGTTCTCGGCCATGTACTTGCGGATCGCGCCGGTCATCGCGAGGCGCACGTCGGTGTCGATGTTGATCTTGCGCACGCCGTGCTTGATCGCTTCCTGGATCTCCTCGACCGGCACGCCGTAGGTCTCTTTCATGTTGCCGCCGTACTGGCGAATCTGTGCAAGCAGGTCCTGCGGCACGCTCGACGAGCCGTGCATGACGAGGTGCGTGTTCGGAATGCGCGCATGGATCTGCTTGATGCGGCCGATCGCGAGGATGTCGCCGGTCGGCTTGCGGGTGAACTTGTAGGCACCG
>Ga0207674_10005838_pt1 | contig 14598 bp, 9 predicted proteins | sample KBSCornC72_FD_184303 | JGI IMG/M metagenome (GOLD analysis project Ga0207674, IMG submission 184303) | Corn rhizosphere microbial communities from Kellogg Biological Station, Michigan, USA - KBS Corn C7-2 (SPAdes) (version 2) | ecosystem: Host-associated > Plants > Roots > Rhizosphere > Soil ... | reverse complement strand
GCCAAGGAGACCACGAACCAGTCGGTCAGCCTCGAGCCGACCGTGAAGAGCCAGGGGACCGCGATCGAGCACCTGACGAACGCGCTCAAGCTGCTGGCAGTGACACGCCTCTTCGTCGGACTCAAAGTGCTTGCGGTGCTCACCGCGGTGCTGATCGTGGCGCTTGCGCTTGGGGCTGGTCAGCTCTGAACATCAGTTCGATCCCGAACACTCCACGTCATCCGCGTCCTTTGGCAAAATGACTCCGAGCGGAATCATCCGGTAGTTCGAGGCGTCAGACGCGTACATCCCTCGATCCGCGCCACCGAATCGAACCTCTCCTCTGATCGCAGCGTGCAATTCTTTTTTGAGTGCACCGACATCGATTGTTAGTTGATTAGACGTTCCGGTTTGAAGCCGGTTTTTGATCTGTGTGTTTGGATCTTTGTATGTGGATTCTGTGAACACAGAATCCACATAACGAAAACGCAGAAAACGACTTTTTAGACAGCCTCCGTTTTATCCGATGCTGACTTTCTAGAAATCAAACCTTACACCGAGTTGGAACTCACGGTTGTAGCTTGAGTTGGTTAGCGAGAACGACGGAGAACCCGAAATAAAGGTTCTGGGCGTTCCAAAAGTTGTCGGTGATGACCCGGAACTAACTGCAAATTCAGTGTTGTTGACCGTCGCTATATTTGAACGGTTGAGCAGGTTAAATCCTTCGGCAAACAACGACAGACGAGCTGTTTCACCCAGCCTGATCATCCGGCCCAAACGCATATCAACAATGTACGAAGCCGGCGTCGAGAATTGATTTCGTTTTGTCCCCGGCACGCGGTCGGTGGCAGAATTGCCATCGTTGTTCGGATCACCCGACACCAACGCCGAGTATGCGAAACCGGACTGAGCGGTAAAGATACCCGAGATGATGTAATCGCTCAACAACGCACGAACGATCTTGTTCTCACTGTACTTGAACGTCCCGGTTTCATAGACAGGGCTGAAAATGAACCTGTGCCGAACATCGAGATCCGAACGCCCGTATTCGCCGCTAAGATCAAACTGATTTTCGGCGATCTTCGCATCGTCCGCGCCGACGACAACCGACGTCTGGTCCGGTTTATCATCTTTTGCTTTCGACAATGTGTAGCTCGTGTTGAATTGCCAGTGATTTGCAAATCGCCTGTTAAATTCAAACGTTAGTCCCTGGTAGAACGATTTCGCCGAGCTTTCGAATAAGCTGATGCGGTTGTACCCTGACACGACCGGACCGGCGTAGCCCGTGCCGCCGAATTTCAAGAACGTAAACGATTGGCTAACTGCCGGTGATCCGCTAAAGACAGGGATTGACGTCGGAACCGGAGCGCTCAAGTTGGCGTTACGCGTTCGTGACAGGTCTTGACCGCGAAACATCGTATATTGAACAGAAAATGTCGTGTTCTTAAACACTTCGCGTTCAAATTGGACACGAGCCTGATGTGTAAACGGCTGCTTGTAGTCCTTGCTGAACAGATACAGGTTTACCGGAGCCAGGCGAGCTCCAACCGGCGCGCTTGTAAATACGTTCGGATAAAGCGGACATGGAACAACTGGCGGAGGAATTGAATTGCAAACAATATCGATCGCAATTACCTGAATTCCATTCTGGGAGTGAGCAGTTCCCGTCATGATCGCGGGCGTACGTCCGTAGAAAATTCCGTAACCGCCGCGAACTACAGTTTTATCGTTAAACGCATAGCTTACGCCAAATCGCGGTCCGAAATTATTCTTGTCCGAGGGCCGAAAGCTCGTATCGAAACCGGCCGCAAGCAAAGCAGGATCAGGATTTTGGATCGGGGGTTTTGCGATAAGCTGGTAGTCATATCGAAGACCGAGATTCAGCGTCCACTTTGGTGACACGCGCCAGTCATCCTGAACGAAGAACCCATATTCATTATTATTCGGATTGGTCGTGCCGCCAGTTGTCCCGGCACCTGCGAAACTCTGTTTGAACTCCGCCGCGTTCTGTACGGTAGGATTTGCCAGCTGTGCGGAAAGAGTGTTGTAACTCGCGAATCTGTACGAGCCGCTGAACAGACCTGGGAAGAAATTGAAAATTCGGTCAAAAAGCAGATCGGCACCGTACTTGATCGTGTGGTTTCCAGTGATGAACGTTTGATTATTGATAAACTGATATCTGTTTATCGTCGTTTCGCGCGGACTGAAATTGTTGCGGCCAATATTGAAGGTTCCGTCCGGAGTTGTAATTGTTGCCTCGGGATCGGTTGAGTTCGACAATCCGGGCTCACGGTCGCGCGAGTACTGAAAGCGAAATTCATTGAACCAGTTAGGCGTGATCGTGTGCGTCCAGTTCGTTGTGACCGCCGATGTCGTAACATTGCTATTTCCAGTGTGTTCCTGGGCGCTGAGCGTACCCGAATTTTCAAGGTTTGTTCCTGTAAAATTCTGTTGGTTGAACCGCACCCAGATCTGATTCTTAGCGTTGATGTTGAAATCTACTTTGGCGAGATAGGTGTCCTGCTGGCGACTCACGTCGTACGGCGCTACCTTAGGCCCGAGAAACGTCTGAACGTTTGCAGGAGCGGAAGCCAGCGAATTCAGAACAACCGGATTCGGTAATTTCGAACGCTGCCCTTCATAGGCGCCAAAAAAGAAAATCTTGTCCTTCTTAATAGGGCCACCGAACGTTCCGCCAAACTGGTTGATCTGTCCGGGCGGCTTTGGCCGGTTAAGGGCAACGAGATTCGGGTTCCGTGCGTTCAGCGATTCGTCACGAAAATATTCGAACGCGCTGCCGCTGAATTTGTTGGTTCCCGATTTGGTCACGACATTGATCACCGCGCCGGCGGCTCGGCCGAACTCAGCGGAGAAACCGTTCTGGTTGACCTGAAACTCTTTTACGGTGTCAACTGAGAACTGCGACGGAGCCCGGCCTGAACCTGTTCGTCCGGACGACTGTCCAAAGAACGTGTTGTCGCTGCTGGCGCCATCGATCTGGATGCTGTTGAGCGTGCCTTTCTGGCCGCCTACCGCCAGGTCACCGGCCCGCGTCGGGTCGCGGATCACTCCCGGTGTCAGCGTTGCAAAATCCAAAAAATTTCTGCCGTTCGTTGGGAGGTTGATAACGCGGTGCTCATCAACGGTTGACGAGATCGAGGTGCGGGTCGTTTCGACGCCCTGCCCTTCGGCGTTTACGTCCACGACAACTTCTGAACTGCCGGCGTTCAACGTAACCTCAAGCGACGTTTTGGCTCCGACGGTCACCTTGACGTTTTCGTATTTAGCAGCGGCAAAACCCTTAGCTGCTCCAACCTCGACGCGATAATTGCCCGGCGGCAAAAGAACAAATATATAATTTCCGTCGGCATCCGTCATAACGGTTTTGCCGAATCCTGTATCCTGGTTGGTCGCCGCGACGGCAACGCCGGGGACGACCGCACCGTTTTGGTCAACGACACGGCCCTCAATATTGCCGGTCGTCGACTGCGATTGCGAAAATGCCGTAAAGGCACAAAGTGTTAATGTAACAACGATCAGTAAGATCCTGCTCATAGATGAAATCCTCATTTAAAATAAAATACCGAGGGGAACGGCCCTGGATCGAAAGATAAAACTCCCAAATTGTTGTGGAGATAGTGAATAATATGACAGGTTTACACGTTCGGCAAGCGTAATAGAAAAAGATTTTATGAGAATTTAAGATAAATCTCGTATTGAACGTTTGTCTCGATCGCCGCAGTGAATTCGTCGGCTGTCAATGATGACTGCGACAATCGCCCAGTGATGGTTCCGATCTATTTTCCGGTCCACCTATTTCTTGAATGTCCGCTAAATATCCTATATAATCCTCGGACGTTCATCACGTAAACTTAACCAAATAAAAACTGCGGGACAAGGGAAGTTTCAGGGTAAATTTCTTTTGTCCCTTTTTTCGGTCCAGGGAGGCGTCTTCGATCCACTTACAACGCCGCAGCAAAAGCGGCATTTTCTCCTTCGCAAATTTCGTACTAAAAGAAGGAAAGCATTATGATTCGAACAATTTTGGCCGTTATCGTCGGTTTTTGCGTTTGGTCGATCCTTTGGGTCGGCGGTAATCAACTGTTTATGATCTTGTCGCCAGGCTGGTACGCAGCGTCAGAAGCAGCGTTCATCAAAGCCGTGACCAATAAAGAACCGTTCACTGCCGACTCAACGATCCTGCTGATCCATCTCATCCTGAGCGTGGTTGTTTCGTTTATTTCGGGTTACATAGCCGCCCTCGTCGCCGGCGAGAATAAACGCTCAACCCTTTGGCTTGGCGTTGTGCTCTTGCTGGTGGGCATAATGGTCGAGGTTGCATATTGGAACTACATCCCGATCTGGTATCACCTGCTTTTCCTCATTTTGCTCGTTCCCGTAACGGTCGCAGGCGGAAGATCGAGACGAACAAGTTAGAAGCGAAAACAACTAAGACGAAATTCGCCAACCAAAACTCTCCCACCACTTTTCCAGAATCCGACCCGTCCAAATTCGTCCAATCGGTCATAATGAACGATTCACTCATTCACCGTGACCGATTTTAACCGAACATGCCCGCCAACCGGTTTCCCTAACTATATGTATTTACTTCATTTAGCTTTGTGGCACGCGCATTGATTTAGAACCGGCGATGGCATTAGTGTCGTCAGCACAGTGCAAGACCCACAAGCACTCACCCTATTAGGAGCACAAAAATGAAGTTGTCATATAAACCGAGATTCTTTCTCAGCAGGACAATTTCTCTCACCTTACTTTTATCATTCCTGATCACGAACGCCGCCGCAGGCCGTTCAAACGTCGCTGAAACATCAGCGGTAAGATCAGGGATCACAGCGTCGGCGTTAACCACCGATCTTACGCAGCTTGGCCGTGAAGGAAGACTGCGTGAGAGTCTGAGCTTCGAAAAGGACGTTATGCGTCTGATCGAAGTGTTGGAGAAAGGCGGTTCGCGTCAACCCGTGATCGTTGATGAAAAAGGTGAGAGTCAGGATGTCATTGTTGAGCAGCTTGCTATTCGCATCGCGTGCGGAGCCGTACCCGATTCACTTAAGGATAAAAAAATCGTTAAGCTCGAAACGGACGTACTTTTCTCGAACGCGAGTTCGCAGGCTGAACTAACAAACAACGTTAATAAGGTCATTGACGAAGCGGTTTCATCCGATCGAGGCATGATCTTGTTTGTTAACGAGCTGACCAATTTCATTGGCTCCGATACCGTAAAAACCAACTTGGCGGCGGCGCTCCGGTCCGGAAGGCTCTCGATTATCGGCGGCAGCTCTAAGGCTGCGTACAGCCAAAAGATCGAACCGTCTCCTGAGCTTTCCGGATTGTTTCAAACGATCGAAACCACCGGGACGATCCGCACAGGCGACAGCCAAAAGCAGGACGTCCCGCCGAGCGAGAAGAACACCTTTCGCGGCGACAACGTTTCGGCGGACCTTCGCGAAGCGATCGCGAAAGACAGTTCACGGCGTCTTGATGTGATCGTACAGGCAAAGGACGCAGATAACACCGCGTTTCGGTCATTGCTAAAGGAAGGAAAGGCAAATATCTCGGCCCGCGTTGGAAACAGCGACACGCTCGTGGTCAATCTCCCACTTTCGTCTGTCGAGGAGCTTTCTACCAGCGGTCTTGTCAACTACATTTCACCTGATCGTAAGATCAAATCACTCGGTCACATCGAGAACACGACCGGTGCGGCGCAGATGCGCTCACAGCCGAACGGATACGGACGCACGGCTTACACTCTGGATGGTTCGGGCGTGGGAATTGCAGTTCTCGACTCCGGCATATTTGCGTCACAACGTTCATTCACCGACGGAACAGGCGCTAGCCGTGTTGTGTACAGCCAGAGCTTTGTCCCGGGAGTCACATCGACCGAGGATGACTACGGTCACGGAACGCATGTCGCCTCGATCGCCGCAGGCAGTGCATCGCGCGACGGCGCAGCTTACGAAGGGATCGCTCCTAAAGCCAATATCGTTAATCTCAAGGTGCTCGACGCAAGTGGTGTCGGTTCCACTTCAGCACTTCTTAATGCCCTGAATTGGGTAATTCAAAATCGAACGACGTACAACATACGGGTTGTCAACATAAGCCTTGGAACGCCGTCAATAGATACGTGGACGAACGACCCGCTCTGCCGAAAGGTCCAGGACCTTAATTATTACGGCATTCTGGTCGTCGCAGCAGCCGGCAACAACGGCAAAACCTCCACCGGTCAAAAAGTGTACGGACAGATCCACTCCCCCGGTAACGATCCATCCGTACTGACCGTTGGAGCGAGCAACTCGCTGGGAACCGATCCGCGGGGCGATGATGTTATGGCGAGTTACAGCTCGCACGGTCCGACGCGCAGCTATTGGACCGACAGCTCGAACGTTAAGCATTACGACAATGTTATAAAGCCCGATATCGTTGCTCCGGGCAACAAGATCGTTGCCGCAAAAGCTCGTTCGACAAGCTATTTGATCTCCAGCAATCCTTCTCTGACAAGCTCGGCTCTGGATATTGCAGGCGACGACAACGACATGATGTACCTGAGCGGCACGTCGATGTCTGCTCCTATGGTTTCAGGTGCGGCGGCACTTCTCTTTCAGATGAATCCGAAAATGACGCCGAGCATGGCCAAGATGGTGCTTGAATATACTGCACAGCCGCTGAGCGGCGTAAACATGCTCGAGCAAGGTGCCGGTCAACTGAATATCGACGGTGCCGTGAAGCTCGCCCGGAATTACAAATTCAGCGTCGATCTTGACACTCTCAATTTGGGAGCAAACCTGTTGCAGCCGAGCTATAACTTTCCGGCAGCATCGAGCACGATCGGCGGGACGACTTTCGCATGGTCTCAGGGCATTTTAACAAATGCTGCATATTTGAAGGGGCAACCACTTGCAGAAAAGTTTCAATACGTTTACCACGATTATTGGTGGTTCGAAGACGGTATAGATTACGATGCATCCGGCAACCCTGTTCTCAACAGCAACCGCTACTCAAATGGCGTAATGCTTAATGCAAGCGTGATGACGAGCGACGGCGGACCCATGGGCGGCGGAAACCTGCTGATGGCATCCGGCGTTCTCATCGGAGATGGAGTATTGATAGGTGATGGTGTGTTGATAGGTGACGGCGTCCTGATCGGCGATGGAGTGCTGATCGGCGATGGCGTCCTGATCGGTGACGGTGTTCTGATAGGCGACGGCGTTTTAATAGGCGACTGTCGTTTCGCAGGCGATCCAACGCCGGGCATGTAGTCAATTAATCAAAGGGAATAAGAACAGGAGAAAAACCATGACATACCTATCAACGAACCAAATCGCCCATGCAGAAATTGTCCGCAGCAACACGCTTCTTACGGAAGCTCCGAACCTGAACGCCGTCTATTCGTTGACCGAAAGCGACCGGGTTGAGGTTTTAAGATTCCTGGCGGTCCATCCGGTTCACAGCGTCGCCATGACGAGTTTTATCAACGATAACGGCGTCGAAAGCGAACTTAACCGCGGCAAGTTTTACGGCTACCGCAATGCCGCCGGAAATCTCGAAGGCGTCGCTCTGATCGGCCACACAACGCTGATCGATGCCCGGACCGATGATGCACTGAAAGCTTTTGCATTTGTCACGCGCAGCGCCGAGATCCCAGTGCATATGATAATGTCGGACGGAAACTCGACCGAGGCGTTTTGGGAATACTACCAGGGCAATAGCGACCCGAGAGTCGCATGCACCGAACTTCTTTTTGAAGTCGCGTTTCCATTCCCCGTTCAGGACTGCGAGTGGAACGTACGGCAGGCATCGCCCAGCGAACTAAACGAAATAGCGGAAGCGCACGCTGCGATTGCCGTGATGGAAAGTGAGGTCGATCCAATGGTGGCGGACCGCGAAGGTTTTCTGAAACGCGTCGCACGCCGCATTGAACGAGGACGTACCTTCGTAGTCTTCGAAAATGGTAAACTTATATTCAAGGCTGACGTGGTTGCCGAAACCGAAGATGTGATCTATCTCGAAGGCATTTACGTCGCTCCTGAATGCCGCGGCCGCGGAATCGGTTCGAAATGCCTTTCGTCCCTTACGCTGCAACTTTTAAAGCGTGCAAAAACGATCTGTTTGCTAAGCAATATTAATTATATTGATGCGCATCTAAGTTATTTGAAAGCCGGTTATAAAAATACCGATTCGTGTACCACGTATTTTGTTTAGGCGGCCGACCGTAAGGCTTCGCTCTCCCATCGCCGAAGCCCGCGGATATTCAGGCTCGCTTTTTCTCCCACTAGTATTTTTGGCCTCACCGACTATATTAGTTTGTCTCCCTGGTTAGGCCCGTTGATCGATCTGTTTTTTAGTAACGGCAATGGATAACCGAACAAAGACGACCTATTTCATGCTCGCCGTCATCGGCGGCGGCTTGGTGTGTCTCTTTGGGTCGGCGTTGCGGCTTCCGCTCGGTTCCATCGACATCTCTTTTCTTGTTCTTTGTGTAGCGACCATTATTTTAGGTTCGTACATCACCGTCCAGATCCCACGATTCAAATCACATATTTCTGTATCTGACACCGTTGTTTTTCTCGCATTGCTTTTATATGGCGGAGAACTGGCAGTGGTGCTTGCAGCGTTTGAGGCGTTGTGTTCATCGCTTCGGTTTTGTTCGAGAAGGATAACAGTTCTCTTCAACTCTTCGGTTATGGCGATCTCTGTAACCGCAACCGTGCTCGCCCTAAATCTGTTTGGAGTAACCACCGGAAGAGCTCTCCACGGCTACGCCGGCCATATTCCGGAGTTTATCGTGTCGCTTTCGATAATCGCGATAACGCCGTTCATCGTAAATACCGCTCTCGCTGCGGTTCACGATTCGCTAAAAAACAGCGTTCCGGTTTGGGAGATCTGGAAGAACAAGTATGCCCTCGCGTTCTTTAGCTACTTCATCGGCGCTGTTTGTGCCGGAGTGATGGTACAGTTTTCCGAAGGCTACGGCTTCCCGGTAATGCTTGCGATCATACCGGTAATATTCTTTATCTTTTTAAGCTACCGGATGTACCGTAAGAGTGTCGAGGTATCACAACGGCAGGCGGAACAGGCACGGGAATACGCTGCCGTACTCGAAAAACAGGCGGCCGCGCTGCGCGAGTCTGAAGAACGGTTCAGAAGCGCGTTCGACTATGCTCCGATCGGAATAGCGTTGGTTTCCACGACCGGGCGATGGCTTAAAGCAAATCGTGCACTCAGTAATATTCTCGGTTATTCGGAACGCGAGTTTTTGGCGGCGGACATACAATCGCTGGTTTTGCCCGACGATTTTGGTGACACGCTGCAGCTTATGCATCAGGTGCTCGCGGGTTTGGCGCCGAGTTGCCAAATGGACCAGCGATTCGTTCACCGTTCAGGTCATCCGGTTTGGGTTTCTCTCGGCATCTCGCTGGCTGCAAAGGGGCCATCGGCGGACGCCGAATTGATATTTCAGGTACAGGATATTACCGACAAGAAGCAAGTCGTCGAAAAACTTCAGTACGAGGCGACGCACGACAGTCTTACGGCGATACCGAACCGCAACTTTTTCCTCAACCGTCTGACGACGGCGTTGTACCGATCGCAAAACGGCAGCGAATACGGTGTTAGCGTGCTGTTCATCGACCTGGACCATTTCAAAAAGGTCAACGACACCTACGGACACCAGATTGGCGATCAACTGCTGATCCGCATCGCCGAACGGCTCCGTCTGTGTGTGCGGCCGTCTGACGTTGTGGCCCGTCTCGGCGGAGACGAGTTCGTGATATTGGTCGAAGGATGTTACGAACGCAGCGAAGTGATCGGAATCGCGGAACGCGTGCGTGAGGAATTCAGTGCTCCGTTCTATCTTGGTGAACACGAGGTTTACAGTTCGGCAAGTATCGGCATTCTCCACGCCTCGGAGAGCCACCTGACTGCCAACGATATGATGCGCGACGCCGACCGGGCAATGTATATGGCTAAACGCTCAGGCAAGGCGCAGCACGCGGTGTTCGACCACAGAAGATTTCACGCAAAAGCCGCGTAACGCCTGATTTATCAATACTCCGGCAAACAAAAACGGAGAGATCGCATCGTGCGATCTTTCCGTTTCGCTTTTTAAGATATCAACGGTTATTTCTTCAGCCAGCCAAACAGCGCGTGGACCGTCATATCGCGATTGGTTTCGTATATCGCGCGAGTGAGCGGTATCGACATCGGGCAAACCTGTACGCAGTTTTGCGCGTTGCCGCAATTTGCGATCCCGTCATCGCCGGTCAACCCTTCCAGACGCTCATCGATAGTGATCTTGCCGGTCGGATGCATATTAAAAAGCCGCGCCTGTGCAATAGCTTGCGGCCCTATATATTGATCGCCCGAATACTGCGGGCACGCTTCAAGACAGCACCCGCACGTCATGCACCGCGAATATTTATAGCGTTCCTGCGCTATCTCGTTCGAAATGTGCGGGCCTGGGCCAAGGTCATATGTTCCGTCCAGTTCGATCCACGCGTGAACCTGTTTGAGGTGGTCGAACATTCGCGAACGATCGACTTTCAAATCTCGAATGTTCGGAAATTTCGACATCGGCTCAAGCGTAACAGTGTCGCCGCCCGAGGCGAGCAGAAGATCGTCGATAAGCGCCGAGCATGACTGCCGCACGCGGCCGTCGATGACCATCGTGCAGATGCCGCAAACCTGTTCGAGACAGCTCATATCCCACACCGGCGGCGTCGTTGTTTTGCCGTCCATCGTGACGGGATTTTTGCGGATCTCCATCAAAGCCGAAATGACATTCAGGTTCCGGCGATACGGGATCTCGAACGTTTCCCAACGCGCCTCCGATTTTTCGTTGTCGCGCCGCTGGACCTTGATCTTTACCGATTTTGGCGGATTTTCAAGCCGCTTTTTTTCGTAATGTGCGTCTTTGCTCATTTAATATCATTCAGAAGAGTTTGGTGTTCCTACTTTAATGCCAGCTTGTCTTCATCGGAACGCGGTTCAAACTGCCACAAGTAGCCGGTATCCGTTTTGCGATCTGAGAGTTTGCCGCCCGTGACCAGATATTTGCCATCCGGACTGAAGTTCATCGGCATGGAAGTAAGCGTCAACGTTTGCAGCAGTTCACCTTTAAGGTTCCAAAGCTTTACATCATTATCCGTACCTTCAGTGGTAGCAATCATCTCGCCGTCAGGTCGCCACTTCAGCGAGACGATTGAGTGCTGGCCTTTGACGCGAGGCACGGTCGCCAGTACTTTCGCGGTTTCAGCATCCCATACTTGGAAAAGTATTTTTTTGTTGTCGCGCGGAACGGTGATCACGATCTTGGCGTCACTGCGGAGAAATGAACCACCCGGATCCGACTTTTCGAACCGACCGATCATCTGGCCCGTTTTAGGATCGTAGGACCGAAGATCATCGTGCCGACGAGGATTAATATAGATCTTATTGCTTGTCGCACTCCAACCAAGTGCGATCCCGCGATCATCTTTGGAACCGATCGTGGTTATCAAGTCACCGGTGCTTGTATCCCAAATTTTCGTGTAGCCATGAAAATCTGAAGTCGCGACCATTTTGCTGTCAGGGCTGAATCTCGCGTAATATACCTGCGCCTCCGCATCAAATTTCGCAATTAATTCACCGGTCTCGACGTTCCATAAACTGGGCTTTTTGTTCCCGTTGGCAATCAATAGATATTTGCCGTCATTGCTGAACTGCGTATTTGATATCGATCCCAAAATATCAAAAGCGCCGGGATTGCCTCCGAGCGCTCCCAAGATCGCGATCGCAACCTTTGTATTCTCCCACGCAGCGCTGTATTTCGAATGATCGAGCTCCCGTTTTAATTCGCCGGTTTGAAAATCGTAGAGTGAAAATTCTTTATCGTTTTTATTGACAAGGATCGTTTTCCAATCGGGTGAAATAGGTACACGGCCCATCTCCAAAACCTGAAGAGGATAGATTCCCCATGCTTCGTTAACCAGGCCGGCCCCGCCCATAGATCTACCGAAGTTGCTGACCTTGCCCAATCCCCGAATCGACCTCACAAGCTTTCCGGTTTTTGTTTCATAGATCTGCATGGAAAGATCGTCGGAATTCTGGGCGACGACAAACTGGCTGTCCGGACTGAACGAAAATGCGTCGAACCCTTTTCCGTCTATGGCGCATACTTCCTTGGCGGTCTGCGTATCGTAAATTACGACATCCGCTTTCTTTCCGCTGACGGCAAGATATTTCGCATCTGGACTGAAAAGAGTAAGCCCCGTTCGCCCTTTCCATTTCGAGATATCACGGAACTCGCTTAGAGAGCTTTTGATGTGAACAACGTCATTCTTTTGCGCATCCTGGGTAGCCACCTGACCAAAAACGCCGCTGGACGTAAAGGCGATCGCCGCCAAAACTTTGAGAAAACCGTGCTTCATAAAAAATGCTGTCTAAAAGCCTGACCTAGATTATCTCTTCTCCTTTCAATGACCCTTTCCCGAATCCAGCGTCAGTCTTTGAAATGACTACTTGCGTATTTCCTCCGCGTCCTTTGCCCATTGCTCTTCGCGGCCTTCGGGCTTTAACTCGCTTCCTGGTCTAGGGGTTTTCGCCGCAGCCGATTTTTTGCTTGAATAATCGCGTTTTCGCGGTTCGATCAACGAAGTGTCGATCGACTCGTAGCTAAACACGGGTGCCTCCTCCGAATACTCAGCGATCGTCGATTTCATCCAGTGCTCGTCGTCGCGTTCGGGAAATTCAGGTTTGTAGTGTGCTCCGCGCGATTCGTTTCGGTTCAGGGCTCCGAGCGTGATTACACGCGCAAGTTGCAGCATGTTCCAAAGCTGTCGCGCGTGCGGCACCGCCTGTGTCGCCCACAGATTCGAATCGTTTATTGAGATATGCTTGAAACGGTCGATCAGCTCCAAAAGTTTGTCGTCGGTCGCCTTCAGCCGGTCGTTGTAACGAACGACGGTCACGTTGTCCGTCATCCATTTGCCCATTTCTTCGTGCAGCTTGTATTGGTTCTCGGTGCCTTCGTTCTTTATTATCGCGTCGTTTATTTCCTGCTGCCGTTTTAACTCGGCTTCATGAATGCCGTTCGTTTCCGTTGTTCCCCGTTCCACATTCCTGGCATATTCAATAGCGGACGGTGCGGCGGTAAATCCGCCATAGACACAAGAAACCAATGAGTTCGCTCCGAGCCGGTTCGCACCGTGGATCGAATAATCACATTCGCCTGCCGCAAAAAGTCCCGGGATGCTTGTCCGCTGCTCAAAATCGACCCACAGGCCGCCCATCGAATAATGAACGCCCGGGAAGATGCGCATCGGAACGTATCGCGGGTCGTCGCCGACGAACATCTCATAGATCTCAAGGATTGCCCCGAGCTTTCGCGTCAGCGTTTCAGCCGGGATATGTGTCAGATCGAGATAGACCTGATTTTCGCCGCCGACGCCCATGCCCTCGAGACAAACCTGAAAGATCTCGCGCGTTGCGATGTCGCGGGTCACAAGGTTGCCGAAGGCGGGATATTTCTCTTCAAGAAAATACCACCGTTCGCTTTCAGGAATATCTTTTGGCTTGCGTTCGTCACCCTTGTTTCGCGGAACCCAGACACGGCCGCCTTCGCCGCGGGCCGATTCGCTCATCAGCCTCAGCTTGTCTTCGCCTGGGATCGAGGTGGGGTGTACCTGAATGAATTCGCCGTTGCCGTAACGCGCTCCTTGCTGATAGCAAGCGGACGTCGCGCTGCCGGTGCAGGTCATCGAGTTGGTCGATTTGCCAAAGATCAAACCCGGCCCGCCGGTTGCCATGATTACGGCATCGGCGGCAAATGCTTTTAATTCAAGGGTCTGCAAGTTCATCGCGATCAGCCCGCGGCAAACCTGATGATCGTCGAGAACGAGCGAAAGCATCTCCCAGCCTTCGTATTTGTTTACTTTCCCTGCGACCTCGTATTTGCGGACCTGTTCGTCGAGAGCGTACAAAAGCTGCTGTCCCGTTGACGCTCCGGCAAACGCAGTGCGGTGATGCAGCGTTCCGCCAAAACGCCGAAAATCCATCAAACCCTCGTTCGTTCGCGAAAACGGAACGCCCATGCGGTCGAACAGGTAAATGATCTGCGGCGCCATATCGCACATCTTTTTTACGGGTGTCTGGTTTGCGAGAAAGTCGCCGCCGTAAACCGTATCGTCGAGATGTTTCGCCGGCGAATCGCCCTCGCCTTTTGTATTAACGGCGCCGTTGATGCCGCCCTGCGCACAGACCGAGTGCGAACGCTTGACGGGTACAACCGAGATCAGATCGACCTCGTGCCCCGCTTCTGCGATCTTCATTGCAGCGGCAAGGCCGGCCAAGCCGCCGCCAACGATCGCAATTTTTAATCCACTAGATGCCATAATTTTAACGTTCAGAGTTCAAGCTTTTCGCTTGTCTTTTGATTCTGAACTGATCTAAAAACTTCTCGGCGGGACGATCTCGTTCCTTTCCGCCTCGGCGCAAAATGCCGCCGGCAAAATGCCGCAAGGCCTTACGAACGCTGCCGCAGCATTTATACCAACCGCTGACAGAAATACCGCAAGGGCGATACACGCGTAAAGCGTCACTTTCTGCGCTTTTTCACCGATCAAAATT
>Ga0207674_10005836_pt1 | contig 14601 bp, 11 predicted proteins | sample KBSCornC72_FD_184303 | JGI IMG/M metagenome (GOLD analysis project Ga0207674, IMG submission 184303) | Corn rhizosphere microbial communities from Kellogg Biological Station, Michigan, USA - KBS Corn C7-2 (SPAdes) (version 2) | ecosystem: Host-associated > Plants > Roots > Rhizosphere > Soil ... | reverse complement strand
CTGGTCCGCGACCGCGTACGACGCCGCGACTCACACGCTTATTCGTGATACGGAGTGGTCCAGTCGATCCTCGAACGCGCGTGATCTCGTGAAGAACCCTGATGGCTCGGTCGACATCGCCTTCGGGCCGGTGGCGCCTAACGGCAAGAAATCGAACTGGGTGCCGACCAAGTCCGGCCAACCGTTCGAGGTGCTCTTCCGGTTCTATGGGCCAGAGAAGTCGCTGTTCGACAAGACGTGGAAGCTGCCGGATCTCGAGCGGGTCGACTGATACAGCCGGCAGGTGACCCAGTCGTAGCGGCGTGAACCAGACTTCGGCAAACCAAGGTCCAAAGCCAGCCGTTTACGGCCTGGTGAGGATGCGAAATTGTCTACGCTCGTGAGGCCGACTGAGCGCGGACACATGAGATGGGGGACCTCATGCCAAAGGCCAACACGAACAAGCTCGTCGCAGTGGTCTTCGACGACCCCTACAAGGCCGAGGAGGCGCGCGCGGCGCTCCATCGGATGGGCGGCGAAGGACTGCTCGAGATCGACGAGACCGCGCTGATCGCGAAGTACCCGGACGGAAAGACGCGCGTGTCGCAGGACGTGAATATCGCGGCGAACGGCGAGAAGGTCGGTCACATCGCGGGGCTGTTGACGGCCGCGGTGACCGGGACTCTGCCGTTCATCATGGCAGGAACGTTAGGCGGCTGGCTGGTCGGCAAGCTCACGGACCACGGCATCACGAACTCCTTCATCGACAAAGTGAAGAAGGAGGTCGGCCCGGGGAAGTCGGCCCTCATCGTGTTCGCGCGCTCGGATGATCAGCGCCGGGCGAAGGTGATCGAACGGATGAACGCGTTCAAGCCGACGATCATCGAATCCGACATGCCCGAAGACGTCGAGCGCGAGGTGACCCGCGCGCTCGAGCACGAGCAGATGGCGCAGACGTAAGCCACCTGACGGCCTAACGATCTAGAGAGGCGGGCCTCTTCGGGACGCGCCCGATCCCTCGCCTGAACCCCGTAGAGGAACCCCTCGGTCGGGACGATGGCGATTCCTCGCTTCGCTCGGAATGACGAAATCCATTTTGGAGGTACCGAGATGGCAAGCAAGACTGAAACGGCCGCGACCCGGGCTGGGACAACACGCGCGTCCGACCAGGACATCAGCGACGCGTACATCTACCTGCTCGGCCGCCTAACGGTTACTCGGCAGCAACAGCTGGATTTCCAGGAAGGGTTCAAGTGGAACGAGCTGCTGCACCGCAAACCCGGCGCGGTCGACTGGCCCAATCCAAACCTCGACGTCGCCTACTCCGAGGCGTGGGTGGCGGTCGATGAGAACTGCTACCTGCTGGTCACAGTCCCGCGGATCACCGACCGCTACTTCACGGTGCAGTTCCTGAACGGATGGGGCGAGACCCTGGCGAACATCAACGAGCGCGTCTTTCCGGATCGGCCCTATGGAGAGTTCGCGGTGTGCTTGAAGGGATCGAATGTCGCCATTCCTTCCGGGGCACAGCGCATCGACCTGCCGGTGAAGTACTCGCGCGTCCTGCTGCGCGTCGAGCTTGGCGCGGACTCTGACAAGGCGGTCGCGCTGCAGCGCCAGTTCACGTTCAAGGCGGTTGGCACACCGAAGCTGCCCGAGATCCCGAAGACACCGATCTTCGATCTCGAGAAGTTGCCCGGTGTGGAAGCATTCGAGGCGGCGGAGGTCGCGCTCGACAGTGAGCCCGACACCAATCCCGGGATGGAAAAGCTGCAGGCGAACGTGCGCGCGATTGCGAAGGCTGTGAAGGATCCGGCCGAACGCGCGCGCGTGGACAAGTCCATCCGCGAGCACGCCTGGCCCGAGTTCGCGGACGCCGGGACGCTGATCGGACACGGCACGATCAGGAACAACTGGGTGCGTCCCAAGGTCTGCGGCGCGTACGAGGATGATTGGCTGGCCCGTTCGTGCATCGACTACGGCGGGATCTGGGCCAACGTCCTCGATGAAGTCCTGTACTACAAGGGGCGTATAGACGATACCGATGCCCCACTCCAGAGCGACAACACCTACACGCTGACCTTCCCCAAGGACGACCTCCCGGCGAAGTACGCCAAATACTTCTGGTCGGTGATCGCCGTGGACGCCAAGCACATGCGCGTTCTGCCCAACCCGTTGAACCGTTTTCTGCTCAACAACCAGTCGAAGCTCGAGTATGGCAAGGACGGGTCGCTGACGCTGTATTTTGCCCCCGAGCGGCCTAACGATGCGCCCGAGGGAAACTGGCTGCCAACGCTGGGGAGGCAGAATTACTCACTGACCTTCCGGTTCTACGGCCCGCGCGGAGGCGTCGCGGAGGGCATTTACTACCCACCACCGCTCATCAAGCGCAATACGGCCAAGGCATCTGCACGGTCCCGCACCGATCTGATCCCCGTCACCGAGGCCAACTTCACCAGGGCCGAGTCGCATCTGTATTTCGGCAACTCGCTGAAGGGTGGCGGCGCGGGCAAGTTCCACCACTTCCGCGAGGTGATGTCGATCGACAACCAGACCGTGATCCGGGCGAATCGCGACACGCTGTACTCGAGCGGCGTTTTCGATCTCGAGGCGGGGCCGGTCACGGTCACGCTGCCGGATTCCGGTGGGCGGTTCATGTCGATGATCGCTATCGACGAGGACGAGTACGCGCTCGAAACGGTGTATGCGCCCGGCCAGTTCACCTACACCAAGGAACAGGTGGGCACGCGCTATGTCATGCTGGGGCTCCGCACGTTCGTCGATCCGAACGATCCCAAGGACGTCGAGAAGGTGCATGCGCTTCAAGACAGCGCGCGAGCCGAGCAGCCGCGTACCGGCAACTTCGAGTTCCCCAACTGGGATGCCGTGAGCCAGAAGAAGGTCCGCGACGATCTGATCAAGCGCGCCGCGTCGCTCCCGGATACCAAAGGAATGTTCGGCCAGCGTGGCAAAGTGGATCCCGAGCGGCACTTGATCGGTGCGGCAACGGGCTGGGGCGGGAATGCGCCGGAGGACGCCTTGTATCTCACCGTCGTTCCGGCGAAGAACGACGGCAAGACCGTCCACAGCCTAACGGTACCGGGGGATGTTCCGGTGGACGGCTTCTGGTCCATCAGCATCTATGGCGCGGACGGCTACTTCCACAGGAACGATCAGAACGCGTACTCGATCAACAACGTGACGGCGAAGAAGGCGCCGGATGGTTCGGTGACGATCCAGCTCGGTGGCTGCGATGGCAAGACTGCCAATTGCATTCCGATCACAGCCGGATGGAACTATTGGGTGCGGCTCTACCGGCCGCGGAAGGAAGCTCTTACCGGTGCATACCGATTCCCCGAGGCGGTCCCGGTGAAGTGACGATCTGCCGGGCATGGAGGCGTGCCGCAGGAGGGAAACGCGTGGCACCCACAACAACGGCCATCTACGCGCGCATTGTGACGGAAAGGCGGCGCATCATGGCGCGGCGCCTGCCGATGCTGATCGCTTCAGCCTGGCTCTTCACCCCGAGCCATGCGGGGCCCGGCCGCGTTTCGTCGACAACGTTAGGCGCGTCGACGGTGCAACAGGGCGTGGCGGCCGACCCGCTGCAGTCGTGGAACGATGGCGCGGCAAAACGCGCGATCATTGCCTTCGTCGAGCGCGTCACGACGCAAGGTGGCCCGGACTTCGTACCGGTACCGGAACGCATCGCGACGTTCGACAACGACGGCACGCTGTGGAGCGAGAAGCCCGTTCCGTTCCAGGTCATGTTCGCGTTCGACCGCGTCAAGGCGCTGGCGCCGCAACATCCCGAGTGGAAAACGAAGGAGCCGTTCGCGTCGTTGCTGAAAGGCGACATGGCCGGCGTGGTCGCCACGGGCGAGAAAGGCGTGCTCGAGATCATGACCGCGACACACACCGGGATGACCACCGACGAGTTCTCCCGGAGCGTACAGGAGTGGATCACCACCGCGCGTCATCCGAAGACTGGCCGACTCTACACCGAGATGGTGTATCAGCCGATGCTCGAGCTGCTCGCATATCTGCGCGCGAACGGGTTCAAGACGTTCATCGTGTCCGGCGGCGGCGTGGAATTCATGCGACCATGGGCCGAGCGCGTCTACGGCATTCCTCCGGAGCAGGTCGTCGGCAGCAGCGGAAAGCTGAAGCTCGAGACGCGGAACGGCCGCCCCGTGCTCATCAAGCTCGCCGAGATCGATCTTGTGGATGACAAGGAAGGCAAGCCGGTCGGGATCCAGAGCCGCATCGGCCGCCGGCCGATCGCTGCGTTCGGCAACTCCGACGGTGATCTCCAGATGCTGGAGTGGGCGACGGCGGGTGCCGGTGCTCGCTTCGCGCTCTTCGTCCACCACGACGACGACGCACGCGAGTTCGCCTACGACCGCGCCGACAAGCTGCAGACGTTCAACGTCGGATGGGACGAGGCGGTCGCCAAGGGATGGACCGTCGTCAGCATGCGCCAGGACTGGAAGACCGTTTTTCCGCGCGTCACCAAGTAGCCGGTTCGGAGACAACGGTTTCTGGTCAGGACCTCAATCGTGCTCCTGTTCCCGCGGGTGCGACGCTGAGCTGAACTGCGTTATGGCACGGGGTTAACCGGACCCGGTGCGACGGCGCGCCGCCACGGCGAATGCTAGAAAGTATCGGCGAAGCCCCTCGGCAGAGCCGGGTGCTGCGTCGGACGCGTGAAACAGCCGGCAGAACTCCTCGCGCGCGCGAAGAATCTCTCGCCGGCGCGGTCCGCGCCATCGCGGGTCGGCGGCGGTCAGATCGAACAGCTCGAGCGCGCGTGCCTGCGCATGCCCCCATCGCGTCACGTTGCCAGCGCCATGCGCGCGAATTGCGCGCTCCACCTCGCTGCCCACGTTCGCGAGCTGGTCGACGAGCGCCAGCTCGGCCCACCGTACAGCGGCACCCGCATGGATGGCGGTATCGTCGTTAGGCATCGCGCACCAGGGATGTGACGAGCTGGCGGATGGCCTCGCGGACGACCGGGTCCTCGACGTCGCGACTGCGGTTGCCTCGCGACGGGCGGACATTGATCATGGAGTCGAACTCCAACCACTCGAGGCCAGCCTCGGCGGGGTAAAGGTTGATCCCCCACAGGTCCGCCTGCCGCGAGCCATCATCGAGCAGCGCCGCCTCTGCGTCGGCGTGCATCTCGCCGCCGATCGCCATCACGCCACGTTCGACATCGACAACAGCCTTGATCATGTCTCCGAGCTCGGGCGCCAATGACGACAGCTCTCGCCGGGTCACCGGTTCGTCAATGATTCGCAGTGGCACGGGGTTCGGAGCCGGCGGTGGATGCGACGATAGGCGACGATCGGCAAGATCGCGTGAGGGCCTTCGATGCTCAATGGCCGCACTTCCACGTGCCGCGAACTGCACGATGACCCATTCGAAGATGCAGGCCGGTTTTGTCGCGCTCCAGCCAACGAGCCGCGCGAGATGGTCGTCGTCTCGCAGTCGCGCGAAGGTCCAATGGCAACCCGGGGCCGTAAACGCGACGGTGAACGTCCGGCCGGTGGCACCCGCCATCCGGCCTCGTAAACCCTGCCCAACGGCGCCGCTGCCGGCCCCTTCACCCTGCGGAGTCCCCGACATGGCGTCACCGAACGATTCCCTGTCCCGCGCTGTGCTGCCGATCCCGGACAAGCGACTCATCGGCCACACAACCTATGACGCGAAGGATCCGGACACGGCGTTCCCGCCGATCGTTCCGCTGCGTCCACCCACCGGTGCCCCGAACGTTCTGATCGTCCTCCTTGATGATGCCGGCTTCGCCGCCTCCAGCGCCTTCGGCGGCGTGATCAACACGCCGACGGCGGAGCGGCTCGCCAGGAATGGGCTCCGCTACAACCGCTTCCACACCACGGCGCTGTGCTCACCCACGCGAGCCGCTATGCTGTCGGGTCGCAATCACCACACGGTCGGGATGGGCGGCGTCACCGACATCGCGACGTCGGCACCCGGCTACAACTCGATGCGCCCAAACACGTGCGCGCCCGTAGCCGAGATCCTCAAGCTGAACGGCTATTCCACCGCGCAGTTTGGAAAATGCCATGAGGTTCCCGTCTGGCAAACGAGCCCCATGGGGCCGTTCGACGCCTGGCCCACCGGCGGCGGTGGCTTCGAGCACTTCTACGGCTTCCTCGGCGGCGAGACCAACCAGTGGGCACCGTCGCTGTACCGCGACACCGTTCCGATCGAGCCGGAGAAGACGGCGGAAGAAGGCTATCACTTCACCACCGACATGACGGAGCAGGCGATCGGCTGGATGCGCCAACAAAAAGCGCTCATGCCTGACAAGCCCTTTTTCGTCTATTTCGCGCCGGGTGCCACTCACGCACCGCACCACGTGCCAACGGAGTGGGCCGACAAGTACAAGGGCCGCTTCGACAAGGGGTGGGACGCACTGCGAGAAGAGATCTTCGACCGGCAGAAGAAGGCAGGTGTCATCCCGAACGACGCCGAGCTGACTCCCCGGCCGAAGGAGATCCCGGCGTGGGACGCGATGCCTAACGAGCTCAAGCCCGTGCTCGCCCGCCAGATGGAGGTCTACGCCGGCTTCCTCGAGCACACCGACCATCACGTCGGCCTCCTCATCGACACGCTCGAGGACCTCGGAATCCTCGACGACACGCTGATGTACTACATCATCGGCGACAACGGGGCCTCGGCCGAGGGCACGGTCAACGGGACGTTCAACGAGACGTTTCTCTTCAACGGTGTGCCGCAGCTCGAGACGCCGGAGTTCATGGCTGCGCGAATCGACAAGTTCGGCGGTCCGGAGGCCTACAACCACTACGCGGTCGGCTGGGCACACGCGATGGACACACCGTACCAGTGGACGAAGCAGGTCGCATCACACTGGGGCGGCACGCGCAACGGGGCGATCGTGCACTGGCCGGGCGTGATCAAGGCGAAAGGCGAGATCCGCCCGCATTTCCACCACGTGATCGACATCGCGCCGACGATCCTCGAGGTCGCTGGCCTGCCCGAGCCGACGATGGTCCACGGCGTCCAGCAGCATCCGATGGAAGGCGTCAGCATGGCATACTCCTTCGATGTTGGCACGGTTCGGGACCGGCACGAAACACAGTACTTCGAGATGTTCGTGAACCGGGGCATCTACCACAAAGGATGGACGGCGGTCACCAGGCATAGCACGCCATGGGACCCGACCACGAAGCTCCCGGCGTACGACGACGACGTCTGGGAGCTGTACGGCCCGGACGACTGGTCGCAGGCGCGCGACCTCGCCGCGGCGCAGCCCAATAAGCTCCGCGAGCTGCAGCGGGTGTTCCTGATCGAGGCTGTCAAGCACAACGTCCTGCCGCTCGATGACCGCAGGGTCGAGCGCTTCAACGCCGACCTCGCTGGGCGTCCACAGCTCATCAAGGGCAACCGCCAGCTGCTCTTCGGCGGTATGGGACGCCTCAGCGAGAATTCCATCGTCGTGCTGAAGAACAAGTCCCACGCCATCACCGCCCAGCTCGAGGTGCCTAACGACGGCGCGAAGGGTGTCATCATGGCCCAGGGTGGGGCGTTCGGCGGGTGGAGTCTCTACGTGAAGGACGGCAAGCCGGCGTACTGCTACAACTGGTTCGCCCTGGAGCGGTTCAAGATTTACGGCGATACGCCGATTCCACCGGGTGAGCACCAGGTGCGAATGGAGTTCGCGTACGACGGCGGCGGGGTCGGCAAAGGTGGCGACGTCACGCTCTATCTCGACGGGAAGCAAGTCGGCTCGGGGCGTGTGAAGGGGACGCACTCCATGCTGTTCTCGGCCGACGAGACCGCGGACGTCGGCAGCGACACCGCCACGGCGGTGAGCGATGACTACACGCCGAAGGAGAGTGGGTTCAACGGGAACGTGAAGTGGGTGGAGATCGACCTTGGGGATGGAGCGAAGGACGCGAACCATCTCATCAGCGCCGAGGAACGATTGCGAGTCGCGATGGCACGACAATAAGGGCGTCAACCGGAAGGCGCGGCGACCGCGCGGCGCATCGGCCGTATGAGAAGGGAAATGCATAGGGCGGCTCAGATCAGAGCCTCCCGAGGCGGTTTTATCTCCGGCCCCAGGACTGGCTGACGAGGTGCGTGCCCACCAGTCATGCCCACCAGGCATGAGTGTGACCGTTACGGCGTTCCATCGTCGGTGCTCTGGAAGAGTCCGGAATCTCTCCGCGACCTCAGTCGACCCACGGGGTATCACGGTGGAGACATGGCTGGGGCTGGCGAGGCTCCTGGTCCGAGTCCCAGTTTCCAACCCCGTCGAGTAGGCGTTAGGCAGGTTGAATGTTCAGGATCAGGTTTTTTACGCCCGCAGTATTGAACGAGGAAGGCTGGCAGCACGCCGGCGGCGAGCTCGTCGTTGGCAACGCCCGCATGTGCTTCCTCGTCGACCTCACGTACTGGGGCATGGCGGACTACCACCATCAGTGGCGCCAGGGGATCGCACGACTGTTACAAGGCGCGCCGTCCACCGCGCTCATGACGGCGTACCGCGGCCCCGGCGATTCGGCGCATACAATGTGGGCGCTTTGGCGCGAAGAGGGGTATGCGTACGTGCAGGAGCATTCCGTCCTTCCCGCCGACCTCGACTCGCCGTTCGACCCCAACGACCCGTACGGGCACATCGGCGAACGCATCCCGGCAGCGGACGAGGGGCTGCCGATCCCGGAATGGCACGTGGAGATCGAACATCTGCACGCCGCGATGCTGGGGATACAGCCGCCGAAATATCTTGGCTAGTCGCTAATCGGCTGATGATCGACTGACCGACAAGATGGGGTCAGACTCGCGCGAGTCTGACCCCATTCCCCTTTGTGCAATGGCGCACCGTTCCTGGCCCGGGGCATCCTCCCGCGATGCCACGAGGGCGTCGAGGATTCGCGTCAGGCGTCCCTCCGATCCACACCAGAGGAGTACGTCATGGCTAAGCGTAACGCGTCCAGCTCGGCTGGCAGCCGCCCAAAAAGCAGCGGAAGTCAGGGGAAGCCCAACATCCTCGTCATCTGGGGCGACGACATCGGCATTACGAACCTGAGCTGTTACAGCAGCGGTCTGATGGGCTACCACACGCCCAACATTGACCGCCTCGCCGCCGAGGGCATGCGCTTCACCGACTCCTACGGTGAACAAAGCTGCACCGCTGGACGATCCTCCTTCATCACTGGCCAGAGCTGCTTCCGCACGGGGCTCTCGAAGGTCGGCATTCCCGCCTCGCCCATCGGACTGCAGCCGGAGGATCCGACCATCGCCGAGCTCCTCAAGCCGTTAGGCTACGCGACCGGGCAGTTCGGGAAGAACCACCTCGGTGATCTCAACAAGTACCTGCCCACCGCGCACGGCTTCGACGAGTTCTTCGGCAACCTGTACCACCTGAACGCCGAGGAGGATCCGGAGCAGCCGAATTATCCCTCGGAGAAGGATTTCCCGGGATTCAGGGACAAGTACGGCCCTCGCGGCGTGATCCACTCGTGGGCGACCGACAAGGACGACCCGACCGAGGAGCCACGTTGGGGACGCGTCGGCAAACAACGGATCGAGGACACGGGCCCGCTCACGAAGAAGCGCATGGAGACGATCGACGACGAGACGACGTCGGCGGCGATCAGCTTCATCAAGCGCCAGCACAAGGCCGGCACGCCGTTTTTCTGCTGGATGAATACCACGCACATGCACGCGATCACGCACACCAAGCCGTCCAGTATTGGCCAAGCAGGGCGCTGGCAGTCGCCGTATCACGACACGATGATCGACCATGACAAGAACGTCGGCCAGCTGCTCGACCTGGTCGACGAGCTCGGGATCGCCGACAACACGATCGTCATGTACTCGACGGACAACGGGCCGCACATGAACACCTGGCCCGACGGTGCGATGACGCCATTCCGTAACGAGAAGAACTCCAACTGGGAAGGCGCCTACCGCGTTCCGTTGCTAGTGCGCTGGCCCGGTAAGATCGCGGCGGGCAGCGTGTCCAACGAGATCGTTCAGCACCACGACTGGCTGCCGACGTTCCTCGCGGCGGCCGGCGAGCCGGACATCATCGCGAAGCTGAAGAAGGGACACGCGGCGGGCGACATGACGTACCGCGTCCACATCGACGGCTTCAACCTGCTGCCATACCTCACGGGGAAGGAGAAGAAGAGTCCTCGCAAGGGCTTCATGTATTTCAGCGACGACGGCGACCTGGTTGGCGTGCGCTTCGACAACTGGAAAGTCGTGTTCATGGAGCAGCGACTGCCGGGGACGTTAGGCGTATGGGCGGAGCCATTTGTCCCGCTGCGTCTCCCAAAACTGTTCAACCTGCGCACCGACCCGTTCGAGCGGGCCGACATCACGTCGAATACCTACTGGGACTGGGTCTTCCAGAACGGAATCATCGTGCTGACGGCGTCGCAGGTCGTGGGCGAGTTCCTGAAGACGTTCAAGGATTTTCCGCCGCGCCAGAAGGCGGCCTCATTCACCATCGATCAGGCCATGGAGAAGATGGAGAGCGTTGGCAGCGGCGCGAACCACTAGATGCCGCGGGGTATCGCCGATCCCCGCTTTGGTGCTGGCCAACATGAAAGTGGACTGGAATACGGTGTTCCCGGGCTGATCTCGCATCCGACTCGCAGGGAGACTCTATGCTCGCCAACATTCTCTCGCGTTACTGGTGGATGATTCTGCTTCGCGGGCTGGCGTGGCTCGTCTTCGGAATCCTCGTCTTCACGCAACCGGCGATCTCGCTCGTGACACTCACGCTGCTCTTCGGTGCGTTCGCGCTCGTCGATGGGATCGCGAACACCGTGAGCGCGATCGGAGGGCGGCGCGAGAACGAGAACTGGGGAGTCCTGCTGCTCACCGGTCTCGCTGGCATCGCCATCGGGGCGCTCACGTTCTACGACCCGAGCATCACCGCGCTCGGGCTGCTCTTCTACATCGCCGTGTGGGTGACCGGCACGGGGCTGCTCCAGATCGTCGCCGGGATCCGGCTGCGCAAGGAGATCGAAGGCGAGTTCTGGCTGATGCTGTCCGGGCTGATCTCGATAGCGTTCGGGGTGTTCCTGGTGGCGCGGCCCGGTGCGGGCGCGCTGTCGGTGCTGTGGGTCATCGCGACGTACGCGGTCCTGTTCGGCGCGATCCTCATCGTGCTGGCGTTCCGCGTCCGATCGTTCGCGAATCGAGGTACCGCCGCGGCGCGGGGTTGAGCGCTCGATGTGCGACTTCGGTGCAAGGCGAGCCTCGTTCGTGAACAACAATGAAGCAGATCAGGCGGAAACGGCCGGATCCGGCTTGCACCGACGCACACTCTCGCAACGAGCTGGGATTCTTTGGGGACTACCTCGGGACGCAAGAGCTTTCCGAGGCCGTTGACCAAAGATCAGCCTCGTGGTGTGAGGCGCCAGGCCCGTTAGGCAGTGTCCGGCAGTTTCCGCGTGATCCGCGTCATCGCAGTTCAAGAAAAGGCGTTGCCGCCACCGCAGAACCCGGTGGACCACGACGCGCTCCGGCGGCGAAGAGCGCCATGCAGAGCGACTGGAAGGTCATCTATCCGCTTCCGCGATAGACGACCGATTTCGTCACCACGGTCGTGAAATTCCGGCCGGCACCAATGGGAGGACGCATGCCACCAAAAGACCAGAAGAAACCGAACATCCTCATCATCTGGGGCGATGACATCGGCTGGTTCAACGTCAGCGCGTACAACCACGGGATCATGGGGTACCGTACCCCGAACATCGACCGCGTGGTGAAGGAAGGCGCGATGTTCACCGACTGGTACGGCCAGCAGAGCTGCACCGCCGGGCGGGCTGCGTTCATTACCGGCCAGTCGCCGATTCGCACGGGCCTGACGAAGGTCGGACTGCCCGGCGCGAACATCGGGCTGCAGCCGGAGGACCCGACGATCGCCGACGTGCTGAAGCCGTTAGGCTACACCTGCGGACAGTTCGGCAAGAATCACCTCGGCGACCGCGACGAGTTCATGCCGACCGCGCACGGATTCGACGAGTTCTTCGGCAACCTCTACCACCTCAACGCCGAGCAGGAACCCGAGAACCCGGACTACCCGAAGGACCCGGAGTTCAAGAAGAAATACGGACCGCGCGGTGTGCTCCACTCCTGGGCGAACGCCGACGGCACGCAGAAGATCGAGAACACGGGACCACTCACGATCAAGCGCATGGAGACGGTCGACGAGGAGTTCCTCGACGCGAGCCTCAAGTTCATCGACAAGGCCGTCAAGGATGACAAGCCCTTCTTCGTGTGGTGGAACTCCACTCGGATGCACATCTTCACGCACCTCAAGAAGGAGTCCGAGGGCAAGACGGGGCTCGGAATTTATCCGGATGGCATGGTCGAGCACGATGGCCACGTCGGCCAGCTGCTGGACAAGCTCGATTCGTTAGGCATCGCGGACAACACCATCGTGATGTACTCGACGGACAACGGCGCCGAGGTCATGAGCTGGCCGGACGGTGGTACCACGCCGTTCCGTGGTGAAAAGGACACGAACTTCGAGGGAGGCTGGCGCGTCCCGTGCGCGATCCGCTGGCCGGGTGTGATCAAGCCGGGCACCGTGTCGAACGAGGTCTTCTCGCACACCGATATGCTTCCGACGCTCGCGGCGGCCGCCGGCGACACGGATGTCGTCGAGAAGCTCAAGAAGGGCTACAAGTCGGGCAACAAGACCTTCAAAGTGCACATCGACGGCTACAATCTGTTGCCGTTCCTGAAGGGCGAGGTGAAGGAGAATCCGCGAAAGGGATTCCTCTACTGGAGCGACGACGGCGACCTGATGGCGCTGCGCGTCGGCAACTGGAAGTGCACGTTCATGGAGCAGCGCGCCAAAGGCTTGAAGGTGTGGGAGGAGCCGTTCGTCACCAAGCGGCTGCCCGACATCTATAACCTGCGGAGCGATCCCTTCGAGCGAGCCACCGAGGACGCGGACATGTTCTACGGCAAGTGGAAGGCTGACCGCGCGTTCCTGCTCGTGCCGGCACAAGAAATCGTTGGGCAATTCCTCGCGACGTTCAAGGACTTTCCGCCAAGACAGCGGCCGGCCAGCTTCAGCATCGACCAAGCACTCGAGAAGGCACGCCAGAATCAGGAGGCCATGGCCACGAGCGGCGGGGCCGGAGTAAAGTAGCGAATGACGTCCGGTGTGAGCTCGGATCCCGTATCCGAGTTCTACACGCAACACCCCTACCCGCCACCCGTCGCGAATCTCGACCGTGCGCGCGACGAGTGGCGGGATGAGGCACGTCATCGTGCCGAGTTCCACCTGATATGGCCCGGCAAGCCATATCGCGCAGAGCTGGACATCCTCGTTGCCGGGTGCGGGACCTGGCAGGCCGCCAAGTACGCGGTCTGCCGGCCCGCGGCCCGGGTGGTTGGCATCGACGTCAGTCCCGCCAGCATCGAACACACGGAGAAGCTGAAACAGCAGTATGGCCTAACGAATCTCGAGCTCCAGCAACTGTCCATCGAACGCATCGGCGAATTGGAGCGGGCGTTCGATCTCATCGTGTGCACGGGTGTGCTCCACCACCTCGCGGACCCCGATGCGGGACTGCGTGCGCTGCGCTCCGTGCTCAAGCCCGATGGCGCGATCTACTTGATGGTGTATGCGCCGTACGGCCGGGCCGGCGTGTACATGCTCCAGGACTACTGCCGACGCCTCGGTATCGGGACGTCGGAGCGCGAGATCAACGACCTCGTCGCAACAGTCGCAGCACTGCCTCAAAACCACCCGCTGGCGATGCTGCTTCGTGGTTCGCGGGACGCGCAGAGCGGCGACGCGCTGGCGGATGCCCTGCTCAACCCGCGCGATCAGTCGTATACCGTCCCGCAGCTGCTCGATTTCATCGAGCGGGGCGGTTTGACGTTAGGCCGCTGGTACTGGCAGGCACCGTACCTGCCGCAGTGCGGCGCCGTCGCGACGACGCCGCACGCGACGCGCCTCTCAGGACTTCCGTCGCGAGAGCAGTACGCCGCGATGGAGCTGTGGCGAGGTACGATGACCGCCCACAGCGCCGTCGTCCAGCGAAGCGACGCCAGCACGAGCGCCGCGAACGTCAGCTTCGACGATGCGCGCTGCGTGAGCTACGTGCCGATCCGGCTTCCATGGACTCAGCTCGTCGAGGAGCGGCTGCCCGCGGGCGCCGCGGGCGTGCTGCTCAACAGAAGCCATCAACACCACGACCTGATTCTCATGCTCACAGCACAGGACAAGCAACTGTTCGAGCGCATCGACGGTCATCGCAGCATCGCGGAGATCGCCGACGGAACCGCGCGCGTTCGCGCCAGAACGTTTTTCGAGACGCTTTGGCGGTACGACCAGGTCGTGTTCGATGCGTCGCGTGCACGGACTCTCGTTAGGTAGTCATTCCGAAACGGAGGACACATCCAGAACGGAGGGGTCGACCGCATGAGCGGCATGAGTAGCATACTTCACATCCTGCTCTACCGGGAAGCTTCCTCTCACCACGAGCCGAATGAAAAAGGGGGAACGGCCGCTCGGGATGCCACCATCCCGAAGAGCTGTTCCCCTTTCAATCATCTCGTTGCGCGAGGAGTCGTGGGTGGCATGGAGGGATG
>Ga0207674_10005835_pt1 | contig 14602 bp, 14 predicted proteins | sample KBSCornC72_FD_184303 | JGI IMG/M metagenome (GOLD analysis project Ga0207674, IMG submission 184303) | Corn rhizosphere microbial communities from Kellogg Biological Station, Michigan, USA - KBS Corn C7-2 (SPAdes) (version 2) | ecosystem: Host-associated > Plants > Roots > Rhizosphere > Soil ... | reverse complement strand
TTACAAGACACGCAAAACAAGACGCTAACGGAGTGGTGGGGCAAACGAGATGACGGGTGTCGGGTGTCAACTGACGTATTTGTTTATGTTGCGCGGCACTCGGCATCTTGTTCCTCCTCTCCACTCGACACGCGACACTCGTCACCCTTTCGTCCGTGAATGCAAAGCAGCTCGAGCGGCCGGTCTTTCAAGCCGGGCCTAATCGGTGCAAGTCCGATCACGGATGCCAAAGAAAATCCGAAATTCGAAATCCGAAATTCGAAGTTCGAAACAAGTAAAGCTTTCAAGGTGTAATTAGTTCTGCACGCCGCTCTGCGAAGGCGGAGGTTCGTGGTGCAAATCCACGTGAGAGCGCCAGCTTTTAATGAAGAATGCAAAATGTAGAATGCAGAATGTTGATGCAGGATTGCTGATCCATCCTTCATTCAACATTCCGGATTCTGCATTCAAAGCGCCCTTGTGCCTCAGCAGCTACAGGGCGGGTTTCGTAAACCCGTATTCGTCGGTGCGAGTCCGACCAGGGGCCCCATTTAAATGCAGAATGCAAAATGTAGAGTGCAGAATTGAATTGGCGGGCTGCACTGATTCCGCAATTCGCACTCCGAATTCCGCATTCAAAACAGGATTGTGGTGTAATAGCAGCATCTCTGCCCGTGAAGCAGACGGTCCGGGTGCAAATCCCGGCTTCCTGACCAATTCCATTTAGTTTTCAACTGCTTTTTCATTACGCACTCTGCATTCTACATTCTACATTTAAACGACGGGCCGTTGAGTTTGGGTTATCGGCAAGGGTCCTGACGGACCAGCGGGTTCGACCCCCGCCCCAGCCGCCAATCTGGCTGGGTTCCCATCTCGCCTCTTGCCCGTCGCGATTTCATCGGGCCGAAAGTCGTCGGTTATCTAACTCAATGGTAGAGTACCGGCCTTTTAAGCCGGAGCTGCAAGGTTCGATTCCTGCGTCCGACGCTGTCTCTTGCCCGAATTCTTTTGTTCATTCTGCATTCTGCAATCTCCATTCTTCATTTAAACGACGGGTCGCAGAATTGGGTTATCGCTTCATAAGCACGAGGCTGTCGGTTCGAATCCGGCCTCCGGAACCAATTGCCGGAGTAGCTCAATGGTAGAGCGCGTAAAAAATTCCAGTTCGTTTCTTATCCGTCGGTTTCGAAAGCCGGACTGCGGTCCGGCTCAACATTAACCATCAATCGTGAACGCATCATGAGAGCTGACATGCATAAAGTCATTGTTGAACGCCCGCGCGGAAACAACGGGCCGTATAAGCAGAACCGCCGCGCCAATTTGCCGCCCGAACTTCAGCCAAAGTTCGAAGGGATCAGGCGCGCTCATCGCGATCGAAAATGGCAGAGGGATCTTCTCGGCCCCCTGCATCGTTGGCTACGCGCTCAATTGGGTCGTGCTTGGAACGACGTTTTTAGCGATGCGTGCCAGGTCGTCCACCCGCATAATTACGTGCGCGTGCATGTAAAAACTCACCTGTTGCAATACGTCGAACGCAACACGTTCATGCACGGCGGCGAAGTTTGTGTCATTGGACGTCGGCCGGGTGAGATCAAGCCGGTCACGGGGGAACTGACTGGGTTAATGAATTTTTACGTTCACCCCGAGACAGGCTTGCTGGAGGAAGTAAAACGGCGGTCCCGGAAAGAGCGCCAAGTCCCCCAAGAAGTTGAGACATTTCGCTGGCTTCGGAATCGAGTCGCGTTGAATCAAATCCGCGGCCTTTGGTTTGAGTGTTCTTACGACGTTGTTCCGGTCAGTGTGAGGTTCAAGGCTTATGACCATGTGCTGGAGCGAGTTGTTTCTCGCAGTGAGTTGACCAGACAAGACAAGCAGTATCTTCTCTGCAAATCTAAACGTCAGCTTTCCCGGCGGGAATTAAGACGTTATCATTTGCGAAACGATAAAGTTGTCGGAACGCAGTCTTCAATCGGTTGCATACATCACCGATTCAAGACTGCGTTTCATTTTTTAGCGGGCCGAAGATTCTGGATTATCGGACATCGTATGTTGGCGGTTCGAATCCGCCCTCGCGTTTCGATGCGAGTAGCTCAAATGGTAGAAGCGACGATGCTATCCAAATCGCTCCTTGCCTGCTGTTTCATTCTGCACTTTGCATTCTACATTCTGCATTTAAATGATGGGCCGAAGACGTCGGGTTATCGGTTATTGGTTCGAATCCAATCCGGGGCTCCGGATGCCCCGGTAGCTAAATGGTATAGCAATCCCGGAGTCACCCCTTGCCCATCGGACTTTGTCGCAGTCGATTCTGTGACGCTCAACCGCAACCATCAACCCGGAGGCTCGTATGGCAAACCGTATCCATGACCTTGAAGATTCAACGTTCGAAATTACCAGCAAACGTCGCAAAGGCTTCCCGTCTGAAACACGGGTGAAGCGCGGCGCGCAAATCGTACATGGGAACAAAGAGCTTCATGAAAAGCTCGGACGCAATGACCTCTGCCCGTGCGGTTCAGGACGCGGCTTTTAAGAAGTGTTGCCTGCACACCCGGCGGTACGACGGCTCTAAGCGGAATCACTTTTTTCCGCGAGTGAGTTACGCCGAAGATGCGGTGGGGACACAGACCCCACCCTCCTGACCTCAGGCCAATTATGGCTTGGCTTGCAAACGGCGTTCAACCACCGCGAGTTTTTGCTCGAGTTTCTCAAGCGCGTCTATCTCACCTTTGAGTTCGAGCAAGGGTTTAAGCTCGGAGCGAATTTGGTCCAGATTGAGCTTGCCATGTTGACGAATCAAGATTCGCTCTACATCGGCCCAATCCAAATCGCGACCCGCGAATACTTTGTGGACAACAAGGTCCTCGGCTGAACAGGTTGTCAGACTGATACCTTGAGCGATCTCCCATGTGCTGGCACGGACGATCGTTCTTTCCTCAAATGGGAGTGCTCCCAGGGCGATGTCCACTTCTATTCCGCCTTTGGTTCTCGCGAGCAAGACGCGACTGGTAAGCGCAAATTCCCGAGCGTCAGACCGCCTGGGCTTGAATTCTTTAAGAAGTATATCGACAAAATTTTCTTCTTTGCCGAAACCAGTCAGCAGGGTCAGATCAACGTCCTGAGTGAATCTAAGTTCACTCCACCGTTGAATTGCTATTCCGCCAATGAAGCAAAATTTCCAGGACTGCTGCTTTAGGAATTTGTCGATTTGTGACGCAGCCTGCAGCAACTCTTCAATCGAAAACATCATCGTTTGCGACGGTGAAAGATCGCTTGTTGTTCCACAAGCCCAGAACCATTGAATGGATCCGGTTCAATCGGCGTAAATGGGCGTAACGTGCGCATGATTGCACGCGCCTTTTCGTCGGTCATCGCAGCGAGTTCGTGCGCTTTGAATATCTCGACCGCTTCCCAACGCGCATGGTATTGCGCACGTTCCTCCTTCAGTTCGAGAGGTTCTGAATCCATGAGAATACTATAGCAAAACGCATGCAATTGTCAGCAGCAGACAGGCCGAACCCTATGCTTAATACGCCATGTAGCAGCCGACGTAAGGAGGCTCCATTCACTTCGTACAATGCATTCGCGTAAAAGAATATGAGCCTCCTTACGTCGGCTGCTACAAGGAGACGATTTTGCCTTGTAGGCATAACATTTTCGCTCAGCGATTCTCGATGCGAAACATCGCCGGCAATAGCCGCGAATACCTGGCGATCGCGGGGCGAAGTTCAGCCGTTTTCCGGTTCCAGATAAATGATACCTGGCGCGAAAGGCTTGTGAGAAATGGCAGCGTGATGATTCGGACTTTCGCCGGATCGAAGAAGACTGACGCAAGCTCGGGCATGATAGCGGCAACATCGAGATTTTGGACGGCCTGCGCGAGTTGTGGATAAGAGCTGAAACGAAGCCGCACGTTCAATTTGAGCCCTGCCTTTTGCGCCTCTTTTTCAACGGCTTCGCGAATGGAGGCGCTGCCATCGAGCATCGCCAAAGGCAAATGGTTCAGAATATCGGAAGTCAGTTTCAGACGGCGATTTGCGGGCAGGAGTTGAGCGGGTGCGAAAAGACGGAACTCCAATTTGCCAAGCGGAGTGCAGGCAAGCGCATGATGCGGTGTAAAGCGGCTGACAACTCCGTAGTGCACACCGGCATCGAGGACTCGTTTGACGATTTCGTCCGTCTTGAGATTCTGAAATGTGACCGCAAGTCGCGGATGCGCGGCGGCCAGTCCGGTGAGACGAGGCAGCAACAGCCATTGAATGAGACTCTCTCCTGCGCCGATGACCAATTCAATTGGCTGTCCGGCGCAGGTGAGGCGAAATTCTTCGAGGGCGCTGAGCGTTTGTCCGATGATCTCATAGAGCCGCCGGCCTGCATCCGTCAGCTCCGCGGGGCCATGCCCGCGCTTGAGCAATTCGGCGCCGAAGTAATGTTCCAGTTCTTTGAGTTGCCGGCTGAACTGGCTTTGACGATTTGAATCGTCGCCCGCCGCGGCGGTGATTCCACCCGCGGCGACAATTTCGCGAAACGTTTTCAATCGCTCCAACGAGAGGCCGGATTGAGCGAAGAGGTTTTCGAACATGATTGAAAAGTCATGTTGGTTGTTTTCTCCACCATAAACAAGCTCACGCGAAACGACTAGTGTGCGCCCATGAATAAATCATTTTCGGAACATGGGAATTTCAAAAGCAAATATACTGAAGTTTTTAACCGCGCTTTTCGTCGCGGAGCCAATGAGCGGGCCGCGTTCGGTCTTCGCCCATCTCCCGATCTTCAAGCACCTGTAAACGTTCCCCAGCCGGCTTCGCAATTGAAAGGGCTGGAAGATGACGCATGGCAGAAGGGTTTCACTATGGGATTTCAAATCGGCGCATCTGATAGAGAGTTGGCGAGCGTGGAAATTCCAGGCGCCCATGGTATGATCAGCGGCTTCAGCGAGGAGATTCTCGAACAATTCGGATTCTTTACAACCTGCGAATAACAATTTCAATTTCTGCGGGCCGAAGGACATGGGTTACCTCTTGAAAGGACAGTCCCACGTTCACCAACTTGTCCGCAGTTCCAGTCCACAATCCGCGTCGAAGGTTGGCGACGCGCAACAACAAAAGGAGGCCAACATGGCTATTAACTACGCAAAGACTTTAAACCGACGCGCCACCCCGCAGTCGCAGCCAATTCCGGGTTCGACGCAGGTTCCTAATTCCGCCGGAGGCTACTCGTGGTGTGTGGATGACTGGACGCGCTTTGACCGCTTCCTTATCCTCGGCGCTGAAGGCGGAACCTATTACGTCGCTGAACGTGACCTGGTGAAGCAGAACCACGACGCGGTTGTGCGCTGCATCAAGGCGGACGGCGTTCGCGCGGTGAAGCGCATTGTCGAAATCAGTGACAGCGCTCGCGCGCCAAAGAACGATCCGGCTATCTTCGCTTTGGCGCTCGTCGCAACTCACGGCAGCAACGAAGCCAAGGCGCTGGCTTTCCAGAACCTTGGCAAGGTCTGCCGCATCGGCACGCACCTGTTCCACTTCGCCGAGTATGTAAATGCTCTGCGCGGTTGGGGCCGTGGTCTGCGCAATGCCGTCGGTCGCTGGTATCTCAGCCGCGAGGCGGATGAACTGGCGCACCAGGCTGTGAAGTATCAGCAGCGCGATGGTTGGTCACACGGTGACCTGCTCCGCCTGGCTCACCCGAAGGCTTCCCGCCTCAGCGGGACTCAGCACGACGCGGTATTCCGCTGGATGCTGCGCGGAAGTTCCGCCTCCCTGGGCGCCGATTCGCTCGGCGAACGCGAAGTAAAGCGCAAGGTTCGTGGCGAAGATCGTGTCGCAAAGTACGACGCGGTCGGCGCGCTGCCGAAGTTCATCGAAGCATTCGAGCAGGTGAAGCGTGCGACGAATGTGATTCAGGTCGCCAAGCTCATCGACGAGTTCGACCTGCCGCGTGAAGCGATTCCGACGCAGCGGCTCAACGAAGTCAAGGTGTGGGAAGCATTGCTCGAACGCATGCCGATGACAGCAATGATTCGTAACCTCGGCAAGATGACCAGCATTGGGCTGGTTCAGCCGTTCAGCGAAGCGGCCAAGTTGATTGTCCGCAAGCTGAGCGATGAAACCGTGCTCAAGCGCGCACGCATTCACCCGTTGGCGGTGTTGATCGCCGAAAAGGTGTATGCGCAGGGCAAGGGCGACAAGGGGTCGCTCACCTGGAAGCCGGTGCCGCAAATCATCGATGCGCTGGACGAAGCGTTTTACGCAACGTTCCAGAACGTCAAGCCGTGCGGCAAGCCGATGCTGCTGGCGTTGGACGTTAGCGGTTCGATGGGCGGCAGTTCGGTCGCAGGTTCGTGCCTGACGCCGCGTGAAGCCAGCGCGGCAATGGCGTTGGTGACGGCGGCAACGGAACGGGAATACCACATCATGGGTTTCTCGAGCCGATTCATGCCGCTGAACATCTCGCCGCGCATGCGACTGGATGACGTCGTGAAGCGCATCAGCAACCTGCCGTTCGAAGGAACGGACTGTGCGCTGCCAATGATCTGGGCCCGTGAAAACGAGGTGAACGTCTCGGCGTTCATCACCTACACGGACAGTGAAACTTGGGCGGGCAAGATTCATCCGTCGCAGGCACTGCGCCAGTATCGCAACGAGTTCGTCGGCGACGCGAAGGCAGTCGTTGTGGGCATGACCTCCAACGGCTTCACGATCGCTGACCCGAACGATCGCGGCATGCTGGACGTGGTTGGCTTCGACACGACCGCTCCTGCAGTCATCGCGGACTTTGTTCGGTCTGGCGACTGAACGGTTCAAGACGCTAAGGAGAAGCAATGCGGGCGGAGGCGAAAGCTTCCGCCCGTTCTATTACGCACCAACTATACTGGTAATGAAAGGATATATGAAAGCTAAACACACGAAGCGCGCGAAGCGCACAAAGCGTCATTCCAAGCTATTGCTTAAATTGAGGTCCTGGGGGAATTACATCGACGAAGCATATCAACTCGAATCGCTGTTGGCGAAAAAGCCGGCGCGTCTTCAGATTGAATTCGTCGGTTCCGGCGAAATCCCCGCTGACTCCGCGCTCTTGATGCGCTCGATGCTTCTCAAGCGCTCGGTGAAGACTCGAATTGTTACGAAAGCCCGGTCCAGCCTTCAAGGCGCGACCGCGTTGATTTGGTTGCTCGGCGATCAGCGGCTTATTCGCGATGATGCAAGACTCCATTTCCGAGCGGCCGGGCCGTTTGTCGCCAATGAAGTGACCAGTTGGAAAGACCGAAGCTTCTTCCACGATGATGACATGGAGGAAGAGGACTATGTCCGTGTCCTGCACGCGATTAACGAATTCCTTCCGGTGAAGGAGTTGGCTGGCCGGCCAGTCGAACTCTCAGTTCTGAAAGAGTTCGGTTTAATCGACAACGAAAGAGTGGACGGACTTTTGGCCGCCGCTTTTGGGAGGGCCAAGGAGCGTCAGGAAAAATCGCGCACTAGTAAACAGAAGGAACTGATGAAAGAGCCCAGTCAGTGACTGCGAAAAAAACGCAGGCATTGAAGCTGGCCGTGACTAAATATCCGGGCGGAGGCAAAGTCCTCCGCCCGCACTAGTCAAGAAGGCCCGCTTCTCGAATTTTTCTTTGTGCGGTAGCGATGTCGTAGTCTACACGGTGCAGTTCGATAATTGAGCCGTCTAGATTGTACGTCACATAGGCTGCCTTCGGATTGTTATCGCGAGGTTGCCCGACGGCGCCACCGTTTACGAAGTATTGCTTGCCTCGCTCAAGCCTAAGTTTTGTGAAGGTGCCTCCTCGGACCATTGTGTCGCGAACAAAGGCGACAGACACATGCGTGTGCCCGAAAAAGCAAACGTTAGTGTTTTGATACGAAAAACTGGACGCCGCAGCCAAATAATCGAACACGTATCCCCATCGCTGTGGGTCATCGAGGGTAGCATGCACAATCGTGAAGTTTTCAAGCTGCAGCGCGTAGGGAAGGTTATGCAGCCACTGACGATCGTCCACTGTGAGCTGGCGACGCGTCCACTCCACCACTTTTGCCGCTTTGGGATTAAAGCCATCGGGCGGACCGTGCGAAGCGCAGTATTCGTCATGGTTGCCTTTGACACACGGAGCTTTCATTCCTCGCACGATGTCAATACACGCTTTCGGATCGGCGCAATAGCCAACGATATCTCCAAGGAATGCATAATTGGTGCAGCTCTGCTGTTTGGCATGCTCCAGGACAGCCTGGAAGGCTTCGAGATTCGCATGGATATCGGCTAGTATTGCAAATTTCATCCCGGTAGTACCGAAACAGGAATCTTTTCACGATGTCGAATCTGCTGCAAGCGACCGTTTTTGTGACTACAAAAGCTTCTAACCTAAAGTCCCGTTAGCCGAGCAGCCTAGGCAGCGGTCTGCAAAACCGCGAACGTGAGTGCAAATCTCACACGGGACTCCAATTTCAAACCGCTAATCTACGCTGATTTTCGCTAATCCGAAGATGCAATTTCGGAATCTGTGCATCAGCGTGAATTAGCGCCGATTAGCGGTTCATTTTACCGTCCATTTCATTTTTGGCAGCATGATGTCGTCAGATAAACCGGTGTAAACCGGCCAAAGCGGGCACGTCCTACACGTCCGCGCCACTCGCGTGGTCATTCATGCAAACCCATCCCCGCAGGTTTATCCCGACACAAATCGGGATGAACTGTGCTGGAAGCTGGAGTGCAATCGGCAGCCGAGGCCAACGGTGTAAGCTGCCCCTAACGGTCGCGCCGAGCACTGCACTCAGGCCAAACAGCGACAGCGAAGGGACAAGGGCAATCCGCCGGTTCGAGCTTTGCAAGCAAGGGCTGGCAGGTAGAACCCGAGGTAAGGGACAACGTCAGGCTGATGTCGAAGGACTTGGCCGGGCGTTGCGCCTGAAGTCTTGGAGTTCCGTGTGACCCGGCACGGGAAGCACAGGAGGCGTGTGGCATAGCGTGATCCAAAAGATTACGAAACCACCGGACGCGCACGTCTCGTAGGTTGAGCCGTTGGGAAACTGACGGCACCCAAACTCCTAGAAAGAGTACGCAAAGACGCGTCCGCGGTTGAGTCCGAAAGTGGCTTAATCCCTGAGTGCTTCGGCACAATCAGGGCGTCCGTTGTCCCGCAAGGATGGCGGAGGTCGGTTGGATTCGCACGGTGGAGTAATGCTCCTTTGCTGCCCGCAAGGCAGACGGAAGATGAATGCCGAGAGGACCAACTGCAAACTGGCATCGCCACCAGTATAAAAAGGCAGCCACGCTGGCTTACTCAATTGTGGCTTCGGCCGGGTTGCGTGGAAACGTCGGCAAGCTGCGTCCGGCAGGACGCGGCCAATCCGATCAAAGAGCCAGCGAGAAAACTATATTCTCAGGTTTCTGTTTTCGAACATAGGTGTTGAGAGATACACGCCGGTCTTCCAAACCGGAATACAGGGCGCAATACCCTGATGCTCGACCATTTCATGCGACGCGAAATCCCGGTGCCGGTCAGGCTTCACAGATTTGGCCGCGGCGGTTCGACTCCGCCTCGCGTTGCGCTCCTTTATGGCTCCGAGAACTCGAGCAGCAGAGTAACCGCCTCTTAAGCGGAACTGTCAGGGTGCGAGTCCCTGTCGGAGCACCATTTTGCATCCGTGGTGAAATTACTATCATCCTCCGCTTCGAACGGAGAGTTTGCAGGTGAGAGTCCTGCCGGGTGCACCAGTTACGCCGCGTTAGTCCAACTACAAGAGACGCTCCGCTCAGAACGGAGAGGTTGGGGGTGGAAATCCCTCACGCGGCACCATTTCGGTTTCGGGTAATCCGACCGCCTGTCTCAGCCAGGCTTTCGCTTAAACAATATGCCCGTAAGCCGCCCGCCACCCAGAGTCATTCCGGAAACTTTGCCCGATTGTTCACGTTGGAATTTCACTTCTGGCATAAACCATGTGTGGGTTGCGAACTGATCGGGCATCGTCGGCAGCAGCTCAACACTTCCGTGCCGGATATGTTCGGCGGTTAATTTGCCGTCATTCAGCTTTACAGTGTACTCGGTTTCTAGTTCGTCGCTCCAATAAACCCCTTGGAATGCTTCGAGGTCCTTGGGTTTCCACGGGTCGTTTGCGAATCGGTCCCCGCTGACCGTGCCACCACCCTCGTGTGAAAACTTTAACCGCATGGCTCCGTCCTTCTGAGGTGAGAACTCCAACTCGCCCGATGGCATCTCAACGAGGAACCTGTTGGTACCCAGTGCATGAAGCTCCACAGTTCCTTGGCCTGGGATCTCGGCCATAAACCGACCTTCCTTTTCGTAAAAGTTGGCCGTTAAACCGGCGTCCAATTTGTACGCGCCAGAATACTGCTTAAAAACGCGGCTATCGAGTTTAACATAGTCGCGCTTTTTTTGATCTGCTGGCGGTGTTGGCGTCTTTGTCTCCTCCACCGGCTTCTTTCCCAGAATCGAATCGGCAACTTTAAACGCCGTCCCGCCACAATCAAAACTGGCGAGTCCGCTGAGCACCGCGACGCCTAATTCTTGCTCCGGAAACCAAACTACAAAGCTGCGATACCCGGCATCGCCACCGCCATGAGACACGGTTTTGAGGCCGTGGCGGCTCCCAATTGCCAGGCCCAGCGCGTAATCGATTTTGCTGCCGTCCGCGAGAATAGCCTGTTCCTGCAAGCGTTCGGTTGCCCGTCGTCCGCCGACTTTGGGTTCGCGGAAGTTGTCCAACCAGCGCGCGAGCTCCGGTGCAGTGGTAAACAAGCTGGTGGCGCCCGCGTTGGCGTAGTTTAGGGGTTCGGCTTCGTAGCCGTTTGCGTGTTTGCTATAGGAATACGCCCGGTCATGGACGATAGCGCGGTGGTCGATGTGGAAATGTGTACGAGTCAAGCCCAGCGGTTGAAAAATGCGATCCCGGCAAAAATCGGGAAACGATTTGCCCGAGACGCGCGCGACAATTTCAGCCGCGAGGGTGTAGCCCCCGTTAGAGTAGAGATGCCGGGCGCCGGGAACAAAGTTCAATTCTTTTTGGCGGAAGAGCAAACGTAGAATCTGCTCCTGCGTAATAACGTCGTCGAGCCGCCAACCGGCCAGAGCGAGTGTTTGCCACTGATCGCGAATACCGCTCGTGTGTTGCAACAGTTGACGAATGGTAAGCGGATGTCCGTAATCAGGTAGTTCCGGTAAATATTTATGCAGGTCGTCTTCCAGCGAGAGTTTGCCATCCGATTCGAGCAGCACCACAGCCATGGCCGTAAACTGCTTTGAAACCGAGGCTACATGGTAAACGGTTTGAGGCGTGACAGGAATGTCGTACTCCAGGTTGGCTAGCCCAAATCCTTTTTCATACAAGGGATTGCCGTGCTGAATTACGGCCACGGAAAAGCCCGGCGCCCCAGCCTTGCAAGATCCGCTCAGAAGTTCTTCAAGCCGTGTAGCCAATCCGTCGTTGGCAGCCGCTGTCGATAACGGCAGGATTATCAGGGTGGATAAGGTGTGAAGGTGTAAGGATCTCAATCTTCTGATCGTGAGGGCGACAAGTTTCCGGGGGTTGAATTTCCTCATAATGAGAGCGGGCTGTGGACGAGTCGACGGGCGTGGGAGGGTAAGGCGGCGCGTAGTCATAGTCATTTGCACTTCCGAGTTTTGCTGTTTTCCAGCAAATGCGTTGAATCTGGATCCAGCGCTGATGTTAAGCCATTGGACAATTCATTTCAATAATCCAGCTCACCATTCTGCTCCCGTAGCCCAAGGCAGAGGCAGCGGACTTAAACCCCGCGAAGTGTCAGTGCAACCCTGACCGGGAGCACCGATGGCCGTCCGCAAGGACCGCGTGTAGCCCAATGCAGAGGCGTCCCGCTCAAACCGGGAAGGTTGCAGGTGCAAGCCCTGCCACGCGGACCATTTCAGAATGGAGTGATGGAGCAGGGGAGTGTTGAATTAGTGCCATCCTGGCTCATCACTCCATCTCTCCGCCACTCCATCACTACATTTTTTTCGGAATGTCCACCGGACAAGCGAGCCGGGCCTCGGTGCTAACGAGTGCATGCCTTCGGGCAAGTGGTGCAAGTCCACGGCATTCCGCCATTTTTCTGAGCAGATGGATTCTCCGGGGGCGTTGCGAGCTTGGCCGCAACCTCAGTGTTTTTCCCAGTACTCCATTAATCCAACACTGCGTCACTCCATTTTGCGCACGCGCGTGTAGTTCAAAGAGAACCGTCCGCCTTATAAGCGGAATCGCACTAGATGAGTGCCTGGATCCGGAGCGTTACCGGACGCGCGTACCCTTTGGAACCCTGAACGCCAATAAGACTCAACCCTGCGTCTCCATTCATTTGACCAAAAATGCGCGCATCTCGCGCAGGACTTCATTCTCTCTGTCGAGTGGGAACTGGTGGACGGCGTTAGTGAACACGATGACCCGGCCGTCTGGAATCTCTTTTTTGAAATGTTCGATTTCCTGCTCGTGGTATTTCCGTTGTGTTTTGAGAAACTGCAGGACGTATCGTCGTTGCGGCTCCGGCAACGTTTCAGCCCGATCAACGTCTTTCTGATAACCGATGACGAAAAACGCCAGCGCTGGCGCTTTAACCTTGGCGTACTCGTGCGTCTCCGAATAAGTGCCTTTCATCATTGAGTATATTGTTCGGCCCCTCTCGTCGCCCCATAATCGGTTAATCCATTGGCGCTCGCCGTCAGGTGACTCACTTTCCTTTTTGGTGGGTAAATTCTCCAGCCCACCGCCGTGCACGGGTTTGAACCGCAGGCTTTCGGGAACCCTAGAGTGATCGAACGCAGAATCGAAATAGACGACTTTGATGACACGGCCGGGATGCACAGCCGCAAACCGCGTCAATTCGTCTCCAGCGAACGAGTGCCCGGCTAGAACGACGCGCTCAATTCTCAGGGCATCAAGAAATTGCCGAATGTCCTCCACTAACGTAACGGTGTCGTAGCCAATCTCCGGAATTTCAGATTCGCCATGGCCACGCCGGGTAAGTCCGAGGACGCGGAACTGATTGGTGAACCTGGGGGCGAAATCGTCATACCGATGCGCCGTGTCACCCATGCCGTGCAGGAACAGCAGGGTCTCTCCCTTTCCGCCCCAATCCAGATAATGCAGCTTGACGTTGTTGACCCTGACGAATCCAGTTTTATGAGGCGATTTGTCAATTGACTCCGATTGTGCATCCGAATTGCGCGCGCACATCAGCACAATCAATAACCACAAAACTTTCAATTGCTCCTTTTTCATGCAGGCTCGGGTGTTCGGCTAAGGGTGCAGAACGCTAGTTGCATCGTCAAACATTTTGCACTCTCAATTCCACCCTCTGCATTCATTGTCCCCGTAGTGTAGTCCAGTCAAACATGCCTGCCTCTCATGCAGGAGATCACACGGACCCCCCGCTCATTCTAGGACTGGCACTTTGTTCGCAACGTAAATCCCCATCAGAAATGTGTGGGACGGTCAGGGACGCCATTTTTCCATCGGCGCGTGGTTCACGGGGAACAGCAGACCCACCTGACTCAGAATCAGGCAGCCTTGGACGTGCAAGTCGTCTCGCGCCGACCGTTTTCAACGCCCTCAAAGCATTTCCAGTGATGCTCTCGCTCGGTAGGCGAGCCAACTCGGTGCAACTCCGGGTGGGGGCTCCAGTATTCGATGGTCATGCGCCAAAGGTGGCCGCGCGCAACGGTGCCCGTCCGTCATGGTAGCCGCACGTAACGGTGACCACACGCAAGTGCCGCAGTCGAGCCAGCGCTCAGGTGGGTTTCATAAGCCCGCCGTGTCCGGGGCAGCACCGGAGACTGCGATCATTTTCGCCTCCACACAGCAGCCTGTTGGCTTTCTTTGTAAGCAAGCCTTGTCGGGGCAGCACCGGCTGGAGGCTCCATTTTATGCTGCACGAAGTGCGGCTAACGAACGCCATTGCAACTCGTTTATTTCACGACTTGCCGCACGTTGAAGAAACCCATCCCACGCGGCTCAGTCATTTCAAAAACCGCGGTCGTAAATGCGCCGGTTGCTGTGACCCGTTTTGTTTCGATAACTCGCCCAACCGATTCGCTGTGATCCACTTCATACACCACATTCGAAACCGACGCGAAGCCAATGCTCACGGTTTTGCCATCAGCGCCAATGCGGTTTACGATGACGCGTTCAGATAAGCGCTGGGGTTGCGAGGCCGATACTGCCGAAGCGAGCGCGGTCGCCGGATGACTGTTTGTGATCAGCTGAAGTCGAAAGAATTCTCCGAACGAATTTAGCAACGCATTGGTGATCCAGGTGGTTTGCGGCGGATCGCCATAAATGCGTGCAACGGCGGTCCACTCAGCCAAATCATGGGAGCCCTGAAGCTCCACAGTTGACGGCTCATCCCAGGTAAATCTCAAACCATGAATGTCGCCATTTGTGACAATCAACTCATTAATCACCAAATCAGGCAAAAACTCTGCGCGTGAGATCATCTGAGGGATAGAACTATCCGCATCCTCCGCGGAGCACGGAACCAGGCAATCAAAATTCTTATAGCCGCCAACGTATTCGCCTCCAAGGCAGTCGGCCAGCGTCACTTCCAACAGGGTTTTAAATCCGTATCGCTGCAGCTTAAAATGAGTCGAACTGCT
>Ga0207674_10005833_pt1 | contig 14606 bp, 13 predicted proteins | sample KBSCornC72_FD_184303 | JGI IMG/M metagenome (GOLD analysis project Ga0207674, IMG submission 184303) | Corn rhizosphere microbial communities from Kellogg Biological Station, Michigan, USA - KBS Corn C7-2 (SPAdes) (version 2) | ecosystem: Host-associated > Plants > Roots > Rhizosphere > Soil ... | reverse complement strand
GATCGCTTCATCGATGCGCTCAAGCAGGTCGAGGGCGCCTATTAGCTGATCTGCATGACGCCCGAGGGGATGATCGCCTGCCGCGATCCGCTCGGCATCCGCCCGCTGGTCATGGGTCGGGTCGGCGATGCCTATATCTTCGCGTCGGAGACGGTAGCGCTCGACGTCGTCGGCGCGACCTTCATCCGTCAGGTCGATCCGGGCGAGCTGGTGATCGTATCCGAAGGCGGCCTTCGCTCGATCCGCCCGTTCGGCGAGGTTCGCAGCCGCCCCTGCATCTTCGAGCATGTCTATTTCTCGCGCCCCGATTCGATCGTCGACGGTTCGTCGGTCTATTCGGTGCGCAAGGCGATCGGGGCCCAGCTGGCGATCGAGAACGCGGTCGAGGCCGACATCGTCGTGCCGGTCCCCGATTCGGGCGTGCCCTCGGCGATCGGCTATGCGCAGCAATCGGGCATCCCGTTCGAGCTCGGCATCATCCGCTCCCACTATGTCGGCCGCACCTTCATCCAGCCCGGCGATCAGGTCCGCCATCTCGGCGTCAAGCTGAAGCACAACGCCAATCGCGCGCTGATCGACGGCCAGCGGCTCGTGCTGATCGACGACTCGATCGTGCGCGGCACCACCAGCGTGAAGATCCTGCAGATGTTGCGAGACGCCGGCGCGCGCGAGGTGCATCTGCGCATCGCCAGCCCGCCGACCCGGCACAGCTGCTTCTACGGCGTCGACACGCCCGAGCGGGCCAAGCTGCTCGCCGCGCAGATGAACGTCGCGGAGATGGCCGCCTATATCGGCGCGGACAGCCTCGCCTTCCTGTCGATCGACGGCCTGTACAAGGCGCTGGGCGAGGAAGGCCGGGTCGCGCGCGCGCCGAGCTACTGCGACGCCTGCTTCACCGGCGACTACCCGACCCACCTGACCGACCATGAGGAGCTGACCCCCACCGATCAGCTGGCCCTGCATGGCGAGCGCGTGGTCGCCTGACCTCGGAGCGATTTCGAGACGGATCGACCATCTGCGGCTCGGACATCACTGCAACCAACAGATACAGGGCTGATCCATGGATACCCCCTTTTCCGGCAAGCTGGCGCTCGTCACGGGCGCCTCGCGCGGCATCGGCGCGGCGACGGCGGAGGCGCTCGGCCGCGCCGGCGCGCATGTGATCCTGACGGCCCGGACCGCGGGCGGGCTCGAGGAGGTCGAGGAGCGCATCCACCGGGCCGGCGGCAGCGCGACCATCGCGCCGCTCGACCTTGCCGAGAATGACAGCATCGCTCGCCTCGCCGGGGCGATCTCGGGCCGTTGGCAGGCGCTCGACATCCTCGTCCTCAACGCCGCGATGCTCGGCACGCTCGCCCCGGTGCCGGCGGTCGATGCGAAGGAATTCGCCCGGCTCCTCACCCTCAACCTGATGGCCCAGCAGCAGATGATCGCCGCCTTCGATCCCATGCTGAAGGCAGCGCCCGCCGGCCGGCTGATCGGGCTCACCAGCAGCGTCGCCGCCACGCCCCGCGCCTATTGGGGCGCCTATGGTGCGTCGAAGGCGGCGCTGGAGACGCTGCTGCTCGCTTATGCCGAGGAGATCGCCAACATCAGCCCCGCCCGGGTCGCGATCGTCAACCCCGGCGCCACGGCCACGAAGATGCGCGAACAGGCCTATCCGGGCGAGGATCCGTCGACCCTGAAAAGCCCGGCCGATGTCGCCGAGGCGATCGTCACGATGCTCCGGGCCGATTTCGAGACGGGGCTTCGGACGACGCTCTGAGGGGCCTTCATGCCGACAGGTGATCCGGCCTGGATCGCCGCGACGCCGGGAGCGATGCGAGCGCCTCCGAAACCCGATCGCGTCGCGATGGCGCCGCCATCCTATGCCTTGACCAGCGTCACCTGTGCGACGTCGATGCCCCCGCCGGCGAACCCGCCTTCGCAATACATCAGGTAGAAGCGCCACAGCTTGACGAACGCCTCGTCGAAGCCCTGCGGCAGGCGGCCGGCTGCGACGGCGGCGTCGAAGCTCTCGCGCCAGCGCCGCAGCGTTTCCGCGTAATGCAGGCCGAAGCCATGGCGGCTGGATGCTTCCCAGCGCAGCCCCGCCCGCTCGGCCGCGGCGCGGAAGCGGCTTTCGGAGATCAGCATGCCGCCCGGGAAGATATAGGTCTGGATGAAGTCCGCGTCGGTCCGGTAACTTTCGAAGATCGCGTCGTCGATCTCGATATACTGAAGCGCGGCGCGGCCGCCGGGCTTCAGCGCACGGGCGATCGCCGTCATATAGGCGTCCCAATAGGCTTCGCCGACCGCCTCGACCATCTCGACGCTGGCGACCGCGTCGTAGCGGCGTTCGACGTCGCGATAATCGCGGATCTCGAAGCGGGCCTTGCCGGCCAGGCCCGCCCTCGCCATTCGCTCGTCGGCATAGGTCTTCTGCTCGACCGAAAGGGTGATGCCGGTCACGTCGGCGCCATATTCGGCCGCCGCGACCTCGGCGAGCCCCCCCCAGCCGCAGCCGATCTCGAGCAGGGTCGATCCCGGCTTCAGGTCGAGCCGATCGAGCAGCGCGGTGATCTTGCGGTGCTGAGCCTGCTCCAGCGGCTCGGCCCGGCTGATCGGCTCTTCGAACAGGGCCGACGAGTAGCTCATCGTCCGGTCGAGCCACAGCTCGTAGAAGTCGTTACCCAGATCATAATGGAAGGCGATGTTCCGGCGTGCCTGCTCGCGGCTGTTGCGGCGGAAAGCGTGCCAGATCAGGTTGAAGAAGCGCAGCGGGCCCTGCGCCCGGCCAAGTTCGCCCAGTGGATGGCGGTTGCGCATGAACAGGTCGAAGATCGGCACCGGATCGGGGCTCGTCCATTCGCCCTCGGCCCAGCTCCGATACCAGCCGACCGAACCGGTGGTGACGAGCCGCACCAGCGGCCGCCAGGTCTTGAGCTCGCAGATCGCGACCGGACCGGTATCGGGATCGCCGAGCACGCGAAAGCTGCCGTCGGGAAGCGTCGCCTCGATCGCGCCTTCGATCAGCCCGGCGTCGATCATATCGAGCAACCGCTGGAAGCCCGGCGACAGCAGCCGCGCAAGCCAGCTCGATCCGGTAGCGAAGCGGCGGTCGGCACGGAGCAGGTGTTGTCCACGCACGGGCGGCTGGGCATTCATGTGCAGTTGTCGTCCTATCCCCAATTCGGCGCCACATCCGCCGCATATAACGACCGTTACGGGCGGAAAAGACGCTTTGTTGCAGACATCTGGAAAAGGTCAGATTTCGGAAGCCGCCGCCAGCGCCCGCGCGCGTCCTTCGCGGTGGCCGATGATGGAATCCGGATAGCTGGATAGCGGGATACCCGTGCCATGCGGGTCATGGACCGCGTCGCCCTCGACGCCGGCAAGCTCGGGCACGGCGACCGCCGCCTGATCGGCGAGCCGCAGATCCTGCCGAAACCAGACGATCGACGGCGCGGTCAATTGCCCTTGGCGGGCTTTGCAGGCTGGGCGCCGCCGGCCGGCGGCGGGGCGGCTGACGGCAGCTTCACCGGATTGGCCAGGTTCTGCAGCACGATCGACCGGTCCGACACCGAAAGCGCGCGCAGCAGCCCAAGGAAGCGATCGTCGGCGATCTTCATCGCCTCGGCCTTGAGCGCTTCCTCGCGACGGATCACCTGCTCCAGCTTGTCGATGTCGGGATTGGGCGAGCGGGCGATCTGCAGCTTCTGATCGGCGAGGCGGGCCGCCTCCGCCCGCATGTCGGCCATATGCGGATCGGGCGTCTCCATGATCCGCTTGGCGATGGCGTTGCCCTCGGGCGAGATCGAGCGGCGCACCGCCATCGGCGCGGCGTTGGCGGGGCCCGGCTTTGTCGCCGCGACGCTCGTCGCGGCGGACGGCGCCGCCATCGACGCGGCGGCGGGCAGCGCGGCGGCGGCCAGGAACATCGGAATCTTGCGCATCATCGTCTTCCCATTATCCGGTTTAGCCGAGCCCCATCAGGCTCAGCACTTCCTTGCGGCTCCGCTCGTCGTCGCGGAATACGCCCATCATCCGGCTGGTCGTCATGCCGACGCCAGGGGTACGGACGCCCCGCGCCGTCATGCAGGCATGGGTCGCATGGATCACCACCGCGACGCCGAGCGGCTCCAGATGCGTCCATATGCAGTCGGCCACCTCGGCGGTGAGCCTTTCCTGGATTTGCAGGCGGCGGGCGAAGCCATGCAGCACGCGGGCGAGCTTCGAGATGCCGACGACGCGATGATTGGGCAGATAGGCGATATGCGCATGACCGATGATCGGCGCCATGTGATGCTCGCAATGCGACTGGAACGGGATGTCCTTCAGCAGGACGATCTCGTCGTAGCCGCCGACCTCCTCGAAGGTGCGGCTCAGATGCAGCGCGGGATCCTCCCCATAGCCCTGGCAATATTCCTTCCAGGCGCGGCCGACGCGCGCGGGCGTATCGAGCAGGCCTTCGCGAGTGGGATCGTCGCCCGACCAGCGGATCAGCGTACGGATCGCGTCCTGGACATCCTCCGGCACCGGCAGCTTGCTCGGCGGCGTACCATGCAGCGCCTCGTCGTCATCGCCCAATATCGACATGCCTGCTCCGGTCCTCCAGCTATTGATCGGTTTCGCGACCGACTAACGCATGGGAAGCCCGAATGTAAGCGTCAGCGCGGCCACATTCGGCGAAATTCCGGCTCGCCATCCACGAACTGATGCTTCAGCGCGCCTGCCAGATGCAACAGGACAAGCGCGATCAGCATATAGCCACCCAGTTCGTGCAGTTCGCCGAACAGCCCGTGCAACTGCTCCTTGCGCTCGTCGGGCAGCGTCATGATGAATCCGATCCGCGGCCATTCGAACAGGCCGAACAGCTTCATCGGTATCTCCGGCGCCGCCTTCCATGCGCTGTCGTGCGCCCATCCGGTAAGCGGCATCCACAGCATGAAAAAATAGAGGCCGTAATGGGCGGCATGGGCCAGCGCCCGCTCCCATGCCGCCATGCCCGCAGCGAAAGGCGGCGGCTTGTGCCCGAGCCTCCACAGGATGCGCAGCAGCACCAGGCCGAGCACGGTGATGCCGATTGACTTATGGGTGTCGACGGCGAGGCGGATGCGCTCGTCGGGCAGTTTCTCGGCGATCAGTCCCAGCGTCAGGTTAGCGATCATCAGGATCGCGATCAGCCAGTGCGCGACGATCGCCGGCATCGTGTATCGCGGCGTAATCCCATGTTCATCGGCCATGCCTAAAAGCTCCCGGGTTCATCGTTGCGGCGCGTCAATTTTCCGATCATAGAGCGCGAAATCGCGGATTCCAGCGAGTTCGCGTCGCGCAAGGTCCAAGCAGCCCATGGCTTCCGGTTCGATCGAATCCCGTTTCGAAGCCTTCTCACCTCGGCTGAACCCGACGCCGATCACCCTGCCCGCGCTGCTGCTGCACGGAGGCGCGCTGCTGGCGCTCGCGGCGCTCACCGCCCAGGCTTGGGAGCAAGCCGGCATCTTCGCCTGGTCGGTGGGGCTGGTCTATCTCGCCTATGACAGCGCCCTGCTCATGTTCGTCGGCGTGAAGACGCTGCCGCTGCGGCATTTCGCGCCCTCCGGCGACGGTTCCGGCCCCGCGCCGACGCTGGCGGTCCTGATCGCCGCGCACAACGAGGCGGCGGTGCTCGAGACGACTGTCCGCGCCCTGACGGCGCAGGCAGGCCCGCCCGACATCATCCTGATCGCCGACGACGGATCGACCGACCATACCCCCCGCGTGATGGCCGAGGCGTTCGGCATGGGGCTGCCCGCGCCCGGCGACATGGCCGCCTCGGCGCGCGTGCCGTCGCTGCGCTGGTTGCGCCTGCCGCACGGCGGCAAGGCCCGTGCGCTGAACGCTGCGCTGGAGCGCACCGACTGCGACATGGTGCTGACCGTCGACGCCGACACCATCCTGGCGCCCGACGCCCTAATGGCGATGCGCGACGCCTTCCGGCGCGAGCCCGCACTCGTCGCCGCGACCGGCCTGCTCCGCCCGATCTGCGACCGGAGCATCGCGGGGCGGCTGTTCGAATGGTTCCAGACCTACGAATATATCCGCAACTTCATCTCGCGCTTCGCCTGGATGCGGATCGATGGCCTGTTGCTGGTTTCCGGCGCCTTCGCCGGCTTCCGGCGCGAGGGGGTGGTCACCGTCGGCGGCTTCGATCCCGAATGCATGGTGGAGGATTACGAGCTGATCCACCGGCTGCACCGCTGGTCGGTGGACCATGCGCTGGACTGGAAGATCCGGGTGCTGGGCGATGCGCGCGCCTATACCGATGCGCCGGGCCATGTCCTGCCTTTCCTACGGCAGCGGCGGCGCTGGTTCGGCGGTTTCCTCCAGACGCAATTTTGGAACCGGGACATGGTGGGCAATCCGCGCTTCGGCCGGCTCGGCACGGTGATGCTGCCGGTCAAGGCGTTCGACACGGTGCAGCCGCTGTTCGGCATCGTCGCCTTCGTGCTCCTCGCGGCGTTCATCGCCACTGGACGGCTGCCGATCGTCGGCCCGATCCTGATCGCGATGCTCGCCAAGGTGGCGATCGACCTCGCCTTCCACATCTGGTCGATCATGCTGTACCGGCGCTGGTCGGGCGGGATGCTGCCCGAGGGCTGGGGGCGCGTGCTGCTCGCCTCCTTCGTCGAGCCGTTCAGCTTCCAGCTGCTCCGCCATCTTGGCGCGGCCTGGGGATGGATCGCCTTCCTGTCGAGGGGATCGAGCTGGGGCAAGACGCGTCGCGGCGGGATATTGGCCCGCGCCGGCTAGCGCGCTCCCGCCGCGCCCCCAAGCCCCGCTCTCGCCTCAGGCGACCGCGGCGAGCGGCTCCGCCCCGATCCGAGCCTGCTCGAACGGCACCGTCTGATAGATCTGGTTGATCCAGTTGCCGAACAGCAGATGGGCATGGCTACGCCAGCGGTTCTCCGGCGGGCGGGACGGATCGTCGTCCGGGAAGTAGCCGGACGGCACGACGCCGGATCCGTCGCGACGATATTCGTCGGCGAGGGTGCCGGTGTCATATTCGATATGATTGAACATGTGCAGCGACCGGTGGCGCGGATCGTGGAGCAGGCAGGGCCCGGTCGCCTCGCTGTCCACCAGTATCTCGATCCCGCTCGCCGCCGGAATGTCAGCGCGGCGCGTTTCGGCCCAGCGCGATACCGGCACCGAGAAATCGTCGGAAAAGCCGCGCAGATAGGGTGAGGAGGGCATCAGGTTGCGATGGCGGAACACCCCGAACGCCTTGCGATCGAGCAGATGCTTGGGCAGGCCGTGGAAATGGTGGACCGCCGCCTGAGCCGCCCAGCAGATGGTGAAGCAGCTGTGGACATGGGTCTGCGTCCAGTCCAGCACCTGGCAGAATTCGGGCCAATAGCGCACCTGCTCGAACGGCAGATGCTCGACCGGCGCGCCGGTGATGATGAAGCCGTCGAAACGCTCGCCGCGTACATCGGCCCAGGGCCGGTAAAAGGCCGCCATATGATCGGCCGAGGTGTTGCGGGCGACATGATCCGTCATCCGCACCAGGCTCAGCTCGATCTGCAGCGGCGTGGCGCCGAGCAGCCGCGCGAGCTGGGTCTCGGTACTGATCTTGTTCGGCATCAGATTGAGCAGGCCGATGCGCAGCGGCCTGATGTCCTGCCGCGCGGCGTCCGCCTGTCGCATCACCATCACGCCCTCGGCTTCCAACGTGCGGCGGGCTGGGAGATCGTCGGGAATCTTGATCGGCACCTGTCGTCTGTCCTCAGCACGGCCCGGCGTCGGATGCCCTCATCCGCGCGAAAGCCGCAATGCACCGGAACCGACTGACGACGACGATATGGCTTGGTCCGCTTGGTTGCCGGATCGGCCACATCCCCCCTTGCGGGAGCGCCACCTTGCCCGGATCGGCAGGTTGGCGTCAGGCGTCGGCCCAACTCTCGATGCAAGGGCGCTTCTATGCGGCGAGCGCCCATTTGGCAATGGGCAAGGCCCGACGGGTCCGGCCCTGGGGGCCCCGAGGCCGGGTCAGGCGGCGGCGGCGCCCGATTGCGGCCCGATAGCCTCATGCTCTTCGGCAAGCGCCTGGACGAGCGGCTGGAGATTGCGATCGTAGCGGGCAAGCACATCCGGCGCGCCGACCTGGGCATGATGGGTGACGAAGAATTCCCCGGTCCACAGATGGAGCGCCACGCCGGGGGCCTCGGCGACGATCATCGGCCGCTGGTCGGGTGTCTCGGGATCCATCGGCGCCATCTCCAGCGCCACCTGCGGCGCGGTCGAGGGCGCGACGGCAAGCATCCGGCCATGCCATTGGGTGGTGATCGAGCGATGGATGTGGCCGGTAATCATCAGCACGTTGGGCCGGTCGCCGATCGCCTTGTCCAGCATCACCACCCAGGGCTCGGTTGGATGCGCGGTCATCCACGGAATGCCGGTCTCGATCGGCGGATGATGGAGCACGATCAGCACCGGCTTGCCCGGCACCTCGGCGAGCCGCGCCTTCAGCCAGCCGGCGCGGCGACGGCAGAAGGCGCCGCCATGATGGCCCGGGTCGAGCGTATCGAGCACGATGATCCGCATCTCCGGCTCGTCGATGACATATTGGACGAAGCCGTCGTCGAGCGGCAGATCGGGGAAGACCCGCTTCATCGCGCCGCGATCGTCATGGTTGCCGGTGCACAGGTGAACCGGAAAATCGCAGCCGTCGACCAGCGCCTTGAGCTTCTCGTAGCTCCCGATGTCGCCGTGGTCGGTCAGGTCGCCCGTCAGAAAAAGCCTGTCGGGCGGCACCGACAGGCCCTTCACATAATCGATCGCCGCGGCGACCCTGCGGAGGTTGAGCTCGTCCGGATTGTCCAGATCGAAGCCGATATGCAGGTCGGTCAACTGGGCGATCAACATGACTTGGTCCTCTTACTCCACCGGAGCCCGCCCGGTCCAACGCGACTTGGAACAAGTTCATCATGTGCAGACCCGGGGCGCTGTGATCTTGGCCACAGCAGGTCGTAAAAAGCGGTTAAAGCCGCTGCTCAGGCCCCCGTTCCCGCGCCCTTCAACGCCTTCTCCTCGATATGTTCGACGTCCTTTCCGCGTACCCGGTGGCTACGGACCATCAGCGGCGCGAAGCCCGTGCGGTGATAATCGTGGCACATGGCGCAAGCCGAGGGCACTTCCTTGTGCGCATCCTGGCCGCCATGACACTCCTGGCACTTGGCGAGCTTGGGCAGGTTGACGTCGGCCGAGGATTTCGAGCCCTTGACCGCGTGACAACTGACGCAGCTCTCCGTGTCGTGCGCGGCGTGATCGAACCAGCCCTTGGTCATATAACGCTTGCTCAGCGCCACCGGCGTCACCGCGAAGGGCGTGTTGGGATTGCCGGTCTGGCGCACCGTGTGGCAGTCGAAACAGGCGCCGCCCTTCGAAAAGACGGCCCGGATCGCCTGATCGGCGCTGCCGATGTGCATCGCGCTGGTCTGGGCGAAATCGATCCGCTGGCTGGCGGTGGCGAAATCGCCGGGACGGCGGCGATCCATCCCCATGAGCGCGGCGGCGCGCGGCGCGCCGGCGCGGTAGAAGGCGCGAATGTCGGCCACCACCTGGGCGGGATCGCCATGGCGCAGCGTCCGGACGGTGCCGCCGACCTGATCGAACGCCAGGCTGTGGCAGGCGCCGCACGCCGGCTCCATCTTCACCGCCGCGAAAGAATTGCCGGTGGCGTCGCGGGTGTGGCAGTTGGCGCACTCGAGCGGCGCGCCATAGCCTTCGCCCTTGCCCAGCGACTTGGCCATCTGCGCGACGCCGTTGGTCGTCGACAGATGCAGATCATGCGGGAATTTCAGGCCATTGTCCTCGCGCGGATTGGCGTCGAGCGACACCCGGCGGAACATCGGCACGCCGCCCGCTCCGGCGAAGCGGATGGTCGGCTCGAATTGCGGATGGCCGGCCCCGAAATCGGTGGCGTCCTTCAGCGTCGTCTGGATCCGGCCGCTCATGCCGTTGTGGCAATTGGTGCAAAAACGCTCGTCGGTCACCGGCATCGCGGTCTTGCCCTGATGCTCGGTGTGGCATTCGACGCAGCGGCCCGGCTGGATGCCGAACACGCCGCCCACCGCCTGCTTGATGCCGCCGACGATGCCGGGCGAGCCCTTGGCCTCGATCAGCTTGGCCGGATCGGCATGGTCGTGGACCTTGCTGTGGCAAGCGACGCACGCCGTGTCGCGCACCGATTCCCCGGCCTTGACGTGGCAGGCCTGGCAATTGTTCTCCAGGCTCTTGTGGGTCTGCGACAGGTGGCCCGAGGTCCACATCTCGTCGGCGTGGAAGGCGACCTTGCGGGTCGCGTCGGTCGGCTGGGTGTGGATCGACGCCAGCGGCCAGGCCAGGAAGACGGCGAGAACCAGCAGCGCTCCGATCCACGCCATGGTGCGCTTGCCCGGCAGGACGTGGCCGAGCGAGAAGACCCGCGCCTCCTCCTTCTCTTCCGAGGCGTTGGAGATCGCGCCGACACGGTTGACCGTGATGACGACGGAGCCCTTCTCCTCGCCCTCTCCGGGTTCAAACTCGAGCGAATGGCTGCCGATGCGCACATCGGCGCCGGCCGAGGCGGAGAAGCGCTCATGCTCGCTCTGCTTGCCGTTGACGATGAAGGGCAGGCCGGCGGTCGCGGCGATCTCGACCGTCCCGCCCGACTGGCGGATCACGGCGTGGTTCAGCACCACCGCGAGATCGGCCAGGTGGATGTCGCTCGACGGGCTGCGGCCGACGCTCAGCTCAGCCTTGTCGAAAACCTTGGGGCGGACGATCTCCCGCCCGTCGGCGGTGCGCGCTACCGTGCGAACGATGAAGCTCATCTGCGCGTTCTCACCAGTAATAGAAGACGGAGACGATGTGCGCGAACAGCGCCGCGATCAACGCGAAGGTGAGCGGCACATGGACATATAGCCACACCTCCAGCAGCGCCTTGAGCCGCAGATGCTTGCGGATGCGCGACAGCGATGATTTCTTGCGTTCGAGGAGCACCTCGACATGGTCGTAGGGATCGGCGACGCCTTCCTCGCGGACGTGGTGGGCGCGGACCGCATCGAGCGCGGCGCGGGTGCCGCAGCGCGGATAGCGACCGGAAAGCCGGGCGATCAGCCCACCGCCGAACGGATCGTCCTCCAGCGCCATCCGCACGATCGCGGCGCCGTCCGCGTCGAGCGGCTGGGCCGCCTCGTTGAGCTGGCGGTCGAGCGTGCGGAGATTGTCGAGCATCTGGATCTGCGTGGTCTCGCCGCGATTGGCGGACAGCGCCTGGGGCAGCATCGCATAGGCCGTGATGCCGAAGATGCCCGAAAAGATGACAAGCATCATAAGGGCATAGGCCAGGGTATGGATATTCCACCCGAAGTCGAAACCGGTGTGGAGGCTGGCGATCACGATCAGCGACAGGCCCAGATAGACATGCGCCGAGGTCCAGCTCTTGAGCGACCAGCGGCCCGGCGTGATCGCGCGCTTGCGCACGCCGAGCCAGGCCAGCCACAGGATCAGGCCGACCCCGATCGTGCCCGTGGTGTAGCCGTAGATGCTGCCGCCATTGGGGCGCGGCTGCACGTCGTTGAACGCATAGATCAGTAACGCCACCGCAGCGATCGTCAGGGCGATCTTGAGCCACTTATAGCCCTGGTGCCGCAGGAAGCCCTCATGCTCGGAGGCGCGCTCGCGACCCTCGGTCGCCTTGCGCAGGGATTTGGTGGCCATCAGGCGTCGTCCCGCTGGAGCCGGGCGACGGTCAGGAACTCTTCGGGCGCGACCCTGATCGCCGCGCCCGTCGGACAGGCGCGCACGCAGCTCGGGCCGCCCTCGATACCCGAGCACATGTCGCACTTGACCGCGCGCTTCGCCTTTTCGACGCCGGGCGTCGCATTCGCATAGGCCCATTCATGGCTGGGCTCGCCCGGCCCCGGGCCCTGCCCGAACAGGAACCATTTCCACAGGCTCGGTTTCTTCGGCGGCTCCTTCTCCATCCGGATCACGCCATAGGGGCAATTGCGCTGGCAATTGCCGCAGCCGATGCAGGTGTCGTCGATATAGACCTCGCCGTCCTGGCCGCGATGGATCGCGGTGGGCGGGCAATCGGCCATGCAGTGCGGATGCTCGCAATGCCGGCAACTGGTCGGCACATGGAGATGGGCGAAGGTGCGGCCCGCCTCGCGATCGAGCCGCGAGATACCTTCATGGCTGTCGGCGCAGGCCTTTTCGCAATTGTCGCAGCCGACGCAGAGATTCTCGTCGATCAGCAGCACGTCGGTGGCCTCGCCGACGCCATTGTCGACCAGGAAGTTGGCGACCGAGCTGTACATGTCGACGACGGTGGCGAAACTGTCCTTCTTCGCCTCGATGAACGAGGCCAGATCCTCGCGCTCGCCGATCGCGACCTTCGCCTTGGCGAAGAAGCTCGGCTTCGCCTCCAGCAGCCGGCGGAACGCATCGCCGCCAAGCTTGATGACCTCGGACTTCACCGCGGCGCGCACCGTCTGCTTGCGGATGCCGTTGTCGAACAGTTCGAGCTCACCGACATAGTTGCCGGCCGGGACATAGGAGAGGAACACCGGCTTCCCGCCGATCGACTTCTCGACGACCACCGATCCGGACCGGATCACGAAGACGTCGTTGCCTTCCTCGCCTTCCTTGAAGATCGCCTCGCCCGCGCGGACGGCCTTGATCTCGGCGGTTTCCAGCACCTCGGCCAGATCGGCGGGCTGCAGCCCGGACTGCCACATCTGGAGCAGCTGCCGCTCCGTCGAGATGCGGGTGACGGCGCGCTTCACGCCGGGCACCGAGGCCATCAGCTTGAGGATCGCATTGCGCGGGATCTCGACCACGACCGTCTCGGCGATCGAGCGGATCGTCGAGCCGCGCCGGCGGCCGGAGACGAGGCCGACTTCGCCGAAGATGGAGCCCTCGGGGATGACGATGCCGGTCGAGCGGCCGTCAGGCAGCGGAATGTCGACCGAGCCCTGCGCGATGCAGAACAGCGAGGATCCCGGTGCGTTCTTCTCGAAGATGATGTCGTTCTTGCCGTAGTAGCGCACGTCGGAATCGAGCATGAATTCGCGCATCTGCAGCGGCGAAAGATCGTTGAGGATCGTCACCTGGGTGCGGATGAACTCGAGCCACTCGTCGACCGACTTCTTGATCGGCAGGTTGACGAACTTGCCTTCGAGGATCGGCTCGTCGGCGGGCTTCAGCGCGAGATTGCCGTTGATGAACTCGACGACGTCATAGCCCTGGTTCATGCAGTGCTTGATGAGCGGATAGCCCGCGAGCGCGCCGATCACATAGATGCCGGGATTGGTCGATTCGAACTGGGGCGACAGTGTCGGAAACGCCTCGCGATCGGGGCTCGTGAACTCGATCCCGCATTCCTCGATGAACTTGCGCGGCGCCGCGGAGCCCATGCGGGCGATGACGCGATCGCAGCGAATCCGCGCCTCGCCGTCACGGGTGTCGAGGATGATGTGGCCCGGCTCGATCCGATTGGGCGACGTATCGGTGACGATGTTCATCCGCCCCTCGTCGCGCGCCTGCATCAGCAGCTTGACGTTGGCGCTCTTGGCGCGGCTGAAATCGGCGGTGCGATTGATGATGGTGACGATGTTGCCCTGCGCGACGTCCGCCGCCAGGCCCAGCGCATTCTCGATACCCGCGTCGCCCGCGCCGACCACCATGATATGTTCGTCGACATATTCGCCGGGATCGTCGAGCTGATATTGCAGCTGGAGATGGCCGCCGTCGGCGCCCGGGCAGCGCAGCAGATTCGGATTGCCCTGGGCGCCGATCGCCAGGATGATCGTCTCGGTCTTGATCTCGGTCTTGTCGGTCAGCGTCAGGGTGAAATCCCCCTTCTGCCCCGTGATCGTCTTCACCTCGCTCTTCAGGCGGACATTGACCTTGTTCTCGGCGGTCTGATCGTCCCAGGTGCCGAGCACCTTCTCACGCTTTCCCGCGTCGAAATCGATGTCCGAGCGCAGCACAAGCTGGCTCGGGGTCGCCATGACGTGCTTGCCCTTCTGATATTTGTAGATCGTATCGGAAAGGTGATCGGTCTTTTCGAGCAGGACGTGGGACAGGCCCAGCTTGGCGGCATGCGCTGCGGCGCTCAGCCCCGCCGGCCCCGAGCCAACGATGGCAATCCGGTAGGTATCCGCCACTGATTCCCCCTGCCCCCGTTTCGCGCCGCCGAGCGAGCGGCCCCTGATGTCGACAATGACGAGAGATTCAGCCCCTGCTGAAAAGTCGCCCCTGTCTGCCCCTGCGCCACTCTACCAGCTTCGTCGCGTTCCGCTAGACTTTCGTTACAATGAAGGCTCAAAGCCTATAGCGCTCTATTTCGGAGATAAATGTGACGAAGGACCGTGCCGCAAACAAGGGGTTTTCGCTGCCGTTCGCCAGGGTCGCGCTGATCCTCGCGGCGCTGGTGGCGATGGCCGCGATCGCCATCGCCGCGAGCCGTTCGCGCGGCGGCGGCGCAGAATCGGCGCCGGCCGGCGGCACCCCGGAGCAGGTGGGCGACGTCGCCTCGGTGGTCGCCGGGCTGGAAAAGAAGCTGCAGGCCAATCCGGAGGACGCCAAGGGCTGGT
>Ga0207674_10005815_pt1 | contig 14632 bp, 8 predicted proteins | sample KBSCornC72_FD_184303 | JGI IMG/M metagenome (GOLD analysis project Ga0207674, IMG submission 184303) | Corn rhizosphere microbial communities from Kellogg Biological Station, Michigan, USA - KBS Corn C7-2 (SPAdes) (version 2) | ecosystem: Host-associated > Plants > Roots > Rhizosphere > Soil ... | reverse complement strand
GCTGCCCTCGATCTGGTGCACATCGATGCCTGTTATTTGATCGGGCCGGTCCACCAGCCCTTCGGCCAAGGCGAAACCCAAGGCATAGTCGCTGAGGTCCGACGGCGTCGCCATCATGACCGCGTAACCGATGCCGCACACTTCAATCGCAATCGGGGCTTCGATCGGAACGCTGCGCAACAGCTCGCTGTCTTCCCGCCCGGCGAATTCGAGTCTGCGGACGGAAAAGTCGCGAGATTGAATTGATGTCACAGTCATCGCGCGATAATCCGATCCCGGAATTCAGCATCCATCACGCGATATCCTTGCATACCGCAAACGCCATCGCATGCGTTTCCGCCGCAGCCATCATTGATTGCAGCCGGCATCAGCCTGGAATATAAGCAATATCAATAAGTTATATCAAAAGAACTTATGATGGGTCTGCGTAAGAATGCAGGCTTGCCTCACCGGCAAAAAGATTGGGCGTTCGACGGCGCGCATTCGGCAATTGACGAAGAAAGCTATGAATTGACCCGGCGGTTCGAAATTGGCGATCATGTAAGCTGGAATTCCGAAGCCGGTATCGTGTCGGGGACCATCATCGCCATCCATACTGGGGATTTCGACTATAAAGGTCATCGCCATCGCGCATCGCAAACCGATCCCCAATATGAGATCAAAAGCGACAAGACCGATCATATCGCCGCCCATAGAAGCAGCGTCCTTAAATTGATCCCCAAATAGAGGCAGCATGGTTTTACGGACCGACGCCGGGTCGACCCCTGTCATCCGAAGCCGGCGTTGGCATCCAGGGCGAGCGCCACGGCCTCGGCGCGCTCGGCTTCGCGCGGCGTGTTGACGTTGAAAAACGGATCCACCGATGTGCCATCCGGCAAGGCCCGGTCATCGAACGGCACGGTGAAGCAGGCATGCCGATTGGCAAAATCCAGCATCTTCGGGTTGGCGCCGGAAAGAAGAAACTCCTCCAAATCACTCGCAAGCGAGACAGGCCAGAGCCCGAATACGGGATGAACACCGCTGGCCGAAGCGGCGAGTGCAATCGCGCCTTGCTTCAGCCCATAGCCGTCAAAAAGAGCCTGGATCAGATTCTCCGGGAAAAAGGGCGTGTCAGCGGCAACGCTGGCAACAAATTGAGTGCCGGGCCGATGCTCTGCTGCCCACCGCATTCCAGCCAGGATGCCGGCAAGCGGGCCTTGATGGTGCGGGAGCGTATCGGCAACCACCGGTATGGCGCGCGGGTGGAAGCGTACGGGATCGATATTCGCACTGATAAGAAGCTGATCGACCTGAGAAGACAGACGGTCGAGGACGCGGTCCAGCATGGACCGGCCCGCCAGTACCCGAAAGGGCTTGTCCGGACCGCCCATCCGCGTTCCGCGCCCGCCCGCCAGAACCACACCGATACAATCCGGCCGCATGCGAAAGGCCGTGTCCGTCGCTCGCGTCGAAGTCATGTGGTTGGGGAGTCCATCTCTCTCAATTCCCAACTTTCTCTACCTGATCGAGAAACCGCTTGCAGCGCATATCGTTTGCCCTGCGATCGGCTGCCTGCTGTTCCCAAGTTTAAAGCAAGTAGCACCGTCGTCGGGACTCGAGCTTGAACAACCAGCACGCATGGTGTGAGCACTTCTGTCAAACCGGTCTCGGGACAATTTTTGCCGATAACAGGGAAAATCCCGGGATTGCACGTGGCTCAGGTCATAGAGCCTCTGCTATTTGGGCAACGTGAAGTTTGCGACGAATACGAGACTCATTCCCGCATATAGAATAGCAGCAGCCCATTGCAGCCATTTCGCTTGGGCAAATGCTGCGACAGCGATCACTGCTAGCCCGAACAGAATTGTTGTATCGGCCTTTATCCAGGCAGCACCAACAGGCGTAAGGTCCCGGAACACATAGTTTGCGACCATGACGCTGAGTCTGCCAATGCCCCATGCGCCAAAGATCACAAGGCGGTTGCCAGCGAAGAATGCTGGCATGTCCACGGACTCTTTATCGCGGACCTTGATCGCCATCGTCGCACATATCAAATAAAGCGTGAGCGCGATGACGAACAGCATCATCACCGAGGCTGGTGTCCAATGTGTCACCTCTCTGAAATTCCCCAGCGCAAGCCAGTTGGTCAACAGCAGTATGATCGCGTTGAACATCCAGATCGCGAAAGGTCCCGAGATTATCACGCGGTCGCGGGCCAGGATGAGTTCGGTAACCGTGCTTAAAATATGCGTCATCGCGAGCGCGAAGACGAAAGACATGAAGACGTCCACTTGCTCGAACATTCTGTCTCCCCCCACGGGCTGAACGATGGATCGTTGCATAGATTTCGTGCGGCCTTACGCACTAGCGGGAATTTTATTGTGCGGATTTCCGCACAATATCTTGCCTTAAGACTGTGCCTTCTGAACGTAAGGCATTAATAAATATCGGAAAATTCGCCTGTCGAGGCGGCTTCTCGAGCCGGTTGCACGTGCTGCGAACCAGAGTTCAATCTGCAGGCAGCATCGAGCCGCAAATAAATTCATGACGGATATCGCCACGGCGGTCGTCGACCGAAACGCGGCATGAACTTCGTTCGCAGTGCATTCCTTTCCTGTGACGGAGCAATCGAGTTTACCTGGGAGGGGCTGACATGACGAAGGGTGTCAACAAAGACGAAACATCGAAAAGCGGCAAGATTGGCCGCCGCCAGGTTCTGATCGGAGGCCTTTCGGGCGCGGCAATCTCGGCGACCGGAACCATCGCGCTCGCGCAGGCCCCGTCCCAGCCGGGCGTTGGGAGGCAGGCGCCCGATGCACCACGCAGCGGCGCCGCGGCCGTGGCGCAGCATCGTGTCGAAGTTCCTGCGCCGCATGGCGCAGTGGCGGCCGGCCATCCGCTGGCTTCAATGGCCGGCGTGAGGATGCTGATGCAAGGCGGCACCGCCGCGGATGCCGCCGTTGCCGTGATGGCGGTGCTGAATGTGTGCGAACCTTGGGCCTCCAGCGCGGCAGGCAACGGGCTTGCTACCTGCTACGACAAGAAGACAGAAAAGATCATCTCGCTGGCGTTCACGGGCGCCGCACCTCGGCTCGTCGACGATCATGCCACGGTGCAGGACTTGACCTGGGGCCCCAAAGCGATCGTGACCCCGGGCTCATTCGGTGGCTGGATCGAACTGACGCGGCGCTTTGGCCGCCTGCCTTTGTCCAAGCTGCTTGAACCGGCCATAGGTTATGCCCGCGACGGTCATCCCCTTGACCCCTCGATCGCTCGCACCATTGAACGCCAACAGGCACAGTTGGCCAAATTTCCCAGCACCGCGGCAATCTTCCTGCCTGGCGGCAAGCCACCGCCGCCACGCTCGATGTTCAAGAACGAACCGCTGTCACGTACCTTGCAAGCACTTGCTGATGCCGAGACGCGGGCGTTGAAGGGAGGCGCCAGTCGTGACCGCGCGCTGCAGGCCGCTTATGACTATTTTTATACCGGGCCCATCGCCCAGGAGATGGCGCGCTTTTCCGAAGCAAATGGCGGCTGGCTGCGTCTGGACGATATGCGCGACTACAAGCCCCGCTGGGCCGAGCCGGTGGCGACGACTTATCGCGGTCTCAACGTGATCTGCGCACCACTTACCTCACGGACGGGACTGGAGACCTGCGAACAGCTCAACTTGCTCGAGGCCTTCGACATCGCCTCCATGCCGGCCGACAGTGCACAGGCGGTCCACCTGATCGCAGAGTGTATCAAGGTCGCCAAAGCGGACGTTTATCGTTATGCCGCCGATCCTTCATTGAGTTCGGTGCCGGTAGCGGCCTTGATCTCGAAGGATTTCGCAGCGCAACGGCGCAAGTTGATCGACCTCAATCGTGCAGGGGCATTTCCGGAAGGAGCCGACCTTGGCGGTGCGTGGAAGCCACCGCACGATACGAATGCGGTAAAAAAAGTCTCGGGCGATACCACGAACCTTTCGATCGTGGACAGCGAAGGCAATGCCGTCGGCGTCACCACGACTTTGGGCGGCGGCTTCGGCACCGGTCTGGTGATGGGCAGCACGGGGCTGCTCTGCAACAATGGCCTGCGTACAGGCTCGACCGCGCCCTACCGGGACCACCCCAATTTCGTCAAAGGTGGACGGATTCCGCTGCTGGGCAACTGCCCGACGATCGTCATGGACAAAGGCCAATTCAAGATGATCTTCGGCACCCCTGGCGGCGAAACCATCGGCCAGACCCAGTTCCAGCATCTGATCAACATCATCGATCGCGGCATGCCGGTGCAGGCGGCGATTGAAGCACCCAGGGTCGCGCTGGATCCGGACCCCGGCTTCTATACGCCGGGGGCGGCGATCACTGTCCAGGCAGAATCGCGGTTTTCGCCGGAGACCCTCGCGGGCCTGCGTTCGATGGGACACAAGGTGGAGACGGTCGGGCCCTATGCGATCGGCAGCATTCAAGCGATCCTCGCGTCTCCCTATGGTACGCGGTCGGCCGGCTCCGATCCGCGGCGGATGGGTTACGCGATCGGCTACTAGCCGAGACACTCGCTCCGGCTCAGCTGGCGGGCCTGCGCAAGCGGGCCGTCGCCGTGCGGGTCAATCCCGGCAGAGGATCAGCGCCGAGGGCAGTTTGGCCCCCAACCGGTCAGGAAGCCGTCGACTGCTCGACGATCGACTTGCCGGCTGCCTCAAGCTGCTCGACGAAAAGCGGTCCTCGCTTCAGTTCCCTCGTCAGCCTTCCACGATCGAGCTGCTTCTCCCAGGCTGCCACCACGAGAGTGGCAACCCCGTTCCCGATCAGGTTTACCAGGGCGCGGCACTGGCTCATGAAACGGTCGACACCGACCAGCACGGCCAGGGCGGCGACGGGGATGTCCGGAACCACCGCAAGCGTAGCGGCCAGGACTATGAATCCGGCACCGGTAACCCCTGTCGCGCCCTTGGACGTCAACATGGCCACGATCAGCAAGGTGGCGATCTGCTCGACACTGAGGTGAGTATTGGTCGCCTGGGCCAGGAACAGCGTGGCGAGCGTCATGTAGATGTTGGTGCCGTCGAGATTGAAGCTGTATCCCGCTGGAATGACCAACCCGACAACCGACTTGGCGGCACCAAGGCGCTCCATCTTTTCCATGATTTGCGGGAGCACCGTCTCGGACGAAGAGGTTCCCAGAATGATCAGCAGTTCCTCGCGGATATAGGCCAGGAACCGGATGATCGAGAAGCCCGATAGCCACGCGACGCATCCCAGCACGCCAAAAATGAAAACCGCCGAGGTCAGGTAAAATGCGCCGAGCAGCGCACCGAGCTGCACCAGAGACGAAATGCCGTATTTGCCGATGGTGAAGCCCATCGCCCCAAAAGCCGCCAGCGGCGCCGCCCTGACGACGATATGGATGATGCCGAAGAATACCTTCGAGATGGTCTCGAGCACATGACCGATACGCGCACCGGTGTCACCCAGCCGCACACAGACGACGCCCGTGAATATCGCGATGACCAGGGTCTGCAAGATGTCGCCATCGGCCAGCGGCGCGAAGAAACTCACCGGGACCATGTTCATCACATAATCGATGACTTTCATGTCGTGGGCCTTGCCCACATAGCTGGCGGCGATCTTCGGATCCAGCGTGGCCGGATCGATGTTGAACCCCGCCCCGGGGTGCAGCAGATAGGCGGCAGCGATGCCGATGACGAGCGCGAAGGTGGAGATGACTTCGAAATAGAGCAGTGACTTCCAGCCTACCCGGCCCAGCGCCTTGAGATCGCCCATATGTGCAATACCGGCAGCAACCGTGCAGAAGATCACGGGGCCGATGACCAGCTTGATCAACGCAATAAACAGATCGCCCAGGGGCTTAAGGTCGATACCGATCTTTGGCCAGAGCCAGCCGACAATGGTGCCGAGCAGGATCGCGATCAGCACCTGCATATAGATCGATGTAAGGTGTCGCATAGGTGTCCATTTTTACTGGCGGCCTACCCGCCGCATCGCCTTGTCGTGACGGTCTCGCGGCCGGCTATTCGAGGCTCATCGCCACAAGTTCGGCGGGATGGTCTACGCTGCCAACACCAACGACGATGTATTGCTTGCCCTTGTACATGTATGTGACCGGAGGGGACGTCGTGCCGGCACCGAGGTCGATCTCCCAAGCCACCTTGCCGGTCTTCTTTTCGTAAGCACGGAACATGTTGCCGCCACTGAATTTGGGCATGCTCTGACCGGCGTCGCTGCCCTCACCCAGGAACAGAAAGGACTTGGTAAGGAGCGGCGCCGCGCGGCCCGCCTGACCGAGCGGCGGAAGGTTGAGATCTTTCAAGAGCGGGTGATTGCGAGGGCCGTCACCATTGGGAACCATCCAGAGATGCTCGCCGCTGTTCATGTCGATCGCGGTGATCCTGCCGTAAGGCGGCTTGACCAGCGGCAGGCCTTGAGGTCCGTCAAGATAGAGCCCGCCTTTGGTGCGGGCGCGGCGATAGCCGCCCTTGCCATCGGATTCGAGGCCGGCGACCCAAGGCACACTCACCGAAGGGAGGTAGATTATGCCCGTCTGCGGATCGAGGGCGCCGCCGCTCCAATTCGCACCACCGACCCAGCCGGGCATATATAGCGTGCCCAGCTTGCCGTCAGGTCCGCCAGCGACCGATGGCGGCGTGAAAATATCGCCATGAACATAGCGATTCATGATCTCGACCGCTTCGGCGTGAAGTGCCGGCGTGAAATCGATCAATTGATCCTCGCTCATGCCTTGCCGATCGAAAGGCTTGGGCTTGGCTGGAATCGGTTGCGTTTTCGCGGCTTTCTCGCCTGGAACGGTTGATGCGGGCACGGGCGTTTGCACGACCGGAAAAAGCGGTTCTCCGGTCACGCGGTCGAGGGCAAATACAAAAGCGGTCTTGGTGACCTGAATGGCGGCCCTGTGCAGGCGGCCGTTGACTTTTATATCGGCCAGTATCGGCGGCGTGGGAATATCATAGTCCCAAAGGTCATGATGCACGGTCTGGAATTGCCAAACCTTCCTGCCGGTCTTGGCGTCCAGGGCAACAAGGGAGTCGGAGAAGAGGTTATCGCCCGGCCTGATCCCGCCATAATAGTCGTTGGTCGGCGCGCTCAGGGGAACATACACGTATCCAAGCTTTTCGTCGGCGCTGAAGCCATTCCAGGTATAGGTCTTGCCGCCCTCGCGCCAGGACTCGTTCTCCCAGGTCTCGGTACCCGGCTCGCCTTCGTGAGGTACCGTGTGAAATGTCCAGAGCAGCTTGCCCGAACGCACGTCATAGCCGCGAATATCTCCGGCCAAGGACGCCTTGTTGACGTCGGTGGTGCCGGTGGCGATCGGCTGACCACCGATGACAATGACATCGTTGACGACCATTGGACTGGGCGTGCGCCAGTAGAAAAGGTCTTTAGGGTTCACGCGCATGTCGACGCGGCCATTGTCGCCGAAGCCAGTGACGACCGCGCCCGTTTTTGCATCGAGAAGATAGAGATAGGGTCCGCGAACCGTCACGATGCGAGCGCTGGCGCCCTGGCCCCAAATCGCTATGCCACGACTTGAGCGGAGCGCGGTCAGAGGACCGTCGCCGGGGAAGTTTGCCTGGCGCCAGATCACCTTGCCGGTGCCCGGGTCGCGGGCTTCGGCCTGGCCGATCTGGTTGCTGATATACATGATGCCATCAAAGACGAGTGGAGCGTCCTGGTAGTTGTTCGAGGGCACCAACTCCGGATTTTCAGCCCGTACAGCCGGATCCATCGCCGGAGTACGCCAGGCAACCTTCAGCCGTTTGATGTTTTTGGCGTTGATCTGATCGAGCGCAGAGTATTTGCTGTCACCGATATCTCCGCCCAAATATGCCCAATCGCCGTTGGTCTTGGTTTGGCCCTGGGCGTATGCGGGCGCGGCAAGCAGAGCGATCGCAAGGACAACATTCGCTGTCTTCGGGGCCTTCATTTGATCTTTCCCAGCTCATTCTCGCCCTTTGCGGGCTCTGTCGCAGGCCGCGGAAAAAATGTGCGTCGCGAAAGGGGAAATCGCGACGCACATCAGAGCGTCATCACATCCATCCAATCGGCTTGGCGGGCATGAGTGTCGCGCCTGAATGTCATTTCGGCATTTCAATCGTCGGTTTGCCGTTCTGCTTGTAGATGACGCCGTTCTTAATCACGACCTGCACATATGCGAGATTGGTGAGGTCGTTGTAGATCGGGTCGCCGGGCACGACGATGAGGTCTGCAAGTTTGCCGGGCTCAATGGTGCCGAAATCCGGTGCCCCAAACATGCGGTCGCGCTTGCCCATGAGCCTTGCATTAACTCGCGTGGTGTCAGAGATGACCTCCAGAGGCGGAACGCCCTCATCAGCGAGCACCTTCATTTCCCGGATCAAACCGTCCGTGTTGAAATTCATGGGCGTCCCGCTATCGGTCCCCACGCCCATGACGGCGCCCGATGCGATCCATTGTTTCACTTGCGGGTCACGGTATTTCATCTGACGATCGATCTGGGTGAAATAGCCCTGGGCGGGCCAGTCTTTCAGTGATTCCTGAACCGCGTCCCACATGTCCTTCGGGAAAAGGCTCTTGAGCACTGGATCCTGCAGCCGCTCGGGGAAAGCGACTGTGTCCGGGTAAAGCCAGCTGCGATGGGCGGCCGTCAGGACGATGGGGCGGTTGGCCGACGCGATTGCTTTTACCAATTCAGGAGAAAATGTCGGGCCGCCGGCAGAACCCACATGCTGGAGCACATCCACGCCCGCTTCGAACGCATTGCGCACAGCGGTTTCATCATAAACATGTGCGTGCACCTTCATCTTATGGGCGTGCGCCGCCTTCACGATCGCAAAATAGTCCTCGCGCGTGAGACCCGCATGGGCCTTGATCACATCGACGCCCATCTTAAAAAGGCGCTCGACTTCCGCGGCGCCCTCTTCCGGACTCTTGATGACGGCGGAGGCGTCAGCCGGAAAGCCGAGATAAGGGGTACGCGTAATCAGCGGGCCCGCCACTTGCAGCCGCGGGCCCGGAATCTCTCCCTTGTCGATGCGATTGCGGAGATTGACGCTGTCTTGCGGGGTACCGCCCAAATCAATGGCTCCGGTGACACCGGACATCAGCAGTTGATACGCGGAAATCTCCATCACCTTTTCGATGGAGTATTTTTTTCCGTCGGTCCTCAGCCATTTGAACCAGTCACCCTCGTCACCATACCCAAGCATGAACAGATGGGCGTGCGCTTCGATCAGGCCAGGCATCATCGTCTGGCCGCTGGTATCGATCACAGTCGCGCCGGCAGGGATTTTTACTTCACTCGCCCTGCCAACCTGCACAATCCTGTCGCCCTGAATGACGATAGCGGCATTGTGCAACGGCGGCACACTCAGACCGTTGATCAGCATGCCACCAACGAGAACTGTTGTTTTCGGCTGTTGCGCATAGGCGGGGGAGCAGAACAGAACCGCTGCGGCAAGCATGAGCCCGCTGGCAAGCCCTCTGAAATTCAGATTCACATTCATTCTTTTGCCCTCCAATTTGCCCTCGGAGCGCCGCCGCCGCGCAGCGCGGCGCTCCGGTACACAGTCCAGCAGGTTACATCTTGAACCGGAAACCCGCACGGAATACCCGGCCAAGCACATCAAATTGCGCCGAGTTGACCGGGTTGTTCGTCCAGGATTGGTAGCCGGTCGGACCCAAAGGCACGACAGCCGGGTCTTTGTTGAAGATGTTGCGCACGTTGACATAGACTTCGTACTGCCCCTCGCCGCCGAACATATAGCTCGCGGCCAGATCGAAATAGGTCGCGCCGGATACCTGAATGTTGTCGTAGGTGGGGTGATCCGTTGTCGAAGTCGGACAGCCGGACAGGCACTGGATGAAGTTGTTGTCGATGACCATGGGGGTGACGCCGCGCATCGTGCCGGTCAGCGAGAGCGGGCCGTTCAGATAGTTGATCGACAAATTGTAGCGCCAATCCGGCAGCCCGTTGCCGCCGCCGCCGTTTGTTTGACCAACCCGCTGGACCAGAACAGAACCCGGAAGACCGGAATTCACCGTGTAATCCATATAGTTCGTTGCTAGTCCCCGGATGCTCATCGCACCATCCATCCCCTCGAACAGGTCGGCCAGTTGGAAGCGGTAACTGGTCTCGAAATCCAGCCCCTTCGTACTTTCCGAAGCCAGGTTCAAAGGCTTGACGACGATATCGTACTGGTTTGTTGCGCCCGGGGTCGCGGTGATCAGCGCACAGCCTGCTTGATTGCCGGCAGCACACAGGTTGACGATCTGCTGTACCGACAAGCTGCTGATGCCGCCCTTGATATCGACCTGGTAGAAGTCGATCGACGCATTGAAGCCCGGCAGGAAGGTCGGCTGAAGCACCATGCCGACGCTATAGGTCTTGCCGATTTCCGGGGCGAGGTTCGGGTTGCCCGAAGCCAATGATCGAGCCGTTGCCGAAGCGCCGTTGTTGTTCGGGTCCTGGAAAGAGCTCTGAGCCTGGAACACGCCGGCGAAACGGTCGGCGAGGTTCGCTTCACGCACGTCGCGCGACACGACGCCACGGAACCGCACGCTGTCCATGGGTGAATATTCAGCGCCGATCTTCCATGTGCCATAGGTGCCGGTATCGTACTTCACGGCACGGGCGGCAGCGTTGATGTCCAGCGATTTCGCCCAGGCCTCGTCCTTGGCCAGCGGAATAACGGTCTCGACATAGGCGTCCGACACTTCATAGCTGCCGATCGTCGGCAGGCCGCCGGTGGTGTCCCAATTGCCCGGGCTGGCTTGCGTTATGGCGTCGGCAAAGCCGTTGGCCGCTTCCGTGCGATGCTCGGCACCGAAGGCCAATGAGACCGGACCAGCCCAAATTTCAAACGGCTCGCCCGTGATGTTGACGCTGACGACGTTCTCTTCGAAGTGGCTGTGCTGGTTCGGGTTGCCGGTCACATAGGCGATCTGGGCCTTGCTGTTAACGCCCGTCCCGAACACGTCGTAGGGAACGCAACCGTTTGTTGGGTTGGTCAGGGTCGAGCGACAGACGATCGAGCCGTTCGGTGCGCGCACCGCGTCGATGGCCTGATTCCAGTTCGGCAGCAGCGTGGCGCTGGTCGCGGTGTTCGCCAGGCTGGCGCGCGCATATTGGTAATAGGCGCTGAGTTTCCAGTCCGTGCCGAAGGCGCCGAACGTGCCGTCGACGCCGACGACGCCGCGCAAATAGCCATGCTCGGCATGGGCGCCCGACGCTCCGTTGTCGCCCTTCATCGTGCCGAACGGGACCGAAGTGAGGCCAAGCGCCGTGATCTGGCTGGCGAGAGCCGCAGGCATGTAGGGGTTGTCGGGTTTTACGGTCAGGTTGTTGGAAAAGCCGCCATAATAATATCGGGTGTCGGTATCCAGATGGGACACCATCCCCTCGGCAAAGACATTCCAGTCATCCCCAAGGTCGTAGCTGACGCGCGTGAACAAGTTCTGGCGGTTCTGCTTGGGAACCAGACTGTTGTCCACCCCGTTGCGGAGGTTGTTGTCGCCCATGGTTCCGCCCGACATGATCGGGTCGGAGACGATGGGTCCAAAGACGAGATTGTACATCGTGCCACCAGGGCCGAACGCGATCCCGCGTAGCGACTTGCATGCAGATGTCGCCGAACAGGCAATTGCACCGCCGAGTGTCGCCGTGTCGAGAGCCACCTGCGGCCGACGCAGGACTCGAGGCTGACCGTTGGTCGTCGTGTAGGCCGGGTTGTTGATGAACGCCCAGCCGACTTTGGCCCACGCGCGGTTGCTGGGATTGTAGATGCCGTTTTCCCGTGAAGCTTCTCCGCTGAGCAAGAAATGACCGCGGTCGTTGGCGAATCCGGTGCCGTAGCTCAAATCGGCTTTCCATTGGCGGTCGTCGCCATATTCTGTCTGGCCGCCCGATAAATCGCCCTTGAGACCGGTGAACTTCGTGTCGAGCACGAAGTTGACGACGCCCGACAGAGCATCCGAGCCGTAGGAGGCTGAGGCGCCGCCCGTCACGACATCGACGCGCGAAATCAGCTGCTGCGGCAACTCGCTGACATCGACCACGCCGTTGTTGAGCATGCCGCCAACACGGCGGCCGTCGAGCAGGGTCAGTGTGCGGATATCGCCGATGCCGCGCAGGTTCAGCGAATTGACCCCCTGACGGCCCGCGCCAACGGAGTTGGACGTCGTTATCGGGGTAGTGCTGCCTGCGACCGCTGGAAGCGTGTTCACAAAGTCGGCGATATTCGGTGTGGCCGATTTTGCAATTTCATCGGCACTGACGATCGATACCGGCGTCGGAGCTTCGTATCCATCGCGTTGAACGCGCGTACCCGTCACGACGACTTCTTCAACCTGCGGCGCAGATGTTTGCGCACTGGCGGAACCTGCCGTGAAGAGCGCGGTGGCGCACACCGATGCCTTTAGCAGAGTCGTGAAACAAGCCCTTGCACTCAACTCTTTGGATTCACGCGACATGGAACAGGACATGGATTCCCCCACCAATTAGAACATGTTGGAATAATGCAGCGCACTTATGATCGAGCCATCTCGGAAAGACGGCGCGATTTTCTTGTGACCGGAATGTCCGACGGCGATCGGAAAAACTGCATTTCCAGTGCACACGGCAGAAAACGCAGCCTGCGCAAATATCCGCAAACTCTTACCGCCAAGCGAAACACTTGCGGCCTTTGATCGTCCGCTCGCTCTAGTCATTTTCCCCTCGGCCACTTCGCACACATCGCGAAGAGAATTTCGACCGTTGATCTTCTATTCGAGGGATAAGAGTATTCGCCGAAGCGACCAGTGCAATTCGGAGTGCGATATTGCCTAAGGCATTGATTTTTCTCCGCCCATGGCTCGCGAAGATCCAGAATTGTTACTATTTCCGCATAACGAAATTGTTAGCCGGTGCGGATTTCCACACAGCGGAGGCAAAATCACGATGACGGCCATCGCCATGGATGAGTCACCTGCTTCCACGGGCCCAGCATGGAGATGGATTGCGCTGTTTCTGCTGCTTTTAGCAGCCTCGCTGATCACCTTGATTGTCTATGGCATCGTTTACGAACGTCAGGCGCAAATTCTTATTTCGGAAGCAGAAGTGGAAGCGCAGCTGCAAGCCGCAGTTTTAAAGAGCGAGCTGACAAAGCAACGATCGGTACCTGTAATTCTCGCAATGGATGTTGATCTGATCAAAGCCGTCAGAAACCCGTCACCGCAACATGCACTTCTAATTTCAAGAAAGTTGGAAACCCTCCAACACGCCACCAATAGCGCAGTCATCTATGTCATCGACAAGCGCGGTCGCACGCTCTCGGCGAGCAACTATTCGGAGCCCGACACGTTTGTCGGGCAGAATTTCGGTTTCCGCCGATACTTTTCCGAAGCTTTAAAGCGCGGCGGAGCCGAGCAATTCGCGCTGGGTTCGGTGAGCAAGCGTCCGGGTTTCTATTTTTCCCGCCGAATTGATGATGGCGCAGACCCATCTGGCGTCGTCGTTGTCAAAATTGAATTCGACGAGATAGAGGCATCGTGGCGCGGCGCGTTCACAAAAACCTTCGTTACGAACTCCACCAATCAGATTCTACTGACCAGCGTTCCAGACCAGCGCTTCCGGGAATTGCCACAACCGTCACCCGGTACAATTGTGACTTCGCTACCTGCGCCAGTCGCCGGCTGGACGCTGACAGTGTACAGCTCGCGAAAAGATGCCCTCAAATCCGCCCGAGCCGCCGCGCTGATTACGGTCCTGGTTGAAGTACTTCTGGCCATTTCGCTGCTCTGGCTGTCTCGCCGCCGGAAACATATCGCCGAGCGAGCCACAACCGAAGCCCGTTATCGGGTCCGGTTGGAGCAAGACGTCGCTTGCCGAACGCAGGAGCTGAGCGCAGCAAATGGCCTTCTTTCGAAAGAAATATCCGAGCGGCAGCAGGCTGAGGGGCGCTTGTATGAGCTTCAGGCCGATCTGGTGCAGGCAAACAAGCTTGCCCAACTCGGTCAAATTACCGCCGGTGTTGCTCACGAAATCAGCCAACCCCTCGGAGCAATTCGCATTCTTGCCGATAACTGCATAGCGCTGCTGGAAAGAAAAGACCGCAACTCGCCAAACCTGATCAATGACAACTTGGATAATATCGTGCGCCTCAATGAGCGGATCGGCCACATAACGCGGGAACTCCGCGCCTTCTCCAGAAAAGGTAATGGAGAGACCGGGCCAATTTCCATCGGCGATTCACTGAACTCAGCCATTCTTCTTAGTCGATCCCGGTTGCGTAAGAACAAGGTCAAGATTATTTGCGACCCGTTTGATCCAAACCTTCAAGTAATCGGCGGCAGGATCCGTCTGGAGCAGGTTCTCGTGAATTTGCTGCAAAATGCATTCGAGGCTCTCGAAGATACGGCGCGCCCCCGGATCAGAATATCCGTCACCGTTGAAGCCGGTTGGGTCCTTGTTCGCATCGTCGACAACGGGCCGGGCCTGCCCCCGAAGGTGGCCGAGACACTTTTTACCCCATTTACAACCACCAAGGAGGACGGCCTCGGTCTGGGTCTCGTGATTGCACATGACATTGTCCGAGATCTCGGCGGCGAGCTGAAGGTTGAAAGCTCGGAGTGCGGAGCCGCATTCGCGGTTAGATTGAAAATAGTACTGCCCT
>Ga0207674_10005814_pt1 | contig 14635 bp, 11 predicted proteins | sample KBSCornC72_FD_184303 | JGI IMG/M metagenome (GOLD analysis project Ga0207674, IMG submission 184303) | Corn rhizosphere microbial communities from Kellogg Biological Station, Michigan, USA - KBS Corn C7-2 (SPAdes) (version 2) | ecosystem: Host-associated > Plants > Roots > Rhizosphere > Soil ... | reverse complement strand
AAGAGCCCTGCAAGACGAATGGGAGGCGAAGATCGGCGCCTTGCTGACTGCCAGGGCGTCCCAGAACGTTTTGTCGGCCACGTGCGAAATATCCACCATCATCCCCAGCCTGTTCATCTCTAAGACGACCTGCTTGCCGAATTCTGTCAGGCCATCGTGATGTTTTATCTTTACGTCGTTCACATCGCCGGAGGAATCCGCCCAGTTGTTGGTATTGGAATGGGTGAGCGTCATGTAGCGGATGCCCAAGTCGTAGTAATCGCGCAGCAGCCGCAGACTGTCTTCGATCGCATGCCCGCCTTCAATGCCCATCAGCGCGGCGATCTTTCCGCGGCGATGCGCCTCTTCGATGTCTTTGACGCTGGTCGCCAGCATGAAGTCGTTGGGATAGCGCTCGATGATGTCGTGCCGCACGGTATCGATCATCTGCAGCGTGCGATTGGCCGAGTGGTTGCCCGTCACATAAGAAGCAGCCACATACACAGCGAAGAATTGCGCGCCTACGCCGCCTTCCTTGAGCCGGGTGATGTCGGTATGCCCGGTTCCAGTGTGCGACCCTATGTCGAATCCTTCGACAGTACGGCTGGGGAGGTCGTTATGGGTGTCGATCAGCAGGGTCGAGCGGTGCACCCGCGCCACTTCGGCATCCGTGATCGGACGGTTTTGCCCTGAAAGCAGCCAAGCCGTGACCAAGGCAATGCTCAGGAGTCTCATAAGTATCTACTGTAACAACTTGATAGAATGTCACCTTACAGAAGTTTCTGCGTTGGAGGCGCCCCAATGAAGCGACTGGTGGTTCTGACTGGCCTCTGTATGACGGCCGTTTTACTGAAAGCGCAGGATGAACCGGCGCCTGCTCCGGCTCCCGCGGATACCCCCGCGGCGGCTCCGGCTGCTCCTGCGGCCGGCGGAGGACGCGGAGGCGCAGCACCCAACGAGCCTCGCCCATACGACCGCGTCATCACCAAGGAGGCCAAGACCTCCGAGGGAATCTTCAAGGTCCACAAAATCAAGGAGCGCGGGGCGGACGCCTACTATTACGAGATCCCGGCGATGGAGCTGGGCAAGGATTTCCTGTTTGTAGGCCAGATCGCGCAGAATACCATCGGAGCCGGTTACGGCGGTCAAGGCGTGAATGAATTCGTGGGCCGCTGGGAACGGCACGAGAATCGCGTGTTTCTCCGCGAGATCACTTACGACATCGTCGCCGACCCGGGCGAGCCGATCGCCAAGGCTGTACAGGCGGCCAATAATCCTTCCATCCTCATGTCATTTCCGATCGCCGCATTCGGTCCGAATGATGCGCCGGTGATCGACGTCACCCGGCTGTTCCTGAGTGATGTTCCCGAGATGAGCGCGCGCGCCCGTGTACGAGGCCGCGGCATGGACACCAATCGAAGCTACATCGAGAAAGTAACGGCGTTTCCGACCAATATCGAAGCCGAAGCGACGCAGACGTACACGTCGCCTATCGATCAACCGGGCGGCGGTCGCGGCGGCGCCCAGGCCGGCATGCGTCCTGGGTCCGGCACCGTGGTGGTGCATTTCAGCATGGTGAAGCTTCCCGAAAAGCCCATGATGCCGAGGCTGGCGGACGCCCGCGTCGGATACTTCACCACGGCCACCATGGACTATAGCCGTCCCGAGCATCGTGCAGAGCGCCGTGAGTTTGTGGCTCGCTGGCGCCTGGAGAAGAAAGACCCTAACGCGGCGATGTCTGAACCGGTGAAGCCTATCGTGTATTACATCGATCCGGCGACGCCCAAGCGTTGGATCCCGTACTTGAAGAAAGGTATCGAGAGCTGGCAGCCGGCCTTTGAAGCGGCCGGATTCAAGCGCGCGATCATCGCCAAGGAAGCGCCCACGGCGGAAGAAGATCCCAACTGGAGTCCGGATGACGTTCGCAATTCCGTGGTCCGCTGGCTGCCTTCGACCACCGAAAACGCGAGCGGTCCGCACATCTCCGATCCGCGGACGGGTGAGATCCTGAATGCGGACATTCAGTTTTATCACAACGTCCAGCAACTGGTGGAAGATTGGTATTTCGTGCAGGTGGGCCCGCTGGATCCGCGCGCTGCGAAGCTCCCGCTGCCGGACGATTTGATGGGCGACCTGCTGGGGTTCGTCGTGGCGCACGAGGTGGGCCACACGCTGGGCCTGCAGCACAATATGAAGGCCAGCTCGATGTATCCGGCGGCGAAGCTGCGCGATCCGGAATGGCTCAAGACCATGAGCCACACGCCGTCGATCATGGATTACTCGCGCTTCAATTACGTCGTGCAGCCGGAAGACAAGATCGATCCGAAGCTGCTGATTCCCGGAATCGGGCCGTATGACAAGTGGGCCATCCACTGGGCCTACGCGCCCATCACGGACGCCAATATTTCGGACGATGAAGAGAAGACGCTGGACGCCTGGGCGCGCGAGCAGGAAAAGACTCCCTGGCTTCGCTTCAGCACGGATCGCGCTCAGGGTGCGGATTCTGGCGAGAATACCGAGGCGGTTGGCGATTCCGATGCAGTTTACTCGACCGGGCTCGGCCTGAAGAATCTACAGCGCGTGATGGACAATCTTCTCCCGGCGACTACCCACGAAGGCAAGGATTGGGACGATCTGCGCATCGTGTACGACCGCGTGGTCGGCCAATGGGCGAGAGAGCTGGGTCACGTAGCTCAGATCGTCGGAGCTTTCGATTCCTTCGAAAAGCATGGCGGACAGGATGGGGTGCGATTCAACCTGATTCCCAAGGAGCGCCAAGTGGCTGCGGTGAAGTTCCTGAACGCGAACGCCTTTGCCACGCCGGTAATGCTGCTCAAGCCGGAAGTCCTGCGCCGCATCGAGCCTGCCGGCGCGCTGATCCGCATCCGCAACGCGCAGCTTCAGGTTCTGAATTCGCTGATGTCTGCGCAGCGCTTCGACCGCTTGGTAGAGCAGGAAGCCGTGGACGGCGCGAAGGCCTACCGTCCCGCGGAGTTTCTCTCGGATGTGCGCAAGGGGATCTTCGGCGAAATGTACTCGCCTACGGTGAAGATCGACGCGTACCGCCGCAACTTGCAGCGCATGTATTTGGATCTGATGTCCACGCGCCTGAATGGAACTCAGCGGGCGAATGACGACCAGCGTCCCATGTTCCGCGGCGAGTTGAAGACCATCTCAGCCGATGCTGGTGCAGCGTTGGCTCGCACGACGGATCGGGATACGCGGCTGCACTTGGAAGATCTGCGCGATCAAATCGCCAAGATTCTGGATCCTAGGTATCAGCAGGCAAATCCGACGCCGCTGCTGCCGGTTCCCACTCCGGTGAGCGGTCGTGACGACATATTCTGCTGGACGGATTACGGGATCGGCGTAGAGTAACGCACAGGCTGAAGGCCCGACATCATGTGCTGTTGCCGAGTCTAAAGCACAGGCTGAAGGCCTGTGCCACGTTGCAATCCAGAGTGGCACAGGCCTTTAGCCTGTGCATGAGTACTACCAGGTCAGGCTGAAGCCGAACATTCCCTGAATGTCATTCAGCACGCCGCCGAGGCTGGCTCCAGGGGCTGGAGCGATCACCTTGTTGGGCACGGGGCTGATGTAATCGCGCGCTTCGACGCGGAACCGCAGATTCTTGCGGAGGTCCCATTTGATTCCCGCGCCGACGTCCGCCACCGGCAGGATCTCGTGCGTAGCGGTTAGGGCAGCGAAATTGCCCAGCAGCTGACCCGCGGACTCGATCCCGGTTCCCACCATAATCCGAGCGCCGCCGCCAAAGGCGATGAACGGCCGCATGCTCGCGCCGCGCTCACGAAAGTGCCCCAGAAAATCGGCCGTGATCAGGTGCGAGTGGGCGCTGAAGTTCGCCGCCTTGATGTTGCCGGAAGATAGCTTCAAGTTGTCGAAGCGATACAAGTAACGCACTTCGCCGCTCCAGAATTTATACATGTCTTCGCCGGCGAACACGCCCACTATAGCGCCGTGCCGGATTCCCGTATCGGCGCTCCCGGTCTTATTGCTGACCGTCAAATGCGGCGCGTATCCGTAGCCACCGATGGCGCCGATTTCCCACTCTGTTCCCTGGGCGCCAGCAATGCACGCTGCCAGTAAGCCGGTTAAAACAAGTTTGTTCAGCATGTGTTGTCCTTGGTCCTCTTCTCGCTCTTATAAGTGAGTTACGGGTTGACGACTCGAACCTGGAGCGTCGTGGAGAAATCGCCCTGCTTGATGGTCAGCGGCGTTTGCGAGGCGCTCGCGACGCCGTGCGGCACGAATACGTTGATGACGTAAACCGCAACCTCGCCCGGCACCAGACCGGAGAACAGAATCGGCAGACTCGAATTTCCGACGGTGACGATGGGCTGGGTTGCAGTGACGGCCAGAGGATCCGAAGGCGCGCCATCGCCGAACGGTGCGGCCGGAGAAGTCTGGCTCAGGCCAGTGAGATAAATTGATAGAACGTCATCCGGATGAATAGGATTCGTGAAGTTCACGAAATCGCCGTTCTTCTGGCGGATGACGGTGGCCAATCCCGACTGGTCGCCGGCCGAACCGCTGCGGAAAATCGCCGGAGCGAAAGTCTGGATGTGTGCGGTGAACGGGTTGCTGATGCCGCCGGGATTCCTGACCACCAACGGCACATCGCCGGTGAGTCCGAAGGGCAGCTGCGCCAAAACTTCTGTGGGCGACACACGGAACAGCGGGAGCGCGATGTTTCCGACCGTGACGCAGGCGTCGCCCAGAGTCGAGGGCAGAGGCAGGCCTACAGCGGATTCCGAGCGCGGAGCGAGTCCGAAGCCCTGCACCAGAGCCAGGCCGCCAGGCGCGATGCCCGAGCCGCCATCGGCGCCATTCACGATCCCGGTAACGTTCGGAATGGGTGTGGGCGCGTCGAAGTTAGCGGCGACAACCGTAAGGCCAGACTGCGTAAGAAGAAAAATAGAGTTTCCGTCAGCCGAAACGGCCAGGGTGCGCATGAACGGCAGAATCGTTTGTCCGATTTGCCCGATGGGCGCTGGCAGAGTCTGCGTGGAAGCCAGTACCGGCGCCTCGGCAATCGATCTTGCGTGGAACGGCGCCAGGGTGTTCAGGTCGACTAGCTCGATGGTGCCCGGTCCGGATGCAGATGCCGCCGTGGTGCGGAGCCCGAACTGTCCCAGCACGCCGACTCCGGATGAGCTTCCCGTAGTGGATTGCAATGTAGCTACGGGGAACAGGCCCGGATCGAGAACACTATTCCCGTACACGAATAGGTTGTCGTTGAAGGCGCCAAACGCGCCGGCTACGGAGCCCGTATTGGTGCGCGATATTACCCAGGTGTTGATTCCGGCGTCCCACATCGCGACACTTCCATTCGCCATTGCCAGCAGCATGTAGTTCTCTGACGGAGTGGAGGAAAGAACCGAGTCGGCGGGAACCTCGTTGCAATAGATACCCAGCGTGGGCGGCGCATTCGCGGTGCGGCTGAAGAAATCGATCCGGTACAGCGGATTGGTAACAGCAGCCGTCGCACAAGTGACGCTGGCCGGTGGTGACACCACACGGACCGTGGCCCAAATGCCGCCGTGCGCAACTGAGATTGACCGGGGGTAGCCATCCTGGAACAGGATCGGGGCTTGCGTCTGGAATGTCTCGAGGTCAAAGACGCTAGCCAGATGAGACCGGTCGTTTCCAACGATCATGTAGCGCTGATCGTCGGTGATCGCCATGGATACCGGCGTGTTTCCAGTGCGCATCTGGCATGGAACCGGACCGCACATCAGCGGCTGCATCGTGGTGCTGTCGTAAATCAGAACCAGGTTCTTATCCTGGCGCAGCATGTAAATCCGATTGCGGAAGCGGTCCGCGAGAATATCCACGATCTTGCCGGGCACGTTGAGGATCTTTCCGGTCTGATTCACGTCGCGGGTGTTGATCAGCAGGCGCACGGGGAACGGAATGTTCACGGCGCCAGCGGAGGTGATAGTCAGAGGAATCGTCGTCGTGCCGCGAGCATTCTGATAGACGGTGGGGTCTACGTCGATGCGAACCCGTGCGGGCGTGGTCCCGGTTGTCTGGCTCAGCCGAACGCCTGTCGTGCCGTCCGGAAGCGAAAGCTTGAAATCGATGCTGCCTCCGCCCAGATCCACGATGTCGATAAACTGGGAGATGACCTGGCGATTGCAAGCATCGCCGAAGAACAGCACATCTTCCTGGCGCGCCGTTACGCGCGGCGCTTTCGCCGATAAGGTGTTCACCGGGAGCACCAGCACGCCGCCTACGGAAGCCGCATACATCGTATTCATGTCACTGGACATCAGAGTGCGGCCCGAGATGGTTTGAGGAATCTGAATACGTGCGCGCACGGTCAGATTATCCGTATCCATGAGGTGCAGCACCGGCGCTTCCGCGGCGGATACGGGAGCATCCGCGTAGATCACGTCGCGAGCCGTATCCCAGGCGTGTCCGCCAAACCGAAAGTCTCCGGTAGCGTACGGTATGTCCGCCCACAGAATTGGACCAGGGCTCAAGAGCGTCCAGCCGGTCATGAATTTCGAGCCGTCCTGGTTTACGCTAACCGAGCGCGGACCCAGGGGTGGAGTGGAAATGATGTCGATGATCGCGAGGCCCTGTTGGCCGACCCGATATTGAATGATGGCCGCATTCTTCGGATCGTCCCCGGAGATCTGCGCCAGGACAACAATGACCTGGCCATCGCCGGAGACACCGGTGGATGCTTCAATAATGTTGGGCGGAAATGTATTGAAGGGAACTGGTAGAGGTTTCCCTTCCAAAGGAGTCGGGGAACCCAGTGCGACGGTCACACCAGTCGAAGGATCCACCAGCAGAAATTGCGTCGTCGTAATGACCAGTGCCTGGCTGCCCGCGCCGAAGGCGGCCGCCAGCACCGGATCGGGCAGCACTACATCCCGTTTGGTTCCGGCATTCAGGTCAAAGATCGTCAGTCCGCCTTTTGCGGAGGAAGCATCGAAGTTGTCGTATTCTCCGACGACGAGATAACGGCCATCCGGCGATAGAGTCACTGCGCTCGGCGGAAGGGGTACCGACAGCGGATTTTGGATCGTCCGGGTGGCGGTGTCCATCACCTCGATACGCCCGGCGCTCAAGTTGGCGATGTAGAGTTTACCTCTGCCTTCGTCGAGAGCCAGGTCGGAAACGCTTCCACGAACGGGAACAGCGGTTCCGAAGGTCGCGGCCGAAGCCGCTCCAGTGATTGAAAACAGCGCCAAAAGCGCGCAAGCTGTGCGCTTCGCCAAGTGCATAGTTCCTCCGAACTTCCCTTAAGGTTGGTGCTTAGGTTTATCTATCATAGCCCAGCATTTGTGGGGTAAGTCTAGGGCCCTGGCGGGGTTTGTACTATGACCCTGTCAAAGTAGGCCCAAAAACCTCGGTACTAGGGTACGATCAGGACTTGGATTCCCTCCGCTTTACTTGTCAGCGTGGCTGCATCAACTGCTGCGACCAGAAGGGATTTGTCTATTTAACCGAAACCGACCTCAAACGAGCCGCGAAGTTTGTCGGCCTGTCGCCTAAGACATTCGAGAAAAAATATGTATACCGCACGCGCCACCAGATGCGGTTCCGCAAACCGCCGGAGAAACAGTGCCCGTTCTTGGCGGGACATGGCTGCTCCATACATCCGGCCAAGCCTACGCAATGCAGGACGTTCCCGTACTGGCCGGAGCTGGTCGAGAGCAGGCGTGAGTGGAATCGTACGGCGAAGTATTGCCCAGGGATTGGCAAGGGTCCGCTGATTCAGATCGGGACGGCCATGGAGATCGCGGAAGAGCAGCGGCGGGCGTATCCGGATATGTATGAGTAGGCCGGGCGAGGCACGCCTCGCCCCTACATGTGTAGGAGTCGGGCACGCCCGGCCCTCATTTTTGACTCAAGCCGCCGTCTACGGCCAACACCTGACCAGTGATGAAGTCCGATGCCGTCAGAAAGAACACCACCGCATCGGCGATCTCATCCGCCGTCCCGGCGCGTCCGGCGGGAGTCTTCGCGATCAGCCGCTTTACCCGATCATCCGCCTCGCCGAACGGAATTACGCCCGGAGCAACCGAATTGACGGTAATCTTCGGGGCCCAGGCCTGCGCCAGCGCGCGTGTCATATGAATCACGCCGGCTTTCGACGCGCAATAGTGAGCATGCTGGGGCCACGCCCGTATCCCGCCGAGCGAACTCATGTTCACGATACGGCCCTTGCCGGCCGGCAGCATCATGCGCGCGGCCTGTTGGCAGCAGAAAAATGTAGCTTTGAGGTTGACCGAATGGACGAAATCCCAATCGGCCTCGGTGATCTTTAGCGGATCGCGCAACGTGAAACGCGCGGCGTTGTTCACCAAACCGTCCAGTTTTCCGAAATGCTGCTGCACGTCTGCAAACAATCCCTCGATCTCGGCCACCTTTTCCAGGTCGGCTCGGAAGAGCGGGGCATTCCCACACTCCGCCGCCGTGGCGCGCGCCTCGGCTTCGGAAGTCGAATAGTGAATCGCGACGCGGGCGCCTTCCCGCGCCAGTCTCAATGCGATCCCCCGGCCGATGCGCTTCGCTGCGCCCGTAACTAAAACTACTTGGCCATTCATACCGTCGGATCTCCGTGCACCTCTACCTCTTCTGGTTCCACGCCCGCCAAAACCGGCTCAGGCAGGCGGCCGCTGAGGTTTCCCCAGCCCCAGAAGATCGCCGTGGTCGAGCTCAAGACGCCCGCCCATAGCCCGATGGTGCGCGGGCTCACATGATCGGAAAAGACACCGGCAATGGCCATGGAGACCATCATAGTGGCCCAGGTCCAAGTTTCGATGGTGGAGAAGACGCGCCCTCGGAAATCGTTCGAGACGTGACGCAGAAGCTGGCCGGTGTTCAGCACCGAGCTGACAGCGACCGCCGCCCGCGATAGACCGATAAAGAAAAGCGCCCGTGCGAACGTCGGCGCCTGGCTGAACAAAACGTAGGAGCCGCCGTGGACCACGTAGCAGATCGAGATCACGCGCTTGTACGTTTCGAATCGAATGCGTTTGCCGAGGTAGTTGGCGAGCAGCGCTCCGGCGACCAGTCCGATGCCCGCGCATCCCCAGATGACGCCGATTCCCATGGATCCGCGCTGGAACACTTGCTCGCCGAACAGGCTGAATAGGATTTGCGCCGCTCCGCCGCCGGTCGCCCAGCCTACACCGACCAATCCGACGCCCAGGATCAGCGGCGTCGCACGCATGTAGCGCAGGCCTTCGGTGTATTCGTGCCAGGGTCGAACTACCCGACTCTCGGTAAGTGCGCTGCGGTCGGATCGAAATCCGCGGGGCGAGTGTAGCTGCCAGATGCACAGCGCCGAAAACAGGAACGAGAATGCGTTGAACAGGAACGCGACTTTGTAGCCGAATCCCGCGACCGAAGTCCCTCCCAGGAATGACCCGATCATGACGGTGGTCCACTGCGTAAGCTGCGTGAGCGAATTCGCGGTGTGCAACTCTTCTTTGCTGGCGATCGTCGGGAGAATGGACGCCCGTCCGCTGGTGAAAAACGGCGATGCGAACATCAGCAGTCCGCTCAATAAATACAGCAGCCAGGTTCGACCGGCGGGGATTCCTAAGATGAACAGCAGTGCGATCGCCGCGCGGACCAGGTCGCTGGTAATCATCAGGCGCTTGCGATCCATGCGATCCAGCAGCACCCCCGCGATCGGCCCGCCCAGCATGACGGCGCAGCCGCGAGCCAGCAGGATTCCAGCCACCACCAGGCCCGATCCTGTATTCGCCAGCACCAGGCTGAATACAGCGATGTTGTTATAGTGATCGCCGACCTCGCTGATCACCTGCCCGGTCCACGTGTAGCGATAGTTTCGGTTGGATCGCAGCAGTTCCGCGAAACCGGTCACGCGAGCGTTTCCTGGCGGACGGTCACGTGACGCAGATAATCAAGGTCGATCTCATAACCGAAGCCGAGGGCTTCGGACACACGGATAGTCCCCTGCGGTGAAACTTCCACCGCTGGTGAAATAATGTCGCGCTCCCAATATCGCTTGCTGGCGGACACATCGCCCGGCAGCACGAAATTCGGCAGCGTCGATAGAGCAATGTTGTGCGCGCGGCCGATGCCCGATTCGAGCATGCCCCCGCACCACACCGGAATGCTGTGAGATTGCGCCGCGTCATGGATCCGCAGCGCTTCGCGAAATCCGCCCACGCGTCCGAGCTTGATATTGAGAATCCCGCAGGCTTGCAGAAAGATGGCCTGCTCCGCATGATGCACGGATCGAATACATTCGTCGAGACAGATGGGAGTTTCCAGTTGCGCCTGCAATGCGGCGTGATCCACGATTTCATCGTGCGCCAGGGGTTGCTCGATCATCATCAGACGAAACTCATCCAACTTTCGCAGATGCTCTGCGTCGGCCAGCGTATAGGCTGAATTCGCGTCGGCCATCAGGCGGATCGTTGGAAAGTGTGCGCGAACTTCCTTCACGACGTCCACGTCCCAGCCGGGTTTGATTTTGATCTTAATGCGCTGATACCCTGCGGCGACTTCCGTTTCGATGGTGTTCAGCAGGTCGCGCAGCGTGTTCTGAATCCCGATGGAAACGCCGCAGGCGATGTCTTTGAACCAGCCGCCTCCGATGTGTTTCCACAAGGGGACGTTATTCATCCGCGCTTCCAGGTCCCAGCACGCGGCCTCGATTCCGCCGCGAGCCATTTGGTGCCCGCGAATATGTGCGCTACGATCCGCGACGGCCTCGGCGCTGGCGAACGGAAACTTCAGCACTCGCGGAGCCACATAATCGCGCACGATTATCCACGCCGCATCGGTCCACTCTTCGTTAAAGAAAGGATTCTCGCCGCAGGTGACTTCGCCCCAGCCCGAAACTCCGTCGTTTTCGACCTCTACCAGAATGATCCTGCGATGCGTGGTGCGGCCGAAGCTGGTCTCGAAGAAGTGCACCAGCGGCATCGCGATCTCGCGAATTGTGATCCGGTCTACTTGGAGTCCCATACGCCTAACAAATAGGTTCCCGTATCACCGTGCCGCTCGAAACCGGTCACGGCCAGCCCATCGGCAAAGTGCCGACGCAGCTCGCTACCCAGTGCTTCTTGCGATTCGACGGTTTTCTGCGAGGGCAGGGAAACGCGGGCCGTAACCGGCGACTTGGCTGGCGTTTTTCCGATCCACCATTCGGCAATGCACCGGTCCGTAGGCAGGCCGCCGTCTAAGGGGTTCATCCGGATGCCATACATGTTGGGAATGTAGTTCCGGACGATCGCGCCCAGACGTTCCAAATTGAAGTAGGCGTTCTTCGCCTCGAAAGGGTCGAAGCTCCATTCGATCAGCGCAATTCCGCGGGCCAGGGCGTCGTCGCGTTGGGCGCGCTTGAGCATTTGGCCCACGCCCGCGTTGCGATAGTCGTTCAGCACCCCCAGCATGTGGCTGTGAAGATACTGCGTTCCATCCTGCTTTATTCCAGGAAGAGCGAGCAGAAATCCGGCCATGAGGCTCCCGTCAAACGCTCCAAAGGTCTGGCCTCCAATGCGCGACGCGACAATGAAAAAGCGCACCGGCAGCAGTTCCAGATCATCGAAGCCCCAAATAGTTTTTTGCAAGCGGACGGCTTCGGCGAATTCTTCGTAACCGGCCAGCGCCCGAACGATCATACGCCATTACGCTTAGCAGCCTGCCACAGCGATTCCATTTCCTCAACAGTGGATTCCTTGAGCGACTTGCCCTGCGCCTCCAGGCCCTTCTCCACGAAATCGAAGCGCCGGCGGAACTTGGAGTTGGTCCCGCGCAAGGCCTGCTCCGGATCCACTTTTAGAAACCGCGCGATGTTCACGATCACGAACAGAAGATCGCCGATTTCGTCCTGCAGCTCTTCCTGCGATCCCGGGGCTCCTTGTGAAAGCGCTTTTCGCGCGCCGTCCAGTTCGGCCAGCTCTTCGTTTAGTTTTTCGAGAACCTGTTCGACATTGCTCCAGTCGAAGCCCGCGTTCGCTGCGCGCGAGGAGATCTGGCGTGCTTCCATCAGGGCAGGGACGCTGCGGGGAACACCTGCCAGCAGGCCCTTTGGCTTCGGTTTATCGCCGGAGGCCTTCTCAGTCGCCTTGATTTCGTCCCATTTGCGCAGGACTTCGTTCGAAGTCTTGGCGTCTCCATCGCCAAAAACGTGCGGATGGCGCCGGATTAGCTTGCTATTAATAGCTTCGATGGCGTCGGTGACATCGAAGTGCCCGGCCTCTTTCGCCATTTGCGAAAAGAAAACCACTTGGAGCAGCAGGTCGCCCAGCTCGTCGGCGAGACCGTCCCAATCGCGGGCGTCGATGGCGTCCATCACCTCATAGGTTTCTTCGAGGAGATACGGCTTGATGGTGTCGAAGGTTTGTTCGCGATCCCACGGGCAGCCTTGCGGGGAGCGCAGGCGAGCCATGATCTCGACCAGCCGCGCGAAGCCCGCCGCGGCCGGCAGCTTGGGCTCGTTGGGGGGCATCGGAATGTTCAGCTTAGCATGGTCGTACCGCATCAACCAGAAGATGCGTTTTTGGTACTGGTACAAAGTTGGTACTATTTCCTTCAAAAACACCTGTAAAAACGGCCTAGTCTCAGGGTATACTCGCATCCAAGCCTATCGGAGAAGGCCTTGGAAAACAGGCCGCGTTTGAAAACTAGCCTGTAATGGAGGATAGATGAGATCGCTATTAATTTGCACAACGATTCTTGGTCTCGGCAGCTTGGCAGGAGCTTCCGTTTTAGTCGACCTGACAGCAGCCGGGGGCGGGACTGCCACCCTAACCGGCGGCACAACTACCGGAACAATTCTGGATGCCACAAGCGCACCGACTACTGTTGGTACGGGCGTGATCGATTCTTTCGTCCGGCTGCAGACCAATGGTAATTCGGAGTTGGGCTACAACACGGACGGCAATCCGGCCAATGACGAAAAGAACGGGAACTTCACCCACAGCCTTTTGTTCTCGTCGCTGGACACCGCTACCAAGCCCGGTTACGTCACCTTCCTGCTGGACATCAACCAGCTGGATAACAGTCCGCTGCTTTCGCTGGATGCCATCCAGTTTTATGCGGCTGCTTCGCCCTCGCTAACTTCCGTTGGCACGCCTTCGCCCGCAACCCTGTTCTATAACCTCCAAGACGTGACTTCAGCGGTATGCGCCGCCGGTGGAGTTTGCAATAACGCTAGTGCCAACACCCACGACGCGATTACGCTGAATTACACCAACAACAAGGGAAGCGGCAATGGGTTCGACATGTTCCTGTATGTACCGACGAGCGTGTTCGCCGGTGTTAATACCGCCGCCACCCCCTACTTTTATCTCTATTCGCAGTTTGGAGCGCTGGGAGGAAGCTTGACCACCAACGACGGTTTCGAGGAGTGGGCTCGCTTCAGCTCCACGGGGCAGTCGGTGCCTGAGCCGATCTCGTCAACGTTGGTCGGCACTGGACTGATCGCGCTCTTCTTCGTGGGCCGTCGCCGAATCGCCAACAAAGCGTAAGCAACGAAGTTTTCAACTCGAAGCACCGGGGCTGGGCAACCAGCTCCGGTTCTATTTGCATTAAGTCCTTTGGAATATGTTTTTTAGTGCGCCTCAACTGGCCTTGAGTTCGTCCGATGATGGTACCAGTACAATTCCGTACTATTCCCCACAAAAATAGGGTGCGAAATCCGAGATGTCCGGGTTATACTTACGTAGTGCCTAAGGTGAAGACCTAGGGCAACAGGTATCGCATTTGAAAATGCGAGCCCAGCTTTACGGAGGAATGAAAGCGATATGAGACTCGAAAAGATGCTTGGCGTATTCGCGCTGCTGACTGCTGCAGCAGTCGTGCCGGCCAGCGCCACGATCTATGATTTAACCAGCGACCATTGCACCGGCACTTGTGGCACCGCGCCGTTTGGCAACATTGAGCTGCTGCAAAGCGGGACGACCGTCGATGTCACGGTACATCTGAATAGTCCTAACTACTTTGTTAAGACTGGCGCCGGTGACAGTCAGGCCTTCATATTCAACGCTACCGGCGTCCTGCTCGCGGATATCAGCATTGATGCACACGTTCCGGGTTTGACGGCCTCCACCGGGTCCTTTGGTACGGGCGCCGTCGGGGATTTCGGGTTCGGGATCGGCTGCAGCTCGTGCGGAAATGGTGCACCTGGCTTCAACACTGATATCGTGTTCCACGTTGCCAACGCGACAATTGCAGACTTGACCGCACCGAATGCCAGCGGTAACGTTTTCGTTGCCGATATCTTTAGTAATAACCTGAACGGCCTTACCGGCAATGGCAACACTGGATTGGTCGACGCGAGTGTACCGAGATCCTCTGTTCCCGAGCCTGTCACTTCGGGTCTGGTCGGCACCGGATTGGCTTCGCTGTTCTTCCTGCGTCGCCGGTTCGCCGGCAAGGCGTAAGGCTCAGAAGTTCCTCTATCTCACCGAGCCGGGGTTGCGCAAGCAGCCCCGGTTTTGTTTTTGGTCCCGGCTAAATCGAATTGAAAACTCTCCGCAGTACTCCCCGCGGTTTCTTCGCCACGCTCTCCAAGTCGATTCTCACCATAGTCGCTGTTCTAAACTTGATCTCCGGGTGAGCGCTCCCCAGTAGCCAGCTTGCTATCGCCGATATCAACGGCTCATGGGTCACGGCTAGAACCGAAGACTGG
>Ga0207674_10005813_pt1 | contig 14635 bp, 13 predicted proteins | sample KBSCornC72_FD_184303 | JGI IMG/M metagenome (GOLD analysis project Ga0207674, IMG submission 184303) | Corn rhizosphere microbial communities from Kellogg Biological Station, Michigan, USA - KBS Corn C7-2 (SPAdes) (version 2) | ecosystem: Host-associated > Plants > Roots > Rhizosphere > Soil ... | reverse complement strand
CCCCCCAGATAACCTATACCGGGTATTTATATACTGAGGATAAAAAATTATAATAGAATTTCCACCCTAAGATCATTTCATACCCTCTACCACCACCACCACCACCACCACCCACACACCTTTTTAATACTTAAGAGCGGTACTGCTAGGTGGTAGTGTGTCTAATAACCTTCAATTATATTTAGGCTACCTTATACACTTACGCCTACTAATAGTTTCAAGGAGCGGAGGCGTAGCGCGCTGCGCTATAGAGATAAGAATTACCAAAAAGAGATATACTACTACTAAACTATTATAATTAACTTTACTAATTTGGTACGAAGTAAGAAGTACGAAGTACAAAGTACGTAGTGTTCAGTATTACCTTCCAGCCAAATATATTATTTTAATAATAAAAATATTTATAAACTTTACAGCAGCACCATATAAATCACATAAGGTATTTAATAATACTGTACTAAACTTTGAAAAGATAAAGCCAGGAGTAATGTTAAAACTTATAGCTAAAGCAACTACAGCTACAACTGCTATAGCAATAATTGTTGTAACGATAATAGTTCTACCAGCAGAGCTATTTCCACCAGTAGGTCCTCCATTACCTCCACTGTAGATTCTCCATTACCTCCACTGTAGGTCTTCCATTACCTCCACTGTAGGTCTTCCATTACCTCCACTGTAGGTCTTCCATTACCTCCACTGTAGGTCTTCCATTACCTCCACTGTAGATCTCCCTAGCAATCATTCAATGGCAAGTCTACTATTCTCTCTACTTGGTCTTCATACCTCTTGGCTGATTTGTTCTGATCCGGATCCTAAGGGGAGTGGTACCACCTCAATCAAAATTAATAATTTTATCTGGCTCGTCTAAAGATCGTCAAACATATTTTTTATGTATGTCAGACCATTCTGGTCTAAATACAAGTTTTCTAGCTGTTATTAGGTAACAATTATCAGGAGCTGTCAACAACTAGTGATCCTCATAATACTCTTGGAATATGAGTTTGTGGAACAACACTTTGTAAAGGCAGACTCATAAATGCATGAGGTCTAGGTGGACTACTTAGGGCTCACTCTAAACTAGGATAGCTTCTATTTAAAAGAGCTTGTAGAATATCAGTATAAAACTCAGGGCTTAATCAAGGATATCTACCTGCATATTCCCCCTCAATTAATTGAATATAAACAATATACAAGAATAATCAAGCAGCCGCTACACTTACGATTGATCCTAAACTACTTATTAAATTTCAACCTGCAAAAGCATCAGGGTAATCACTTATTCTTCTAGGCATTCCTTGTAGACCTAAGAAGTGTTGCGTTCGTTCGTTTTATATTAGGCTAAGCATTATGTTAATTAAATTTTATCATTATAACTATATATTTTACCGTAATAAGAGTTTCCTTTTTCAATTAAACTTTTTAAGGTATAAAAATTAACTTTAGCATATTTTAAAGCTTTTGATACACCAATAAATTTAGCTAAAATTTCTTTAGTCTTACTATCAAATACATAAATTTTTTTTCTAAAAGAAACATATTTAGATATCAGCCAGTAAAAAGTCCTGATACTCACCTTTAGGCTCTACCAGCTCTACCTACTTTTCCATCAGAAATATCTAGCCATTTCTCTACAATTCCGCTACTACTTCATTATCTTGATTGTAGACAATAACATGTTTACGGAGTTGACTATCTCCTGTGGGTTTTACTTCAACTAGAGACTAAAAAGATAAGACAAGATTTGAATTAAAAATATATTTATTATTAATATAATTTAATAGAGTACCTATGACTGATCTGTAGTCCTTTTAATTAAAGCTTTATTAATTGAATAATAAACAATAGGACGTTAGCGATATTTTGTAATATCATATACAAAAACTCCCCCAGAATATTTATTATCTGCATATTCAGATTTATAATCTAAACTATTGGCTACTTGAAAAGTTTTAAGGAATACTTTCATTCTATTATATTCTTCGAACCTGCTGCAGTAAATAAAAAATTTTTAATAGTTACAATAGCATTATTTAAACTATCACTCCACTGAGGATTTATCCGTGGAATTACATTAAAATTGCTATTAATAGTATTAAATTTAAGGATTGCATATTGTTCATAAACTAAGGAAGTTTGAGGTGTAGTAATATATAAAAACTATAATCTTCAATTTAAAGAAAGCTGAAGTTTTATATATTTAGAATTATGAAGAAGAATGAGGTTTAGTAAACCTTTAGTGAATTTATTATATTCTTCTATTCTTCTAGCTAAATTGTTTGAACCTACCTATATAAAGCTAGAATCATTTTTATTTATTAATTTATAAACACACACCAGAAACAGAAACTCCTAAATATTTGAACTTAATTTCTTCACATCCTTGCTCAAGAGAATAAAATTTAATAGATTCATTAATATCCAAGTTGCCAGTAGTGTTAAGTTTATTCTTGTCAACTAAACTGGTAGAATAGAAACGCTTAGATAAGCATAATCTTTATAATTTAGGACTCAAGTTATATAAACTAGATTTAAATTAAGGTAAATCTAGTCAAGATAAAATAATGCTTATTAGTCACTAATTTACTTAGATCATATCACTACCCTTATTAAAATTTAATTTTTAAATCTAGGGGTACTTGGCGTTTGATCGTTGAAGCTGCTTTCAGCTGCTGAAAGATTGCCTGCTGATTATACTAAAGGGATTACCACCACCTTTAGTCCTTCCAGCAATTTGCCAAGTTTTTTGGCGGATGAAACTATAATCACTACCTACAAAGCACTACACAATTTCTATTGTAGGCCCCCAACATTAAAAGAGGGAAGAATGTAAGATTAACCCCTATAAATAAAATTAAGAATTGAACTTTAGAAAGTTCCATATTGTAATTTAAACCTAATATTTTAGGTACTCAATAATATCAACCGCTAAACATAGCAAACACAGCACCCATACTTAGAACATAGTGGAAATGAGCGACAACGTAATAAGTATCGTGGAATGCTATATCTAAAGATGCATTAGCTAAAACTACACCACTTAACCCTCCTATTGTAAACATAAATACAAAACCTAATGCAAATAGCATAGAAGGTGTTAATTTAATAGATCCTCCGTAGCAAGTAGCTAATCAAGAGAAGATTTTAATACCTGTAGGTACAGCAATTATTAATGTAGCTGCAGTAAAGTAAGCTCTTGTCTAGTGAACATATAAAATCCAATCTCTATTATAATATTTTAATTATTGTTATTTGATATTCAATCAGTAACAATTTTAAACAATTTAGTAAGCTAGATTCTGATTCAGAATTATCTAAATCAGGATTAAAAGTATTGGGAGTTTCATTTTTAGGTATTTGAGGTGCTTTTTCCTCAACAAAGTACTTTTTTCACTCTTGGGTATTTGAGGTGCTTTTTCCTCATCCGTTGGGGACTTTTAAGTGCTTTTTCCTCAACAAAGTACTTTGAGTTTCACTTTTAGGTATTTTAGTAGCTTTTTCCTCATCAGGATAGAATAGTTTACTTCTATCAGTTGATAAACTCTTAGGTTCTACTTCTAATAAACTCTTACCCTCTCCTTTTTCTAAAGTTTTACTATCCCCTATAAAAACTCCAGACCCTAAACCTAATAAACTAAAGGTTATTATAATAAAAGATAAAAATCTTAATATAGTCGTGTAATTTTTGGACAGTATCTTAATTTAACATATTATGTTAAACTTCTTGCGTGCTTGTCTCTGAGGATCCTTTAGTCGCAATACTTATAATTTTTTTTATACCTTTGTCTTCTAAATGTTTACCTTCGGTTATCATAATATACACTTTGCGAAATTTAAGATAACTTACATATTTTCCAGCAAAAAGATTATATTTATCAAAATAATTAATTATATTTACTGCTGGTTTAAAACCTGTAATTTTATAAGATCATATTCCTGAGTTATATTGAGAAATTTCACCCGTTTTTAAATGATTATATAAAAGTTTCAAAGGTAAATCCTCATTTAGTTTTAAAGAATATTCCAGGCTAATACATCCCCTTTTGTCTTTGTCTGTTCCTGTTCTACTTTCTACAATACTAATGTGAAAACAACCATTAACTTGAGTAAAACCAGCTAGTCAATAATTATCTAAAGATAATGTACGGCCTGGTGATAAAATTTTCAGATTAAAATCTTCACTGTAATTATGTTTAATCAATTGTTCATATCTATAACTACTTACGAATTTACCATTTATTAAAGATAATATAATAGATAAACCTTTTGTATGTTTGCAAATATATCTTACTTCCTTTGTATCTTTATTTTGGTAAACCATACCATATCCTATTTGTTTTTTAATATAGTAAGCTAAAGATATATCACTTTCAGCAAGAAGAATATACAATTGTTTTTTTTCAAATCAGCCATTACCTTCTATTAAACCGGCTAAAAAATAACCTAGTTCATCATCATTAAGATTTTTTTTAGGTTTAGGGACATGTTCAGATATTTTAGGTAAGCTAGTATATTGATCATAAGTATTTTTAGTAACTGTCGTAGCCGTAGCTATTCTACTAAAACCTAAGTTTCCTGCTGATCACCCTGCTGCAACGTGTAATAAGAAGATTTTTCCTAACGTAAATAAAACAACGAGCGGACTACTTATTCAGGAGTTTCCAGCATATAGCAAGATTTTTTTCGTGAACACAAGTTTATCCACGTCTAAACCAACTGTATACATATGGTGACTTCAAACAATAAATCCTAATATTCCAATAGACATCATGGCGTAAACCATACCAATATAACCGAAAACACTCTTGTTAGAGTAAGCAGATATAGTTGTACTTATTATACCAAAAGCCGGGATAATTAATATATAAACTTCAGGGTGCAACAAAAATGTAAGGACCATATCTTTAAACACATAATTTATTCATCCTTATTTCATCATTTATTAATAAAGGTATTTCAGCTTCTAGCTAATAAAGATCCTCAAGGTGCAATATGAGCATTCATACCCTTCAATTCATAAAATTGAAGTACTAAATTCAATCTAATACTTTTAACAGATCTTGAAGGATATTTTTGAAAATATTGGATAAAATTAAGTATATCATCTTTTTTAGTAAGATATCATTTAAAAGAACCAAGTCCCCCAGCACCTATATAAATATAAACATAACCCCCAAACACTTCAACTAAAGGTGTAAGAATTTCATAAGAAAAATTTTTACCCTGACCCACTGAAATAGATAGTTGTCAATTACAATTATTTATATCAATTGTACCATCTGCATCAAAAAATCCCGAGAATCAACCATTATCTAAAGTTAACTTTTCAGGATATTTTAAAGCTATGTCATATTTAATACAAATATAATTTAATTGTATTAATCTAATAGGGTTTCTTATCTCTCCATTTACATCATGAATAAGATTTAATAAACCTTCTTGATCATGTAATCTATATCTTAATGCACTAAGACCCGATCTGAATTTAATTGAACCACCGTAAACATTTTGGATAATTTGTAAAGCTCATCTATCTCTAATATCCATGGTAATTTCTAAGCAGGCATAACCTGAATAAGAACATAAAAAACAACCCGTTCCGTCTATTAATCCGGCTAGTCATTGATGAAATCCTATCCAACTTTGATCATCAGAGTAGAGGTTGTGGTTATTTAAACTAGGCATTAACCCTATGTCTAACAAACATATGGCCTCTGAAGTACCTACTGACGTGCTAAGCGCGTTGGTTACTCGCGAATTATCGTAAATTTTGAGGATTTTTACTATAGCGGTATATAACAAAATACAACTTATGCTAATAGTACCTAATAAATATAAAACGAACTTACCGCTTATAGTTTGTGACAAGAAGAAATTTACATTTAAGGGCCTTTGACCAAAGAATCCATTTCTTCAAATTTAACTTACCATTAATAAAATTAATGTTCCCTTGTTAAATACAGGTACCTCCGGCATACACAGTATGGAAGAAACCGACTGTACATTAAGCAGCATTTCAGCCACCCACTGGTGAACCAGTCTGTAGCGGTCAGATTGATAACCGACGGTCTTACTATAGGGTAGTTTTAACCGTTAACACCAACATAGCTATATAAATATAGTGATTAGAAATAATTTATATTTATACTTATCTTAAAGATAAATAATCCTTTATAATAAATAAATTTATTTATTATAATCTAATTTCTTCAACCAGTTTTTTAGTTTAGATTAAAAGATTACAACTAGATAGTAGCTTCTTTTTAATATAAGCAGCATAAACAGGTACTGGCTAAGTACCTAGCTAACGATAAAAAGAAAAAAATAATATAGTCTTTTTAATAAAAATATATAATAAGATCATAAACTTATTTTATGAACTAACACCTGCTATATTATCTTACATTTTATACTTAAACAACAAGCTGAAGCTGCTAAAACACCACCACCAAATTGCTGCTGCTGCATATTGCATATTGCATATTGCTGCATATTGCTGCATATTGCATTTTACATTTTTTATTTTGCTGCTTGCATATAAAAATAAAACTTTTCAAGTATAAAAATTTAGTTTTTACAAACTAACTACTATCTTCATTTTTCCTACACTTGAGTAATAAGTTATCCTATTATAATTCCGGATATTTATTTACAATTTTAGATAAACTTATCAATTTGGGTTTTTGTACTAAATCTAAATGTTCTTTTTGACTGATAGAAAGACGAATCTGTTTTCATAATAAATAACTAGCAGCTTTTTTAGTGAAGAATGTAAATTTAAAACTATCAAAATAATTAATAAGAATTAGGGTATCCGATAAACCATTCACCTTATAACATCAAATATTATCATGATAATGTTTACAAACTGTTCCTACTTTAAAAAGTTGAACCAATTTGTCTAAAACTATTTTTTTATTATCTATTCCTTTTTGAGCTAAATCAAATGACAAACGGTAAGAATTTTTACTTAAAGAGATTCCTACATGAAAACAACCTTCAGCTGCAGCATCTACAAAGCCAATTAACCAATTGTCTTTCAAGGTTATTTCTCTTGTAAAATTATAAGGTTCAATAATTTGATAAATTTCCTTATCTAACCCAAATTCTTTAATTTTTTTTAAAGCACGACCTCTAGATCTCTTAAGATTTAGATTTAAAACCTTTAAAAATTCATTAAAGGTTTTAAGTTTATCTGGTGTTCTAATATTACCGTTAAAAATTAAAGAAATTAAATACAAACCTAATTTGTCTTGTATTATAAATCGATAAGTAGTTTTACCTTGAACTATAACTTTACCCATATTAAGTTCTTTTTGAATAAAATCTAAAACTTGTTTATCTCTAGTATCTTGAACAATAACAAAATGGAGATCACCTCTTTTTGCTTTAAAAAAATATCCATCCCCTTCGGAAAACCCAATAAATCAAGTTAAAAATTCAGGGTTTGGTAGTTTAATTTTCCCATAACATTTAGAATTTAATTGATAATATTTATCGAAATTATAATTAATATCAGTTGCACCTGCGTGTGTAACATTCGTTCTGTGTGCAGCTTTTTTCGAAATTAAAAAAATATATTTTTTTTTAATAAATATAGTACTTACACTCACAAGCAAGAATAGGTGCTGAAATAAAACAGGATCACCACCTCCAGCTGTTTCAAAGAATGATGTATTAAAATTTCTATCTGTTAAAAGCATAGTAATTGCCAAAAATTAATTATCTTGATCTGCGAGACCTAGTCTCATGGTAAATAATACCTTAGAAACTTATATTTAAATTTAAATAAGTTTAAAGCAGATTCTCATACACTCACGTATATGTTGGGACCATATCTTAATTATTTAAGTTGTAAAAGTTTTGTAAGTGATCCCATACGAAGACAGTTCTTTTATCATTCATATTTGATTTAATCTGTTTTACATAATCCATATTATATTTATGGTTGAAAAAACCTTTTTCTACGGTTGCGAAGACGCCTACTACCTTGGCTCAATCATTAAAATCTAAGAATTTTGTACCAAATAAAGGATATTTGGTAAGATAATCAACAACTGCTAAGTTAGCTTTTAAATTTGTTGTTCTAATTCTATATTGAGGATTCTGGCTATCAATTCTAATAGGTTTAACTACAGAATATAAACTAATAGCTATTTCTTCTAGAAATAAGAAATTATCTTTATTACCTTTTGGTCTTTGGCTTAATTCAAACTTACATTCTATTTTTGAATATTTAGCAGCAGCAGATTCAGTACTTCTAAGTGAGAAATGACCATCTGCTTCTATAAATCCTGATAATCAAGCATTAGATAACATAGGTTCAGTATTTAACCCTTTTTTTTCTATAGAAGTACCTCTATATTGATTATATCAATCAATTAAACTATGCAAAGCCAAAATTTTATTAGTTTTCATTTTACCATTAAGTAAGCTAATAAGCAACATTACCCCTTCAAAGTTGTTAACAGTGTATATATAAGCATTAAGGCCTTTTTTTCTAGAAATAGAGCCATGCCCTAGTTCCTTTTGTATTAAAAGAGCCAAGGGTAAGTCTTTCAAAGGGAAAACTATTTGAATAGAAGGATAGTTAACCCTTCCTTTACTAGATCTTTCTGCAGATTTAGGTAGATGTATAGTACCATCTCCTTCTATAAGACCTGCTATATAATAGGCAAACTGCGTATTTGAACCATTGACAAAAAGAGCATTCTTCGTATAATGTCTTAACCCAAGACTGCTTCGCGTGCTTCACAGCCGTAAAACTTTTTTTAAACTTACACTCAAACCAATACAACAAATAAAATCTGGCCTATAGCCTCTGAAGATCCCTAAAAAGTCCAAACTTGATAGGTTTCCTGCTGATTGTGTGTGATATCACAGTTTCCAGCAATTTGCCAGATTTAAAGCCGGCACAATATTTTCAACCCTAAAGGGTGGACCACCGGCTAAAACAGGTAAAGATAAGTGAACTAGAATAATATAGTAAAAAAAAATTTTTTTTTATTATTACCCTTCACTCTATCATCCTTATTAAAGAGGATTTATTTTGATAAATAAAGTATTATAAACTTAGGTTCCGCCGCGCCGCCTATTTAATCATAATATTATTTTTAATAATGAGTATCTAATTCCTTATTTTCAATTTTTTATTATTCCCTCTGAATAGCTGCTATTAGGCTGCGGTCTATGATTTTCCAAGGGTCTACTCCGGTGAAGTATTACTATTAACTAATTGACTTGATCTATTTAAAGAGTTAAGATCATTAGTTGTAGTATTTCTAGGTAAAGAATTAGGATTATCAGTTTCTGATGGGAAACTAGTATTTCCATAAGTAGGTGGATTACTATAACTAGGAGGATTAGAATATCTAGGTAGATCATTCACTGAATTAGCTTGAGACTCTCGGGAATTTCAATCTTATTGAAATTCAGAGCTAGAGCCAGAGCTACTATAACTCCAATGACTGCGAGGAATATCCTCATCCTCTTCTTGATTATTACTTGAGACTGAGACTATACCTTCTCCGGAAGGACCTGGACCACCCGATCCAGAAGGACCTGGACCACCCGATCCTGAAGGATTAGACCCTTCCTGAAGATTCACCTCCGTCAGCCATTAAAAAAAAAGCCTCACCAGGATTTAAATAATTAATATTTAATGTTAAATAAAAAATACTTAATGCAACTACAACTAAAAAAATAATTATAAAAAACTTCTTATTATATAAATAATAGTAATTATAAAGATGACTTACACTCAGTATTAAATTAATACTTAACAATATAAAAGCGAAAACTTGAATATAATATTTTAATATTATAAAATGTATTAATAAAAAGTGAACTAGGTTAATAATAATAAATATTTACTATTATTATCCCTTTCCCGAACCGTACGTGATAGTTTCCCATCATACGGCTCTCCATGAATATCTCTTATAAGTGCTCTCTCAAATTATAAATTTATTTTGTATTTAAGTGTTTAATTAGTTGACAGGATGTTTATCATGTATTTTTATAAGACAGCTTCTGCAAAGTGGTGGTATTTGTTTACGGTTCATCTTTACCATGATCTTATCTACTTTTGATAGATTGGGATTAGCCTCACTCATTTTCCTGATCATTTCGATGTTGGATGCGGAGCAGACCACACACTTTAAGTCATAGAGATTGGGGTTAATTCCATATAAACTTATCACCAGCGGGCTTTGTCTTAAACTCGTTTGTCGCTGTATAAGACAGTTTGACGAATTTGGTACCATTAGGACTAGTCAGGTCACCTGTAAATTCTAGGTAAGTAGCTCTCATAGTTCCTAAGTTAAACTTTGCGGCAAGTAATTTACTACATGATCTCTTCAGGATTAGTGTTATGTATCGATTCAATCTTCCAGAATTAGCAGTGAAAGAGTAATAGTTTGCAATTCCTCTCATGACTGCATTATATAGATGTATAATCTGATCATGGTTAAGGCATAATCATTGGAATCTAGGGTTCGCCTTCCCGTCCTGGATGAAATTTTTTTCTGTAAGTTTCTTTCTGATTCTGTCTAATGGAGCTAGGAAAAGAAGTTTATTAGATTGTCTCATCTTTATGCCATGCCGATTCACGAACTTGGTATGATGCGATCTTTTGATATATGTACCTAAAAATACTGCTTTTTCTTGGTTTATAGCTGTAATTTTTGTCTTGTCTTTATTAACTGTCAAACCGATTTGGGAGCAAAAGTTCGTAACTTTATCCAGAATTTCGCAGGCGTCCGTATAGTTACCTCTAATTCCAATAATTCAATCATCCGCGTATCTTACGTAAAACAGTCTCTTATATGTCGGGTCAAAATAGTCTATCCCTGGAAGTGTACGGTACTCTTTAGAGAGTTGTTTTACTCTTTCCATATCACCTACACGTTTTGCTCGTATTATGTACTGATTGATAGCACGACTTCTCCTTGGAGCTTTGGATCTATTCCCTACGTCGAACTCTTCCTTAAGTTCGAGGATGTAGTCATCAAGTTTGTCAAGGAAAATATTAGCGAGTATAGGGCTGATTATCGAGCCTTGGGGAGTACCTACTATGTCATGTTTATATTGAGTGAATTCAAAGTATCCAGCTTTCAAGCTTTTCCGAATTAGTTTGGTAAACTTTCTGTCCAGAACTTTGGCTTCTATGATGTTGATAAGCAGGTTGTGATCGATACTAGAGAAACATTTAGAGATATCTCCTTCAATGAATCAATTACAAGGTTGGAATTGGTTCCTAATGTGCTTAAGAGCCGACTGGCATCCTCTATTGGGTCTAAATCCGTGTGATTCGTCTGCAAAATGTGGCTCGAATATGGCCTCCAGTATAATTCTTATTCCCTCTTGAACGATCTTGTCTCTGAGGGGAGCTATCGTAAGAGGACGTGTACCTCCTTTAGGTATTTCTCTAGCAGGACTAAATTGAAACTCTTCCGACTTTATTTTCTTGGCCATATTATTCAATATTTCAGCAGACATATCATCAAGAGTAGTCGATCCACGGGTCATATTTCCGGCTTGGCTTTTAATATTTTCGTAAGCATAATACAAAAAGTCCTCAAGAATTTTCGAGATTTTCATCTTTATTGGATCTTCTTTCGGTAATTTTTTTGAGAGATCTGATAAGTAATTCAGCTTAGAAGTTACATTATTTGCACGATCAGTGCTGTAAGGTCTGAAACTAAATTGGATATTCACTGCGGCACTTCCCATTGTAGGTACTATTGCCACTCCGTTACCATAGGAATTACTTCCCTTAGGCAATCCGGTATTCCTTCTCTGCATTCGTACACCTCTTTTAGGTAGATCACTCTTCTCCTTAAACTCGATTATTTCGAGTCCTCTAGTAATGATTCTCTTAGAAAAGCTTATCATTGTCTCTTCTAACATACTATACACCCCTATCCTACTATGGTGTAGCCCGTATTTTGAGGCGAGTGGAAAATGATCTTCTTCAAACAGTATAGTCTTTACCATGAGAGGAACAGCTTGCCAACGCTCGAGTCTACGTAGGTTCAACTCAGCGAAGGCTTCTAGCAGGGATGCTCTGTTCAGCTTGGAGCTTTCCTCCTTACCTAACCCTGATGCTGTTATCGTTTGAGAATAACGATAGAATCTTTCAAGAAACACGATGCAGTTAGTTAAACCGCGCACTAATAATAACACTGCTGTTATAACTACAGCTCATCCAAATAAAGCTAATTTGTGTAATCTTATACCTGGAGTTCTCAGATTCATTATTGTAACTATGAAATTCATAGCCCCAAGAAGTGAACTAATTCCTGAAAGATGTAAAGCAAATATAGCTAAATCCACGCTAGGTCCACTATGACTTTGTACTCCTGCAAGAGGAGGATAACAATTATGTTGGTAACCTCATTTTAAAAATAAATTTATTATATTTAAAACTATCGTTACACTCAATAAATTTCTTTATTGTTTGGACTATACCATTATCTTGATAAAATTTTAATTTGATTTTAAGGTAATTTATTATTAAATTACATCTTGTAATTTAATTCTAAGTTTTTTTATTATATTTCTTATATTAGATAACTTAAGAAAATTTCCTTTATATTTTACGTATGATCTAGATCAGATTCTATATTCAACAGATTTCATTCCTTTCAGGGTATTTTTAAAATAATCCTGGATATTTTCAATAGCTCTTGAATTAGTAGTATCCAAAATATAATGGTTATAATTAGATTTATATCTAACTTTGGTAGGAATATGTAATATTAATCCTATAGCTTGTAAAACTATACCGTCTAATTTTGATGTTAAACCAAATCCATGCACTATTCTATTACTATCTTTAGAGACTAAAAAAAAACTCCCTTCAGCTTCTATAAATCCTACTAATCAAGGTTTAGTTATAACATTATTTACATCATTTACACTTTTTAAAGCTAAATTAGCTTTATTTCACCCATATGAAATATAACTATCTGGCAACATTTTACTTTTAAGCTCGAAAAGTTTTTTATCTTTCTCTTCTTTAGTTAAATTAATAGCTTCTAAAATAAAATATGCTTCTTTAAATTTATTATAATTAAACATTTTACTAGTTAATAAAGGGTATTTATCAAAAATAGGAAATAGAATGTTATTTATTTTATTTCTATCTCTAATAAAAAATTGACCCTTAGTGTTATCTTTAGTTACAGAACCTACGCCCAATTCTTTTTTAATATAGTAAAGAAGTCTTAGGTTATACCTAGATTGAGTAATTTTAAAAGCTAAATTTCATTGGTTATTTTGACATACTATAGAAAAAGTACCATCTCCATCTGTAACTCCGACTAATCATTGTTCAAATCAAACTTTATTATTTTTATCAAGATACTCTTCGTTTAGTCTCTGATGAGTAAAAAAATATTTATTTTTTACTCAGGCATATTGTCTCCATGAAATAAACATTATTACGTATGCTATTAATACAACAATAAAATAAATCGTTTTTTTAAAAATAAAGCATGAGTAGTTTATAACGTGTGTTTTTAACACTTGAAGAGTTTTACGCATCGAGAAGAGTTTTATTGCCCATTTCTCACGAAATGGCAACTCCTTATTTTTAAGAGTTCAACCTGTCGGCTTTCTTAATATTAATCTTACAATCTTAAAACCTTATTCTTTTTTAAGAAAGCAAGCCTCCTGGTTATTTATCCCGATTACATTTAGTAAACCTGATTAATAATGTATCTCAATTATAATAAGTTATTTTAGTATTCATGCTATTTTTTAGGGATATTAATTTAGATGTACTACCTTCAATAGTTTTATAGCTTTTAAACATTATAATTTTAGGCGCTTTTGCTCAATCAATCAAATATTTAAATTTAGAACTAAATAAAGGATAAGTTGTTAAATAATTTATTAAAAGATCACCACCAGATTCTTTTTTAGTTGTTCGTACCTCATATGCAGCAAATTCTACATAATTCTTTTGAATTATTTTTATTTCATTAACATTTTTTACTTTAAGAAATTATCTGATTTTTTCCATTATATCCAAATTAGAGTTGGGGTTTTCACCCAGAATTTAATATGTAAGATTTTTTTGGTGATATTCTCATATAACATTTAACTATTTTAGCAATACCTCCTTTAGGATTTAAATTAAACCCACAATAAAAATTACCATCTGATTCTATAAACCCAGTTAATCATGCATGGCTGGTGGTTATTACCTTATCTAAATCTAATTTTGGTGGTAATTTTACAACATTATAAAAAAAATTTATTATTTAATCAATCAATTAGTCTATGTAAAGCTTTTATTTTAGGTGTCCTCATCTTCCCATTAAGTAGTAGTAGTACAGCAATCTTTTGTATTGAATTAACATATTGAAATAATAAATCAATATAATTTGAATTTCTAGGATGTACTATCCTTCCACCACTTATAACTTATTTAATTTTCAAAGCTAAGGGTGCTGCAGCATTCTACAAATTTTTACTACAGGATATAATAACTTACCTTTGGAATTTCTAATTGTTTTAGCTACTTGACCCATCTCCTTCAATTAATCCAGCTAAGTATCCACCTAGTGAATATTCTGATAAAGAAGAATTAGAATCTAAGGAAGGCTCAGGTATTTTTGAGGATTTTCCT
>Ga0207674_10005812_pt1 | contig 14636 bp, 9 predicted proteins | sample KBSCornC72_FD_184303 | JGI IMG/M metagenome (GOLD analysis project Ga0207674, IMG submission 184303) | Corn rhizosphere microbial communities from Kellogg Biological Station, Michigan, USA - KBS Corn C7-2 (SPAdes) (version 2) | ecosystem: Host-associated > Plants > Roots > Rhizosphere > Soil ... | reverse complement strand
CGGCGTGCTGCTGCTCACGATGCTCACGTTGACCAGGGTGTCGAGCGCTGCATCACTCACGACGACACTTCCCGTCATCACCGAGTGATGGAGGCAGCGGTAGCGAAACGTGCCGGCGCTGGCAAACCGATGTGTGTAGCTGCCGCCGGTGCGGATATCGCCGGAGTTGAGCTCTTTGGGCGCTCCTCCGCTGCCGCTGCCGCCGCCGGGACCCGACGGGTCGCCGCCGCCGTAGCCGCCGCCCGATCCACACGCCGCGAGAAGCCCGGCAATGAGGGCCAGGGCCGGAATCGACAATCTGGTTTTTGAGTGTGCCTGGAGGTGTTTCATGGTTGCTCCTTATGTGGCGGCCGGCCCGGGACCGCCGAACTTTCCGGGATGGGCCACTCACAAAGTGCCAAACACCCCTCGAAGCAACAACGTGGTTAGTTCTATGATAGAGATAGGCTATGTCTATCGAACATCTGGATGGATTGTCGCTGAAGGACCTCCGCTGCATTGCAGCGGTGGCCCGGCACCGCAGTTTCGGCCGCGCCGCCGAGGCGCTCCACATGGCGCAGCCCTCCGTCAGTGCGTCCATCGCAAAAGCCGAGTCGCTGTTGCAGCGCCGCCTCTTCGAGCGCACCGGGCGCAGCTTCTGCGTCACCACCGCGGGGAACCAGGTGCTCGAAGTCATCGAGCACATTCTCGCCAAGTGTTCGACGCTTGCTCCCGATGCCGGCCAGGCCGGTCCGCTCGAGGGCGCGTTTCACCTCGGCCTAATTCCAACCATAGGTTCTTACTATCTGACGCGCGTGCTGCCGCCGCTCCTCGCGCGCTTTCCAGATTTGCGCCTCGTGTTGACAGAAGACATCACGCCCCGCCTCGTGGCGCAGGCCGAACGCGGGGCACTCGACGCGTGCATCCTCGCCTTGCCAAGCGGAGGAACCGCGCTCGAGGAGATGCCCATCTTTCAGGATGAGCTCGTGGTGGCGGCGCCCGAGGGGCACCGTCTGGAACAGGCCAAGCCACTACACGTGGGAGATTTGAGACGTGACGAATTGATTCTGATGTCGGAAGGGCATTGTCTGCGGGATCAGACCCTGCAACTGTGCGGGAAGAGCGTGAGTGAAACCGAAATTGCTCACGCGGCCAGCATCGAATCCATGAAGCTCATGGTGCAGGCGCGCGCGGGATGCGCCGTGGTGCCCGCCATCGCTGCCACGACGTTCGGCGAGCCGGTCGGTTTCCGCTTCCACCACTTCGCACCACCCGCTCCCAGCCGCACCGTCGGGATTGCTTTCTCACCCGAACACCCGCGTGCAAACGGCGCCCGCACACTCGCAGAGTTCTTGAAGGGACTGGTGGCGTCAGCGCCACGATCTGCAACGGGGTAATGACGCCTTCTACTTGTTTCCCGTCCGGATCGTAACGCTGGCGCGTTCGGCGCCGCCTGCATCCACGTTGGTCACTACCGCAATGCGCGACGGCTCGCCGTAGAGATGCGGCTGCAGTGTCGCGACCACTTCGTCTGCGATGGACTTGGCAAGATTGAATGTAGACGCGGTGACTTCCACCTTCACGGGAACGTTGGTGGCGACGTTCTGATTGAGACGTGTCGCGGCTTCGAGCACGACTGCATCGGGGACGCGGTCGGTCGCACTTTCCACGGGCACCGAGAACGACATGCTCATGCCTTCTTTGTTCTGCGCCACGTGGGGCGGAATCTGGAACGAATCGCCCACGAACGAGCGCTTGTTGCCGGCCTTGTCGGTGGCGTTCAGGACGTACGAATACGTGAGGTCGGAGCGTGCGGCGCCGCCATCAATGGTGGTGCCGTCCCAGGTGATCTCCTTGGGCGGTTTGCCGCTGCCCTGGAAGCGCGCAACGGTCTTGCCGCGCGAGTCGGCCACTTCGAGGCCCCATTTCTCAACACCATTCACTTCGGGACGGAAACGCGCCACGGGGCCGTCGTTCATGGAGTCGAGCCACGGGCGCGGCGCGTAGGGTGAGCGCTCGTACACCGAGCGCGACAGAACTGGATCCACGAAGTTGAATTCGTCGGAGCCGAGTGCCGCCCACACGCTCTGCCAGTCGAGGCCGGGTGCCTTGGACGGATCCACGTCGAGCTTGAGCTCGGGTCTGTCGAAGTTCACGCGCACGCGGTCTTCGCCTTCCACCGTGATGTTGTTGAACTGCTTGCCCGACTCACCGGCCTTGATGCGCATCGTGCTGTCCGGCGTCGCGGTCGTTTCCTTCTTCGAAGCCTCTGCCTTCACGGTCGCTTCTTTCGTGACTGGCTTCGGCTTCGCCCCCTTGGTCTCGGCCGCGTTCGCTCCGTACGCGCAGAGAATCGCGCACGCTACGCCGAACAACACGATGCGTTCTTTCCTGTTCATGGCCTGTTCCTTCCTCAATTGTCGCTCAACTTGTAATCGAATGTGATGCGTCCCCACTGCTCATTCGACAGGGAGAGTGCGACGAACTTCCACTGCAGCAGCGCGGCCACAGCGCGGTCGTCAAAATCCGAAAAGCCGCTGGTGCGCTCGACGAGCACGTTTTCTTTCACGCGACCATCGGGCATCACAAAGAAATACAGCGTGACCGAGCCCTCGGTGCCGTCGCGCTTGGCCCATTCGGGATAGTCGGGCACTTTGTAATGCAGGACCTGACGATCCGCGACCGGTCCCACCAGGTTGGCGCCGGCCAGATTGCGCGAGGCACCGGAATGCGTGGCGGCTCTGGGCGCTTCGGTGGGCGCATCGATCACCGCGGCCGCCATGACCGGCCTGCCTGTGGGCGTTCCACCCAGGCGTTTGAGTGCTACCGGTGCGGTGCCGCCACCACCACCGGGCGATGTGTTGCGCGTCAGCGCCTGCACGCCATTGGGAGAGTCGCCCGGCCCCGGCAGTCCTGCGGGTGCGGGAATGCCGACATTGGGTGCGGGCACGAGCGACGCGATGCGCGTCGTGGACTCGCCGCTCTTGTCGATGGCGTCGAGACGCTGATCGAGAATATCGGTGATCGCACGCGACGACTGCGGGCGCGGCGCGTTGCTGGCGCGTTCCTGCGCGCGCTGAAAATGTTCAGCCGTCGTCTCGCGCGTGGCCTGCATCGACACCTGCTGCACCGGTGCACTGCTGGCGGTTTCCTTGGCCATGGGCGGTGCGGCATCGGCGAGACCGTTCGGGTCGGTCTCCTCGACGAACGTGATCTCGGTGAGACCGGCGAGCTCTCCCGCGCCCGCGCGGTTGAGTGCCAGCCACAGAAAGATCACCAGGTGAATGACCGTGCTGATGGTGATCGCTTCACGCGTGCGCGCCCGGCTGTGGTGCGCGTCCTGTTCCATGTGGCGGTGTTTCACAGACTTGCTCCCTGCGGCGCGTTGCCGCGCTGCGTGGTGCCGACAGCGATGCGCGCGGCCCCGGCGGCGCGCGCAGCCTCCACAATCTGGCGCACCGCCGAATAGGCCACGCTCTGGTCGGCGCGTATCACCACGATGGCGTCCTTGTGCCCCTCGAGGTGCGACGCCAGCGTGGTCGCGAGCGCGGGCAGCGTGATGTCGGTGTCGTCCACCGCCAGCTCGCCCTTCGCACCCAGCGTTACACTCACGCGGTCGTGACCCTCGAGATTGCGCGTCAGCGCTTCGGGGAGTTTCACGTCCACGTTCGACACCGCGATCATGGGTGCGGTGATCATCAGAATGATCACCAGCACCAGCGCCACGTCGATGATGGGCGTGACGTTCACTTTCGCGATGGTCGATTGCGTTTCAGTTTGGAAGCGTTTCATCCGTCCCTCGTTACTTGTCGAAGACAGCGATATCGGTGGCGCCGCTCTGCTTGGCCTGGTCGAGCACGTCGACGAAAGCACCGTGGCTGACCCCTTCGGCGCAGCCCACGAACACACCGTGGTCGACGCTCGCGGCCATCAGCGGTTGCAGCGCACTCTCGAGCGCGGCGCGTTTCACCAGCGTCTGGTTGACGCGCACGTTCTCGTCCGATTCGATGATGATCTCGATGCGCTCGCTGGGCTTTTCCTCTTTCGCCACCTGGCCGCTCTTGGACGCGCTGCTCACATCGATGCGCGACTCGAAGGCCAGCGGCGTGGCGAGGATAAGCATCACCACGAGCACCAGTGACACGTCGATCAGCGGCGTCATGTTGACCTCGCAGTTGGCCGCCGTGTCCTTGTTGAATGACTTGATCGCCATCGTTGTTCCTTATCCCACGTTGACGGTTTCGCGCGCGGCACGGATGGCGTGCGAGATCGGTTCTTCGCGCTTGCGCATGCCGCCACGGTCGTCGGGATTGGTGCTGTTGATCGACGTGCGCAGCGAGCGCGCGTGATTCTCCGCGATGGTGAGCATCACGTTCATGCGGCGCACGAAATGGTTGTATGCGATCAGAGACGGCACGGCGACCACGAGGCCGACAGCCGTCGTGATAAGCGCTTCGGCGATACCGCCGGCCACCACGGTCGGGGCCGCGGAGCCCACCAGCGCCATGTCATGAAAGGCGCGCATGATACCCCACACCGTGCCCAACAGACCCACGAGCGGCGCGGTCACGGCCATGGTGCCGAGGATGTTGAGATTGCGCTCGAGCATGAGCTTCTGCTCGGAGAGCGCGACGATCACGCGCTCGTCGATGTCGTTGTTGCTCTCGCCCAGCGCGCCGATTACGACCTGCATGGTCGCGGCGGCCGGATGCCGGGCGTGCTCGCACGTCCAGATGGCTTCCTTGATGTCGCCCTTCTTGGTGCGCTGCAACACTTCGCTCGCGATCTGGTCGGGATTGCCGCGACGCGTATAGTAGTAATAGAACCGCTCGATCGTGACACCCATGGTCACGACGCTGAACGCAATGAGCGAAATCAGCACCGGACTTTCTGAAGTCAGTTTGATCCAGTCAAAGTTACCCATGCGCCTGTTCCTCCTGGTGGTTTACTGAGAGCTCTTCTGCACCGGATTGCCCGAGAGCAGCTCGTGCGCGCGCTCTTTGGCGGCCACGACGATCTCGGGGTCGGTGGAGTTCTTGATCAGATCGCGATACGCGGCCAGCGCTGCCGGATAATCCTTGTGCTTCTCGTTGAGCGCGGCGGCGTGAGCGATGGCGGAAAGCCGGTACGTGTCGGCTTTCTGCGAATAACTTGCCGCGAGAGCATAGATGGCGATCGCCCCCTTATCGTCACCCAGCTTCTCGCGGCAAATTCCAAGTCTGTAACGAACCTCGCACAGCGCGGCACCCGGCATCTTGTAGACGAGGGCGTTGTTGTACTCGGACGACGCTTCCTTGAAGCGGCCCGCTTCCTCGTGAATGATGCCGAGCTGGTGCGCCACTTCGGCGCTGCGCTCGTCCTTCGGATACTGCTTGCGATATGCCTGGAGCATCTCGGCGGCCTTGTCGGGCTCACCCAGCATGCGATGGCACAGCGCCAGGTTGTACTGCGCCGCCGACTTCACCTCGGGTGCGGTCGAGTCACTGAGCACAGAGGTGAAATCGGTTGCGGCGCTCATGTAGTCGCCGGTGGCGAACTTCTGCGCACCGATCTGGAGCTTCATCGGACCGGCGTATTCACTCTTCGGGAAGTAGGAAACGAACTGCGCCGCGGCGGCGCTCGCCTCTTCCGCCTTGCCGGCACGGCTGTAGGCGTCGGCCATCAGGTACTGGGCCTTGTCGGCATCGGAGTAGGACGGGAACTGTGACACCACGCGGCGGAACGATTCCGCAGCCGTGACATAGTCCTTGGCCTGGTACTGGTGCATCGCGATCTCGAACTGCGCCTGCGCGGCAAATGAGCTGGTGGGATACTTTTCCACCAGCTGCTGCAGCATGGCGTCGCCGTCCTTGCCCTGGCCCATCTGATAGAGCGCCTGCTCGATGCCCTTCTTCGCGTCCGTCACCACCGGGTGATCGGGGAAGCGGGTGATGACCTCCGAGTAGGACGCCACGGCCTCGGGGTAGTGCTTGGTGTTGTAGTCGCACTGCGCCAGGCGAAGCAACGCCACCGCTGCACCCGGCGTGTCGCCGAAGTGCGAGAGCAATCCTTCATATGCGTAGCGCGCTTTGTCATAGTGACCGGTGGTGAAGTACACGTCGCCGGATTTGGTCCACGCCTTCTCTGCGATGGGTGACGTCGGGTCGATGCCGGTCACAGCGTCCCAGCGGTCCACCGCGTCGCCGCTCTGACCCAGACGCTGGTAGCACATACCGGCCTGATACAGCGCCAGCGCGCGATCGGGCGAATCGGGGAAGTCGGTCATGAACGCTTCATAGGTACGCGCGGCCGACTTGTAGTTCTTCTCATTGAAGAGAATGTGTCCCTTGTTGAGATAGGCCGCGCTCATGTCTTCCGTGCGACCGGTGTTGCCGTAGCGCAGCAGCATCTTGTCCTGCGTCTGCATGGCGAGGTCGAGCTTGCCTTCCTGCGCGTACGACCACGCCAGCAGTCGATGCGCGGGCACACCGACGGTCGTGCTGCCGAAATCGTTGATGAGTCCGGTGAGCATCTGCTGCGCCTCGGTGTGGCGGCCCTGCGCCGCCAGCGCGTCGGCATCAATCAGGATTGCGTCCGCGCGCCACAGCGATTTGCTGGGCGGCATGCGCTGCAGCATCAGATGCGGCACGCCGGAGAGGAGTCCGAGCTGTCCCGCCTGGTGATACGAGAGCTCGAGCAGACACAGTGATGCTTCGACGAGCTCCTGTCGCTCGGGCGTTGCGAACTCGATGGTGCCCGTGCCCTTGTCCTGTGCGTAACGGTCCAGGACGACGCGGAAGTAGGGAACGGCGGCCATCGGTTTGCTCTGCGCCATGAGACCCGCGCCGGCGAGATATGCCGCCGGCGGAGCCTCACGCGATGTCGGATAACCGGAGACGACGGCCTGGTACGCGCCCGTCGCTTCGTTGGCGCGATCGAGTGCGTCGAGGCAGCGCCCCACGCGGAATTGCGCCAGCGATGCCAGCTTGTGCTGGAAATAGCGCGTCAGCACTTTGTTGAATTCAACGATGGCCTGTTCGTACTGTCCCGACTGGAACAGCACCTCGCCCAGCACGGCCTGCGCGCGTGCCGCCACCGGTGTGCCGTCGTATTCCGACGTCACCGAGCGCAGGAGGTCCGCGCCGCTCTGCTTGTCGCCGGCGAGATACACCGACGCTGCGCCGCGCAATTTGGCTTCCGCCTGCACGGCCGGATCGGTTGCCTTGGCCGCAACACCTGCGAATTCTTCCGCGGCGCTCTTGTACGAGCCGCTCTTCAAAAACACGCTGGCCTTGGCAAGCATCGCGATGTCGCGCAGATGCGGATCGTTGTACTTGTCGACCACTTCCTGGTAGCGGGCCGCGGCCTGCAGCGGACGCTTGCACGCTTCATCATTGAGCGCCTGCAAGTAGACGCACGCCGCGTCGAGGGGCGAGCCGCTGGGTTGGGCGTGGACGTCGGCGTACCGCCCCTCGAGAAACGCAGTCGTGCTGGATGCCAGATCGAAGCGCGGGTCGCGTACAATCCACGGGAAGCGCGTGCGCGCTTCCTTCAAGCTCGCATCGGCCAGGCCCAGGCTGTCGTTACGGATTGCATTCCACGCGCGCGAAAGCAGCGCTTCCGACGCCGCATTGGAACGACCGTTGGCTCGGAGCCACTCGCGCCAGTCCTTCTCCGCCTGTGCGTCGCGTCCGGCCGCCTCTTGCGCCTGAATCTGCGCCAGCGTTGCATCCGCCGCGAGCGGCGAATCCTTCGCTTCTTTCGCAGAAGAACGAAACGCGTTGGTCGCATCGTCGAAGCGCCCGTTGGCAAATCGGATCTCACCGCTGAGATAATACGCGGCGGCTTTCTGCGAGCCATCGAGATCGCCGAGCATCGCAGTCACGCGTGCGTCGAGATCAGTGAGAGTCTCGCTTCGCTCGACAGCGCTGAGCTTGCGCGCGCGCTCAAATGTCATCCCGAGGTCGGTGAGAGATGACGCGGGCTTTTTGTCCGCGGCTATCGCGGCGGTGCTCGCCGCGATACCAATGGCAGCAACTATCATGATTGGGAGTCGCTTCATGATGATTGCCTCCGTTAGTTGACGATGACCGGGACGCCGCCCTGCGGGCCCTGGGTAGTGATTTCGACCTTGTGGTCCTCGGCGCGGAGCACACGGCCCTCTTCGTCGGTGACCACGAGGCGATATGTGTAGTAACCGTCCGGAAGCGTCATGCCGTTTTCATCCTTGCCGTCCCACATCACGTGAGCCGGGGGCGTTCCCATGCCGCCGAACGTGCGCACGATTTCGTTGTGCTTGTCGATGACGTCGAGCTGCCACGTCTTGGTCTCCGCCTTGGTGCGCGACTTGATGTTGATCTTCGTCACCGAGTTCTCGCCGATGGGCGAGAACACTTCGGGCGAGGCGTACGAGTTGGCGAAGAAGCCGCCGAAGCGGTACGACACCGCGATGTAGTGCACGAGACCGAGCTCGTGGTCGTTCATGCCGTAGTCGAACTGCATCTGCGGATTGAGGCGGTAGCTGAAACCACCCGCGGCTTCGGTGTCGTTGTAGCCCGCGCGCACGCCGAACTGGTCCATGAACCACACTTCAGTGCCGGCGTGGAACGTGGTACCGGGGCCGTCACGATGGTCGGCCTCCAGAGAAAGCAGACCCTTGCCGTGCATGTAGCCCACGGCCACGCCGCCGCGCACTTCCATCGGATAGGTTTCCGAGACGTCGCGCGGCGACAGTGACGGACCGCCCAGGTTCAACATCGAGAGGCCGAGCTTCACGCGCGGCACGAGCTGGTAGAGCACACCGACATCGGCGCCCACGCCCGTCGACTTGAAGTCCTCCACCTGCTGGTTGACGATCTTGAGATTCGCGCCCAGCGCGAATTTCTGCGTGAGACTCTTCGAGGCGCTGATCAGGAACGCCATGTCCTTGTTGTCGAACGTTCCCAGCGAGTTGTTCATTTCATCGGTGCGCTCGAAGCCGCCGCTGTTCATTGAGAGCATGGCGAAACCCAACGTGGGCAATCGCCTTGCCGGCATGACAAAGCCGATCGTGTTGATCGACGTTTCCTGGAAATAGCGCGCGGTCTCGAAGTGCACTTCATTCTGCAATGACTGCGTGAGACCGGCCGGGTTCCAGACCATCCCCAGCGGATCGTCCGCGGCGGCGACGAAGGCGCCACCCAGGCCGATCGAGCGCGCCGATGCGTAACGTGCGAGCCAGTCGCCCGGCATGCCGTTGCTGGCCTCTTCCGCGTGCGCGACGTTGACCATCGCGCTCAAAAGACACTGCATCAGAATCATCGCCGCGAAGGCGGGCGTACCGCGCAGGACGGCGCGCAGCATCGAACTGATTCGTTTCATGCGACGCATGTTCATCCCTCCTGTTAGCGAACGACCGCAATCTTGCGGTTCATGGTGTGAAGCGTTTCGCCCTGGCCGGCGGCTTCGATGCGAAGCACATAGCCGCCGCTGGCAACAATTTCGCCCTTGCCGTTCTTGCCGTCCCACAGGACGGTGTTGAGTCCCGCGCTGCCGCCTTCAGATCCGGGTGCGAAGCTCTTCTGCCACACCAGGCCGCCCGTGATCGTGAAGATCTTGAGCGTCACCGTGGCGTTGTCGTCGAGCTTGTACGCGATCGTCGTCGGCGCTTCGCCGGGATGGAACGGATTGGGATAGTTGGTGAGATATCCGCCGGCCGCGGTCGGATCCACGAACGCGGTCTCGATATCGAGATCAGCGCTGAGCGCGCCCGACACCGCGTGCACACGGTCTGTCTCGGGAGTGCGCGGGCTCCGGAAGTCGCAACGCGCGACACCCGCGTCCGACGTCACCGAATCGATCGGCGCCAGCGAGCCGCTGCCGGAGAGGAGCGTGAACGTGAGGGGACGGTTCGGCACGCCGTTGTCGTACGCGTCGACGACGCGCGCGCTCACGGTGCCGCGGCGGTTGCCGCCCAGCCACTTCGGGCTCACCGAAAGTTTGATCTCGGCGGGCGCACCCGGCGCGACCGTCACCACTTCGGTGGTGGCCGGCGCATTACCGGCATCGTCGGTCACGATCAGAATGATCGGTTCGGCGTACGTGTATGTCTCCGCCTGGGCGTGCTGGCCCTGGAGGAGCTGGAACGACGTGCTGTAGAGCTTGCCCTTGCCCGCTGCCAGCGTGTTGGCGTTCTTCACCGTCACGGTGACGGCCGAGTTCATTTCCTGGATCACGCTGCCGGCGTCGTTGGTGATTCTCACCGTGAGCGTGAACTGTTCGCCCGCCTGTACATTGAGCGGCGCAACGCTGGCTTCGAGGTGGAAGCCGCTCGAGATCATGCGCACCTGCGTGGTGCTGGTCGGCATGGCGGGCTTGGACGGAACCGAGGCCGTGATCTGCTGGAAGCCGCCCGTCGAAAGGCGCACGCTCATCTGAGCCACTCCGTCGACCATGGCCTGGTCGGCGGGAATCTGCACGGTCGGCGCCGGATCGTTGGTGGAAAGATGGACGACATCGCTGACGCCGCCCACCGGATTGAACCACTGGTCGGTCGCCTGCACGGTCACGACGAACGAGTAATTGATGGACTGGTCGGTCGCGGTGCCGGTGCGTCCCTGCGCGGTACCCGGCGCGATGCTTTCGCCCGGACACAGCACGACGATGCGCGAGTACGGACCGCCGTTGACGAGCACCTGTGTCGATATGTAATCGGTGACGCCGGAATTGCTCGCGTCGTGCGCGGTGACGCGCTGGTAGCCCGACCGGTACATCTTGATCGGCACCACGAGCTCGCCGTTCACCAGCGTGATTTGCGCCGGCATGTTGGCGAACGCATCGGTCGACGTGAGATCGATGGTGTCGGTATTGCCGGGGACGCGGTTCCAGTACTGGTCACACGCGCGCACCGTCATGTTGAAGGTGGTGCCCGCCTGCTGGTCGGTGGGCGCCCCGGTGAAACCGGTCGCCGTGCCGCCCTGCGGCGTCATGCCGGGGAAATAGACGAACATCTTTGCCAGCGGGCCGGCGTTCACGACCATGTTGTTGCTGGTACCCGTATGCGGGGGCGCGGAAAAGTCCGACACGGTGAACGACACCGCGCCGCCCGCCCCCTTGAAGGTCATCTGTCCCGTCCACACGCCGTTCGAGAACGTGATCGTCTCCGGCGACATGCTGCCCTGGCCGGTGTTGGGAATGATGATCGCGTTGCCGGCGTAACCCGGAACCGTGTTATTGCTGGCGTCGGTGGCGCGAATCGTCACGCTCACCGGCACACCCGCCGTCTGCGGAGACGCGATCGGGTCGACCACGAACTTCGCCGCGGAGTTGGAGAGCACCGCGATGCCCTGTGAGGTCATCCCGGTGATCGAGCCGTTGCTCTGGTCATTGACGGTGAGCGTGCGCGTGCCCACGGTTTTCAAGGTAAAGGTGAAGCGGCGGTAGCCGTTCGTGAGCGCACCGCTCACCGGCGTGGCGGCGGCGTCGCTCGAGGTGATGTGCGCGGTGTCGCTCGTCGGCACCGTGTTGTAATACGAGTCGGTGCCGTAGATATCGACCGAGAAGCCCTGATTCGCGCTCTGCGACGCGGGGCTGCCGGTGAAACCGGTGACGCTGCCCGGCGCGGGATCCTGTCCCGGCACGATCATGAGCAGCTTCTTGAACGGTCCCGGGTGCACCGTGAACGGATCGCTGGTGCCGTTGATCGACGGATCCGCGGCGAGGTAGGCATAAAGGTTCACGTTGCCGCGGTTGATGCTTGTCTCGTCGGCGCGATAACACGTCACCGCACCGGTCCACGTGCCGCCCGACATGGTAATGGTTGCCGGCGATACGCGGCCGAGGCCGTAGCTCGTGATCTCATCGAGCGTGACCGGGCCGTTGTAACCCACCGTCTGTCCGCTCGGGTTGACCGCATGGACGGTGACCGTCAGCGACTGGCCCGCATACTGGTTCTTCTGGGTGATGCTCGAGAACGTGAACCCCTGCAGCAGCATCACGCCAATGGACGACGAGGTCGCCTGGGGAATCGTGCCGTCCGAATTGTCCTTGGCGGAAATCGTGAAGGAACCCGCGGCATTGAGGGTCACCTGCACCGTCTGGGTTCCGCTCGCGAGCGAGAAGGCGCCCGGCAGCGATGCGCTTCCGTCCGTGGACGTAACGGTCACGGAGTTCGTCACCGTGGTGACGAGATTCCAGGTGCTGTCGCAGGCGCGCACCGTTACGTTGAACGGGACGCCTACAGTCTGGCTTTGCGGTGCGCCACTTTTGCCGGTTCCGGTTCCCGGCGCGGGCGATTCGCCCGGCAAGAGAACCTGGAGCTTGGTATAAGGTCCGGCAAGTGCGGCGCGCGGTGTGACGATGCTCATCGCGAAACACGACAGCATGCACACAGAAAATACGATCCGATGGAGGGCGTATCGCACGGTATCACCTCGTAAGCGAAACATGCGGAAAGCGCGCGAACGCGCTCACCGCGATGCGTCATCTTCGTCTCTCGACGGTTGTGACAGGAGTTCGTTGTGGGTGGGATTGCAGCGAGATGCGTGCCCGTCACCGTGAAGTGCGGCGCACACGTCCGCAAAGCGGAGTCATTGTTCTCAGCGTGGCGACGCCGTCCTCATAATTCTGGCCACGAATGGCCAGGACACACGCGCACAGCGCGTGCGATTGTGAATCATGCGAAATGCGCACGATCATTTGCACGTCGAAGAGAATGTCGTCAGGAAAACCCGGAGGCGAGTTGCGTCTTATAATGGAGCCGTGTGAAAGAGCGTGCGCAGGGGTTCGTGCGCCTACTCCATTATATAGGGGAAACGAGAGCTGCTGCCGCTGCGGCAGTAATCACTCTTTTCACAAGCGCGCGAACCGCACTTATTTTTTGGGCAGCTCGATGATGAACTCGGTGCCTTCGCCCTCGGTGGATTCGACGCGGATGGTGCCTTTGTGTTCGGCGACCACGATGTCGTAGCTGATGGAGAGGCCGAGGCCGGTGCCTTCGCCGGTGGGCTTGGTGGTGAAGAAGGGCTGGAAGACTTTTTCGCGCACGGATTCGGGCATGCCGGTTCCGTTGTCCTTGATGCGAATCTCGACCTTGTCGCCCATGTTTTTCGTGATCATGGTGATCAGCGGCATCCAATCATCCGGCATGCTTGCCTTGCGCTTTTCCGCCGCGTAGCAGGCATTATTGATCAGGTTGATGAACACGCGCGAGAGGTCCTGGGGAATGGTGGGAATCTCGCCGATGGTGTCGTCGTACTCTTTCTTGAACACGACGCTCAGATCCGGTTTGGCATTGCGAATGCTCAAGTATGTGAGCTGCGCCTGTTCGTCCAAGAGCGCGTTCAACTTGGTGGGCGCGCGTTCGCCCTTCTGTCCGCGTGAGTGCATGAGCATGCCCTGCACGATGCCGTCGGCACGCTTGCCGTGCTCGTTGATGCGCTTCATGTTGCCTTCGAGGTCCTGGATGATGGACTCGATGTAGTCGGCGGACTTGTCGCCGAGCTTTTCCTTGTTGGCGTTGATGTCCTCGCGCAGCTCGTCGATCAAGCCGCCCGAGAGCTCGGCAAAGTTGTTCACGAAGTTCAGGGGATTGCGGATCTCGTGCGCGATGCCGGCCGTGAGCTGGCCGAGCGACGCCAGCTTCTCCTGCACGATCAACTGTTGCTGCGTGCGCATGATTTCCTGGTTCTTCTCGTCGAGCTCGATGTTCTGTTCCTTGAGCGTCTCCGCCTGCGCAACCACTTCGGCCGTGCGCTCCTGCACCGTCTGCTCCAATTGCCGGTTGCGTTCAGCCAGCGCGCGAGTGCGATACACGCCGCCGCCCACCGCGGCGCCGATCAGCAGCACAAGCTCTCCTACTGTTGCCCACCAGCGCAGCCACCACGCCGGCGTCACCTTGAACTCGTGCGTGAGGGGCTCCTTCGTCCACACGCCGGAGTTGTTGCTCGCCATCACTTCAAACTTGTATGTGCGGGGCACGAAGAACGCGCCCAGGTTGGTATAGCGCGTCTTGAAATCCGGCGTCTCCGGCGACCACTCGTGGTCGTAGCCCACCAGCTGCGTACGATAGCGCACGCGTTTCTCGTCGGCATATGAAAGTGCCGCGTACTCGATCGCCAGCTCGTTGCTCCCGCCCGCGGTTTCCGCGAAGGCAGTCTTTCGAAACGTAATGCGCGGCGGAAGGGAATTGGCGATATCGAGCGCGGGATTGTAGATGGCCAGTCCCTTCGCCGAACCGAAGTACACGGTGCCGTCCGGTGCGCAACGCACCGACGAGAGGAACCACACTTCGTTGTCAACGAGGCCATCCTGGCGCGTGACGGTCCGTCGGACGGCGCGCGACGACGGATCGATTTCCGACAGGCCGCCGTTGGTGCCGACCCACAATGAACCCGATGTTGAAAATGCGAGGCTCACGCCGTTGTTGGCCGGCAGTCCGTTCCGGGTGGTCAGGTGCGCAACGGTCTTCATCGATTTGCCATCGATGGCAAAGACTCCCTCCAGCGATCCCACCCACAGCGTGCCGTCGCGCCAACTCATGGCGTCGATCTCCGCTGCATCAGACCACGCCGGCTCGAACAGCGGCACGTTTGCCTCCAGGCCGAAGTTTCCCACGCCCTGGCCGGCGGGAAAGGGAAACGGAATGGTGGCGCTCGCTGCCAGCAGCGCCGCGGTGATCGGTTGTTTGCTGCGGTAGACGC